>ENA-OZXD01000048-OZXD01000048.1-human-gut-metagenome-genome-assembly--contig:-NODE-48-length-34962-cov-15.623714_pt1 | contig 34962 bp, 19 predicted proteins | sample MGYA00244855_ERZ654094 | MGnify/ENA primary metagenome ERZ654094 (study PRJEB26926, sample SAMN06165277) | human gut metagenome | biome: ENVO:00009003; feature: ENVO:2100002; material: ENVO:00002003...
ACTTATTTTCAACGATTTCAAAGAACGATTAGTCCACTTTAACGGGACGGTAGTGTAATCTAAAAACAATTAAAAAGTAAAATTATGAAAAGAATGATGAGTCATTTATTCCATGTGGCTCTGATGCTTTTGGCTTTTACCTTTGCGAATCCTGTTATCAGCCATGCGCAACAGACAGCTGTTGCGTCATGGGTGTTCTCGGAGGGATGGGAAAGCTCAAGCAGCGGAACTGTTGTGACCTACACTCCGGATGGCAGCGGATGGCAGGCGATAAGCAATACCGCATGGAAAAGTAAACAACCGGTGTTTCTGCCGAACACATGTTCTGGAGTACAGACCAACTATAAGCTTTCGCTGAAGACAAGTGACGGCAAGTGGGAGGTAAAGCAAAGTAAGGACAGCTATGTCTTGCGTCTGAACACAGCTTCGATAGATAAATTTACACAAAAGGAAAACTATGGTGATGCCTCAACACATGACCAATATTTCGAAGTGAATTTCCCTACTGTAAACCTGAACAACGTGAAACTTAATTTCGCTATAGGCGACGGCTCAAGCAGCTCCACACATTTTGGTGTGGCGTATTCCGTTGATGGAGGGACGACATGGACAACACTTGATGACTATGTCAGCGGCAGTCATTGGAATACATATAATGATGCTGTTTACTCTCTTGATGCCGACAATAAGGAGAATGTCATAGTGAGACTCTTTATTGTCAGTGCCACGAAGAATAGCAATTACAATCTGAAATATGTAAAGGTGCTTGCTGACGACCATGAAGCACCGGCATTCGTATCAAGCCGTCCAAAGGATAATGAGGATAATGTCGTGACAACAGGAACCATTGCTTTGAACTTTGACGAGAGTGTGCATGTGGCGGATGGGGCAGAGGCAACGCTTACGAATGCAAATACAAACAGTGTTGTCAAGCTTGCTCCAACAGTAAACGGCAATGTAATTCGTTTCAGCTATTCTGCTCTTGACAAAAGTGCGATGTATAACTTTGAGCTACCGGCAAATACAGTAAGTGACCTTTCTGGAAATGTGCTTGAGAAAGCCTTGACGTTCAGTTTCATCACCGCCGATACCGATCCGATACCTGCTCCTACAATAGAAAGCAAGAATCATTTGTGGTACAACAAGCCAGCAGGCTATTGGGAAGAAGCTCTACCGTTGGGAAACGGTCGTCTTGGTGTTATGCACTCCGGTAGTGTCGCATGCGATACGCTCCAGCTCAACGAAGATACATTCTGGGACCAGGGACCGAACACGAACTATAATGCAAATGTTTTTGGAGTACTCAGAGAAGTACAGCAAGGCATCTTCAATAAAGATTATGCTTCGGTACAGAATCTTGCAGTTACGAACTGGATGTCGCAAGGCTCGCATGGAGCAAGTTATCGTGCAGCAGGTGTTGTCTTGCTTGGCTTCCCGGGACAGCGTTTCGATGATATGGAAAGTGCACAGACTTCGGATGCTGTTGATGCACAAGGCTATGTTCGCTATCTTGATATGAATACTGCAACAAGCAATGTGGAGTATCATGTGAAAGGTGTAGGGTATAAGCGTACAGTATTCACTTCTTTCAAGGATAATGTCACAGTGGTGCGTCTTGAAGCGGACCAGACAGGTAAACTCGACTTCAATGTGGCTTATGCCGGTTGTAATAAGTCAAATATAGAGAAGCTCACGTCTAACGTCCTCTATGACGAGCATACTGTCAAGGCAACGATGGGACCGGCACGTGACAAGTGTGAGAATGTGGAAAACAAGCTCAACCTTTGTACTTATCTGCGTATTGTGGACACTGACGGCGCTATTACAAACGACAATGTCAATATCTATGCTCAGGGAACAGTGGGAGCCGCTACAAATGCTCCGCGTCTTAATGTGACAGGTGCTACATACGCTACAATCATTATTTCGCAAGCCACTAATTTCAAGAAATATGATGATGTAAGCGGTGATGCAAGTGCATCAGCTCTTGCCTATCTGGAAGCTTACGAGAACAGCAAGAAAGATTATGTTACAACGCTTTCGGATCATGAATCTGTCTACAGGGCACAGTTTGACCGTGTGGACCTGACTCTTGCAGGTTATGCTACACAGGAGTCCAAGAACACGGAACAGCGTATAAAGGAGTTCCATAAGACTTCTGATCCTCAGTTGGCAGCCAACTACTTCCAGTTTGGACGTTACCTGCTCATATCTTCTTCACAACCAGGCACACAGCCAGCTAATCTGCAGGGCATCTGGAATCCTGATGCGCGTCAGTATCCGGCTTGGGATTCGAAATACACATCAAATATCAATGTTGAGATGAACTACTGGCCTGCAGAAGTCACAAATCTTGCAGAATGCCATGAGCCGTTTATCGAGATGGTCAAGGATGTAAGTGTTACAGGTGCGGAAACAGCTCAGAAGATGTATGGCGCACGTGGATGGGCTTTACATCATAATACAGATATTTGGCGTACGACAGGTGCGGTAGACAATGGCACCGTAGGAGTATGGCCTACATGTAACGCATGGTTCTGCTCTCACCTTTGGGAGCGTTATCTCTTCTCTGGCGACAAGACATATCTTGCAGAGGTCTATCCTATAATGAAGGGAGCGGCAGAATTCTTCCAGGATTTTCTTGTGAAGGATCCGAATACAGGGTATATGGTTGTTTGTCCGAGCAACTCACCGGAGAATCATCCTGGTATAGGCTCTTATACCAAGTCTGACGGTAATACTGCAAACATTGCCCTTTTCGGAGGAGTTGCCATGGATAACGAGATGGTCTATGACTTGTTGAAGAATACAGCTCTTGCAGCTCGTGCTCTTGGTAAGGATGCGGATTTCGCAGATGCTCTTGATGCTCTGAAGGCACAGATTACTCCATGGAAGATTGGTAAATACGGACAGGTACAGGAATGGCAGGAAGACTGGGATAAAGAGAATTCGTCTCATCGTCATCTGTCTCATCTCTGGGGCGCTTATCCTGGCAATCAGGTTTCTCCATACGAAAACGCTACACTTTATCAGGCAGTACACAAGAGTCTTGTCGGACGTGGCGATGCTGCCCGCGGATGGTCGATGGGATGGAAGGAAGCCATGTGGGCACGTATGCTTGATGGAGACCATGCCATGAAGATTCTTAAGAACCAGCTTGTCCTGCTCGACCCTAATGTGACAATCGCTTCTTCCGACGGCGGCTCGTATGCAAATATGTTTGATGCCCATCCTCCATTCCAGATTGACGGAAACTTCGGAGCTACTGCAGCTATAGCAGAGATGCTTGTGCAGTCACATGCCGGCTTCTTGCATGTTCTTCCTGCATTGCCTACGGAATGGAAAGCGGGTGGCGAAGTGAAAGGACTGCGTGCCCGTGGCGGATTTGTGGTGACAGATATGAAATGGGTTGACGGCAAGATAGAGAAGCTTGCAGTGAAGTCTACTGTCGGCGGAAACTTACGTCTGCGTACTGCAACACCATTGACAAATGCCGATGGTACAGCTCTTTCTGTAGCAGAAGGCAATAATACCAATTCTTTGATGCAGCCTTACGGCATGCCGGAGCCTATAGTCAAGGATGCAAGTAAGATTCCTGCCACTACGCTTCCGGATACTTATCTCTATGATATTCCAACTAATGCAGGTGAGGAGATAACGCTTGTTGGAGGGCTTGCTACTAGTGTTCCTGTATTAGGTCTTTCCAAAGAGTCTGAAAAAGATAATGCTATATATAATCTTAACGGTCAGCGTGTTGGAGAAGGTTATCATGGCGTAGTTGTCGTTAAGGGAAAGAAATATGTTAAATCATTAGTGTCCCGTTAAAATTGGGACGAGTTTAATATTAATCAAATAGCCCCGGAATGAGGGGACCAAATTGCTCTTTGACATCATTGGAATAAGTCTTATCGAACAGTTCCCTGAGCGGTGTTTTGTCCGTCAATGATATGCTGAGGATTTGCAAGACCTCGTAGGTCGAGCGTTTCAACTTCATATCGTGCTGGACAATCGCCACAAGGCAGTAGGCAGTAATAGCAGCCGCTATCTGTATTCTGACTGCGTTCTCGGTAGTTCCCCAGAACTTTTTGATCTTGAGGTGCTGCTTGAGCCACTTGAAGAACAGCTCTATCTGCCAACGGTTCTTGTAGAGGTCGGCTATCTGCTGGGCTGTCAAGTCCATCGCATTAGTCAGAAACATGAACTCACGGCCTTGCTTCTCATCGTAGTATCTGACGAGTCGGAGATTATCGGGATAGTCCTTGCGGCTGTTATAGACAGTCAGTTCAATCTCAGCGTCAGAGAGTATGTTCTTGGGCATCCGCCGCTTCCACTTGACACATTTGTTCTGCAAGTTCGTCTTGGCTCTGACAACGAAGAAAGACTCCATCCGCTGTATGCGGAAAAGCTCCTTGAAGTTGTTGTAACCACGGTCGAAGATGTAGTAAGCACCTGTCTCATAAGGAATTTCTGGCATGGCCTTGGAATCATGGACTGAGGCAGTGGTGATGTGATAGAAGGCTGGTACTTGTGCCTCTAGGTCATATAGAACATGAACCTTGACACCACCTTTCTTCTTGCGGAACTTAGCCCACCAGAACACCGACAGACAGAGCGGTATCGTCGTTGAATCAAACGCATAGACCTTGCCACCGAGTTTGAAGATGTCTGCTGCCCGATTCCGTCTCGCCTGCTCCATCATGTAGAAGGCAAACTCCTCAAAGATGCGGTAGTCGCGGTTCTGATTGGCAGTCGCCAGTGTAGTCTTGGCAATGGGCTTGCGTCCTAAGCCGAGATGAAAACACTTTGACTGATGGCTTCCAATGCCACAATCAGGTCTCGCAGACTCTCACAGTTACTGAGTTGACCGAACATCAGCGCAAGGAGTTGATTCCAGCAGGTGAGATGCTTGACATACTTGTCACCATCGTACTTGCGAGCAAGGTAATTGAAGTGATTTCTGTCAAGGAATGCTATCAATTGGGAGAAAACGAACTTATCTTTGAACATACGCAGCCGTGTATTTGGCTGCAAAGTTACGAATTCAAGTCCGTTGACTCTAGAAACTGCTCATAAAAGACTTATTTTCAACGATTTCAAAGAACGATTAGTCCACTTTAACGGGACGGTAGTGAATAAAAATAATAAGTACAACAACCTAAAAAGGCAAACAAATGAAAAAGGATCTACTCAGATTTGGGCTTTCACTCATAGCCCTGTTTGTTATGGTAGTGGCAAATGCGCAAACCTACCAGAACAAAGAAGCTAGCGTTTCATGGCCATTTAATGACGACAACTACGCTACGCAGTACACAAAATCACCAGAAAATGGTTTCAGTCTGGTTTCCGTAAACACCGGTGACTTGAAGTATTCTCTCAAGACATCACAGACTACAAAAGACAAAGACGGAAACAAGATGGTCATGGCTGGTTTCGGTCCCGTTGGCACAACAAAAGCCGTAGAATGGACCGTTAAACCTAGCAAGGGACTTACATTTACCCCAACCTCTATCAGTACCTACGTAAACCGATTCGGTACAGATGCAGAAAATGGAGTAACCGTAACCGCTAAACTTAGCGACGGAACTTCTGTAGACTTGGGTAATTTCACTGCATTAAGAGATAACAAGACAACAGAGTCTGACAAGTTTTCGAAAAATGAAAACCTGACCAACCACATCGTCATCCAGCTCACTGCCGACCAGCAAGCCAAACTGACATCAGCTGAAGGCTTCACGCTGAGTTGCACCGTCGGCGTTGGCACTAATAAGCAGCAAGGCTTTGCCGATGTACACATCAACGGTCTCTTGAACGGAACCATTCAACAGGTAGAACAGTATACACTGTCAGCTGTTGTATCAACTGTAGGAGCAGGAACCGTCAAGGTATCTCCTGCAGGAACAGTATTTGATGCAGAAACACCAATCACCGTAACTGCAACAAAGAATTTCGGCTACAAGTTTGTCAACTGGACAGATGCCAATAATAAGGTAGTATCTACAGATGAAGAATATACCTTCTCTATCTCTGCCAACACTGCATTGAAAGCAAACTTTGAGAAAATAAACACCTACGCTTTGGATTACAAGGTAGAAGGTGGTGCCAACGATTATATGGTAAGCGCAACTCCTGCCCCAACCGTTGTTGACGGAAAGAACATGTATGAAGAAGGAACAGAAGTAAGCCTTACCGCCAACAGTAACTACATCCTCACCTTCACCAACTGGAATGATGGTGAAACAGGAGCAGAACGCAAAATAAAGATGAATGCCGACCAGGCATATACAGCTGCATATTCTGCAAAAGATTTCATCGCAGGCTGGGACTTCTATAAGTCAGCGAGAGAAGGTCGTACAGCAGACTTCGCTGCAGAAGACAACGATGTAGACCAGCTCATCCTGCGCGATGCCGACGGAAATACATACCCATGGCTCGACAAGAGCAATAGTGCTGGCGGCTACGAAGGAAAAAATGCAGCCGTAAACTGGACCACGATTAATACCAAGCCACTGGGCGAAACCTACTGGCAGACCAAGGTCAACGCAACAGCCTTCACCGACATCAAGGTAAAGAGCAGCATGCTCTACAATTATAATGCATACGAAACATATAATGTGGAATACTCTCTCAACGGAACCGACTGGACCAAAGTTGGCGCCATTGAAATGCCTGGAACCAAAGCCTGGACCGATGGAGAGTTCACTCTCCCAGCCGATGCAAACAACAAGGCAGAAGTATACATCCGCTGGATTGCCGACAAGACTTCTTCTATCAAGGGAGCAACAGGCAACAACGACGGAATCTCTATCACAGATATCTACATCACAGGTACCGCTCAGCCCGTTAACGACGGCAAGGCTCCAGTACTCGTAAGCACCGTACCAGCAGAAGGCGCAACCAACGCATCTGCCAACGGCAAGATTGTACTGACTTTTGATGAGAAGGTAAAACTCACCGACAAGGCAAACGCTACACTTGGCACACAAAAGATAGAAGGAGTTGTGTCAGGCAAGACCATCACCTTCGCATACAAAGGTTTGAACTACGCTACAGCTTACACCTTCACGCTCGCTGCCGGTTCTGTAGCCGACCTGACAGACAATGCAACAGACCAGGCAATTGTTCTGAACTTCACTACCAAGACCAAGCCAGCTGTAACCAAGGCACTCTACGACTTCATCGTACCAACCGACGGTGACTTCAAGGCAGCACTTGCAGCAGCAGCCAAGCGTACAGATACCAGCAAGCGATTCCGCATCTTCATCAAGCAGGGCGACTACAAGATTCCTGCTGACGAAAAGAGCAAGGTAACAGGTAGCGACGGCAAGAGTTACGCTAATCCTACCACCTATATGAATACGCCAAACGTATCAATCATTGGTGAGAGCATGGACAACACCTCACTGACTAACACCGTTCCAAACTCAGGTCAATCAGCCAACGTATTGGAAGGTATCGGCAAGGGTGACGTACTCTGCTTGCAGAAGGGAGCAACAAACACCTATTTCCAGGATCTGAAGATGTACAGCAGTATGGGCGATGCCAAGGGTCGCGACATCATACTCAACGACCAGAGCAACAAGACCATCTGTAAGAACGTAAACCTCTTGGCTTACCAGGACACCTACGTATCAAACAACCAGAATGGTAAATTCTACTTCGAAGACGGAATCCTTCGTGGTCGTACCGACTACCTCTGCGGTAAGGGTGATGTATATTATAATAATGTAGAACTCTGGATCTGTGAAAAGGGAGGCTATCTCGCTGTTCCTTCTCAGCCTAAGAAGTATGGCTACATCTTCAAAGACTGTACCATCAAGGATGCTACTGCAGCAAAAGATCTGAACGGAAATTACACTCTGGGCCGTCCATGGGGTAAGGGCACACCTATTGCGCTCTATATCAACACCAAGATGGAAGCCATCCCTTCAGCGGCAGGATGGAACGAGATGAGTGGCGGATACCCTAAGCGTTTCGCAGAATACAACTCATACACATCAACAGGAAGCATAGTAGACCTCAAGGACAGAAAGAAAGTTTACGATGCCTATGATTCAAAGGATGGTGACAATTATGTAAACCGTCGTAATGAAACAGCAGGAAACCCTATCCTCACAGCAGAGGAAGCTGCAGCCTACACCATTGAAACAGTAATGGGTCAGGATGATGACTGGGATCCAACTGCAGCTACCGAGCAGGCATCAGCACCTAGCAACGTTAAGCTGAACGGTACAACCCTCGCTTGGGACAACAACGACTACGCTCTTCTATGGGCAGTATGCAAGAACGGCAAGGTAGTTGACTTCACCATCAAACCAACCTACCTCGTAGATGATGCATCAGCAACATGGAGTGTTCGTGCAGCCAACGAGATGGGAGGACTGAGCGAAGCAACAGCAGCAGTTCTGGGCACCGGCATCCACAACATCGCCTCAGCTACAGATGCAGCAGCCATCAAGACCGCCATCTTCGCTGCCGACGGCACCCAGCTTTCAAATCTTCAGAAGGGTATCAACATCGTAGTTAAGACCCTGGCAGATGGCAGCAAGAAGACAAGCAAGGTCATCGTAAAGTAAAGAAGCAGAGACCATAAGTAATTAGATTGACAGATAACATTCGGAGTGCAATATCCCCATCCTCTTTCAGAAGGGTGCCGGATATTGCACTTTTTTTGTTCCCTCAGCTTCTGAAACAGCAGAAACGGGAACTGAGAAAACAGACCGTCGAAATGAAAAAAACAGAGTATTTACGAAAAAATCTGTAAACGTTTACGTATTTTTTTACCCCCAATATACCTATATTCTCATATTTTTTATATACTTTTGCAACAAGAAAACCAAGACTTAGCTATTGCTACGCATCCAGGTTGCCCCCACCGGAGCCTTCGGGTTCCAAGAGGAACATCCCTTCAGCAAGCATCTGCTCAGAACTGGGATTCAACTTAAAAACATTAAGAAAAAACATTAGAAAATTAGTAATTTAGAATAAGTTTTATCTAAACCGAAAGTGTATGTCTGGTAATTTTAGAAAAAAGAAAATTGCTTTGGCAGGCGCACTGATGTTCGTAGTAACAAGTGTATCTGCACAAACAGTAAAAGGCGTTGTTACTGACAATACGGGCGAGCCAATCATCGGTGCATCTGTCATGGAGGTAGGTGTAGCTGGCAATGGTGGCGTGACCGACCTTGACGGTAACTTTACAGTAAACTTAAAAGGCAAAAGCAAGAAACTGAAGATTTCATACATTGGTATGAAAGCTAAGGAAGTAAGCGTTGCAGGTAAAGAAACGATCGATGTAAAGCTTGAGGATGACAACACTACCCTCAACGATGTCGTAGTAATCGGTTATGGTACTGTTAGAAAGAAAGACCTCACAGGTTCTGTATCTTCTATCAGCGACAAGCAGATTGCCAACATTCCAGTTTCTAACGTAAGCGAGGCGATGACCGGTAAGATGGCTGGTGTAAACATCACTACCACTGAAGGTTCACCAGATGCTGACGTGAAGATTCGTGTGCGTGGTGGTGGTTCTCTTTCTCAGGACAACTCTCCACTCTACATCGTTGATGGTTTCCCAGTTAGCTCAATCAGCGACATCGCTCCTAGTGAAATTCAGAGCATCGATGTATTGAAGGATGCTTCTTCTACAGCCATCTATGGTGCCCGTGGTGCCAACGGTGTTATCATCGTAACAACCAAGAGCGGTTCTGAGGGTAAGACTCAGGTAAACTTCAATGCTTCTCTCGGCTACAAGAAGGTTTCTAAGTTGGTGAAGACTATGTCTCCATACGACTATGCATACTATCAGTATGAGTTGGGTAGCACTGACTATGGTAACTACAACGATCTCGATATTTGGAAGTCTATCGAAGGACGTGACTATCAGGATGAGGTATTCGGCCGTACAGGTAACCAAAAACAGTATAACGTGAACGTAAGCGGTGGTACCAAGGACCTGAAATACAACATCGGTTTCTCTCACAACGACGAGAAGAGCATCATGCAGGGTTCTGGCTACGCCAAGAACAATGTAAACGCCAAAATTAATGCCAACCTCAACAAGTGGTTGTCTCTCGACTTCAATGGACGTATGGCATTCACCAAGCTGGATGGCTTGAATGGTGGTGCAGATACCAACGAGTCGAGTGCAGCAAACTCAGTTGTTGCCAACACCGTAAGATGGAACCCGGTAGAGCCTCTCTCTGGTACATCAGACGATGATGAGGAGAACAGCACATCTGCACGCCGTAACCCAACAGAGCGTATCACCGATACCTATAAGTATCAGGAGCGTTTCCAGCAAAACTACAACGTTGGCTTAAACTGGAAGCCATTCAAGAATATCACATTCCGTTCTGAGTTCGGCTACGGTTGGAAGTACAACAATACCGAACAGGTTTGGGGTTCTAATGCAACTACCAACTCTAAGTATGGTTACAACGGTCAGCCACAGGCACAGTTCGTACGCTTGGAGAACAAGAACTGGCGTAACGCAAATACATTGACTTATGACAACAAAAAGCTTTTCCATGGTCGTGACCACATCAATGTATTGGTAGGTCAGGAGTGGAGCAGCAGCCAGGACGTAACCCGCACCAACACTTCTGTAGCCTTCCCTACTTCATTCACATTGAACGAGGTATTGGCAAACACAGCAGCAGGTACAGCACTTCCAAACGAAGGTAATATCAAGGCAGAGGAGAACATTCTCTCTTACTTCGGCCGTATCAACTATACACTCAACGACAAGTATCTGGCTACCATTACCGTTCGTGCCGATGGTTCCAGCAAGTTTGGCAAGGACAACCGTTGGGGTATCTTCCCATCAGCAGCCTTGGCTTGGCGTATGTCTGACGAGGAGTTCCTGAAGGGTGCTTCCAGCTGGCTTTCTAACTTGAAGGCCCGTCTGAGCTTCGGTACAGCAGGTAACAACCGTATCAACTCTGGTTTGTTGACTACCACCTACTCTATGGCAGACAACACATCAAAGGCTCCATTCTTCGATGAGAACAGAGCTTCGATGCTTGAGCATGGTAAATTTCTCTATAATCCAGACTTGAAGTGGGAAACCACAGTGACCCGTAACTTCGGTATCGACTACGGTTTCTTCAATGGTCGCCTCAGCGGTACATTGGACTTCTACTGGAATACCACCAAGGACCTCTTGATGCAAAGTATCGTTCCAGCCAACACAGGTTACTCTTACCAGTTCCAGAACTTCGGCAAGACCTCTAACAAGGGTGTTGAGCTGGCGCTCAATGCCGTAATCGTAGACAAGAAAAACTTCGGTTTGAACTTCAACTTCAACGTATCTTATAACAAGAACAAGATTGATGAGTTGAATATGGAGAATCCATGGCAGAGCTCTAACTGGAGTGGTTCTACCATCGCCAAGTATGAAGACTTCCGCGTAGAGCAAGGCGGCCGCCTCGGTGAGCTTTGGGGCTACAAGAGCAATGGTTTCTACACCGTATTTGATGCTGCAACAGGCAAGGGAGACTTGGTATTGAAGGAAAACGGAACCTGGGCACTGGCAGAAGGCGTAAAGGACAACAGCTACAAGCTCTTCGGCGGTAACCTCTATCCAGGCGTTGCCAAGGTAGAAGTTGACGAGAATGGTGAAGCAGTGAAGCAGCGCCTGGGTAACACCGTACCTACCACAACGGGTGGTTTCGGTTTCGACGGTCACGTTGGTAACTTCGACTTCAACCTGTTCTTCAATTACTCATTGGGCAACAAGCTGGTGAACGGTACCAAACTTGCCAACTCATTCTACGCAGGCTCAGCCAAGAACTACAACCTTGTGGATGACTTCAACGTAGGCAACCGCTATACCTGGATTGACCCAGCCAACGGTAACAACATCGGCCGCCCATCAGCTAGCCTCATCACAGAATATGGTGGTGTAGAAAAGGTGATGAACCGCTTGAACGAGATTAATGCCAACGCCAATATCTACAATCCAGCAGGCGTATCAACCATGCAGCTCATCAGCTATGCTGTAGAAGATGCATCATTCTTGCGTCTGCAGAACGTAACAGTAGGTTACACCTTGCCAAAGAAGTGGGTAAACAAGTGCTATATGCAGAACGTACGCATCTACTTCACAGGCTACAATCTGCTTTGCTTCACCAACTACTCAGGCTACGATCCAGAGGTTGATACAAGTTCCAAGAAGAACCCAATGACCCCAGGTATCGATTATGCAGCTTATCCAAAGAGCCGCACCTTCGTAGGTGGTATTAACGTTACATTCTAAAACTTTATAAGATAATAACAATGAACAAGATATTATATGCATTTGCATTGGCAGGCGTATTAGGATTGTCTTCATGCTCCGACTTCCTGGACCAGAACTCTCCATCAGAGATGACTGCTGAGAATACCTACGCCTCACCTTATTATACCAATCTTCGCGTCAATAAGCTCTATGGCGGAATGGCTCAGGACCGTACCTACGCACAGGACCTGTCTATTGTATGGAACCTGAACAGCGACTGCGAATTGATTGACGGTCTTGGCAGCAATGCTACCAACACCTCAAGTGAACGTGGTAACATGAACTATAACATGGACCCGGGATGGAGCAAGATTAGCGGCGTATGGGATGCTGAGTATGGTATCATTGAGGATGCCAACCAGATTATCGAGGGTATCCGCAGCAGCGCAACTCTCACTGCCGGTGGTGCTAACCAGAAGTCTATGGAACGTAGCCTCGGCGAGGCACTCACCATACGTGCCATGGTTTACTTTGACCTGGTTCGTATTTTCGGTGATATTCCTTTCAAGGTTGAAGCATCAAAGTCTGACTTGAGCAACGCTTACCTGGAGAAGACCGACCGCGACGTGATTATGGATTCCCTGATGAACGACCTGGATGAGGCTATCAAATACTTGCCATGGGCAGACCAGGCAACAGGCTATACCACAGAGCGAACAACCAAGGGTTATGCTCACGCTCTCCTGGCACAGATTGCCATGACACGCGCCGGCTACGCCATCCGTGAGAAGTCAAAGGACGGATATGAGACAGCATCTTACAGCGATGCTACTTATCCAACACAGCGCCCTGGTGCAGCAGACCGCAAGGCTCTCTACGAGCGTGCCCTGAAGCACTGGTCTGCTATCATCAACGACAATACTCACAATCTCAACCCATCTTTCGAGAACGAGTGGTACTTGATTAACCAGCTCTCTCTCGACAAGACTTACCACGAGAACCTCTTCGAGATTCCTTTCGGTGAGAACGTAACTGGTGAGTTGGGTTACACTGTAGGTGTCCGCCTGAGTGGTGTTACAACAGAATATGGCTATGGCAACTCATCTGGTAAGATGAAGGTTACTGCACCTCTGCTCTATTCTTACGACAAGAAGGATACACGCCGTGACATCACTTGCGCCAACTTTGAAATCAAGCAGGATGGCAGCAACACCATAGAGAGCATGATCAAGAATGCTCCTTTCGGTATATATGTAGGAAAGTGGGATGCCCGCAAAATGAACAACACCTGGTTGCAGAACAACCTGAAGGCTACAGCTAAGCACACTACAGGTATCAACCCTGTAAAGATGCGCTATGCTCAGGTATTGCTCTACTATGCAGAGTGCATGAACGAGTTGGCTGGCAACCCAGATGCCAACTACGAAGGTTCAGCAAACGGCATGACAGCCCGCCAGGCTCTGGAAGCAGTTCACACTCGTGCCTTCAACCAGGCAGACAAGAATGAAGCTAAGGCATACGTCAACAACATTGCCTCTGACAAAGATGTATTCTTTAATGCTCTCGTTCAGGAGAACATGTGGGAGTTTGCAGGTGAAGGTATCCGTAAATACGACCTGATTCGCTGGAACCTCCTCGTAGAGAAGATCAATGAGTTCAAGAAGACTTACCTGGCTGAGCTTGCAGATGGTACTTACCAGAAGACCATCTACTTCAACTACCTGGATGAGAAGAAAACCAAGATTGACTTCTCTAGCGTAACATGGTATGGTATTCCTGACGGAAAAACATCTGCTGACTACGATGGCAGCATCGACTCATTCGGTGCAGCTAAGTTGGATTCTGGTTCTGATACACAGGTTGACGTAAACCTGCCTTCTATCAGCAGCGGCCTCGTTAGCGATGATGTGGCAGTGAAGAACCGCTATCTCATGCCAATCGCTTCAACAACCATCTCTGCAACCAACGGTAAGATTCACAACTCTTATGGTTATGCAGACTAATTCATCTTTAATCAAAAAAGACAAGAAAAATGAAGAGCATTAAAAACATATTGGGCACAGCGTCTATGATGGCATTGGCTCTGTCGGCTACTTCTTGTACCGATGGCAATGACTGGGACGTAGATGGCAGCCTATCAAGATTGTTCGGTCTCAATGGTGACAAAATCACCGTTGAAACTGCCGAAACATCAGCTACGGTTACATTCTCTGCCTTCACATCAAAAGCAGTTCCTTCACCAGAGTACTATGTATTCGAGGTAAGCAAGGACTCTCTTTACGAAGGTGTTGAGAATGCTAACATCATCAAATTCGGAGAAGATAAGACCTTGACTTCATCTCCAGTAGTTCTCTCTGGTCTCGATGGCGACAGCAAGTACTACATGCGTGTAAAGGCTATGTCTTCAACAAGCAATGAGTCTAAGTGGGTTTACTACAAGGATGGTTCATCTTTTAAGACAAAGGCAGAGCAAATCTTCAACAATGTAGAGGCAACCGACCTCTTCGAGAATCACGTGAACTTGAGCTGGACTCCAGGTGCTGATGTTACTCACATCACTTATGCAAACACTAACGATGCAGAGAACATCCAGACTATCAATTTGACAGATGAGGAAAAGGCAGCTGGTAAATATACTCTTGGTGGCTTAAATCCAACAAGCACTTATACCATCACTATCTATAAGAATGACGTAAAGCGCGGTCAGTTGCAGGTTACAACTCCAGCAGCTATGCCAGCAGCCAACTTCAAGTATTCACTTGCCAGCGATGTAACTGTCATCTCACAGGATCTTATTGACGAGATTGCAGAAAAGGCTAAGGCTGCAGCAGGTAACGAGACCAACTATAGTGCAACCATCGGTATTCCTGCAGGTGCTAAGGTAGCTCTTTATGGTATAAATGATTCAGACGGCGGCAAGACCAATGTAACCATCCCAGACGGAATGTCTGTTACATTCTTCGGTTTGGCAGGTGGTGATGCGCCTACCATCAATCTTGACAAGAACTTAGATATTGCAGGTTCACATGCATTTATCAAGTTCCAGAATGTGAAGTTGGAAGAAAATGGTGCTGGCTATTTCATCAACCAGAGCAAGGCTTGTACTGTAAGCGAGTTCACTTTGGAGAATTGTGAGGTTAGCAACCTCAAGACATCATTCTTCCGCCTTCAGGGTAGTGACGCTAAGTCTATCGGCAAGCTGACTTTGAAGAACAGTATCTTCACCAAGCTCTGTGCAGGTTATGGATTCATCCATGTAGATGCAGGAAGCGGTGCAGGTCATGTTGATAATGTTGAAATTGACGGATGTACATTCAACAGCATCTGTGTAACCGGTAAGGTATTTATCTTCAGCAAGAAGACAGATATGCAAGACATTACCATCAAGAACAGTACATTCTACAACTGTAATGGTAGTGGTCAGTACTTTGTTGACTTCAATGCTGATACATTTGGTCCAAACACCTTCACTATTGAGAACTGTATCTTCGGTAAGAGTGCTGATGAAGCTACCAACAAGAACATCAGAAGCAAGACTCCAGCAACTGTAGCAAACAGCTTCAGAACAACAGACTTCTTCAAGGTGATTAAGGGCGTGAATGATACAGAGTTCAGCTCTACCCAGTTGTTCAAGGACCCAGCCAATGGCGACTTTACCATCAAGGCTGGTACTTTGAAGGAAAAGGCTGGTGACCCACGCTGGTATGTAGTAGAGGATTAATCCACAAGGATTAACATCTCATATAAATTTAAGAAAAAGTGCAATGCTTATATGGAGCATTGCACTTTTTTTTATTTTCTCTTCGTAAGCGACTCCGCTTACCAATGTTCCCGAAATTACATCACGACGTAGCAATCGGCACGTCACGACGCAGCGACAGATACGTCGCGACGTAATTCCGGCTACATCCTGCTCCCATCAAATAAGCCTCATTTGAGCTTCAAATATGCCTCTTTAACCGTTCAAATAAGTCTCATTTGAACTTCAAATAAGCCTCAGTTAAACGTTACGTAAGGCTCACTTGCAAGCCTGAATTACACAATCAAAGGCAATATTGTAGAAAAGACACTAGTGAAAACGTTTACGTTAGATTTTTCTATTATTTTGTTCGTTGTTTGAGATTTTTCACTACTTTTGTAGCAGAAATCTAAAGATTATTATCAAAAATCTAAGATTCCTTATGATCTATTGAGAATCAAACACGACAACAACTAATCGCTAGTAAGTTCAATTAGACCAGAGAAACTTAACAAGATATAATAATAACCTAAAAACAAACATCGTTATGTATCAACAACTGAAACGTGCCAGCATGGCACTGACCTTGAGTTCGGTTTGTTTCCTCGCTTTTGCGCAGAAAACAATCCAAGGTACCGTTAAGGATGCTAATGGCGACCCAATGATTGGTGTAACCATTACTGACCAGAATGGTAAGGCAGGTGGCATCACCGACCTTGACGGTAAGTTTACCATCCAGAACGCAGACCCTAATACGGTCTTGACTTTCAGCTACATCGGCTGCAAGCCTAAGAAAGTAAAAGTAGGAAGTCAGAAAACATGGAACATCGTACTTGAAGATGACAATGCAGCCCTTGACGAGGTCGTTGTCGTTGGTTATGGTACTATGCGTAAACGCGACGTAACTGGTTCTATCGCATCTGTCAACTCTGAAAAGATAGCCGCTCGTGGTACTACCAATCTTGCAGAGTCTCTGCAGGGTTCTGTTCCTGGTGTCAACATCACCCAGTCTGGTAGCCGCGCAGGTGCAGGCTTCAATATTCAGGTTCGTGGACAGGCTTCTATCAACAAGCAGGCACAGCCATTGTATGTTATAGATGGTGTAGTTTGCGACAACATGGACTTCCTGAATCCTGATGATATCGACCGCATCGACGTATTGAAGGATGCTTCTTCTACCGCCATCTATGGTTCCCGTGCCTCTGCCGGTGTCATCATGATTACCACCAAGGGCAGTAAGGGTGCAGACAAAGCACAGAAGGCAACTATCTCTTATGACGGATATTATGGTATCAAGAAGTTGGCGCGCATGCCTGAGTTTATGGATGCCAACGAGTTTATGGATTATCGTTTTGCCAGATATACCACGCTCGATGGTAAGAGCTACGATGGCTCTAGCCGCAAGGGTGTTGATGCCGAAGGACATCCACACTACATCATCAAGAATACCGACTTGAATTCTGCCTTCCTGACTCGCAAGGGAGCAACCAGCTACAAAGATTCCAAACTTTATGAACTGATGATGGATCCAAGCTTCGACGGTTACGACTGGAAGAAGATGGTTACCCGCACTGCTGCCCAGCAGAACCACTTTATCAGTGCTGCCGGTGCTACAGATAAGATCAACTACCGTGTAGGTATGGGTTATCAGGGAGAAGAGAACGTATTCAAAGGCAACGACTATGAGCGTTTTAACTTCAAGGGAGCAATGGATGCCAAGCTCTCCAAGATATTCGAGGCAGGTTTCTCTACCAACATGTCAATGAGCCGCACCCAGGACGTATGTACTGATGGTACTTATTCTCCATACGTGAATGCATTCTATTTTAACCCATTCGTATCTCCAACAGATGCAGATGGCAACCTGATTCCTAACCCGGGAGCAAAGGCAGCCTTTGGTTCATCTGCACAGTTTACATCTACATATAACCCGCTCATCGATTTGAATGACGGCAACTACACCAATGAGACTAAGATGTACCGATTGATGGGTAACTTCTACCTGCGTGCCAACATCATCAAGGGATTGAAGTTTACAACCACCTTCTCTCCTAACTACTCTCACAAGCGTCAGGGCATCTTCTACGCAACAGGTCTGAACGAGGGTAATGACGTAGGTTCTACTTACTACCAGAAGAACAAGACCAACTTCGGCTCTGTTGCCAATACAACCCGTGTAGACTGGACTTGGGACAACCAGTTTGACTACAACCGCACATTTGGCGACCACACTGTTGGTGCTATGGCATTGTTCTCACTCTACAAGAGCAATACAGAATACCAGTATGAGGAAGGCAAGGGAATCGCTAGCGACCTTACTACATTCCACAACCTGGGAACAGCCAGCGGCGACAAGACGCTCTCAAGCTCTTATACTGAGTCATCATTGGAGTCATTCGCTTTCCGTGCCAACTATTCTTATAAGGGACGTTACATGGCTACAGCTACACTCCGTACCGATGGCAGTTCACGCTTCGCAGACGGCAACCGATGGGGCTGGTTCCCTTCTGTAGCTGCAGCATGGCGTATCTCTGATGAAGCTTGGATGAAGCAGTTCAACAACTGGTTAGACAATGCTAAACTCCGTCTTTCATACGGTGTTACCGGTAACAACAATGTGGGTGACTATGTAACTATCGCTTCTGCTACAGGTCCATCTTATGTAACCATTGACGGCAAAGAGGTACAGGGTTATTATCCTAACGGATTGATAAATACAGAACTCATCTGGGAGAAGGTTAAAGAGTTTGACCTCGGTCTCGACCTGAGTTTCCTGAAGAACCGCATCAATGTAACAGCCGACTTCTACAACCGTCTTTCTGATGGTCAGATTATGTCACGTTCAGTGCCTATCGAAACAGGTGAGAAGACTTCAACCTTCAATGTAGGTTCTGTCCAAAACAGAGGTATTGAACTCGGTCTGAACTTTAACATCATCAACAAGAAAGACTTCTCCTGGAGTGCGAACGTAAACTTCGCCCGCAACTGGAACAAGATTAAGGAGTTGAGTAATGGTAAGGTTGATGAGGTAGCCAACAACTGGTTTATCGGCGAGCCACTGAACGTACTCCGTGACTATACCCATACCGATGTCATCACCGACAAGGGTGTAACCATGCACACCATGAATGGTGACAAGCACTATACCCTGAAGGAATTCTACGAGAAGTATGGCACTAAGTATAAGTGGTATGAAGGTCAGATGGCAGTAAACGACTGGAACGATGACGGTAAGATTGACGACAACGATAAGCAGATTTATGGCTGTACCGATTCACGCTGGACCGGTAGTTTCACTACCAATGTTTACTTCAAGGGCTTCGACTTCTCTATCATGTTCTATACAAAGAGCGGATTCTGGTCACGCAGCTACTTCCATGAGAAGTATATGAAGTATAGCGACCGTGGTAATGCCCACATGCAACTGGATTACTACATACCAAAGGGAGCACCAATCATCGATCATGCAACAGGTGAGATTACAACCGCCACAGAGACCCACTACGGAAAGTATCCTTATCCAACCGACAGCGATAAAACTGCCGGTGGCTACTTCAGCGACAAGGGTTCTGCCAAGGGAGAAGGCTTCCAGTATCAGAAGACCTCTTTCACCAAGGTTAAGAACATTACCCTGGGTTACACATTGCCTAAGAGCGTAGTAAACAAGGCAGGTATCAGAAACCTCCGTGTTTATGTAAACGTTCTGAACCCATTCTGCTTCACCAACTATAAGGGCTTCGACCCTGAGTGGGCATCACAGAATCTGCAGAATGGCGGTCCATCATCTGTAACCTACCAGTTTGGTGTAAATCTTAAGTTCTAATCTCATTAAATGAAGTAAACAATTATGAAAAAGATATTATATAGCGTAGCACTGGCGGCCTGCTGCATGGGAACCATGACAAGTTGCAGCGACTTCCTGGATGCGAGCAACAAGTCGAATGTAACTGATAAGCAAACATTTGCAACAAAAGAGGGATTCAACAGCCTCGTCAATGATGCCTATCAGCATCTGCAAAACGTTTATGCAGCTCCTCTGTTCACTAGCTGTTTCTCAGCAGGTACAGATATGTATGCCGATGGTCGTAACAAGATGAACGAGGCATTGAACACTTACGAGATTCTGACTCCAGAAAATGAAGATATAACGAATCTCTATACTTACCTCTATTCAGGTATCCGTGCAGCCAACTCTGTGTCATATTATGCACAGACAGCCCAAGTTGATGAAAAGACTAAGGGGCAGCTTGTAGGCGAAGCCCGTGTATTGGCTGCTTACGAGTATTATCTCCTGGTAAACAACTTCGGTGGTGTCCCTATCATGAAGGACTTCCTTACCACAGCAGGCACAGGATATCCGAAGTCTTCTGCTGCAGATGTATATGCCTATATCATCAGCGAACTCGAAGATGTTATCGGCAAGAATGTGCTCCAGGCTTCTACAGCTACCAAGGGTGGCGGCAGAATCAGCCAGGAAACAGCCAAGGCTATCCTAGCCAAAACCTACCTTTCTGCAGCATGGGACCTCAACAAGCAGGAATACTTCTCCAAGGCTGCTGCTCTTGCCGATGAGGTGATTGCAGGCAGAAAACTGACTACCCCATTTGCCAAGCTCTGGAAGGCAGACGGATCGGGCGATGACAACGCAGAGTTCCTTTGGGATGTAGAGTATGATCTGGCTACAGCCAACAATACAACATCAGGTGGTACAGAATGGAGCGGTTACTACTGCAACTATCTGGGTGGAAACGAAGATCCTATCAAGGCTACAACCTCCAGCTATGTGCCAACCCTCTATGCCTTGCATTGTTTCAAGAAGGGAGACCAGCGTTACGATGCTACCTTCATGAAGGAATTGCCAGATATAAACAAGGGAAATGCTGCAAATACCGGTTACTGGACCTGGTACAAGAATGGTGAGAGTCTGGTAGGTAAGCCTGTAACGCGATACTATTCTGCATGGTATGAGACTGATGCCGACTTTGAAGCATGGAAGGCTAAAGATCCTGCAAACAGAGCAAACACCTATCGCATTCCGATGGATTCACAGAGCAAGGAAGCACAGAATATGGACGGCAGAGATATGGAATATTACGATAACCAGCAACTGGTATATGGTTCCAGTCCATGCAAGAAGTTTGACGACAGCAAGACTGCTAAGACAGAGAAGAACACCTGCTATCGCGACATCCATATCATCACTTTGCCAGAGATGTATCTCGTAGCAGCTGAGGCTTATCTGAAGGCTGGTGATAATCCTAAGGCATTGGCACGACTCAATGAGGTTCACCAGCGCGCTGGTCTCCCTGCACTTACAGGAACTATCACTATCGATGACATCCTTGATGAGAATGCATGCGAGAACTTCGGTAATGAGGCACGCTGGATGGATCTTCGCAGAACCCAGACCCTGGTAACACGTTGCACCAAGTATAACCATGAGATGGGAGACAAGGCTGCCCAGTATATCGGCAAGAAGCTTCTTCGCCCTATCCCACAGGCTGCAATTGATGCCAATGACCAGCTGACATTAGCCGACCAGAATCCTGGTTACTAATCAAAGCCATGATGTTGATAAGAAAACCTATCAAGACATACGTTAATCATTAGGTTTAAGACCGTATTCTAGGGAGATAATTCCTGATGGATACGGTCTTTCTTTTTTATTCTATCTGGCAGGTATACGTAATCGTTTTCGTAGTTTTTCGCTCACTATCTGCATGCGATAAGCAAAAATGTCGTAACTTTGCAGAAAATCTTATAGAAAAGAAAAAAATAAAATAAATAAACCTAAGAAGAAATGAAGAAATCAATCATTAAGTCAGTCGTACTGGCTGCGCTTATGGCTCTGCCAATGTTCGCTAAAGCACAAACTTTCGCTGGTATCACAGCCGAGCAGAACGCACAGAACACTCCTGAAGGATGGACTGCCGTAGAACTGCCACAGTTGCCTACCATCACTTCGGCAAACACATTTAATATCAAGGATTATGGTGCCTCGACTACGGCAGAAGACAACACCAAGGCTATCCAGAAAGCACTTGATGCTGTGCCTTCTACCGGTGGTATGGTCGTGATCCCTGCCGGTACCTGGATGTTTGGTAGTACAGACCAGATGACAAGCACTACCGAGGTACTCAGCATCAAGTCAAAGACTGTGCTCCACCTTTGCGCAGGAGCGACTCTGAAACTCGTTGAATATGGTAAGGCACCTAACAATAAAACGCTCTTTATCGGTTGCAAGAACAAGAACCAGAGCGACATTGTTATAGAGGGCGAAGGTGAAACTTCTATCATCGATGGTCAGGGAACCCGCTGGTGGAAGGCTCGCGACAACAAGGAGACTTTCAATCCTGGAGCCATGATCCGATTCGAGAAAGGCAGCCGATTCCTGATTCGCAATCTCAAGGTTCAGAATACTCCGGGTGTCAACATCACCTTGAGTAACAGCAATGGTGCCAGCAATGGTACTGTTCATGATGTAACCATCTATAACCCTTCTTCTGAAACCAAGACTGAACAGCCTTCTCATAACACAGACGGTATCTCTATCTGGGGACACCACATGAATATCTATAACTGCAACATCAGTACAGGTGATGATAACGTAGTTTGCGATGACAATGCACAGTATATCCATGTCTGGAACTGCGACTTTGGTACAGGACATGGTGCTTCTATCGGTAGTTTCACCAAGAACATCAAGCATATATGGTTCGACAACATCACCATGAATGGTACAACTGCCGGTATCCGCATGAAGACGGGTATCAACAGTGGCGGTACGCTGCGTGGCGGTGGCGAGGAGGACTGGAAGTTCACCAACTTCACCATGACCAAGGTGAAGAACCCATTCTCTATCGATTGCTACTACGACAAGAACTACAACAGCGATCCTGCCGTAGATAAGGCAAATGCAAGAGCTCTTGATAGTACTACCCCAACCTACAACGGCATTCTGCTTCAGAACGTGAAGACAACAGATGTTTGCGAAGGTAACGCTATCTTCCTGATTGGCCGCCCTGAGAGCCACATCAAGAACGTGACTCTCGACAACGTGCAGATTTCAGCCAAGAAGGGCATCGATATCCGCTTCGTAGATAATCTCGTATTCAAGAACAACTCTAAGATTACATGCCAGTCTGGCAAACTCTGGATTCGCCAGTACGATTCTACAGTAGACGATCAGTGTGATGCTACAGGGGCAGGTACAAATCCCACTCCCAATCCAGGTGAGACAACAGAAGTGAGCTATATTCTGGATGCATCAACCAGCACTTCTTCAAGCACAGATCCATCTCCATGGACGTTCAATAACGGTTGCAGCATAGAGAGCAGCAAAGGTTACGCTACAGCTAAAAGCAATACCATCAAGTATAGCAAGGGCGTACAGTTTACCATCAATCTGCCTGAGAATATTACTATTACATCGGCTAGATTTGCAGGATATGCCAATGAAGACAACAAGACCTGCTATCTCGGCGAGCTGAACGGAACAACCTTTGCCAGCGATAAATACGTATTCCCTAGCCGTTCAACCCAAACGGATACGAGCACAAAGTTTGATATTACACTTGACACTCCTGCAACTGGCGTTCTTACCTTCACACCACAAGATGCACAAGCCGCTTGGGTTATCACTCTGAAAGGTGTAAAGGTAACAAGTTCAGGTATCAACAATGTTGTTTTAACCGCCAAGGTAAACAATAATAACATTTACGATCTCAGCGGTCGCATGGTAAAGCTCAATGCCAAGGCAGAAGACCTGAAAAGTCTCAAAAAAGGGATCTATATCTACAACAACAAGAAATACGTAGCTAAATAATTCATTTAAACATCGGTAACAATGAAAATAAAATCGCATTCACTCCTGTGCATTCTCGCCACCATCGCATTGAGTTCGCCGCTCTCTGCGCTGAGCGTGAATGCCCAGAAGGCGGTATCCAAGACATGGAATCCGAACCTGAAGAACGGAATGTACCACAACCCGGTTATTGACGCCGACTACTCAGACCCTGACGTATGCCGTGTGGGCAATGACTACTATATGACTTCCTCTTCCTTCCAGTGTTTCCCAGGCTTGCAGATTCTGCACAGCACCGACCTGGTAAACTGGGAGATTATCGGTGCTGCCCTACTCGATGACTATCCGGTTTTGCCAGAATACCAGGGCACCGAACTGGATTGGCACAAGAAGGTTCAGCATGGTAACTACGTGTGGGCACCATCCATCCGCTACCATGACGGATGGTTCTACATCTACTGTGGCGATCCTGACCAGGGTCTCTTCATGACCAAGACACAAGATCCACGCGGTCCTTGGGAGCCTATCACCTGGGTGATGAAGGGAAAAGGTCTTATCGACTGCTGCCCTCTCTGGGATGAAGACGGCAAGGCTTATCTTTCGCATGGATGCGCCGGTTCAAGAGCCGGTATCAAGTCGGTACTCTTCGTAGCTCCGATGTCACCTGACGGCACCAAGGTTATCGGTCCTTCACGCATCGTATATGATGGTCATGAAGACCAGCCAACCATCGAGGGTACTAAATTCTACAAGCGCAACGGATATTATTATATCATGAGTCCTGCGGGCGGAGTAAAGTATGGCTGGCAGGTAGAACTGCGTTCCAAGAATCCATTTGGTCCTTACGAGGAGTATGTGGGTATGGCACAGGGAAAGAACAAGAAGGTAAACGGCCCTCACCAGGGTGCATGGGTAGATACCCAGAACGGCGAAGACTGGTTTCTCCACTTCCAGGATAAGCACGCCTATGGTCGTGTGGTTCATCTGCAACCAGCCAAATGGGTAAGCGACTGGCTCGTCATCGGTGACGACAAGGATGGCGATGGCTGCGGTGACCCTGTTCAGCAATGGAAGAAGCCAAACCTGCCATCAAGCGGTAACTTCCAGCCTAAGGAATCGGATGATTTCAACAGCGTAGATTTAGGTCTGCAATGGCAGTGGAACGGTCCTTACAGTCAGTACTGGTACTTCTGTGATGCCAAGAACTCCAAGTTGCGTCTCTATGGTGTGCAGCAGGCTGAAGATGTAAAGAACCTGTATGATTTGCCAAACCTTCTGCTCCAGAAACTCCCTACCGAGAACTTTACTGCTACTGCCAAGGTGAAGTTCATACCTAACCGCACCGAGGCTTATAAGGAGAAAGCTAAGGTACTGGGCGAAAGCGCCGGCATGATTATGCAAGGCATGGACTATGCTGCACTCAAGTTTGTTGATACCAAGGAAGAGGGTGTTGTATTGCAATATGTAACCTGCGAGAAGGCAGAGAAGGGAAAGGCTGAGAAGGTGGTAAAGCAAGTGGCCATCAAGACCAGCAAGCAGCCTCAGCCTTACACCGTGAAGTATGCCGTAGATGATATTCCTTCTTCCCGCATCGCTACCCAGGATGTATGGCTCCGCGTGAAGGTTCATAGCGAAGGCATCGCCAACCAGATACAGGCTATCGCTGAATGGAGCTACAGTCTGGATGGTAAGAAATTCAACAAGATAGGCAATCCTTTCACTGTGCGTGAAGGCAAGTGGATTGGTGCCAAGCTCGGTTTCTTCAACACCCGCACAGCCAAAAAGAACGATGCTGCCTTCTTCGACGTAGACTGGATTCATTTCGAAAAATAACGCTTTCCTGCTAACGCGTTATTTCAGAGAATATTTTGGGAAACAAAAAAATCCCCCTCATTGCAAATCAATGCAGCGAGGGGGATTAATCATTATGAGTAATCTAAAAATTCTAATCTTTCTTTTCTTCTTTAGGCTCTGCCTTTGTTGTTTTCTTGGCAGGAGCCTTCTTGGCTGCAAGCTTAGCTGCGGTCTTCTTGGCAGGAGCAGCCTTAGCAGGCTTCTCGCCATGGTGCTTCTCTGCCTCCTTCTCTATCTTTTCAATCTTAGCCTGAAGACGGACAATCTCCTTGTCCTTCATCTCAATCTCTTCATCCTGATTCTTGATGGTAGTAAGCAGGCTCTCAAGCTGATCGTTATCAACATCAGTAGGATAGAGGTCGTTTACTCGGGTAATAAAGTCGCCAAGAATGTTCATATAGTTAGTGAAAGCATCGAAAGGACTTGAATAGATACCTCTGTCAAGACCCACATTGCTTGGCTTGGTAGTCATGAAGCGGAAGTTGTTACTTGCCTGCAGGTAATCCCAGTCCTGATTGATACGTGGATCGTTGGCGATACGTACACGGTCTGCCACACTGTAAAGCTTGTTGAAAGCCTCACGCTGCATCGGGTTACCCAACCATGAACTTACATCACGCTCCTCGTCTACCCAACTCAAGGTATCAGGCACATTCACCTCGCCTACCGACTTGATCTTCTTGCAGATTTCACTAGGTATTGAGAAGGTGATGCCACGGTCCTTGGCACACTGAGGCAAAGCCTTCATAAACTCGAGGATGTTGCTTGACAGAGGCTGGGCAATACCAAGAGCAGAAAGCTCCATGAAGATATTGATAACCTGCTCCTCCTCTGGGAAGGCAGCAATCTGGTTCATATAGTTGTCGGCAAAGAGTGGATAACCGTCCCAATCGCTGTTGCTGAAGCGCAGAGAGATATCATCGCTCAGGTTCACATCACGCAACAGGAGCTTCAACTTAGGGTTCAGGGCGCAATGGTAAACATAGTGAGGAGACTTCCAGCCGAGCACGTGCTTGGCACCCTCGGTGAGCATACCAATGAATCCCATGTTGGCAACATCGTTACCGATATCATCGCTATAGATGAGCGAAGAGTTGCGCAATACGGTAGGTTTCTTTCCGAAATATTCCTCAACCTTAGTACACTGGCGCATCACCTCATCCTTGAAACTTGCCTCATTAACCAGAGAAGCAAGTCCGTGAGAGTAAGGCTCAGCCAGGAACTCTACACAACCCGTATTGTTGAGCTGCTGAAGCTTCTCCAGCACCTGAGGAGCATGAAGTTCCAACTGCTCCATACCCACACCCGAAAGCGAAAAAGCTATCTTGAAATACTTGCCGTTCTTTTCAATCATCTCCTGAAGGGCATTCAAGGCTGGCATATAAGAGCGCTCAGCAATCTCGTTGATGCTACGGTCGTTCTCGTAGTCATCATAGTAATAATGGTCGGTACCGATGTCGAAGAAGCGGTAGCGTTTCAGATGGGTAATCTGATGTATCTCGAAATATAAACAAATTGTTTTCATAAAATTTGAAATTTGAACGTTTAACTTGTAAGATGAGTAAAGCCTCAAAATTATTCATTCTTCGTTCTTCACTCTTCACTTAACCTACTTCCACCCTAAGGTTTTGAGGTACAGGTCTTTGATGCGGGCTCCCACTTTCTCCCAGGTAATCTGGTCTACTTCTTTCTTGCCTTCCTCTGAGAGATAATCGAAAAGACTCTCGTTGTGACAGATGCTGTAGATGGCATCAGCAAGGGCATGGATATCCCAGTAGTCTACCTTGATACAGTTGGACAGAATTTCTCCACATCCACTCTGCTTGGAGATAATGGTTGGTGTGCCGCACTGCATAGCTTCCAAAGGTGAGATACCGAACGGCTCGCTCACAGATGGCATCACGTAGACATCACTGTCTTTCAGACATTCATAAACCTGTTTGCCGCGCATAAAGCCAGGGAAGTGGAACCGGTCGGCAATGCCTCTTTCGGCAGCGAGATAAATCATCTGGTCCATCATATCGCCCGAACCTGCCATACAGAAACGCACATTGCGGGTACGGTGCAATACCATGTTGGCAGCCTCTACGAAATATTCAGGTCCCTTCTGCATGGTAAGACGTCCCAGGAAGGTTACTACCTTCTCCTTGCCCTTATGATTTGGGCGTGGAATATCCTGCCACTCCTGCTTCAATGGGTATACGGCATTGTGCATGGCGAAACACTTGCGTGGATCCTGGTGATACTGGTGAATCACCGTCTGACGGGTCAGCTCGGATACACACATGATGCAGTCGGCATTATCCATACCGTCTTTCTCGATAGCGTAAACGGTAGGGTTCACCTTTCCACGGCTACGGTCGAAATCAGTAGCATGAACGTGGATGCACAATGGTTTGCCACTCACGCGCTTGGCATGAATTCCGGCAGGGAATGTAAGCCAGTCGTGAGCATGGATAATATCAAATTCTTCAGAACGGGCTACAACTCCGGCAATGATGCTATAGTTGTTGATCTCGTCATGAAGATTTGACGGATAACCACCAGCAAAGTCCATACAGCCGAGGTCATTTACATGCATATAGTTAAAATCGGCATAGATGTGGTCACGGTAGCGGAAATAATCGTCCGGATTCATGATATTGCCTACGCGCTGCTGCACATAGTCGTGATTTACATCTCGCCAGGCGATAGGCACACTGTTCATTGCCACAATCTTGCAGGCACTGCGGTCCTCATCACCGAAAGGATGAGGCAGACACAATGTGATATCAACATCGCCCTGGGCATGAAGTCCCTGGGAGATACCAAAGTTGGCAGTTGCCAAACCACCAAATACGTGAGGAGGATACTCCCATCCAAACATTAAAACTTTCATATAGCAGTCCTCCTATTATTAATATTGATATTTTTCAAGTAACTCGAGCGCACGCAGAATCTCAGCCACATTCATGGCGAAAGAGATGGCACCACGACCTGCGAATGGAGGGTTTCCATCGAAGAGTTCGCTGATGGTACCGAGACAGTGGGAAGACATTTCGCCCTCATAACCTACCATCTGGCGTTCGATAAAGCTCAAACGGGTACGCTTATAGAGTTTCAGACTTGCCTCCATATAGAAGCCACCGAGCCATGGCCATGCCGTACCCTGATGGTAAGCATAGTCGCGCTGGGGCTGCGGACCTACATAAACAGGATTATATCCACCGCTCTTTGGCGAGAGTGAACGCAATCCCTTAGGAGTAAGGAGTTCGCGTGTACAAATATCAAGAACCTGCTTCTTCTGGTCTTGCGACAATGGAGAATAATCGAAAGCCACTGCAAATATCATGTTCGGGCGAACGCTCCAGTCCATCATATTTCCATCAACATAATCGTAGAGATAGCCATATTCATTGAGGAAGGTATCGAGGAATGCCTGCTTGGTCTGCTCAGCCAGAGTCAGGAGTTTCTGCTGGCTGTTTTCTTCGCCAACTATTCCAGCGAGAGAAGCACAGAAGCACAAAGCGTTATACCACAAAGCATTAAACTCTACGATATATCCGGTACGTGGAACTACTGGTCTGCCGTTGGCAGTAGAGTTCATCCAGGTAACAGCCTTGTCCTTACCATCGGTATAGAGCAATCCGTTCTCTTCGAGCTTCAGGTTCGGATGCTTGTTACCCTGGATAAAGCTGATAACATCCTTGATAAACTGTCCATACTTCTTGAAGCATTCTTCCTTGCTGGTTTCCTTGGCATACTGCTGCAAAGCCCAGATAGCCCACAATGGCACGTCAGGCTGCTCTATCTCAGCAATATGAACGCTGACCGGCTTGCCTTCCATAAACTCGTAGTATCCCTTCATAGCAGTCTTCATCACCAGTTCGAAGTAGTCATCTTCCTCGATAGAGAGGGTGAGACCCGGAAGAGCGATGAATGTATCGCGTGCTCTGCACTTGAACCAAGGGTAACCTGCCAGGATATAACGGTCACCGTTCTTTTCACGACGATGGAACTGATGAGCCGCATTGACCAGACAGTGGAAGAAATTGTCACGAGGCGAACGCTCATCCACTTCCTTGTCGAAGAGCTTCTTCAGGCTGACCGCCTTGATTTCTGATGTAGAAGCAGCAAAGACGATGGTTTCGCCTTTCTTGATATCCATTTCAAAATAGCCAGGAACATAGAGGTCTTCGTTAGAAGCATAACCTCTCTCTTGCTCCTTTGGATATTCCACGCCACGATACCAATCTGGACAGAATTTAAACTCGTTCTTCTTGGAGAACTGCATGTAGAGATCAGGATAACCTGCATACATACAGGTCTTGATGCCATGATCTACCTCAGCATAATCACGAGACGCGGTAGCATTCTCATGAGTAAACTGACGGACACTGCGGAAAGCCAGAAAAGGACGGAAACGAAGGGTTGTAGCCGAATGGCCGTCTACCAGAGTATAGCGAATTAGAATGCGATTCTCATAATGCTGGAATACAACTTCCTTTTTCAGGATAACACCACCTACGCGATAAAGGGTAGTTGGCACTTTATCACAATCAAACTCACGAATGTACTTGTGGCCCATCGGACTGTAGTTGTTGCCCTGGTACTTGTGCAAGCCGAGGTTAAACTCAGCTCCATGCTGAATCACCGTAACATCCAGCGAACTCAAGAGCACATGATTCTCATCGTCCAGTTCTGGAACCGGCACGACAAGTAATCCGTGATACTTGCGGGTATTACAGTCTACAATCGTTGAGCACGAATATGCACCCGAGCGATTTGTTCTCAACAACTCCTTAGGCAACGACTCTTGAAGATTCACCATAAGGGCCTTTTCGAATTTTAGATAACTCATAGATCTATATTAAGGTTCTATATTTTTGTTGACTAAATTAATTGCTTTCAAAGGTAACACTTTTTTGTGGTATAACAAAGTTTTTTGTATGCCATTTTTAGAAAAAATTGCCTTTTTATGTTTTAAAACATATTTTTAGACAAAAATGCTTGATTATTTCGAGAAAAAGCATTACTTTTGCACTCAGTTTTCAGTTTAAAAGATTTGTACACATGGCAGCTAGAGGAAAATACGATAAAGAAAATATAGCAATGCTGATTGCTAAGCTATGGGGAGGCATCACTGATGACCAGTTCGATTTACTGAAAGAACATCTGGAAACCAAGAAGTATAAGAAGAACGAAATCATCTACAAGAACGAGGGTACTCCCGAATATGCACTATGTCTCATAGCGGGAAAAGTGAAGATATACAAAGAAGGTATCGGTGGTAAGAGCCAGATTATCCGTGTTATCAAACCGATTGAATTTTTTGGTTTCAGAGCCTATTTTGCGGATGAGATATACAAGACGGCAGCCATGTCGCTGGAAAACTGCGTCGTTGCCCAGTTCCCGCTGGCAGTTCTCATGAAACTGCTCTCCAAGAGTTTCAACATCGGCTTCTTCTTTATCAAATATCTCAGTGTGGAAATAGGTAAATCGGACGACCGTACCGTGAACCTCACCCAGAAACATATCCGTGCCCGACTTGCCGAGGGTCTGATATTTCTGAAAGACTCTTATGGGTTAGAAAAAGACGGAAAAACTCTTGACATCCGATTGAGTCGTGAAGATCTGGCAAATCTCTGTAATATGACAACGAGCAATGCCATCCGTACGCTCTCAGCCTTTACGGCAGAAGAAATCATAAATACTGAAGGAAGGAAAATCAAAATCTTACAGGAAGAAAAAATCATAAAAATAGCAGAACTCGGATAAAGTTCTGCTATTTTATATTTATATGTTTTACATTATACGTTTTTCTTGATACATTTCATTTATTACGGGCATATTGGTTATACGGGTATCAGAAAGTTGATAACCTCCTGAATTACAGTAATCTGGAATGAACCTACCGGTGTATTCATCAATCTGCCATCAATACCTATCAGGGCATGCTGGGCATCGAGCACCTCTACCTCTCGGGTACGGTAAGGATGCACACTCTTATGGTTGAGGAACTTACCTTTCACAAAAAGATAGATTCCCTCAAAGAGCTGGGTTGTCTTAGGATGAGATACCACCGACACATCGAGCAGTCCGTTATATGGCACAGCATTCGGGGTCTGTCCATATCCAGTTCCATTGCCTATACACATCGTCATCACTCTACGCTTGATAACATCCGAATTGATTTTCACATGCATCTTATAGTCCAGACGCTGGAATATCATCAGGATGAAGGAACAGAGAAACGACAGGGTACGTGAACCGAAGATATGATGGGTTTTTCGTCTCAGGTTCATGATGGCGGCAATGAGTCCGATATTGATACAGTTGAGGAAATAGCGACGGCATTTCTCCCCCTTCTTATTCACATAGCGGATACAACCGAGGTCAATCTTTCTGATACGACGTTTTTTCAGCGACGCCACCGTCTTCTCGATATCGCTGTCGCTGAATCCCCAGAAGTGGGCAAAGTCGTTCATCAGTCCGTTAGGAATAACACCCAGTGCCACCTCTTCTCTTTCTTTCGGATCTATCTGCATCAGACAGTTTACGGCATCATTGAGCGCAGAATCTCCACCAACGATGACAATGGTCTTATAACCATTGTTGATAAACATTCTGATGAGCCGTTCTACGCTCTTCTGATTCTCGCTCTGCACAAAGTCGTAATCCACGCTCTGCTGCTTGAGCACCTTCTCTATTTTTTCCCAGCGCTTGTTACTTCGCCAGCCTCCTCTAGGGCAATAAAGCAACCCCCATTTATTCTCGTTTACCATTGTCTCTTCTTTGTAATTTGTCTCTTCTTTGTAATTAGAAAAATATTACTTCCGCCTAGCCATCGTTGCATCCGATTCCATCGGATGCCAGCCCTAGCCAGATTCCAGGCCGCAGCCTAGCTCCTCATCAGCTCCAAAACCGTCTCCACCTTTTTCTCCATTGGCTGCAATGCATCTACCCAATGGATAGTAAAGCCTCTGCGCTCCATACCTCTGAACCACGTCATCTGCCTTTTGGCAAACTGATGGATTGCTATTTCCAGACCGCGATACATCTCATCGTATGAAGTCTTACCGATCACATATTCTGTAATAAACTTATATTCCAAACCATAATAGATGAGATTTTCGGCAGGAATACCACGATTTAGCAGTCCCTTGATTTCATCTACCATTCCCTCATCCAATCGCTGTTTCAGTCTCCGTGAAATTTTCTCCCTTCTTGCGTCCCGGTCTATGCTGACACCGATAATCAGCGAATCAACCGCAGGGAGTTCACGTTCGGGCATCGGATGCTCCAGATTATAGCTTTCAATCTCTATCGCCCGGATAGCTCGCTGTGCTGTATCCACGTCTGTGCGATTGTGCATATTAGAACCCGTTTTCGCCTTCAGCTCTTTCAGTATCAGCGTAAGTTCCTCTAAACTCTTATGAGCCAATGACTCACGGAGTTCCGGGTTCTGCGGAACAGGTGAGAGATGATAACCTTTCAGCACCGACTCAATATAGAGTCCTGTACCTCCACATAATATCGGAAATGCCCCTCTCTTCTGAATATCCTGATAGGCATCATAAAAATCCTGCTGATATTCAAAGAGATTATATTTCGTACCAGGCTCACAGATGTCAATGAGGTGATAAGGTATCTGCTTGCCATGGATGGTATAGTCAGCCAGATCCTTACCTGTACCTATATCCATGCCGCGATATACCTGGCGGCTGTCAGCACTAATGATTTCAGCGCCCTTGGCAGAGGTACCCGACAAATGGGCACCCAGGCTATTGATCCTGGCTGCAAGAGCGGCAGCAAGACTCGTCTTACCACTCGCCGTAGGTCCCAATATGGTTATCATCGAATATTTCATGCCGCAAAGTTAAATGAAATTATTGAGAAAACAAAATAAAATGAAAAGAAATTCTCTCTTATAAAAACAAAAAGCCGTCCAGCATTGAAAAAATGCTGGACGGCCATATACTTAATCGTTAAGAGACAACGAATTAACCGTTGTGCTTCTTCATGATCTTGATCAACTCAACAACCTTGTGTGAGTAACCAATCTCGTTGTCATACCAAGAAACAACCTTAACGAAGTTGTCTGTCAAATAAACACCTGCGTTAGCGTCGAAGATAGATGTCAAAGCGCACCCCAAGAAGTCAGAAGAAACAACAGCATCCTCTGTGTAACCGAGTACACCCTTCAACTCACCCTCAGAAGCAGCCTTCATAGCAGCGCAGATAGCCTCCTTAGAAGCAGCCTTCTTCAAGTTAACTGTCAAGTCAACAACAGATACGTCCAAAGTAGGAACACGCATAGAGATACCTGTCAACTTACCGTTCAACTCAGGGATAACCTTACCTACAGCCTTAGCAGCACCTGTAGAAGAAGGGATGATGTTGCCAGCAGCTGCACGGCCACCACGCCAGTCCTTCATAGATGGACCATCAACAGTCTTCTGTGTAGCAGTTGTAGAGTGAACAGTTGTCATCAAACCTGTCTCGATACCGAAGTTATCGTTCAATACCTTAGCGATAGGAGCCAAGCAGTTTGTTGTACAAGAAGCGTTAGAAACGATCTTCTGACCATTGTACTTGTCAGTGTTAACACCGCAAACGAACATATCAGCCTGGTTACCGTTAGCGTCAGCCTTAGAAGGAGCAGAAAGTACTACGTACTTAGCACCAGCCTTCAAGTGCTTCTCAGCCTTGTCATAAGCGAGGAAGAGACCTGTAGACTCAACTACGTACTCAGCACCAACCTCATCCCACTTCAAGTTCTCAGGATCACGCTCAGCAGTAACACGGATGTGGTTACCGTTAACGATCAACTCGCTCTTCTCAACGTCAGCCTCGATAGTACCGTCGAAATGACCGTGCATTGTATCATACTTCAACATGTAAGCCATGTAATCAACTGGGCACAAGTCATTGATAGCTACTACCTGTACTTCCTTTGCGTTCTCAGCCTCAACTGTAGAACGGAATACGAAACGACCGATACGGCCAAATCCGTTAATACCAATCTTAATCATTGTTCTTAATATTTAAATTAAAAGTTTAATAAAAATTACCTTTTTTAACTGCTTTCGAGCGTTCATCTGATGCTGAAACATTCAAAATTTTACGCCTTAGAGCATTTTTCTTCTTTTCGAGCGCAAAGTTACTAATTTTTTTCTAACTTTGCAACCAGAATGAGTATTAAATAAGTTAAAAAAGAATAGTAGAGTTTTAATATTGGCATTATTTTCACTCATTACATGCCATACTGACAACTCCATATTGCAAAAAGCAAAGAAAAAACTCTGCATTCTATACCCTGTCTCTTATACACATCTCCGAGCCCACGAGACGCTCATGAATCTCGTA
>ENA-OZXD01000063-OZXD01000063.1-human-gut-metagenome-genome-assembly--contig:-NODE-63-length-31948-cov-15.092403_pt1 | contig 31948 bp, 20 predicted proteins | sample MGYA00244855_ERZ654094 | MGnify/ENA primary metagenome ERZ654094 (study PRJEB26926, sample SAMN06165277) | human gut metagenome | biome: ENVO:00009003; feature: ENVO:2100002; material: ENVO:00002003...
TACGAGATTCATGAGCGTCTCGTGGGCTCGGAGATGTGTATAAGAGACAGTAATGGTACCATCCTCCAACTCAATGGCAGAAGAGGTATGCCCCGTCTCCTTCTTATGATTCTTGGCAGCTACCGTCACCTTGCGGTAATCAGTAGTAATCTTAGCCTGATTGAAGAGCATCTGAATCTTATTGATCTCATCATCATTGCAAGCACCAGCCGCCATCTTGTTGGTAGCCGCATAGTAACGGCGGACAATCTCATTCTTGGATGCCTCGCAGCAAGCCTCATCATCAGAGATACAGAAACCTACCATGTTCACACCCATATCTGTAGGCGACTTGTATGGATTGCTACCATAGATACCCTCGAACAGCGCATTGAGCACAGGATAAATCTCTACATCACGGTTATAGTTGATGGCTATCTTGTTATAAGCCTCCAGATGGAACGGGTCAATCATATTCACATCGTTCAGATCGGCAGTAGCAGCCTCGTATGCGATGTTCACAGGATGCTTCAATGGGAGATTCCACACAGGGAATGTCTCAAACTTGGCATAACCGGCACGCACACCACGCTTGTTCTCATTATAAAGCTGACTCAGGCAAACCGCCATCTTACCGCTGCCAGGCCCCGGCGCAGTAACAATAACCAGCGGACGCTCTGTTTCAACATAATCGTTCTGACCGAAGCCCTCGTCAGAGGCAATCAGACTCACGTTATGAGGATAGCCCTCGATGAGATAATGGCAGTAAGTCTTGATGCCTTCGCGCTCCAGACGCTGTTTGAAGGCGATGGCGGCAGGCTGGCCATTATAATGAGTGATGACAACAGACCCCACCATGAAACCACGGTTTTGGAATTCACCACGAAGGCGTAACACGTCCTCATCGTATGTAATGCCCAAGTCGGCACGCTTCTTGTTCTTCTCTATATCGGCTGCACTAATCACAATAACAATCTCGATGCTATCGCTGATTTTCTGGAACATACGCAGTTTGCTGTCAGGCTGGAACCCCGGCAAAACTCTGCTGGCATGGTGATCGTCAAAAAGTTTACCGCCCAATTCGAGGTAAAGCTTTCCGTCAAACTGTGAGATTCTCTCCTTGATGTGTTCTGACTGAATCTTCAGATACTTCTCGTTATCGAAACCTATCTTCATACTACTTTAAATAAAACTATATCGCTGTTATTTTGCAAATTTGACTGCAAAAGTACAAAAAAAACTGGCTATAGAACAATGTTTTACGCAAATTATTCTTAATTCTCAAGGATTTGCCGTATCTTTGCATCTTGCAATGGGCAGCATAACATGTCATATCGCAAAAACATGAAGTTTAAAAGAAAACATAACCAACAAATGAAAAAAAAATTACGTACCGCCTCTATCTGCGTGCAGGGAGGCTATGAGCCAAAGAACGGCGAACCTATTGAAGTGCCAATTTATCAAAGCACTACTTTCAAGTATGACAACTCTGAGGAGATGGCTATGCTCTTCGACCTGAAGAAGGAAGGCTACTTCTATACCCGTCTCCAGAACCCTACCAACGATGTTGTGGCTAAGAAGATTGCCGAACTCGAAGGTGGCGTGGGAGCCGTATTAACCAGCAGCGGTCAGGCTGCCAACTTCTATGCTGTGTTCAACATCTGCGAAGCGGGCGACCATATCGTTACATCTAATGAGATTTATGGTGGTACCTTCAATCTCTTCGGTGTAACCCTGAAGAAGCTCGGCATTGAGTGTACTTTCGTGAATCCAAACGATAGCGAAGAAGAAATCCAGAAGGCTTTCCGCCCTAACACCAAGGTTGTTTTCGGCGAAACCATCAGCAACCCGGGCTGCGCTGTACTCGACATCGAGAAGTTTGCACGTATTGCTCACAAGAATGGGGTGCCTCTCATCGTTGACAACACTTTCGCTACGCCTATCAACTGCCGCCCATTCGAATGGGGTGCCGACATCGTTACCCACAGTACCACCAAGTATATGGATGGTACGGCTTCACAGGTAGGTGGCGTTGTAGTAGATAGCGGCAACTTCGACTGGATGGCTCATGCTGATAAGTTCCCTGGTCTCTGCACACCGGATGACAGCTACCATGGTCTGACCTATGTGAAGGCTTTCGGCAAGATGGGCTACACCACCAAACTCGTAGCTCAGCTGATGCGCGATCTCGGCAGCATCCCTGCCCCAATGAATTCATTCATCCTCAACCTCGGTCTTCAGAGTCTCCACCTCCGTATGCGCCAGCATTGTGCAAATGCACAGAAGGTGGCAGAGTTCCTGCAGAACGATGAGCGTGTGGCTTGGGTTCATTATAGCGGTCTGGAGGGCGATGAGTATCATGCGCTTGCCCAGAAGTATATGCCAAACGGCACCTGCGGTGTTATTGCCTTCGGATTGAAGGGAGACCGCGAGACAGCCATCAAGTTTATGGATTCTCTCGACATGATCAACATCGTAACCCATGTAGCCGATGCCCGCACCTGTGTGCTCCATCCAGCCAGTCACACCCATCGCCAGCTCAGCGAAGAGCAGCTGAAGGAAGCAGGTGTTGCGCCAGATCTGATTCGCCTCTCCGTAGGTATCGAAGATGTAGAAGACATCCTCGATGATATCAAGCAGGCTTTGGATCAGATTTAAGACAAATAGGATACATAACAACAAAGCAACATTATAACAGTAAAATTAGAAACATGATTAAAGCTATGATTTTAGCTGCTGCGGCTCTCACGATGGGCACAGCTGCTGATGCACAGACTATGATTCAGAAAAATGACATCAAGGTAGAAAACCACCTGATGACTCCTGAGGCTCTCTGGGCAATGGGACGTATCGGTGGCGCCGAAGCTTCGCCTAACGGCAAGCAGGTGGTGTACCAGGTGGGTTACTACAGTGTAAAGGAGAACAAGGGTCATCAGATGCTCTTCATCATGGATGCCAACGGCAAGAACCAGAAGGCATTGACCACCGATGCAAAGAGCGAAACAGATGCTGCCTGGATTCAGGGCGGACAGAAGATTGCCTTCATCCGCGACGGACAGCTCTGGAGCATGAACCATGACGGTACAGGCAGAAAGCAGCTCACCAACGACAAGTTGGGCATCCAGGGCTTCCGCTTCTCTCCTGACGGCAAGAAGGTAATCCTCATCAAGGAACTCCCTTACCACGGAACCATCAAGGAGAATCCTTCTGATCTCCCATTGGCTACCGGCCGTCTCGTAACTGATATGAACTATCGCCACTGGGACCATTACGTAGAGAGCCTTCTCCATCCTTTCGTGGCTGATGTGGCTGAAGACGGTACCATCAATGCCGGCGAAGACATCCTGAAGGATGAACCATTCGAGTGCCATATGGCTCCATTCGGTGGCATCGAGCAGCTGGCATGGAGTCCAGATTCCAAGACCATCGCCTATACCTGCCGTAAGAAGGAGGGCGTTCAGTATGCCATCTCTACCGATTCTGATATCTATCTATATAATATAGGTACGCGCGAGACTAAGAACCTCTGCAAGGAGGCTGGCTATGTAGAGCCTAAGATTGATGCTACCAAGAGCATGAAGAACCAGGCTGTCAACGCTCCTGAGAATCTGAAGAACAATCCGGGTTACGACGTAAACCCTCAGTTCTCTGCTGACGGCAAGTACATCGCTTGGCAGAGCATGGCTCGCGATGGCTACGAGAGCGACCGCAACCGCCTCTGTGTTTACGAACTCGCTACCGGCAAGAAGAACTATGTATCAGAGAAGTTCGACTCTAGCGTAGAGGGCTTCGTATGGAACAAGGATAACAAGAGCCTCAGTTTCATCGGTGTATGGCACGGAACCCTGAACCTCTATCAGGCTAACTTCAAGGGCGAAGTAAAGCAGATTACCAACGAGTGGGCTGACTACGGAAGCATCTCGCTTGCCAACAACGGCAACAAGCTTCTCGCTACCAAGGCTAGCATGAGTCATCCTACTGATATCTACATCGTAACTCCAGGCAAGGATGCCAAGAGTACCAAGGTAGAGCAGATTACCCGCGAGAACGACCATATTCTGAACCAGTTGAATCTGGGTAAGTGTGAGCAGCGTTGGGTAAAGACTACCGACGGCAAGCAGATGCTGGTATGGATCATGTTGCCATCTAATTTCGATGCCAACAAGAAGTACCCTACCCTTCTCTTCTGCGAGGGTGGTCCTCAGAGTCCGGTAAGCCAGTTCTGGAGCTACCGCTGGAACATCCAAATCATGGCAGCCAACGGCTATGTTGTCGTATTGCCAAACCGCCGCGGTCTCCCTGGTTTCGGAAGCGCATGGAACGAAGAGATTTCTGGCGACTGGACAGGCCAGTGCATGAACGATTATCTTTCAGCTATTGATGATGCTGCCAACAATCTTCCTTACGTAGACAAGGATCGTCTGGGTTGTGTCGGTGCCAGTTTCGGTGGTTTCTCTGTATACTATCTCGCCGGTCATCACAACAAGCGTTTCAAGGCATTCCTCTCTCACGATGGTGCTTTCAACCTGGAGAGCATGTACACCGATACAGAGGAGGCTTGGTTCTCTAACTGGGAATACGAGGATGCTTACTGGAACAAGGACCAGAGTGCCAACGCCAAGAAGACCTACGAGAACAGTCCTCATAAGTTTGTAGACAAGTGGGATACTCCAATCCTCTGCATCCACGGCGAAAAGGATTACCGTATCAATGCCAACCAGGGCATGGGCGCCTTCAATGCAGCCCGCATGCGTGGCATCCCAGCCGAGCTCCTCATCTATCCTGATGAGAACCACTGGGTATTGAAGCCACAGAACGGCGTGCTCTGGCAGCGCACTTTCTTCGGCTGGTTAGACAAGTGGTTGAAGAAATAATATATAAAAAAGGCTTGCTTCGAAAAATGAAGCAAGCCTTTTTTATATATTATAATTCTAAGATTTAGCTTACGCGATTCAATTTCTTGATGATAGAGAAGATGAAGAGAGCTGAAACCAGACAGATACCGGCGAGAACACCCCAGATGGCAATGAGGTTGAAGTTCTGACCCCACATGATGCCAGGAATCATAACCAACTGGTTACCGATGGCTGTTGCACCAAACCAGAGACCCATCATCAAACCAGCATACTTTGGAGGAGCAACCTTCGATACAAACGAAATACCGATTGGAGAAAGCAGAAGCTCTGCGAATGTAAGGATGAGGTATGTAGAGATGAGGAGGTTAGCACTTACACGTGTACCCTCTGTAGCAGGATCGCCCTGTGTCAAAGGAAGCTCCAAACCCATAGAACCTACAGCCATCCATACAAAACCGAGAGCAGCAACGAGCATACCCAAACCAATCTTCTCTGGCGATGTAGGCTCCTTGCCAATCTTGTGAAGCCATGAGAACAAAGCAACGCTCACTGGTGTCAATGCCACTACATAGCATGGGTTGAACTGCTGGAAGATAGGAGCCTCAACATCTACGGCACCTTCAAGGTTGCTGTACTTGTAGAAGAGGAAAGCGATGGCAGCAACAATAACACCAAGAGAGATGCCCTTACCCTTGCCAGTCTTGCTCTGTGCCAAACCGAAACAACCGTAAACCACGAAGATGCAGGCTACGAGGTTGGTAACATCGAACGCCATTGACTGCAGACCCTCTGAAGTCTTCTGTGTATAATCGCGGGCAAAGAGTGTCAATGTATTACCGTTCTGATGGAAAGCCATCCAGAAGAAGATAACCACAGCGAATACGAGACAGAGGCAGATGATACGCTCCTTGGTCTCAGCCTTAGAAAGTTCGTTTGTCTCCTTAGCAGAAGTCTTATCATCCTTACTCTTGGTCTCAGAAGCAAGAACATGCTTGTATGTAAAGCTGAAGGCATAGTAGATAGCGATACTGAAAATCAGTGAAGCACAAGCCACGGCGAATGCGAAGTGGTATGAATCTTCCACCGACACGCTCAGGCTCTCCTGCGCCCACTTCATAATCTTGATGGCAGCAGTAGGAGCAAACATAGCACCGATGTTGATAGCCATATAGAAGAGTGAGAAACCGGAATCACGTTTGCTGGCATACTGTGGCTCATCATAGAGACGGCCTACCATCACCTGCAGATTACCCTTGAACAGACCGGTTCCCAAAGCGATGAGAATAAGTGAAATACCCATAGCAGCAACGGCAACGGTTTCCTTGCCAAGAGGAAGTGAGAGAACAAGATAGCCGATGAACATGATGAAGATACCTGTGGTAACCATACGTCCAAAGCCAAACTTGTCGGCTGCGATACCACCGATGATAGGAAGGAAATAAACCATCATCAGGAATGTAGAGTAAATAGTACTTGCCAATCCGGTTTCAAAACCGAAGTTGGCCTGCAAATAAAGCAAGAACACAGCAAGCATGGTGTAATAGCCGAAACGCTCACCCGTGTTTGCCAAAGCTAAGGCCCACAGACCTTTTGGTTGATTCTCAAACATAATTTTTTGTTTTGTTGTTATTTTATTATTTAGTTATTCTTTTCTCGCAATTTTTGTGCAAAGATACATAAATTATTCCATATTTCAAACTTATTGCACCAAAAAGCGCACTTCACATAGCATTTTTCTACTAGGAACCGGCTAAAATTCTAAAAAACAGACAAATCAGATAAAAAAAATCCGTTTATATTACAACGTAATTGCATTTTTTTTCGTACCTTTGCACCCCGAAACCATGAGGAGGTTTCAGGATACACAAAAATACTTCAAAAAATTCTAAATAGAAAGGTAAAAGGATATTTATGAGACAACTTAAGATTAGTAAGAGTATAACCAACCGTTCCAGTGAAGCACTCGACAAGTACTTGGTGGAGATTGGTAGAGAGCCTATGGTCTCTATCGATGAAGAAATCGAACTTGCCCAGAAGATTCGCAAAGGCGGTCGTGAGGGAGAACGTGCCAAGGAGAAATTGGTAAAAGCAAACCTTCGTTTCGTTGTATCTGTTGCTAAGCAATATCAGCACCAAGGTCTTTCTCTTACCGACCTCATCGACGAGGGTAACATCGGTTTGGTAAAGGCTGCTGAAAAGTTTGACGAGACCCGCGGCTTTAAGTTTATCTCATACGCCGTATGGTGGATTCGTCAGAGCATCCTGCAGGCTATTGCCGAGCAGAGCCGTATCGTTCGCCTGCCTTTGAACCAGGTAGGTGCATTGAGTAAGATTAGTGCAGAAATCAGTAAGTTTGAGCAGGAGAACCAGCGCAAACCTTCTGTTGCTGAGCTCGCTCAAATCACAAAGATGGAAGAAAGCAAAATCGACCAGACTATCAAGGCAGATAATCACCACATGAGTATCGATGCTCCATTCGGTAGCGATGATGATGACAATGCGATGGTCGACGTGATGGCTTCGGGTGATGACAGCCGTACCGACAAGGGTGTTGACTTCGAGTCTATGGCGAGCGAGCTTGACCGCGTTCTCAACTCTGTATTGAAAGACCGTGAGCGCAAGATTCTGTGCTACTGCTATGGTATAGGCTGCCACGAGAAGGGTTTGGAGGAAATCGGTAGCGAGTTCAACCTTACCCGTGAGCGTGTTCGCCAGATTCGCGAAAAGAGTATCATCAAGCTCCGTGATAGCGGTAAGATCAAAATCTTGATGAAGTACTTGGGATAAGTTAAGTGAAGAGTGAAGAATTCTTTTGCTTTTCTTCACTAAGGTTTGAAGACGAGAGAAAAATAGATAAAACCAAGTTGCTCATAGCAACGAAAGTAAAAAGGGGCAATCAGTTGGTTCATCCCAATCTGATTGCCCTTTCTCTATTAACTATAAACTGTTAACTATTAACTATTCACAAAGTTACCAGTCTTGTCAAGAAATCCGTTCTCGCCATCTTTTGATGCTTCGAAGTAAGGATATTCATCACGCAAGCAAATTTCGTCGTAAAGGAAATCCGCCACTACCGTATCGTTACCATCCGGCATTACCAGTCCCATCTTGCCATTCTTCTCAGCTATTACCGGCATGATGCTCAAGTCATCATTATAAATGTAGCAGGTGCGCAAGAAATCATAACTTGGCGAGAGCATGATATTGCCTTGATGATCTTTCATACCAAACTTGCCATCTTGCTCAAATACTTCATGATATTGAATGTATTTCGCCTTGATGCGCTGGTAATAGAAAACCATCTTGCGCTTATCGTTGACAAAATCCAGCATATACTGGAAGGTGTCACAATAGTTGGCTACCGAACGGACCAGAATCATCTTCAAGTCAAGACCATCCAATGCTTTTCTGTTCAGATCAATATACTTGGCTATCGCCTTCTCCTTCTCTGGTACAGAGAGGCTGGCCAGCCTTTCCTCAAATTTCAACATAGCTTGCTTGGTACCCGACATACCCTTGATATACCGGTGTATCTGTCTGCCCATCTCAGAACATACAAACTTGTCAATCTCCTGCTGCTCTATCGGGTCAGCATAGTCCTTAATCAATGATTCAGGTGTCGCATTCATGGTTATTTCCTTTCTTTTAAAAATTATACTTTCAAAGATTTAGAAGAACAAAGAGCAAACGGATTCTACACTCTTCGTTTTTACTCTTCACTCAATTTGCTCTTTGTTCTTCGCTCTTCACTTATTTCACATTAGGCTTCTGCAAACCATATCCCTTTCTCTTATCTTCAAACAAGAGGAGGAAAGAGATGATAATAGCAATCACACCGAAGGCTGCAAAGATAGTCATCGTCTGGGTATAGTCGATAACACCATCAGCACCCGTGTTAGCCTGGTTCACCTTACCAATCCATACCGGAATGAGAGCCAGTCCGATGTTCTGGATATAGAAGATAAGGGCGTATGCAGTTCCTAAGAGTTTCATTGGGATAATCTTTGGCACAGATGGCCACATGGCTGATGGTACCAGTCCAAATGCAATGCCCAGGATGAGCATCAGCACGATGGCAAGCACCCATGAGTTGATTGGCAGGGCAAACATGACGTGTACAAAGGTCAGGAGGCAACTGCCGATAATCATCAGCGTAGCACCCTTGCCATACTTATCGTATATACTACCGAAGAGCGGTGTGAGGAAGATGGTACCGAATGGCAACATCGCAGGAATCAGACCTGCCAAATTAGCATCCACACCATACTTGAAAATCATCAGTTTGGTGGCAAACTTCAGGAATGGGAATACACCGGCATAGAACATCAGGCAAAGGAATGCCACATACCAGAAACCTGTTGTCTTGAACAAACCACCCAAGTCTGAAAACTTGAAACCTTCTTCCGGTTCTGTAGCTACAGCTGCTGCAGAAGCATCCTCCTTCTTGTCCATCACACAATAAACCAGATAAACCAGTACACCAGCACAAAGCAATACGGCACCTAAAGCAACAGAAGCAGATACTCCACCCATTGCCTTGGCAAAAGGAAGAGAAGCACTCAGAGCTGCAGCAGTTCCCAAACGAGCCGTAGCTACCTGTACACCCATTGCCAGAGCCAACTCATGGCCCGTAAACCACTTCACGATGACCTTGCTCACTGTGATACCGCATATCTCGCATCCTACACCATAGATGGCAAAGCCAAGAGCAGCTATCACTACCTGCGTACTGTAAGTACCGAAGAATGGTACTGCAACCATTCCGTCAAACTCATGACCTAAAGCATACCACTTCAACAAGGCTCCACCAAACATCAGGACGGTAGAAAGGATACCAGTGAAACGGATGCCAAACTTATCGAGGATAAGACCACCGAAGAAGAGGAGCAGGAGGAACACATTGAAGTATCCGTAAGCTCCAGAGAAGAAGCCGTACTCATCCGAATTCCATCCGAGTCCGAGACCATTCTCTGCTCCCTTGGCTGCTGTCAAGAGAGGCTCCAGTGGAGACATCACATCTGTAAAAAAGTAACCAAACATCATCGTGATACTCACGATGAGGAGGGCGGTCCAGCGAGCTGACTTAGAGACGCTCAATTTCATCTGCATTTTTTCTGTTGTACTCATTTTTTTTCAAAACATAAATGATAAACCCGTTATCATTATTAATTATCAATTATTAATTATCATCTATTTCCGTTTCACGTTCTTCGTTCTGGTGATATCAAAGAGATAAGAGAGTTTCAGAACAATCTGTCCGTAGTTACTCTTCCCGAAAAAATCACGCTTAGAAGCACCGTAGATATTTCCCAGACCATAGTAGTATCGGGCTTCGGCAAGGAAATGCCCCACCTTCGGAATACTGTATTCAGCACCCAGACCCAGGGCGATACCATAATCGAGCTTGTTCTTAACTGCCATTGTATCCTGAGCCACCACCGGACTTACACGGTTATTGTCGGTTGCCGGCATGTGCTCTACCGAGAAGTTGGTCTTCTGCGAATCACTCAGATAGAGACCAAACTGCGGACCGGCATTCACGAAGATATTCAGTCCTCTTGTCTCCCTCCCCCATGCCAGATGCGCGAAGATTGGCACCTGAATATAGTTGATGGTACGCTTGTAAGCCATCGCCTCTTTGGTTTCGGTTATAATCACCGGATTATTCTCCTTATCCAGGATATCCTCTTCCCATCCTGCCTGCGCATAGTTTACCTCGGCATAGATAGAACAGATGGTCTTGAAATATTTCTCACAGGTATATCTCATCGAGAAACCGCCCGTCAGTCCGCCGTGCTGCTTCTGCTGTACCTCGGGTGTGAATCCTACGCTACTCATCATATAGCCCCCATTAAAACCGATGGCGAAATCATTACGATGCTCTCCTATCTGTGCCGAAACTGGAATTCCGAAGATGAGCATCAGAATCAGCAACCCAATATTTCTATTCATTATCAACTATAAATTGTAAACTATAAATTGTAAACTGTAAACTAGTACTTCACCGCCTCTATCTGATGATTAAAGGTATAGTGAATCAACTGGAAACTCTTGTTCTTGTATCCTCCTCTACTGGTCTTCTCGAAACGGAGTGGAGCCTGCACGGGCTGGTAAGTCATCTGCTGGCGCTCACCTGTAAAGTTCTTGCCATATCTCTTGACACCCTGAATCAGATACATTCCGTGATCGAAACCGGTGATAGCGAATCTTGGCTGTGCCACCATCATAGGCTGATGGAACCATCGCTCATAACGGCTCTCAAGCGCCTTGGTCTGTGCTGAGTTCGGGTTATAATAGAAGGTGGAAGGGATATAAGTATCATACTTATAGAATCTTTCCAGATTATACTTGGCATACATCAGCCATTCGGTATAGCCGAAGAGAGAAATGGCTGCACCCGGATACTTCGCATCAAATTCGTCGAGTTTGTTCAATACCTGAGTCAACTGTGGCGAACGTCCCGTATTCAGGATTATCACATTCTGCTTGGAAGGCATGAAAGCCTTGGCAAACTGCTCGACACTTGAATTCACATTGGTGATGCTATAATTGATTTTCCTGCGTTCCAGTTCCTTGCGCAGACCGAACGTAAAGTTGCCCTTTCTCGAAGTAGAATCATTGCAGTCTACAAAGATAGGATGCACATTGGAAAAACGGCTCAGGAATGCCTTGATGGTCGCATCATTCAGTGCATCATCGCTCTGATAAACCTGGAAAATCTCTTTGTTTCTTTCTACATCATCTCCGCTGATAGAGAACGGAATCACCAGTTTGATGCCGTAGGTCTTGCAGAAGTTGGTCAGCGGAGCCACCTGCTTGGTATAAAGTGGACCAAAGATGATGTCGCATTGGTTAGCGCCCTCCTGCAAGAGTGTATTCCGGATATCAGCATCAATAGGAACGTTCCAGGCATGCACATCTATATCGGCGCCCTGCTGCTTCAGGGTTTCGCAAGCCAGCAGCAAACCGCGGTAATACTCCACCATTCGCTTGCCGTCGCCATCAACATTATGCAAAGGTAACATCACGCCTACCTTTACCGCATTTCTGGCAACAGCAGCCTTTGAGGTTGCCGGAGCTGTAGCAGTTTTCTGAACCGTCGCCCCATTCCCCGACTTCTGACCGTTCACCTGATTAGGATTCTTCTGGTCTTTGGTGTATGGAATAAAGAGCGTAGCTCCCTTCTGCAGCATGTATCCCTCACGCTTCATCTCCGGATTGGCATCCATCAGTTCAGGAAGGCTCAATCCATATTTGTTGGCAATACCAAAGATAGTATCTTTCTTCTTAACCGTGTAAATGTCGCGCCATTTTACAGTCTGCGCGCCAATGCTGACACTGAGCAGAAGCCCAACGAACAGCAGGAAATATCTCATTTTTTGTCTCATATCACAAGATTTTTTTAACGATATCTTCAAATATTTCATGTTTTCATCTGCAAAAATACAAAAAATCTTGCATCTGACGCAATATCTCTCATCTTTTTATTATCTTTGCACAAATTATTTTAGAAATGAGACGAAAAATAGCATTACTTTGCATCATGTTGCCACTTTTGACGTGTCAATTACACGCTCAGGAAGTCAACGACGACGAGGAGGACAACACAGAAGAGACGACGAAAGTCAGTTCTCTTCTCATGCCGAATGCCTTCTCTCCAAATGGCGATGGCATCAACGACATCTATAAGCCCAAGGATGGTTACCGGAACATTGAGGAGTTCCACGCCTATATATATAATAGGTGGGGACAGAAACTCTATGAATGGACCGACCCTGCCACGGGATGGGATGGCACCTACCGCGGAAAACCGGTCAAGGAGGGTGTCTACTTCTGTCTCGTCAAGGCGAAGGGGGCAGATGGCGTTGTGTATAACATCAAACGTGATGTCAACCTGCTCAGAGGTTATACCGAAGAACAGAACAGTAACTATTAGGCAAACAGCAATTAGCAGAATTGGAATATGAATTCAGAAGAAAAGATAAATGTATGGGGCGCACGGGTCCACAACCTCAAGAACATAGATGTGGAGATTCCGCGTGATTCCCTCACCGTGATTACCGGACTCTCGGGTTCGGGCAAGAGTTCACTGGCTTTTGACACCATCTTTGCCGAAGGTCAGCGCAGATATATCGAAACATTCTCTGCCTATGCCCGCAACTTCCTGGGTAATATGGAACGCCCGGATGTTGACAAGATTACGGGATTGAGTCCGGTCATCAGCATAGAACAGAAAACCACCAACAAGAATCCCCGCTCTACCGTGGGCACTACCACCGAGATTTACGACTATCTCCGTCTGCTCTATGCCCGCGCCGGTACTGCATACAGCTATCAGAGTGGCGAGGAGATGATGAAATATACCGAGGAACAGGTCATCGACATGATTCTCAGCGATTATAAGGGAAAGGCTATCTTCCTGCTCGCTCCCCTCGTACGCCAGCGCAAGGGTCATTACCGCGAACTCTTCGAAAGTATGCGCAGAAAGGGGTATCTCTATGTGCGACTCGACGGCAACATCCTCGAAATCGTTCCCAATATGAAAACCGACCGCTACAAGAACCACAATATAGAAGCTGTGGTCGATAAACTGGTGGTGAAGGAAGAAGATGAGGAACGCATCCGCAAGAGTGTGGCAACGGCTATGAAACAGGGCGACGGCATGGTAATGGTTCTTGAGAAAGGTGCCAAGGAGGCCAAGACATACTCCAAGCGTCTCATGGACCCTGTAACGGGTATCGCCTACCAGGATCCGGCTCCTAACATGTTCTCCTTCAACTCTCCCGAAGGTGCCTGTCCGCATTGCAAGGGTCTGGGAAAGGTGAATCAGATTGATATCAAGAAGGTAATTCCCGATGATAAACTCAGCATCCATGAAGGCGGCATCGCTCCACTTGGCAAATACAAGAACCAGATGATTTTCTGGCAGATAGAATCATTGCTCAGCAAGTATGACCTCAACCTGAAGACACCTATCTGTGAGATTCCGGGCGATGCCATGCAGGAAATTCTCTATGGTTCGCTCGAAAACGTGAAGATAGAAAAGGAAAAGGTGCATACCTCTACCGACTATTTCTGCGCCTACGATGGTATCATCGACTACCTGCAGAAGGTGATGGAGGATGATGAGAGTGCGGCGGGCAAGAAATGGGCCGACCAGTTTATCTCGACCATCGAATGTCCTGAATGCCATGGTTTGCGACTCAAAAAAGAATCGCTCTCTTTCAAAATCTGGGATAAGAATATATCCGAAGTAGCCAGTCTTGACATCGATGAACTGCGCGATTGGCTCGAAGAAGTGGAACAGCATCTGCCTTCGATGAAAGCGAAGGTGGCTCACGAAATCATCAAGGAGTTGCGCTCACGCGTTACCTTCCTCCTCGATGTGGGACTCAATTATCTCTCGCTCAACCGCCAGTCAGCTTCTCTATCGGGTGGCGAGAGCCAGCGCATCCGTCTGGCTACTCAGATTGGTAGCCAGCTGGTCAATGTACTCTATATCCTCGATGAGCCAAGCATCGGTCTGCACCAGCGCGACAACGAACGTCTGCTCAACAGTCTGAAAGAACTTCGCGACCTGGGCAATACCGTTATTGTGGTGGAGCACGATGAAGATATGATGCGGGCTGCCGACTGGATAGTAGATATCGGTCCGAAGGCGGGACGCAAGGGAGGTGAAGTTGTCTTCCAGGGCACACCTCAGGAGATGCTCAAGACCGATACCATCACCGCCCAGTATCTCAATGGCAAGATGGCTATTGAGGTGCCTGCCCTCCGCAGAGAAGGCAACGGCAAGCATATCACCATTCACGGAGCAACGGGCAACAACCTCAAGGGGGTGGATGTTGATTTTCCACTCGGCAAACTCATTGTCGTAACGGGTGTCAGCGGCTCAGGCAAATCCACTCTCATCAACGAGACTCTCCAGCCTATCCTCTCGCAGCATTTCTACCGTTCGCTCAAGAAACCGATGCCATACGAGAGCATCGAAGGTATCGAGAATATCGACAAGGTAGTGAATGTAGACCAGAGTCCGATTGGCAGAACGCCTCGCAGCAATCCAGCTACCTACACAGGCGTGTTCAGCGATATCCGCTCGCTCTTCGTAGGACTTCCCGAGGCAAAGATCCGCGGTTACAAGCCGGGCAGATTCTCCTTCAATGTGAAAGGTGGAAGATGCGAGGAATGTAAGGGTAACGGATATAAGACCATCGAAATGAACTTCCTGCCGGATGTCTACGTACCTTGTGAGGTATGCCACGGCAAACGCTACAACCGCGAGACGCTGGAGGTAAGATACAAGGGAAAGAGCATAGCCGATGTTCTCGACATGACCATCAACCAGGCGGTAGATTTCTTCGAGAATGTTCCTCAGATACTGCAGAAGATCAAAGCATTACAGAATGTAGGTCTCGGATACATCAGGTTAGGACAGAGTTCCACTACCCTCTCTGGCGGTGAAAGTCAGCGCGTAAAACTGGCTACCGAACTCTCGAAGCGTGATACGGGCAAGACGCTCTATATTCTCGATGAACCGACAACCGGTCTGCATTTCGAAGACATCCGCATCCTGATGGATGTACTCCAGAAACTGGTAGACCGTGGCAATACGGTCATCATCATCGAGCACAATCTCGATGTCATCAAACTCGCCGACTGGCTCATCGACATGGGTCCGGAAGGTGGACGAGGCGGCGGTCAGCTCCTCTTTGCCGGAACACCAGAAGAAATGGTGAAGCAGCAAAAAGGATATACCTATAAGTTCCTCGCCCCTTTACTGAAGAAATTAGGGAAACCTGAATAAATCAGGATAGGAACGAAGACTGTGGCAGAAGAAAATTAAAAAAAACGCTCTAAAAGTTTGGATGTTACAAATATTAAGTTTATCTTTGCATAAGATATAAAACAAACAGCGTATGAAACAGGTAGAAGAACGATATGAAGCAAGCAAGATGGCATATCGGGATATCAAGAACTCTATTGATACGGCGAAAAGGGAAGGTAGAATAGAAGCTAACATAGAAACTGCTCAACGTTTGCTGGCTATGGGACTTCCAACAGAACAGGTAGCCAAAGCGACCCAGCTACCTTTGGATATGGTTCAAAATCTGAGCTACTGATAAAAGTGAAAACTAACGTTTTTCTTTTATGCTGGATACCATAACAAATAACCCCAACCTACTTTCTCAAGAGGGTTGGGGAATTTTTATTTCAATATAAAATATGACGACTGCTACCCATTCATTTTCACAAACATCAAAGGCCCAATCCTTGTAAAGGAGGAAGACATGGATACTTATATCAGAAACCACGAAGATGACTTCATCGGCCAAGCCGAGGAATCCTTGCCAATCAAATCCTGCAGAAGATTGTTTGAATTATTCGACATAGATATCGACTGGCTTGAATTATAACATACCGCCAAAGTACATGATAACAGGAGTACTTTGGCGGTACGGAATTTAAGGTTTAACCTTCGAATTAGTATCTATTCTGCGTTCTTCTTATCGGGCATCGGGTTACAGATATTACTGCGTAAGCTAACGGAGACGTATCTGTAAGCTTATCGAGACGTCTGCATTAGCTAACTGAGACGTCTGAACTCGCTTACTGAAATACTTGAATTGTCTTACTGAACTACTTGAGTTGCTCGACAGAACTACTTGAGTCACTACCCTTCCACTGGACTTACCGAACCCAGACTTGCTCTTTTGGTAAAGTGAGGGTGTGTCATAAGTTTATGATTCACCCTCTTGACTTTTCCTGATGCACAAAAAAAGCACGGAATATTAAACCCGTGCTCTTTGAACACTAAAATAATTCAATGTCTCTCAACATACCACCTCCTCCATCCTCACCAACTTGCCAGCGACAAACTGCATGATGATTTTATGGAGCGTTGTACCCTGGCGCAGCGCCTCGACCCTTGGAGCTGCGGCATATCGATTGATTTGTTCCTCAGCCTCTTGCCATTGGGTTTCTGCCTTAGAGAGTTTGCCATCCTCTGGCTTTGACTCGTAATCTTTCTTCGACAACACCTTCAGCTCCAGGATATAACTATGCTTCGTAGCATAATGAGTAAGATTTGGCAAAAGGAAAAAATCACAATAGCCATGGTTCAACTCTAGTTCCGGTGCGGTATAATAGTAATTGTTCAAATTCAGATATGCCATGAAGAAACCTTGAAGATTACGCTCCGACTCTATGCCGTCACGAACTGACGATACCTTGGAATAGGCATCTGCCATAAACTGTAATCCTTCACGCCACTTACCCTCAAGTGCCATGTAAGTAAACAGAATTTTTATCTGGTTCAAGTCAACAAACTTTTCCTCCTGATATTGCTCCAACAAATAGCCATAGTATTGTTTACGAACATTATTGTTTGGAATACCCAATATCATCATATCACCAAAAGTACCCTTTATGGTAAGCATACCATAATAGAACAACAGACTGGTGAATGTTTGAGGATTAGTCAACCTACTGGCAGGAAATGTCTCTTCCAGGGTTGTCACAATCTGCCCCGTCTCAGCTATCGTGCGGATAACACCTTTGCGGTCGCCATCCAACTTATCCAACTGAAGAAGTTTCTTCATCTTGTTGTAGTCTGTCTTCGTGTTTGGATCTATCATCTGCTTTGGAGCTTCCCCCCTATCTATATAATTTCGGAGATAATAGATGACCATATCACTATTGAACACTTTACTCTGAGTATGCAGAGCATCCTCAGAGAAACAATAGTTATCATACCAAGGCTTCATCTCGTCTATCATTGCCTCGATGTCACTTGTTGCAGGAATACCCCCCATTTTCTTGTAATAAGCAAACATCTTGCGCACTTCCTCCAAAGAGAAGCCCAACATCTGATTGAACTCTGGCTTGGTGGAGATATGCCAGCCAATATTGAACCCACTCGTCACATCATCCAAGGTCACAGGACTGACACCTGTGATGAAGATACGCTCAAACATGCCCTTGAACTTCTTGAAGACATCACGGTAGAAGCCGTCGGTATGGGTGATTGCCCAATATACTTTCTCGCCCTGCTCATTGAGCACGGTATTGGTGAAATTGTCATATTCATCGATGATCAGATAGAGAGGAATGCCCTTGGCTGCAGTCTCATCCTGAAGCAAAGCCAGTTTCTCCGTACCAGAATCCGACTTAAAGAACCTCTCCTTAAAATCTGCCAGATAAAACTCTTGGTAAACTCGCATGAAACCGTCCAATTTGACACGCAGATACATATTGAAGTTTTCCTCCAACTTTTCGATACCACCACCCACATACGAGAAATCAAGGTGAAGAATCTGATACTTCCCCTGTAAAGGAGTAGGATGCTTGCCTACCCATAAATCACCGAAAAGAGTTTGGAATTTCTCTTTCTTGCTACAGTCGTAGTAAGCATGGAGCATACTCAGGAATATGCTCTTACCAAAACGACGTGGACGAATGAAGAAGATGTTACTTGGCTGGTTTTCCAGCAAAGGCAGATACATCGTCTTATCCACATAATATTGATTTTGTTCTATAACAGCCTCAAAGTCATTGATGCCGTAAGGCAAACGTTTCATATTCTGATTCATGATTGCTCCTTTTATAATTTACATTTGCAAAAATAAGAAAATTATCTGATTATACCAAAGAATTTACCCGGATTTTCTTGCTTAATTCGAATAAATGTCTTATCTTTACAAAAAGATAGGCGGCGCTCGGCAATTTGAAAGCAAACTTTCATTGCGCTCGCTGGCACTATCTTTGCAAACAATATAAATTGAATATTGTATGAAACAGGTAGAAGAATGCGACAAGGTTTTTGACCGACTTTTCGAAGAAGCCGAGATTGCCAAATTCACACCACAGGAGATTCGGGAATATGAAGCAAGCAAGATGGCATATCGGGATATCAAGAACTCCATTGATACGGCGAAAAGAGAAGGGAGAATAGAAGCTAACATTGAAACGGCTCAACGTTTGCTGGCAATGGGACTTTCTGCCGAACAGGTTTCCAAAGCTACCCAGCTACCTTTGGAAATCATTAAGAATCTGAGCAATTCTTAAAAAATATAATAGCGGAAATGTAGATTACAAGATGCATTCCTTTTGCGTTGACAAAGAGCGAACCTACAGAAATGTGTGTTTCCTTTTATGCAGAGGGAGTTCGTTATGACTATCAAGTTCTGTTAATTGGCAGATTAGGAGCAAAGCCTGAATTAGGTTCTATATTTGTAGATTTGAAGGGGTTAGTTATGGGCAAGCAAAGAAATACAACACTGATTTTGGGAGAAGGACCAACTGAGTTTTTCTATTTCAAGTCGCTATGTGATGAACTGAAAGGTTTAACTATCAAGCCCGACTATCCTAAGCACACCAGTCTCAAGGAGTTGGAACACAAGATTGAAGAAGGCGTTGCCCTGGGCTAGGAGCTTTTGGGCCTTCAGCCCGTACTTGAACCACATGCGAAAGTTCAGTTATGAACCCACTTAAAAAAGCCCTGCCAGCTTTCACAAGCTGGCAGGGATAATTATAAGTAAAAGATGTAATTCGCTATTCTGATTTCACTTAGAAAATCATCTTATAGTCCTTACTGCTACCATCTGTCAATTCTATGTGTATGATTTGAATGCCTGTGGCTATGCTCGCCTTTAAACACCTTGAACCATTTCCCTGTACCCTGCTGATGATTCTGCCATTCAGGTCTATGACCTTAACGCTCTTGAGCTGACCGCTGGCAGATTGCACGAGGACAGAAGAACCTTCCTGAACAATACTGATGCGCTGATCAGTATCGACAGATGTCACATCTGTACTTCCATAACGGCTTCTGATAACAAATCTGCCTAACGAGGTCTCGGCATCCGCAATAATGAGAGGAGAATCGAGTGAATAATCGGCACCCGAAAGCATATCATGGAGAACATATCCGCTCATATCAACACCCTGAATAGGTTTTACCTCGATACGGATGCTATCCTTTTGCGACAGATAGATTCCTAAAGATGTAGCGCCAGTCATCGGAAGGATATCGTAAGCCTGACTCTGCTGAATACCAAATACCTTCAAAGGTGACTTCACTTCACTATCCAGAAGAGTTGGAACCAATACAGAGTTCTTGAAAGAAGAACCGGCAGAAACATCATAAGCAGTTTCTGAATTCTCCATCACCAGCATAGCTGCTGATTTGCTTCGCGTCTTCAGGCTTTCCACACACACTTTCAGTCCCTTGGCTTCAGCAGGTTTACTTTCCTCAGTAGCCTTCTTGCTTCCACCAATCATTTCTGGGGTGAGCAGCAGGGTGATTTGCGTACTCGGCTCATCTTTTGTGGTAACATAGAATGCCTGCATTGGGGCGATGGTGGTGGCGTTGCCCGTAGAAGCTACCTTGCTTACTGTTTGCTCTTCCATGCCTCCTGATTCATTCTCTACTTCCACCTTCACACTGCTCACGTTCTCATTCACCTCCAGGAACTTCTTGATATTCAGGCGGCTCATGAATGGGTTGCCCAGCACGAAGGTCTGCGTAGGAATATCCGATTTCAGCGTAATCTGATACTCGCTCTGCCCCACGAACACCGTGCGGTTCTCCGTCACTTCCTTGCCTTCCGACAGATACTTATATTCCATCGTCAAGTCACCCTCCTGCGGAGAATCCGCTTCGTAGATGAAGCGGTTTATCTTATTTGCATCTTTCGTCACTTTTTCACTAGCCACTTTCTCCTGATCGTAATCCACGAAGTAACTATATTCTGTATGCGCCTTAGGCAGGCGGATACTGAACTTATTGGTAGCCGGCAGATTGCCGTTGTCTATCCACATAGAGAAGCCTTCACCCATGCCGTAAGGCTTAGCCACGGCATTGAAGTTGTGCGACCAGGTGGCCTCGTTCACGGCAAGCGTTTCATCATTCAAAACCGGATTTCCCTTGCTGTCTAGCGAATAAATCTTACCCGGATGCGCAGCCGCCCAGAGGCGCTGGTAGATGCTCGGGTTGAAGCGCAGTTCCTTCCAGTTTTCTTCGTTCAGATCCTCGAAGTTTTTCGCCTTCGTGGTGTCGGCAGGCATGAACATATCGCCCGTGTACATCTGCTTGAGCGGTGCACTCAGCAGATAGTAATGGTTCGGCTTCTGCTCCAGTTCTACCCATGCCTTGCGATAGTTGAGCGATGGCACGTTATCCACCGCCGAACGGGGTTCGAAGAAGATGTCCTTGCAGCAGTAGTCGGCTGGCTTCACTGGCGTGCCCAGCATTGGGAAGTTATCGGCATCCGACGAGATGATGGCGTTGGTGCAGCAGTATGGCGAACCGTCGCTCCAGTTGTCCCACTTGTTCCATTCATTGGTAGATGCACTCGGAAGCCATCGGGTCTGTAATGGATGAACCTGATATACTACTGAAGAGAGTGGCGTCCAGCTGCCGTCGAAGAAGGTGAGCTGATATTCGCCCGGCTCCTTGGTGGTGTAGGTATATTGGATATTGTTCTTGGTGCCTGATGTTGAATGCAGAGACACGATGCCATTTTCTCCCGCATTCTTATCACCGAAGTAAAGATGATAATCTACTCCGGTCAATCCGGTAGCAGTTACGACAATCTTATCTCCTACGCATACATTGTTGACAACGATATCGTCTACACCATCTACGCACGACTGGTCGTCCTTACAGTCAGGAATACCATCATTATCAATATCACCACGTGTCACGAGTCCGTAGAATTTCTGCACATCCAATGCGCCTACAATATTGGCTAAAGTAAATCGCACCTCGTCATACGCTTTCTTTGGCTGAAGGAAGAGGATATTCTTATCGCCATAACCCGCTACATCAGCGGAAATCACCTTCCAGTCGGTAAATTTATCTCCCGTAGAATTACCATCCTTGAAGGTTTCTACCGTTAGCCAGTTTCCTACTTTTACGGCTGCCAGGAAAGTCTTGTTGTCAATGACAATTCCCAACTGATGATGATAGTCGAGTGTTCTACCCATCTTTACGGCGAATGTTTGACCAACTCCCACACTTACCGTATTGGCAACCGCCATATAGGTATTCAAGTCATCATCCACCAGATAACCTAAGTTATCATCTACAGTAGCCACACTCACCGCTCCGCCAAATTTGGTTTCATTAGCATTGATGGTAGTATGTGAATGATTATGCGACATCACCATACTGCTACATGCAAGTGGCGAAGAACAGTCGTCGGAAGCCTCCTCGATAAAGGCATAGTAGATACGGAGTTTAGAACCGCCCAGATTGAGTACACCCGAATTCCAGAGTTGGAACTCATCCATCTGAATCGGGGTGCCTTTGCTGTCGTAGGCTGGAACTTCGATAGAATATCTTATCTTTTGCAGCTTGCCTGAACCTGCGATATCTGCACCAATCGCATTGTTCTCATCTATCAGATGGCGATATACTTCCTTGCCTTGGTTATAGCAGCGTATCTGCAGGAATTGCAGGGCATGCAAATTGATTACTGTAGCATCAGCCTCTACCACAAAACCAATGCGCTTAGGTTGAGCTCTCTTGACGGCATCCGCCACTGATTCACCTTCGTGTCGGTCGGTAGCATCGTATATCAGTTGACCATCCTTACGGTGAATTCCGATGATGCAGAGGTTATCGGCAAGACTCAAGCCACCTATATATTCGGCATATTTATCATATTCACCCTTGATAATATTGTCTCTATCCTTGAGTTCAGAGATAGAAAGCAATGAGCCGGATGATTCGTGAATCTTAGGCGATACCTCGTAGAAATCTTCACCCAGTTTGTTGGCAAGTGGTTTGCCGCAAGTTGTATTTCCATCATTAAAACCACCTACGGTAATGGTGGTTTCATCATAACATCCGTCCTGAGCCGTGGCCCTGAAGGTATATTTACCGGGTTCCAGATTGGAAACTTGACCATCAGAGGTAACCTTCACAGGTGTGGTGGCAAGAATGTCGTTGCCTTCCAAATCCCAGGCACCCGTCAGCTTCCATGTTACGCTCACCTTGGGGTTGGAGCGAAGGTTGAAAGAAGTCTGCGATTGGCAGACATTGCTGCTGATGGTAGGATTGATGGGGCACCGGTGGGATACATCTGGAGCCATTCTTACGAATCCATAGTGGATGCCGATGGTGCCTGCGTTAACTCCGAGAACCGTAAGGAATCTGATTTCGCATCCTGAAAACGGCACCTTTGCCTTGATGCTCACCGTTCCGTCGCCAATCTGCACCAGCGAGAGGTTGAGCACCTGGGCAGAAATTGTTTCTTCCTGCACCTTGTTTCCCTCGTGGTCGAAGAGCAGCACGTTGATCCATGTTCCTGCATTGAGGCTCAGCAGGGCATCCATCTTGTATTTGAAGCCAGCCTCCATGCCAGCCTCGAAAGCTTCGCCTTGCGGGTTCTTGTCGTTCTGCATCATAAACTTGGCTCCGCCCTGGTAACCTATGTTAAGAAGAGGGACGATGGTGGCGAAATTGTCCAGATTATCATCTGTCATCTTCTTTATATCGTCGTCAAGGAAAGGCAGGGGGATGCCGAGGAGAACAGGGCGCCAGCCTTTCATCTCTTTGAGCGCCACCTGCTTGTCGCCATCGACATATTCGTTGTATTTTTTGATGCCTCCATCGGTGATGGTAAACTCCGTAGATTCGCCCACGAAGGCATATTTGATTTTCAGAATATTCGCCACTTCTGCCTGAATGCCGCCCGAGCAGTCGAGAGTGATTTCATCGAAGAGCCAGTCGCTTTCTGCCGTCAGCATGGCGCAGATGTTGTCGGAACCCGGTATCTGGAGCAACTTCAGCGTTACTCCCGAACCATCCTGTCCTTCTCTCACCGCCTTTACGCCCTTCAGTTTGCCGTCGCGATAGAATCCGATGGAGAATGCCTTAATTACATCGAGGCTCAGCACGCTGCTACCCGAACCAGCCACGATGGTAAAGCCTGCCACCGTTCCCTTGGAATAGTAATTGTCCATATCTTTTACACTTACTATCGGGTCTACGGTTACCCCTGCTCGTACCACGGAGTTCACCTGTGCATAGTTGTCGAGTGAATCGTCGGTAAGGGCACCCATATTCTTGGTCCAGCTGCCTACGCCTACCACACCAATCAATTTGTTAATGGTGCACGATTCGCCTGTAAGGGCACGGCGGTTGCGCAGCTCACGGAATGTCATGTTGCCATATTTGGGGTCATTTTTGAACTCCACTAAATGGTACTGCTGCTCGTTGGCTGGCAGATCATCCCAGTTGTTGGTCCAGATGGGTTTCTTGCAGTTCTTGAACGAGTCTCTAACGGCAGCACTCTCGAAATAGGGACTGGTATTGTCATCCTTGGGTTGTGCCGCCTGGATAGAGGCGGGCACAACCATCAGGAATGCCAACAAAAATGATATGAAAGTTTTGTATATAAAATGCTGTTTCATTGTCTGTTTGATTTTAAAACATAGCATAACGTCTTGATAATTCTCTTGATCTTATTCGAGCAAATGTCCGGAGTCTGTAAGTTTCCTTTGATCAGTGTATGTGAAGACATATTTATGATTTCGCCTCAGATAGAAGAGGTTGCTGACTCCATCCACCACGATGACGCCCGTAGCTGCTTCAGAAGACATCATATCCTTCGCCTTCACCTGAGAGTTGAGGGCGTAAGGTTTGGCATCGAAGCCCATTCTCACGGCAAGATGGGTCTTGCCTGGCAGCACAAATGCCTTGAGCACCACTTCCTTGCCTACACCTTGGAAGCGGGCATAGGCGATGGCAGTATAGGTGCCTCCCGTTGTTGAATATTTCTTGATAGGTTCACTGCCCTGCTTAAAACCGTCGTAGCTGGTAAGAGGCATCTGGGTAAACACGTTGTCGGCAAGTAGGCAATACCATTTCGTCTGCACTTTGTTGCTGTAATGGGCGGCAGAAGTGATATGAACCTCTACTTCTGCCATGCCTCTATAGAGTGTTCCTACAAGCGGCGTAGGGTTTTTGTTTCCCAGATTTTCCTTCTGGTAATCAGCCGAAGAGATGATTGGATTTTGTGTGGCATCTCCCTTCTGGTAGAGGGTGCCATAGAAGAGCTGCGGCACCGTGATGAGCTGGCGGCTCAAGCAATCTACATTATGCAGATGTGGTATACCTAGAAGACTGTATGTTTTTTTTAGATAGTCAAGCCAGTTGTTGGGGGTGTCGGTTCCGTCAGCATCGACTAGGTAACTTGCAAACGTGGCATTAAACTCCTGAAATGTAGTGCCCCTCTTGATATTGAGCATATCTATCACTTTGTTTGCCTGATACTGCGGATAGGGCGATTTTTCCTGGCTATCGTAAGCGAGGGCAATGATGCGATATTCGTATCCCCTGTTGATGCCGAAGGTGCCCTTTACCACATAGTGCTTGTGGGGCTTTCCCGAAAGATAATCGTCTTCCTTGCCGTCTTCTAACGTGGGTTTTCCGTTAATCACCCTGTCGTTGGTAGGGTCGTACTCGAAGCCCTGGATGTCGTTGACTGCGGCATCATAGGTTGCAGTATTTTCTCCATTGTTCTGAACTCTTCGGCGAAAAGCTATCAGCCTTACGGCATCGACGTTGTCGGTCTCGGCATATCCGTTGTCCTCGCCTGTTGTGCCCGACGAGGAAGAGGATCCTGCACCAGGAGGGGCTACACGGGTGTTTCTGCCATCTTGCTTGGCATTGCCATCGCTGCCGTTTAATCCGCCCAGAGTGATGGTAAAGGGAACAGTCGTAATCTCATCTTCGTTTTCCGAAGGCTGATTCATGCCTGCATCTCCATTGCTGCCATCTGGATAGGGTGGCAGATCGGCATCGCTGCTGCATCCCGCGGCTAGTGCGAGGAGAAAGCAAAAACCTGCCGCCATGCCTGTCCTGATGGCGCTCATCCTGATGGCGCTTATCTTACAGATGCTAAATCTTGATTTCTGCATATTCTATTTCCGTTTTTATGCTGTTTTGTAACGTTTATTCTGTTTCAAATTCATGTCTTTTTTCGAAGGCTGGTTCTATCTCAATGTTCACTTCGGTCATCACTGGTTCGTAATACTCCTTCAGGTCGTATGGCTGGTTCACGGTCTTGCTCTTGGCTCCCAGGCAATACAGGTGGTTTGCCTCGATAGGGAACTTGAACTTGTCGCCAGTGGTTGTAGACTTCCTGATGTTGTCGTACCTGTGGTGCGTGCCATCCGTGTAATGCAGATAGAAGGTGGTCTCGTTCTCGGCCGAGTTCTTGCTTTTCTTCATTTTTTCCTCTGGTGTAGGCATCATGAAGTTGCTTATCATGTAGCTGTTTTCCTTCCATCCTTTATGGGAGTCTGCTGCTCGCTTGAATATGTTCTCTGTAGCATCTACAGTCCATCCGTTTGAGGGGGTGAGGTCGATGGTGCCCAACGTCTGATAAGTCAACGGTTCTGCATCTGCTGGTGCCTTCTTCTGCCTAATCAGCGTTTCGGTGGTGATGCCGGTGGCTACGATGGATAGAGAGGTGGGCGTGAAGGTAACGGTGCTCACGTCTCCTGCTGCATTCGACTCCACCTTTGCCGGGATGTTTTCTACGTAAATCATCAGGCCAGCCACGTTACGGCTGGCGGTCAGCGTGCAGTGGAAGTATTTCGTCTCTTCCGTTACGAGCACGGGGGCTTCCTTTTGTGTCTTCTCGTCTTGCAGGATGCCAGAAAACAGCTCAGTGGTATTGAGGATACCGGGTTTGGCGCTGTTTTTTGCCTCCTCGGTGAGGGCGATTCTTGCGTCCTCCAGTTTCGTTGCGTTTTCAGTGAATTTGGGTTCTGTAAGTACTTTCTTCGTTGCGTATTTGTCATCTCTGCCTATGGCCAGAAACTGGTAGTAGTAGCCGTTCTGCAGATAGGGTTCGATGGTGTATAGATGCTGCTCGGGCATGTTCTGGTGCTCGGCAGAATAGTAGGGTTCTTTATTGTTGAATGCGTCAACGGAATAGTAATCATTCTTGGCTGCTTCCGTTTCAACAGGGGCGCAATAGGTATATGCTTCTTCTGAGGTTCCCTTCTTGTCTACGGGGCATCTGAAGACGTAGATTCTCATATCATTCACCTGCTGTGCTCCATCCCATGTATCAAGTTCTCGTGAGCCGGTAACAACACCTGCGCTTACACCCACTCTCATGCTCAACTTCACGGCATGCGAGCCGTCGGCGAGGGTATCAGGCGCATCATTGCTTGCGCTGCAGCTCATTAGGAGACTGGCTGCGAGGATTATATTTATAGATTTTCTCATCATATTCGTCTATTCGATTTCAATGTTCGCCTATTCGATTTGAATGGGAATTGAGTATAAAATGAATAATAAATTAATTATTGTGATGTTGGGATAGTAAGGGATGCGAGTGCCTATAGCGGGCACTGTGCATCCCTTGGATATTTTTTCTTAATACTGCCTATTTTTTATAAGAGCATATAGTAAGATTAATCACCCAACTCCATCTTGTGGATAGCCTCCCAGTTGTCGTTCACCTTCAAGATGAGGTTCTGAGATTTGGTCAAGTCTTCTGGCTCGTCTTTACCTGGATCTGGTGTTGGTTTGTCTGGATTTGGATCTGGATCTGGATTACTTGGATCTGGAGGTGTTGTTGTACCATTTGAAGTCTTCACACCCAAGTTGTACATGTGGTTACGAACCACGTTGAAGATAGAAGCGCTTTCGTCTGCAACATTTCCATTTGTATTATCACTATTTACATCTGTAGATGGGATAGAAACAGTCCAGAACTTGATGATATTGCCTTCGGCATCCAAGAGCTGAAGCTCCATGGTGCTCTTCTCATGTGTCAAAGCAAATGGAATAACGAAGTTGCTTCCGAATACAGAACCCTTCACAACCTGAGTCTTTACATTATCAGGGCGTTTCCAGTGGGTATCTTGAGCATTCAGCACACCGTCACCGTTTTCATCAAGTTGAGGGAACCATTTCTTCAAATCGATAGAGTAGAGCACATAACCCTCCTCGTTGTTATTGAACTTTGCATCTTTAGCAAGTGCTACACCTGTTGATGTAGAACCATTAACATAATACTTGATAGTGCTGCCAGTTGTTGTGAATGAGCTGTTGAAGTTGTTGAAAGTCAACTTATCATTCTTACCTCTTACTACGAGACGAAGGGTTGCGGCAGCTTCGCCATTCACACTTGCAGGAATGTTCTGGAAATAACCGAAGCTACCAGCTACCTGACGATGCAAGGTTACTGCTACGCCATTCTTCTCACCAGAAGTAAGGTTGGTAATATTCTTATCGGCGCCGATTGTAAGCGCTGCATCACCAGCGAATACTTCCTCTGCTACTTTGCCTGACTTCAAGGTTGCAGTAATATCACTGTAAGTACCAGTAAGGGCTTCATCACTTGTTACATCCAAAGCATAGGTGTAGTCACTGTTATCGCTGTAACCTACAGCCATAACCTTGTAGCTACCTTCACTCAGTCTTTCATCACCCTTGTAAGTAAGAGTAAGCTGGCGGCCATGATTGGTATACGTTGTACTTGTTTCCCAATCCAACTTTGCGTCTTTGACAATAGCCTTTGTTGCTGTGTTGTAAATCAACACGCGAACATTCTGGATAGTCTGCAAAGCCTCTGAAGAATACAATGGGCGGCCTGCACGTGTTGTCAAGCCATCACCACTACTTGCTACCTGCAAGACAATCTGCTGTACTGCCTCGTTCTGACCCTCTGTGCTAACCACAGCGTCGTCACTGCTACATGCGCTGAACAGCAAGCTGCTTGCTGCAAGTGCGAAAAACATACCTTTTTTCATAAATTATAAATTTAAAAATTAAATATAAATTAATTATCAATCCAATATCATACCGTGAATTTCCTCCCAGTTGTCGTTCACCTTCATATAGATGGTGAAGCGATTGCGGTCGGAATCGTACACATATTTTAGCACCGTAATCTTGTTGCGCTCCATGCTTACCTTCACGTCATCAGGTGACAACACAGATGAATTGCCGCCTTCGCCACTATTCTTATAGAAATTGACATCCACCACTGACTCTTCCTTCTGGAAAGAAGGAGCCAAGAAAATAGAGGTCTTGGTCTTGGCGCCAGCTTCAATTTCCGATTCATGAAAGACGCTGGTCTCTTCAGAATATAGGAAACTTGGATTTACTATTCCATAGAGCTGACTTACTTCAGTATTCATCAGGTGATACCCGGCAGGAAGATTCTCTGTCCATATAACCAGTTTTCCCTTGGTGCGCTCCATCTCGCTGGTATAGCAATAATGGTTTTCATCATAGACGAGGGTATCGCAAACCTGATAAACATCATCGCCCTGACTGTGCTCCGGATGCAGCAACAGCTCGTTTTTATCCAGATAGAGTTCGCCTCGCTTCTTCATACCTCCCCATACCGTAAAGACGTATTTTCCGAAAGGCATGTCGGGGTCAAAGCTTACAGGATAAGTTAATCCATCACCCTCTACTCCGAAACCTTTTTCTTCTACGATAACCTGCTGAGTGCCGTCGTCGTTGAGTCGGCTCAGACGATAGGAAAGAGACGGAACAAATGATCTAAACGACTGATTCTCATCCCGTTTCTCATCAGGAACAGTCTGATCGACATTGAAATAATTCTTGTCTTTCACCTCGATGTTGATACTCAGAGGAGGACATTGGTCCAGATTTTCACGGACGCACGAGGTGAATGACATAGCCAGTGCCATGCCATATATGATAACTTTTAATCTTGTCATACGCTGTAATTTATTCTGTGAGTACCTTCTGGCTGATCAGAGTCTCTTCTGCCTTCTGGCGGTTCAATATCTCTTCAGCCACATCCACCTTGCCTTCTTTCTCGAGTAGGATGGCAAGATTGTTGGCAGCAATCTTCGACATAGGGTAATATTTCAAAGTCGTCTCATACACCTGCTTCTGCTTTTCTGCGCTCTCTGCAATCTGTGCCACATGCAGGAACTCATCTTCGCTGAAGGCATCTGGACGGAGCTCGTACATCTGCAGCATTTCTTCATCGGTGGTGAAGTTCTTGATGATGTATGTGTAGGTGTATTCCACACTACGGCTCTTCTGCAGATACTTCTTCTTGATGCTGTTCCAGATAGGCAGGCGGCGGATATAGCGCTCCTGCACATCATCGTTGAAGTTGGCATATCGGGTCAGGATGTTCTTCACCATCGTGCTGTCGGCATCGCCGTCGGCCACCATCGCATTCAATACTGGCTGCCATCCTTCAGGGCGTGAACCGATACGGGCTATCTTCTTCACCTTGTCGCCATTCTCTATGTGCGTAAGCAGCCACTTCAGGGCTGAGTTGGCACGGTTGTGGGAAAGTGGGGTGTTAAACTTCAGCGGGCCGTCGGCTGACGCCAGACCATAGATGCCCAAAGAAGTGAGGGTAGCGAGGCTGTCGCTGAGCACTGGAGCTATATCGCTCAACATGTGGTCAAGCTCAGCATGGTTGTTGCTCATCTTGAGATTGATATCATATTTATTGATAACAAATTCAAGTCGTGCCACGCCCTTTCCTTCTCTTATCTTCGGCTTGATCTCGAAGGTATGCATCATCCAGTTGAGGTGCAGTTGCTTCTTGATTTCCGGACGGAACACATCGGCTATCTTGGTATAGCTGATGGCACGGCATTCGCCGCATCCGTCGGCAGAAGCCACTGCCACGAGGCTTCCCTTATGGAAGTTTGCAGGCAGGGTGATGGTGTCGTTATATAACACGGATAAATCTACTTTGGTGTTCGTAACTATCTGTGCAATAGAATCGTATGGGTCAGCAATGCTGTCGAGTACCCATTTACGTTCCATCTTCCTTCGGTAGATAGGCGCATCCAGCACTATAGGTTTGTATTTAGCCACTATGCTGTCGCTGTCTGTCAATACGGCTATTACGAAGAGACGGCTTCTCTTCGAGAAATAATGCTTCGGGATATGAACCTGAAGGTTGAGTGCAGCCTGATTGCCGCTATCTGGCAGGAGCATAAAGGAATCAGGAGTACACGTAATCTTTTTATCACTTACTATGTTCTGTTTGCTACATGAAGACATAGCCGTCAGAAGAGCCATGCCTACACCAGCAATAGCCAGATATACAATTTTGAGTTTCATTCTATCATCCATAATGTTCTTTGTAATAAAATGATGCACTTTTTTTAAAAGATATAGACTAATGATAGTGCAGCCTTGGTAGGACCGATATAGTTCTCGTTCTTCTTTTCCTGGCACTTGATGCAGGGCAAGTTGGGGCTTTGCTTGTACCAGAGGTGGGCGTATCCCACACCGATGGCTGCCTCCAGGTTCCAGTGAGGGGATAGAATCCAGTCGTAACCGTATGTTACGCCTCCGCCAGCCAAGTAGCCATCGTAGAGCTTGCTGCCAAAACCTCCGAAGAATTGAGCACCATGCAGGTGGATACCTACGAAATGCCCTTCGTACTTTTCGCATAGCCAGTATTTCATTTCTGGCTGCACCAAGAGAAGGTGCATCTTCTTGTCTTCCCTGAATGTCCAGGGGTTGTATGCTACATCTGCTTCCAGGGTTACCTGGTTGCTGATTGCCTTCTCCACGCCCATATTGAGTGTGGTTGTCGCCCAGTAGAGTCCGTTCGTCTTCAGGGCGAAATCTTGTGAGTAACCTACTGTTTTAATTCCCAAAATAACAAACAGCAAAACTGCTTTCCTTTTCATTTGTCAATTACTATATTAACTATTTATCCTGAATCTTACTGTGGCTTTGTTGTTAACCAATATAAACCTATTATGACTTATCAAATAGTCCTCAACATATATAAACTAATCCCTTTATATTACTTGGAGACTGATTTCCGATTGCAAAGGTATATAATTTTATAGATTTTATACCCCCCTGTTTTAGTATGTTTTAATATTAATAAACGTATTTTTAGTTAAATACCAGTTAAATTGAGGTGACGAGTGGATAACACCCAGGCACGCATACCTTCGGTCAACTCATGATAAGTCGCCTTCTCTGAATAAATGTGCTTGGCAGACTTCACTAACTGGTTTTCGATTTCCTATATCGCCCTTTTGTCGTAACTTTGCTGACAGTTACCGAATGGTGAACAGCGGGGTGAACACTTGCCCCAAGCATTCACCTTTTC
>ENA-OZXD01000154-OZXD01000154.1-human-gut-metagenome-genome-assembly--contig:-NODE-154-length-22103-cov-16.202241_pt1 | contig 22103 bp, 23 predicted proteins | sample MGYA00244855_ERZ654094 | MGnify/ENA primary metagenome ERZ654094 (study PRJEB26926, sample SAMN06165277) | human gut metagenome | biome: ENVO:00009003; feature: ENVO:2100002; material: ENVO:00002003...
TGGTTATTACATTGTTTTTGATACTAAAAACTGGAACACAGAACTGGACACCCTAAAAAATAGATCAGTACTCTTATCTCTCAACAAAGGATAGGTCTAGGTTGCGTAACGCCGTGTCACACGTTCTTGGGAATACTTTGAATAAAACCAAGGGAAATGAGGTTGATGAGTATATGGTTGGCGGTTTCGATGGAACAGGACTTCGTATAATATCCTCTAGAAATAGTTTTACAAAAAATATGATTATGGTAGATAAGTATGGAGTCGTCGAATATGGCAAGGGAACAGTCGACCCGTATTTGTTTAGAGGCGAAGACATCAACCCTAAAGTGTTTAGTAAAGTATTAGACAGGGCGTTAAGAGCGCTTAAAAATCCATATAATGGAGATATAAAGCATAAAGATAAATGGAATATATAAAATAATTGTTTATGGGTAAACGTAGTAATGTAACAAGAGGAATGAATAGTTTCTTATGCAAGACGTATTATAAATAAAAGATAGGAATATTTCACAATAAATAGGAATGAAGAAAAAAGGATATTACGAATATGGAAACGGAATCTACCCTTTGAAACTTTGGGTACACATCGGTAAAGACTTGAAAGAGCTGATAGATTCCTGTTTTGACGGGTGCAATGCTCCAGATAGAGATTACGGCGGCGTTACATATTCAGATGCTGTCAGAAAGAGCGACAACAGACGTGGTGTTCTAGTCTCGTTTCAATGCTCGAAGGATATGTCGATGGACTACTGCTGCCATGAGGCTTCTCACGCCTGCGATGCCATCGAGGATTCCATTGGCATGGAGCACGGCGACGAGCCTTCTGCCTATCTGATGGGTTGGATTGCGTCATGCATCAACAAGGCTCGTTTGGGTATTGGTGATTTTGTAGAGATTAAGGATAGAGAAAAATAATATTATAAAGAAGATGTCTGAACAGAAAGCAATAAAAAAAATGATTGCATGGCGCAATGATTGGTGTCTCTTCGCCAAGGAAGTCTTGAAGGCTCGCCTTGACGAAGAGCAAAAGGCTATATTGCGTTCTGTTCAGAAGAACAAAATGACAACGGTAGCCAGTGGAACTGCAAGGGGTAAGGACTTCATCGCTGCCGTAGCCGCTTTATGTTTTCTATACCTCACTCCTCGCTTCGGCAAGGATGGTAGTTTGGAAAAGAACACCAAGATTGCCCTTACCGCACCGACAGGAAGACAGGTAACAAACATCATGATACCAGAAGTGGCACGTCTATACAAAAAGGCAGGCTTTCTGCCTGGTCGTTTGCTGTCGGATGGTATCAGAACAGATTACGAGGAATGGTATCTGACAGGTTTCAAGTCTTCTGCCGACAACACAGAGGCTTGGTCGGGATTCCATGCTGTAAACACCATGTTCATCGTAACAGAAGCATCCGGTATCTCGGACACCATCTATAATGCAATCGAGGGTAACCTGCAAGGAAACTCTCGATTGCTATTGGTGTTCAACCCAAACGTTACTACAGGGTATGCAGCCAACTCCATGAAGTCTCCCCGATTCAAGAAGTTTAGATTATCATCCCTCAACGCAGAGAACGTAGTAAGCAAGAAAAACATTATCCATGGTCAAGTTGACTATGAATGGGTAGCCGATAAGGTATCAGCATGGGCACAGAAGATCAGAAAGTCTGAGTTTGATGAGGGTCGTGGTGATTTTGTGTGGGAAGGTGGATATTACACTCCAAATGACCTCTTCCGTGTTAAGGTCCTCGGTATGTTTCCGAAGGTGTCCGAAGATACCCTCATTCCATACGAATGGTGCGAGATTGCACATAGAAGATGGAAGGAACTTAAAGATAGTGGCTTTATCACCCATAAGCCAATACGATTAGGTGTCGATGTCGCAGGTATGGGTCGCGATAGGTCTTGCTATATCCCACGACAAGGAAACTATGTTTCGGATATCAAGTGTCACAATTCGGGTGGTCATGCGGACCACATGGCAGTCGCGGGTCAAGTTGCGCACTACCTAAGTTTGAGTCCCAAGAATAAAGCATTCATTGATACCATAGGAGAAGGTGCAGGAGTTTATTCAAGGCTCATAGAGCAAAAGTATTTAACCGCATTCTCTTGCAAGTTCTCGGAAGGCGTGAGAAACAAGCATGATGTGACTGGCTGTTATTCTTTCGCTAACATGAGGGCTTATCTATTTTGGTGCATACGTGACTGGCTCAACCCAAAGAATGGATTCTTTGCAGCACTTCCACCTGACGATGAGTTGGATCAAGAATTGTGCGAAGTGCATTGGCTGTTTCAGTCAGATGGTTCAATCATCATGGAACCAAAAGACGAAATCAAGAAGCGTCTGAAACGTTCTCCCGACAAGATGGATGCCCTTGCCAACACCTTCTATCCATACGACTTCGATAGAGACAATGATTTGCAATTGTTAAATAGTATAGTATAAATTTGCAAGATACAGAAAAGTTTTGTAACTTTGCAGCCGAAACGTTACCTTTAACGTTTCATTGCTCTTAGTGCACTCCGACCGTGAGGTTAGAGTGCATTTTTTATTTAATATAAAGTAATTCAGAAAAAGACTATACACTTCAATATAAGCCTTTCTAAGCGGTTTATTTTTTATCTCCATATAGCTTATACCATTTTTAAGAAATAGACTTACATACACAAAATTAATAGTTTGACATAAGTATCTAAGTATCAATAAGTTAAATTAAGTTAGCAAAAAGTACTTTATGCTCAAAACATTTGGTCATTTGCAAAAAAATGATTACCTTTGCACTATCAAAAATAAAATAACAATTTAAAAGATAGGAGATAAGAGCAATGAAACTAATTGGAATGGAAACGTCAGATTATAACGAAACACGTTATATACAATGTGAGACAATGGAAGAATACAACGATGTTTTGAAACGTGAAAAGAGTAAACACGGAATTAAAAATGGTGCAGATGTTACCACTTACGTTTACGAAACATCAAATTCTTCAAAAGTTGCAGGAAAAGTCATTAATACAAACCTTGAAGTTGAAATCTACTATACTGGCGCAAAATTTCGTGAACTCTATGCAAAACCATCTACAAATCCAGAAATAGATAGAGAAGTAAAAGCTCATGAGGTGTATGGAGGCTACGGCATAATCACATATAAGGAGAAAGGTATCTCAAAACAATACTATGGTGTTGGGCATAAAACATTCAACACCAAGAAAGAAGCGAAAAAATATATTGATGAGTAATTAAAAGATAAGAGCAATGAACGTTTACACAGAATCAGATAGATATACGGTATTACTTCACGCATTCGACACTTTTGAAGGTGCTTGTGAGTATATAACGCAAATTATAAACGTAGGAGAGTGTAAGGTTCTCCCACTCATAAAAGCATGGAATGACGGTGTGGTTACAGCTAAATGGATGGCTAAGAAAACCGAAAAAGGAATAAAATTTGAATTGTTGGATAGCAATGTTTAATAGGAGGAAACGGATATGACAGTATATGAATTATCGGAACTTCAGAAAGAAGAACTCAAAATCGAAATGTTGAAAGATAAGTTTGTTGGGTACAAACTTTCATTCAGAGAGTTAGCATGTGCTAATGATTGCATCAGCGACCGAGAGTTGTTCGAAAAATATAAGGATCAGACTTTTACAGATAAAGACTTCATCGTATCACGCTAAATGAAATCGTATGGAAAACAACTGCACAACAATAGAAGAGCTTAAATCCGTGACCACGCAGATTAGTGGTGATGAATGGAAAGATTTCTTCTCCCTCATCAAAAAAGGCTCGTATAGCCTTTATGGTTTCCACCAGTTTCTTGATGAGAGACCAGACCTATGCTTATTAATTCAAGGTATAGGAGATTACCAAACTGCCATCAAGGAAACGTTAGAGGAAATCGGGTTGGATGATGGTGATATAAATGGACCAGGAGGAAATCATCTGAAACTGATTGTGGCGGATCAGATAGGATTCATAGTGTATGAAACGAAAGTTATGAACTTTTAAAAATAAGATAGAGCAATGGAAGAGAACGTTATAATAGCAATGGATGCCGAAAAGTCTAAAAAGATAAAAGGCATTCCTTCAAGTTGGGACTATGAGGATATTCATTTCTACCTCATTACTGAATTGGGTTTCAGTTTTGATGTTGTGTTCAATTATTCAAAAGACATAGAGGAGGTATCTTATGAAGGATAATGCAAGAACTATCAAGTACGATTCTATCACATCATACGCAAAGGAATATGGGGTAGAATATCTGAGTAACGAGAACCTTATTGCTTCAATTATCGGTATAGACCCTATGCTACAGGGTAATGAACCAATAAGAAAAATCTTTGATGGTAGTCATTCCCTTAGAAAGGCGAGCAAGAGAACACTGCAGGAGCTTACATCTATCAAAGGAATAGGTGAAAAGAAGGCTACCGCTATACTCGCTGCATTCGAACTTGGCAGAAGATTTATGAAAGAGAAGTCGCAAGAACTTACAGATTTGGGTAGTTCCCTCGACATCTACAACTATATTTTACCATACGTCAAGGATTTAGAAATAGAAGAATCTTATCTGTTCTGTATGGATAACAACTTCAAATTAATCAAAATGGTTCGATTGTCACAAGGTGGAATATCAGAAACCCCTATAGACGTAAGAATTGTGTGTAAAGAAGCTATCTCCTGCAATGCCGTAATAATAGCATTGGTTCATAATCACCCTAGCTCTAACTGCTTTCCATCAAAGTCCGACGATGAGATAACATGTAAGATACAGAAGGCTTGTGAAATAATGAGATTGTATTTTATGGACCACGTTATCATCAGTAGCAAGTCCGATCAGTATTACTCTTACCACGATAGAGGAAAATTATAAGTTCTAAGCTGATAAAATACCTCAAACCCATAATTACATACCAAAAGAATCTAACTTAAACACAGAAGATATTTTGCACGTTTAAGTGCATTTTTATTGCATCTTATCTTCCAAGGGAGGGCTGTGAAGTTCTCCCTTGTTTATTGAAATGAAAATAATTTCTCACTTTTTTGCAAAAACTATTTGTTGATTAAATAATATTTCGTATATTTGCACCCATAAAAGCGTGTGAAGATGCACGTGACAGAACTTTTCGTAACATTGCTCTTACACCGAGTTCTACGTTTGGTCTGCCTGCATTTCGCTCGCAGACCATTTTTTGTTAAATATAACTCAACAAGCAATGAACAAGTATTACAGAAAAGTTCTTGAAGCACTGAAAACCAATCGAGACATTAAGGCATTGGGGTTCAGTCGTAAGGAGTTAAAGGGTGTTGCCGCCAATGTTGCCAACAAACTTCAACTCAAAGATGATGCTACTGACGAAGAAGTTAGTGAAGGTATTAGTGACGCAATTGATGATGTCTTGCCGTTACTCCAGTTAACTCAGTCCGCAGCAGACCGCCAAGTCTCAGAGTACAAAAACGCTCATCCTGCACCAGATGACGATCCAGATCCAGATGACAATCCAGATCCAGATGACGATCCAGCACGTAGAAGTCCGTCACGGAAGGGCAAGAAGGGCAAGAAGGATAGCGATGATGATGACTCCGCTACCCTCAACGCAATCAAGGAACTTACTAAGGCTGTTGCTACACTCCAAGGTGATGTAACTGCATTGAAGTCTGGCAATACCACAAGCAGCCGTACCGCAAAGGTAAGGGAACTGCTGAAGGACACAGGTAAGTTCGGAGAGCGTCGGCTTAAATCTTTCTCTCACATGAAGTTTGAGAATGAAGAGGAGTTTGAGGACTACCTCGATGAGTTGAAGGAAGATATTGAGGAAGAGAACAAGGAAAGACTTGAAAAGGGTCTTGAAAAGCTTGGACGAATCCCTGCTCCCGATACCAAACCTCAGCCAAAGGAGGAAGATAAGTTAATGTCTGATGATGAAGTCAAGGAGCTGGCTCAGATGTAATCATCTATTGTTTCACTTATAAATTATTAGATTATGGTAGCAGAAGACTACAAGCCAAAAACCAAAGGCTACGACATGGGTAAGGACGCTGTGGTTATCCGTCAGTATCTCGGTGGTATCACAGGCGGTAGAGCACTCGACTACGCCAACTTCAAGGATGAGGTTATTCAGGCAGGTCACATCATTGTCCGCAAGAAGGTTAATGATGTTTATGAGTATTCTCCACTTGAAACAGAAGATGGCAAGTACAAAGACAAGGCTAGCGAAGCAGAATTTGCTGGTGTTGTCGTTCGCTCACGCATGAAGGGTGAAGCGGTTGCCATTATGGATAATGGTCGCGTGAATGATGTGGCAATGCCTTATCAGTTCAAGGACGAAACTCAGAGAACCGCCATCAAGACCGCTCTCCCAAGTCTTATTTTTGAGCATGACTAAGTTGTGCTCTAGTTTTTAACTTAAAAGATTGTTTATATGAACGAATCACTTTTTATTCAGTTTATCCGAGCTATCTTCCCTAAACTTAGCTTGTATGTTAAGGAGAAGGAGAATCCGAAGGAGCGTACCTATCTTTACAAGGAGATGCTTACCGATGTGTATTCTCCAGATCAGAAGTGGGAAGGTTCATCAGCTAAGACCACATATGTAGCTGCCGACATCGTTGAGATGGATTCAGACATTCCTTTGAAGAAGCGTGGTCAAATCGCAACCTCTAATGGTAAGTTGCCAAAGATTGCGATGAAGAAGATTCTTTTCGAGTCTGATATCAACAACATCAACATCATGAAGGCTCAGTATGAGAACATTGTAGCGAGAGCCAATTCATTCCAGGCGCAAGGCTTGGTTGAGCAGGCTACATCAACACGACAGGCTGCTAAAACTGCAAAGGCTCGTATCATCAACAAGCTCATGAATGATGGTGTCGCTTGCTCTGTCGGTCTCGAAGAGCGTAACGAAATGAACTTCTTGGCAGGTCTCTCTAATGGTATTATTGCCGTTGAAGATGCAGACAATTCGGGTAAGGCTATCCGTGTTGACTATGGATATTTTAAGGCAAACTGCTTCAAAACAGCAACCAATGGTGTTACTACCCGTGATGATTTCGAGAAAATCTTCGATAAGGCAAATGCCGATAACAATACCATCATACAGGTTATGCTCGCTAAGACGCAGATTAAGAAAATCCGCAAGGAGCAATGGGCAAAAGAGCTTGTTGCCGACTACGAGGGTAAGACTTATACCGAAAATACCAAGCTCAAGACACCATCGGAGTCAGCTTTCTCGGAAGCATTCGAGGATGAGTTCGGTGCAGCCATCAAGGTTATCAACCGAACCGTGATTATCGAGAAGAACGGAAAGCCAAAATCAGTTAAGCCATGGAATGAGAATAACATTATCTTCATCTGTAACACCAACGTAGGCTCTTTCGTTTGGGGTACCCTTGCAGAGGACACCAACCGAGTAGCAGGTGTTCAGTACTCTAACGTTGACAGCTACAAGCTTATCTCTAAGTACTCCAAGAATGAGCCATCTTTACAGGAGGTTACCGCAGGACAGGCTATCTGCTTACCAGTAATCGAGGACGTAGATCAGATTTATATGCTCACTACCAAGTCTGAGGAGGTTGATACGAATGCCGAGTCTACCGATGATACCGACCAGTATACAACTTACAAGGGTAAGAAGTATAAGAAGGCTGACCTCATCGCTGCTTTGAAGGCTGCTGGTGTCAATGTGAAGACTAACTCAACCGATGAGACTCTGATTAAGGCTCTCAACTCACTCAGCGATGAGGAGGAAGCCGAAGTTCTCTCTAAACTCACTCCAGTGGTTTAATTTGAATTGATATGAAGACAATAAAGCAAGCATTGATTGATGAAATCCACTACCCTATCCCTTTAGGATTCGTGGAGAATAAGATGATAGAACGTCAGCTTAATGGTGATGATGAATATACATTTGAGGTCGCTCAGTCCAAGGAATGGAAAGGTGCGCTTGCTGATTGTCTGTACTCTCTCATACAAGCTGTAAGCTTATCCGAGTCAGACAAGAGCATAGGAACACTATCTGACAAGGATAAGGAAAGGCTGCTAGTACGAATAAATGCTTTATACAAAACCATCGGTGAATCCCCTGCACTGGGTCAACCGATGGTTTATATAGGAGGTTAAGATATGGCTGTATTGGATTTCGCTGCTCATACCCTAGATTACCTACACGTAACTGATGGGTATGAAGACGATAACGGAGACTATGTTGAAGGCTCAGAAGAATGGGTGGAGAACTATTGTAAGTGTGATATTGTACCTGCTGGCAAGGCAAACGTTATCACTATCCCCGATGGTTCTGCAAAGAACTATTCCTACACCATCTACAACCTTCCTAGAGCATGCCGCGATTTCGAGTATGGAGACAAAATCCGTGTAAAGCTCTTCGGAAACGAAGTGAAGGAATTTGTTGTACTCGGCTTCCATCGTTATCAACTGCAATGTAAAATATGGGTATAAAACTCTCAACCTCTCAGTCTGCGCTCGATAACTTTTTTCAGTCCGCTATGGCGATAATAAAGCAAGAAATCCTCACTGCTTATGCCAAGCTAGGAGAAGAATGTAATGCAAGGATAAGAGACCGCTCGGCAGAGGAAAGTTGGATAGACCATACAGGAAACCTACGAAGCTCCATCGGTTATGCCATCTTTGACTACGGAAGGAAACAAGTAGAATCAGCCTTCGCTTCCATAGGCAATGGTTCTAATGGTTCACAAGAAGGAAGACAAATGATAGCTGACCTAGCCAAGGAATACTCACAGGTTTACGCATTGGTAGTAGTCGCGGCTATGAACTATGCAGACTTTGTAGAAGCTAAAGAAAATAAAGATGTGCTTGCATCCACTGAGTTATGGGCTCGTTCCGTCGTTGATGGTAAACTAAAGCTCGCTGTGGATAAAGCTGTAAGTAGAATCAATCAGATAAAGCTATGAAATCGGATATTGATATTAAGGATGATGTGTACAACATTATCTCTTCTTCGAAATTAAAGACTGCTGTAACAGGTAGTCTTTGCAAGCGAGGAAGACCATTCTATGGAACAGGTACAACTGGCAAGGAAGATATTTGCATCTCAGTGCTAGCAAATCAAACCTCGCAAATCCAAGAAGCTTTTGTGAATGTAAACATCTATGTTCAAGATCAAGCTATCACAAAGAAAGGCAATACCCGAAAGGAAGAGAACACGGCAAGGCTCCGTGAGTTATGTCAACTCTCTTTCTCTACCTTCGAAGCAGTTCATGGATCAGATTTCCGCTTGTCTATGAGTGAACAGAGGGTAATAGCTTGCGAGGGCACAAGTGAGCACATCATTAATAACAAATTATTGTATCAAACTATAAACGATTAAGATTATGTCAGTAACAACATGGGGAAAACCATCCATCTATGTTCGTAACCTTAGTGATGCTACAAACAACTGGAAGAAACTCGACACTCCAAAGGAGGACACTACCCAGCTGAACCCTACCAAGGGTGATACAACAGAAGCTAAGGAGGAAGGTGGCGGTATTGTCGATTCAAAGACAACTAAGTCCACCTACGAACTCGTTTATCAAGAGTTCATCAAGAAGGGCTTACCTCAGCCATTCCCTACCATTGATGGACTTATCGAAGGAAACTACGCTATCGCTGTTCAGCCGGAAGATGCAGAGAACCCTGGCTGCTATATTGGCAATTCAACCGTCAGCGTAGAGGAATCATATTCTTCTGCGGATGGTGCTTTGATGCAGTACACCCACAAGGCTCTTGTGCCAGAGGGTGACGAGGTAGCAAAGACCACCAACAAGAAGGGTGAGACCGTATATTGTCAGTTCCGTTGGCGCATCATCACAGCCAAGAAAGCTAATGGTAAGACTGATGAATATGTTCTTACATTCAAGCATCCTGCAGGTGCTACAGACACAACAACGGAGATAACTGTTCCAACAAACGTACAAACCGGCGGTGACGTTTAAGGCAATATGTTGATTTCCTTTCACCCTTCAGCCGATTGAGGGTTATCAGTCGGCAACCTACCCAAGTAGCTCAGTTGGTTAGAGCGAGACCAAAGTCCGTCACATGAAATCCAGTTGGTCTTTAAAATGCTGGTTGAAAGACGCAGGTTCGAGTCCTGCCTTGGGTGCTAACAAATTTTATTGGCTTATGAAGAATGACATCGAAATTGGCGCTATTATAGCCATGGTGTTAACAGATACACCTCTAGGCATACAGGTAGGTAGAAGACATTTGTTTATCTACCCACAGACTTTAGGCAAGATGTATTTGACTGCTCCATTGATTAAGCAGCTAGGTATCAAAGATGATAACTTAAAGCTGAATCCCCTCATTGAAGCACTCCGTGTAGTAGAGGAGAATCGAAGTCTTTGCTGTAAGATAATAGCCTACCACACTCTTCAGAAGAAATCCGATATGCTCAGTTCACGCATATTGAAGGCAAGGGAAAACATCATCTTCAAGTTCTGTGATAACGATGACATAGCAACCCTTCTCATCACCATACTCTCAGACAACAAGCTTCACGACATCATCACGGAATGTGGAATAGACAAGGAAGCGGAGCGTATGGAGAAGATAAACCAAGCCAAAGACTCCAGCAATCAGTATATCTTTGGTGGAAGAACCATTTGGGGCTCTCTCATCGACGCAGCTTGCGAGAGATACAAGTGGACCCTTGACTATGTTCTGTGGGAAATATCATACAACAACCTCACGCTTATGATGAAGGATAAGATAACTTCCATCTATCTATCCGATGAGGAAAGAAAGAAGGCTCACATTCCATCAGCAACAGAGAAGGTCTTCAGCGGAGATAACAAAGAGGACATCATGGAGCTGATCAGACAGAGCGAAGAGAATCCAATTTAACCTCCTTCACTAACAAGAACAAAGTAAAGAATAAAGGTTTGGGTGAGGAGGTGCACATTTACGCAATTGACAGAATAAAAAAAATGGCAAGTATCAAGTTTGACATAACAGGTGACAATTCATCCGTACTGAAAGCCTTTCGAGGGGTGCAGGATGGAGTATCACAGACAGCAAGAGCAGTCGAGCAGCAGGGCCAGAGCATTGAGAATGTTTTCAATCGCATCAAGTCCGTTGCATCGATGGCTTTCGCTGGCTTTACGGCAAAGGAAATCATCAGCACACTGGGTACTGTCCGAGGAGAGTTTCAGCAGTTTGAGATTGCCTTTGAAACCATGCTCGGTAGCGGGCAGAAGGCAAAGGGAATGATTTCGGACCTCGCCAACCTTGCTGCTTCTACACCTTTTGACATGAAGGGTGTGGTAAATGGCGCAAAGCAGCTCCTTGCATACGGATTTGCAGCCAATGAGATTACCGATACCATGAGAAGGCTCGGTGACGTATCAGCAGGATTGGGATTGAACTTGCAGGACCTCACATGGCTCTATGGTACCACGATGGTGCAAGGTCGATTGTTCACAAGAGACTTGATGCAATTTACAGGTCGCGGTATTCCTTTGACGGAGGAGCTTGCCAAGCAGTTCGGAGTTACCAAGGATAAGGTTTTGGAATTGGTGACCGCAGGTAAGGTTGGTTTCCCCGAAGTTAAGAAGGCTATCGAAAGTCTTACCAATGAAGGCGGCAAGTTCGGTGGATTGATGGAAAAGCAATCTCACTCTATTACTGGACAGATAAGCAATATCCAAGACACCATCGAAATGGCTATTAATGACCTCGGCACACAGACCGAAGGCTTGATGAATGATGCTTTGGATATCACATCTAAGGTTATCGACCATTGGAAGGAGATAGGTGAGGTTATCCTTGCAGCCGCATCTGCCATCGGTCTTTATAAGGCAATGGCAGTTAGTGTAGCAGCCTTTGACACAGCAACAACAAATGCAGGATATGCAGCCGAGTTGTCAGCTCTTGAATCTTTGCTCCCTATGAAGGAAGAAGCAAAGAAGACAGACCTTGAAGAAGCAGTAGCCAAAGGTCAATTATCAGCAGCACAGGCAGAGCTGGTAGCATCTAAGCGTGAAGAGGTCGCGGCTTACGTTGCCGAACTACAGGCGCAGGCAAAAGCAAAGGCAGACGCAGCCACCGCAGCCGCAGAGGAAGTGAAGGCATTGGAGAACAAACTTGCTATGCAGGACAACGAGGTTCAATCACTCCAAGATGCTTACGATGCCCTGGAATCCTATACAGATGGGCAGAAGGTAGAGACAGCAGAAATCAAACTCAACACTGCCGTTAACGAAAGGAACACCATTGCAAAGCAACTCCAAACGGCTAGAGAAACTGCTGCAACCGCAGCCACAGAAGCAAATACAGCAGCCAATACGGCTAACACCGCATCCCAAGGCTTGAATACCGCAGCTACCGCTAGAGACACCGCAGCCAAAGGAATATGGGCACAGGTCACCCTTCTCTGCAAAAGGGCACAGGACGCATGGAATGCTTCTATGTTCTCAAGTCCTCTTTTTTGGATAGCTGCCACCATCGCAGCAGTAACCTATGCCGTATACAAGTTAGCTACCGCAGAAACAGCACATGAAACGGCAGTAAGGAAATCAAATGAAGCATGGGATGAGTTTGATAACAAGGTCAAGGAACGTCAGCAGAATATCGAAAGCCTTATCAGAACTATTCAGTCTGAGACAGCTACAGAATACGAGAAGGCAGAAGCTTACCAAAAACTCTCCAACCTCGCACCTCAGTTAACGGAGCAATACTCACAAGCTCAACTTGCATCAGCCGATTTTGCTAAGACGCAGAAGGAAGTTGCCGAGAGCATGGATGAGTTGAAGTACGACAAGGCAGTTGAGGAAGTTGAGAAGTATCGAAAGAAGGTTGAGGAGCTTCAAATGCAACTCAGAGCAGACGCAGCCAATGGCGGTCAAGGTAGCATCGCTATCTCATCACAGATAAGCCAAGCCCAAGAAGACCTTGATCAAGCAGAAGAGAAGCTTTCCAACATCGTCCAACTTCGAGACCAAGCAGCCGAGAACGCAAAGCCTATCGAAGTTCGCTTGCAAGAAGCACAGGAGAACGAAAGTGTACGTCAAGAAATCTTTGACTTCTATGACGAAGCAATCAATTTGGCTAACGATTGGCAAGCTGCCAACGAAACCATCAATTACGCCACAGGTGAGAGTAGATTGGATGCGTTCATCAATAAGGCTCAGAAAGAGATAGCAGGTCTTCGAGAGGACATCAAGAACAATCCTGCTGATCTGAATCTCCGCATGCAGGAGTCTGAGAAAACAAAGGTTCTGAGCAACCTCTTAACGATGAAGCGGAATTGGGCGGTCACTGGCGCTACGACCATTCCTTTGATTTTCAAGGCTCAATGGAACACCGCCAAACAATCCCTCAACCAAGCAAAAAAAAGAGCACAAGCGTTGGCTAACAATGGTTCTACGGAAACCTATCAGCAAGCTTACAACAGGACGCAGCGTGAATATAACGCAGCCAAGAGGAGGGTTGCTGCTATGGAGAGAAATAAGAGCAAATACACCGCTTCTCAGTACGAAACCGCCACCCAAAACTTGAAAGCAGCCAAGGATGCCTACTCGAAACTAGGTGGTGATGTAAGCGGAAGGGCAGCAAGAGCGGCAGTTACAGCTCGTAAGACTCGCATTAAGGAAGAAAACAAGACTATCAAAGCCCAAGAGGATTTAAACAACCGCTTGAAGACTTTGCAGCAGAAAAATACAGATGAAACTATCTCCCTCATGCAGGAAGGCACGGAGAAGAAGCTTGCTCAAATCAAGAACGACTATGCCAAGCGCAAAGCCGAGATTGACAAGCAGGAAGCAGAGTTCAAGAAGAAAAACAAGGAAGCTGGCAAGAAAGTAACCCTTACCTCTGCTCAGTCCAATGCCCTCAATAAGGCTAGAGACCTCGCTACCCAAGAGTACAACAAGAAGCTTGATGAGGTCAACAGGGAAGCCCTCACCTCTATGCGCGACTACTTGAAGGAATATGGTTCACTCTATCAGCAGAAGCAAGCCATTGCTGAGGAGTACGAAGAGAAGATTGCCAAGGCTCAGACGGAAGGCGAGAAGCTCTCCCTTCAGCAGCAGAGAAAGAAGGACCTCCAAACCATCGAGATAAATGCCATCAGACAGAACATCGATTGGGGAAGCGTCTTCGGAGACTTCGGTGCTATGTTCAAGGACCAACTTGAGCCTACCATTGAGAAGCTGCAAGAGCTCTCCAAGAGCACAACAGATGTTAATGAGCAGAAGACTATACAGGAACTTATCTCCAAGCTACAAGGTTCTGCCACCATCTGGGATAGCGACATCTTCAAGAAAGTCTCTGACGATATCAACTCCTATCAGTCAGCCATGCAGGGCTATATTGACGCACAAGAGCGAGAGATTGAAGCCACGAAAGCCGTTACCAAGGCGCAGGAAGACCTCGCCAAGGCTAAGAAGAGCGGTGACAAGACAAGTATCAGCAAGGCTGAAGCCAACCTCTCTAGAGCGCAGGGCGTACTTGCTACCGCATCTAACAACGTTTTGGAGTTCGGTTCATCAGTTCAGAAGGCATCATCAGACTTGCAGACATCTGCACAGAAGGCTGTTTCTCAGTTCCAGCAGCTTGAAAATGGTTTGCAGGGTCTCACATCGGGGTCACTCAAAGGCATAGGAAACTCTATCCTAGGGCTTGACAAGCTTTTCGGTGGCTCTATGCAGAAGGACGTTGCTAACACGCTCGCAAAGGGCATCCAAGGGTTGCTCGGTAAAGATAGTGACGCAGCCAAATCTCTGACGAAAGCTTTAGGGGATAGCGGTATGGCCGGTGAAATAATATCCGCAATACTCGGTATCCTCGATATTCTGAAAGATGGCTTCGGAACACTCATCAGCAACCTCATGGACACGGTCTTTGGCGCAGTAACGGGCATCCTCGATGATGCTTTATCGGGTGACATCGTTATGAAACCATTGAAGAGTATCGGGAACAACGTTTCTCATATCCTCAACACGCTTTCATTCGGTGGCTTTAATAGTCTGTTCGGTGGAGACGGAAATGCAAAGAAAGTCAATGATACCATCGAAAGGCTGACGGATAGAAATACCCTCTTGCAGCAATCCATCGAGGATTTGACTGACGCAATGGAAAACTCCTATGGTTCCAAGGCAACCTCATACTACGAGCAAGCCTATAAGAATCAGCAGAAGACCAATCAGAACTACCTCGACATCGCAAAAGCGCAGGCAAGCTATCACGGTTCGCACGGCTCATGGAATCGCTATTGGGGTGGCTTCGGTAGTGATGAGATGGATTGGATCAAGAAGAACGTCAAATCAGACTTCAATGGCGACCTATTCTCCCTTAGTCCAGAGGAAATGAAGCTCCTCCGTGGCAACGTTGCTATCTGGGAGCATATCGAGAAAACTGGAAAGGGTAATTATGGTGGGCGTCTGACAGAGAAGCTGAATGACTACATAGACCAAGCGGGCAAGCTGGATGAGTTATCAGACAAGCTGAATGAAAGCCTTACGCAGATTTCCTTTGACAGCATGAAGGATAGCTTCGTGTCAGACCTTATGGATATGAGCAAGTCAGCGCAGGACTTTTCAGACGATTTCGCTGAAATGATGCAGAAGGCTCTTCTCTCCTACTCTATGGAAGACCTTATCAACGGAGACTTGAAGAAGCTCTATGATGATTGGGCGAAGGCTATCAAGGACAACGATGGCAAGCTTACCGAAACAGACATAGAAGCATTCAACAAGCGTTACGATGATATAGTCCAGGAAGGATTGAAGAGACGTGATGAGTGGGCGAAGGTGACAGGCTACACTGGTTCCTCATCCTCATCACAGACCGCAACAAGCGGAGGATGGGCATCTATGGGGCAAGATACCGCAGACGAGCTGAATGGTCGCTTCACCGCCCTGCAGATTGCAGGAGAGTCTATCGCTCAGAACATGACTACCACCATTTCACAAATGGAGAGCATCGTTACACTCGGAATCTCAACCAATGGCGCGGTATTGGAGATTAGAAATATGATGATTATGACAAACAGCTACCTCGAAGACATAGTGAAGTATTCAAAGCTCACTTATAATGACTTCGGAACAAAGCTGGATGATATGAACAGAAGATTAAAGGATATTTGACCTCTATAGGGTTTTCGCTTGTCAGCCCTTACAACTACACTCAACAATAGCAAAAGCGGCTCACAGCGAAGCCTATGAGGTTGTTTAATGATTAAATAGTTATGCTTAATGGTCAACTTTATATCAATGGCAAGGATGCCTATCTTACGTGGGGCATATTCTTAGACGAAACTGCCCTCAGTGCGCTCATGACCCCTGCACCAAACAAGGAGTTCATCAGCAACAAGTATCGCTCAAAGGACGGAAAGTCGGTTATCAAGCACAATCCTAGATTGGATGAGAGGGAGATAACGCTGCCGTTCAATATGACCGCCAAGGACACAGATACGTTCATGACGAACTATGCTAGGTTCTGCGAGGTTCTTGCCAAGGGAGAGTTGGTTATCCACACCCGATTCCAGCCTAATGTGTGGTATCGGTGCATCTATCTCTCCTGCACTCAGTTTAGTCAGTTCATTCGGGAAATGGCAAAGTTCAGCCTAAAGCTCAACGAGCCAGACCCTAGTGACAGAGGTGAAACAAGTAAATACGTAAGCTCATGATTCAGATTAAGAGAAATAACAAGGTACTCTTCACGCTAGAGGACTTCGGTGAGGGTTCTATGCTGTCATATCAGCTTATGGACCACCACTACATCATCTTGAAGTTCACTACGGCAACGCCAGTCTATTTCGAGATTGGTGATTCCGTGGAGATTCCCGACTTCGGTTACTTCGAACTTACATCATCATACTTCCCTAAGCACAATGATAGTGATGGCTACGACTACGAAATGCAGATGGATGCCTACTACATGGCTTGGAAGAATAAGCTTTGCAAGTATCGCCCTCAGCATGGAGCCAACGAGACCTCCTTCAACCTCACCACTACGGTAGGGGTACACATGAACGTTATCCTCGGCAACCTAAAGGCACTAGGGCTTACGTACAATGGCAAGGAGTTCTCCGTTGACTACACTACATACAACAACAAGGCTTTCGATGTTCAGAAGAGGTTCTTGATCGAATACGGTTCCATCAGCATACTTGATGCTCTTAATTCCATCTGTTCCGAAGATGCACTCAACTGCGAATGGTGGATAGATGGTTCCATTATATACCTTGGATATTGCGAAATGGAAGGACAGACAACATTCGAGCAGGATGTTAATGTTCTGTCTATGTCCTATTCGGAATCCAAGTCAACTTATATCACAAGACTGTACGCATTCGGCTCAGACAGGAATATTCCGAAAGGATATTTCACTGGAGCCGATGCGGACGTTACCACCGATGGTGTAGCTACCGATTACCTCATGCTTCCAAACAAGGAAGTAGATAGTGATGGTTTCTACGCCAAGGATGGCTACCTGGAGAACGTGAATGTCGTGAAGAACGACAAGCAGGCTATCGAGGGTGTTGTGATGTTCGAGGAAGAATACCCAAAGGTTGAGAGTGTTGTCAGCAGTATCAAGACGTATGATAGCACCGTTGATAACGAAGACGGAACGAAGACTACACAGACGTTTTGGCAGGTCACTTCTACAGACTCTTTCACTAATAGCTTCAAGGAGAGTTGGATAAAGAGTAACCTCACTTTAGGCATCAAGTTCACTAGCGGTGCTCTCATGGGTATGGAGTTCGATGTTAGTTTCAAAGTCATTGACAAGGTTAACTACTTTGAGATTGTTGCTAATGACACTTACGGAAGAACTCTTCCCGATGGCGTTATGTGCCCGAAGGTAGGTGATAAGTACTTCCTGTTCAATTGGGACGCAACCAAGATTACAGATACGGACCTCATCCCTACTGCTCAATTATCTCTGTTCGATAGAGCGAAGCAGTATTATCAGAAGACCATGATCAGCAATTCAAACTTCACCTGCACGATGGATGGCGACAAGTTCTACAATGATGGAATATACGATTACCATCCTCTCGGTGAACAGGTAAAGCTGATTAATGATATGTTTGCGCAGGTAGATGCGGATGGCAAGCACTACCGAAACTCTCGTATCATCGGAATGGAGATACCTTTGGATATCCCTTACGACCACCCTCAGTACACGGTTGGCGAGAAGGCAGCTACTAGCCGGTTGGGTAAGTTGGAAGACAAGGTTGATTCCATCAAGGTGAATGGAATGCAGATAGGCGGCACAGGAAGCGGTAATGGTGGAGGTGTCTATGTAATTGGCATGAACGATACCACTCCTGCATCCGATAGTAACGTTTATTCTGCTAGACGTTCTAGGATGGAGTTTGTATCTAGGCTGCAGGATAACACCGTAAAGGGCACAATCACCTTCGAGAAGGTGCAGAAGTTCGTGCAAGGATTGTTCCTTGGCAACGGAAACAACTACAGCATAGACAGCAACGGAAACGCTATCCTCTCTAGTGTGTTGGTGAATCTCTTGAAATCACTCGATTTTAACGAGGCAGAGCAGAGTGGATTTGCAATCAAGCAGAGAAGCGATGGAAAGTATCAGATGCTTCTCACGGACTTGATAGTATGGGGTAAGGCGATTTTCAATACATTGCTCATCCGAGAACTCAGCTACGTTGGTGGTAATATCGTCCTCTCACCTGCTGCTGGCAAGATAAGCTATATCAAGGAAGTATATAGCGAGACAACGAATGAGCTGATTGGCTGGAAATGCTATCTCCTCGCTGATGATGGAACGACCGCCACTATCAACTCATTCAAGGTGGAAGACCAAGTTAGGTGCAAGACGTTCAACATAGCACCTGGTGTCTATGAGAACGTCAGCAACAGGGACTACTGGAGACTTGTCACAAAGGTGTCAACAGAGAACGAGGCAATCACCGATTCAGAAGGTCACGAACTCTATGACGGAAAGAAGTTCGCTTGGATTCAGATTGCGAAGGACAACTGCATGGAAGGCTCGGACAACCCTGCTGTTGGTGACACTATCGTGCTCATGGGTAACAGAAGCGACAAGAGCAGACAACACCTTCTGATGATGGAGACAGAGGGAGATTCCGCACCTACGTTCACCATGTACAGAGGCATTAACTCCTACTCCCTTAAAGGTAAATCCATCTTCGATGTAGGATTCAACGGCATCAATATCGTGTCAAAGTACTACCACATAACCACAGTTGATGGAGAGAAAATTTGGACTCCCGTCTATCGTGGTGATTGGAAGGAAGGTACGGACTACAGCTACTATGATGAGGTTACATGGCTTGGCACAAGATGGCTCTGTATCTCTTCAGAAGGGCAGACCACGACCGATGAACCGTCTGAGGATTCACCTTATTGGAAGGCGACTACGAATATATACAAGCCGCAAGTTATCCTATATACCGATATTGTTTACAGCGGTATCTCTATAGGCGAGACACACAACATTACTTGCAAGCTAATGCTTGGTGATAAAGATGTATCAAACGGAGTAGCTTCATGGAAGGTGACACGCAAAACCAATGATTCCTTAGATGATGCTGCATGGGCGACTAAAGATAAGGTTAAGAACTTCAATGGCTCAATAGATATTGTCTGGTCTAATGATGGAACAGAAGACGATTTGGGCAAGGGTGATACTGCGAAATTTGTATTCACAGCAACGACCACAACAGGAAAAATTCATCAAGAATATATTAAAGTTTAAAAAATAGGAGATTAAAAATATGGGAAAAGAAATTCATCTTTCGGCAACAGCAGCAGTCAGACGAACATTGAAGGGTGACACATTATCCCTCAGTCTGCAAACGAATGGTGTACCGCTCTTTCAAGGTTTGAACCCAGATACGTTTACCGTGTCACCTAATTGGAGCGAAAGCGGAACGCATCCTATCATCACTCCATCTGTTGGCTCTGCACGTAAAAACAACGTAACACTGACAAATCACGCATGGGCTTACAACGGAAAAAATTTAGGATTCAGCTCTAGCGGTACTGGATGGGAGACCTCGACTGTTGATAATAGATTCAAACTTAATCATACTGATGGTTCTCTCTCTATTGTCGCAGACCTCGCATCTAAGGTCAATCAAGATTCCGATACTCTTACCTATTCGGGTGATGCCGTATTGGGAGCTAGCATATATCCAATGCAGAAAAGCATTGATATATTGCTATCTATGTTGGGCGGCTCATCTTATTTTGGAGGTGTTTCTGCTGATACTACTGTGTTAAGCAAGGGACAGACAGAAGCTACCCTCATACCTTGGTTATTCAACTCCGCAGGTGGAGAGGTTTCTATCTATTCTATTAATCTGTATCGTGGCAGCGGAACAGACCTTGCAGGAACTTACAATAATCCAGCAAGCGGAATCACGATTCACAGAGATAAGACGGGAGATGCGGACAAGCTCTATGTAGACAGCCATCAGCTCTTCGTCCTCGAGTTTATTGTTGATGGTGCTGCCGTGTATAGAACAGGTATCAGTATTGATGATATATCTGATATTTATCAGATTGCCCTTAATTCGGTAGGACAGGTTGATGAAGATAGTAATCAGACGTTCAGATGTATCGTTACCAACTGCGAGACAGGACTAGTGCCGAAGAGTATAACTGGCAATGTCACCTTCGTTATCTATACTGATAGCAATGGTAACATCGAGAATAAACGCTCGGAGACAATGACTTGGGCAAAGAACGTCAGTGATGGATTCGTTGTGAGGGATGCTGATACGATTGACGAAAACAAAAATATCATCGGTGTATCGGTGTCAGCAGATGCTTATTTAACAGTTGATGATTAGGAGGAACGCTTATGCCAATAGTTAGTAATAAGGCGAATAGAAAATTCGCCCCTTTGGACGTTTCTGTATCAGTAGTGTGCGCATCGCCTAAGTCTCCATTCATGCAGACTATGGCTGGCGATAAATTCTTCCCAGACAGAACACAGGAAGGATATGAATGTGTTGCTTATCCACAAGTCAACGCTACGGCAAAGGATGAATCATGGGATAGCAAGCTGTCGAATATATCTCTTGCTAATATGGTGTGGAAGGTTTCTACTGGTACTGAATGGAAGGACATCTCTAAGATTGATGCTTGGAGCGGTAAGTATAGTATTGATGCGAGCAATACTACTAGTCGTGGTAAACTCACTATAAAGAGGAATCTTTCAAGTAATGATAAGCAGCAGTTGCAATTCGAAGCTGACCTGTATGATTACAGAACGAACTCTGTATTGCATATCACCGCTGACCCTATCACTCTGTATACGGCAGATAAGGGTGCAGATACCTATGGTATGGGAATTCGGGAAGATACTGATATATCATATAACCCATTCCTTGACAAACTGGCACTCTACGAGTATAAGGTTGCTAATAACATCATATCTGCATCTACGGAAGCAAGAAACGCTTGCTTTGACGGCAATCAGTATGAATGTCATATTCCGATTGATGTATATAAGTCTAAGGATAGAATTACAAGCGGATTTGCAATCGAGCTATATCGTGGAACGACTAAGATGTCCGCTTCGTCTGCTTCAAGCCCTAACGAGATTATCTCTATCTCCACATCAGAGATTGTGCTTGACCTTAGACTTGTAGAGAAGAATAATTATACCATCAAGGCGGTAATAGACGGTAAGGCTGTTGTTCAGTTCCAATTTTCCGCTTCTAGGTTCTATCCTTCTTTCGGACAGCCTAAGTTCATGGTATGCAATGATATTGAATGGGGTAAGATATACAGAAGCAACAAGGCTATTTTGGAGTACAATGGAAGGGTCGTTGAATACCCTAACCGCATCGTAGAATTGCAATGGCATACCGAAGCTTCAAACGGAAGTGTCATAACAAAGAAGTCTTGGCAAGAGGGAAATAGCTGTACCTTCTCTATCGAAGAGAGTGGTCTTGGCGATGTTGAGAGCGATTATCTTGAAGAACAGATAGAATACGGACAGAGACCTGCCAACGACTATCTCCTTGACGAAGGTGACAATTACTTGCTTGATGAGAATGGCAATCCGTTGATAGATTAGTAACATTTAAAATATAATATATATGCTGTCTCTTATACACATCTGACGCTGCCGAC
>ENA-OZXD01000155-OZXD01000155.1-human-gut-metagenome-genome-assembly--contig:-NODE-155-length-22081-cov-19.667348_pt1 | contig 22081 bp, 16 predicted proteins | sample MGYA00244855_ERZ654094 | MGnify/ENA primary metagenome ERZ654094 (study PRJEB26926, sample SAMN06165277) | human gut metagenome | biome: ENVO:00009003; feature: ENVO:2100002; material: ENVO:00002003...
CCATGCATAGTGGCTCTTTTCTCTGCAAGAGACATCTTCTGTTTCTTAACAACAGTATGCTGTAGCGGTACTGATGGCATGGATTGAAAAACAGGTTTAAAAAGCATGAAGTTTTAGCAGTAAAGTTTAAATTAATTATCCATTGTTGTCAATTTTGCAGAATCTTTAGTCAAAATTGGCAAAAACTGTCTACTCCAAATCTACAAACCGGGTTGGCACGTAACTTGCTCCTACATAGAGTGAAAGCCGAAGCCGAAAGGGCAAGGGGAACGACAAGAACCCTAAGTAATGACAGTTGAGGGTTTCTAGAAATCCTTGAGCCTCGTAAGCCGAAGCAATCGTTATTAAAAAGGATAAATTAAAAACAATGAGAAATCCCGACTGAGCCGGAAGGCGAAGAGAGGACGAGAAAAATAGAATTTGGAGGTTTTACATTATGTTGTTAGCTCGTAGAAATAACAGTGTTTCAAATTGGTTGAACAGTTGGTTTAATGACAACTTCTTTGATACAAACTTGATGCCACGCATGAACGCAACAGCTCCTGCAGTCAACGTCAAGGAAAGTGCTACAGCTTATACGATGGAGGTTGCAGCTCCTGGTTTAAAGAAAGATATGGTCAAGATGAACATCGATAAGGATGGCTATCTGAATGTATCCATCGAGAACAAGGATGAGAAGAAGGAGGAGAAGGAAGAGCATTACTTGCGTCGTGAGTTCTCTTACAGCAGCTACTCTCAGAGTTATGCTTTGCCAGAGGATGCTGATCAGGAGAAGATTTCCGCTGAGGTCAGTGACGGTGTCTTGAAGATTGAGATTCCTAAGATAGCCAAGGAGGAGAAGAAAGACGATGTTAAGCACATTGAGGTTAAGTGATCTTTCTTGAAGTGCTATGCAGCTTTCAAGATACATTCATTGCATTGAGAAAATAATTAAAATTGGGGGCTAGTCCTGATTATGGGGCTAGCCCTTTTTTGAATATATGAATTTAATTTTGGAAAGGATCAAGGATGATTAGAATATTTATTTCACTTGTTTTCTGTCTGATGTCTGCCTTTGCCTGTGCGCAGTCAAACCAGTCAGATAATAGGTATCAATGGGGAAAAAACAAGGCCAACGAGCAGTTGGTCAATGATCTTAAGTCACGTCAGAAAGCCCTCTGGAAAGATCAGCGTGACTTGCAAAACCGGATAGATAGTGTGTATTGGGATGAAGCATTGGACGCTATTAAGGATACTACCTTTACCTTTGAAGCTGACAAGGTAGTTTTCCCGTATGGGCAGATTGCCTATGTTAATTCCAACACCAATTTCGTTTCCGTCAATAAGGACGATGCTGTTGTGCAGGTTGCCTTCAATGTACCCTTCTCCGGACCTAATGGCATTGGTGGAGTTACGGTTCAGGGAAGCGTAAGTGGATACAAAATTCAAACAGACAAGAAAGGGACTACACAAGTAAGTATGAGTGTTACTGGTATTGGTATCTCTGCCCAAATCTGGATTACCATGTATAAGGGAAGCCATGAAGCCAGTGTGGAAATTCTGCCTAACTTCAACTCTCGTAGGCTCACCCTTAATGGAGTCATACTACCTCTTCACAAGAGTACTGTATTTCAAGGGCGAACATTATAACAAAGAAGCCTGCTGACACTTATAGCCAGCAGGCTTTTTGCTTTCTTCGTCTTTCTGTCCCAAAAACTATGATTTCATGTCCAAAACTCTTCTTCGCCAGTGGGTTGCATCTTGCCCCCCGCACTTTGGGCAAGTATGCATATCCCACCTGTGAATCCTGTCAGAACCACATCTTAGACATAGATTCCCAATGACGGCAAGCAGACGCCGATAATCATGTGCTTTATGATGTGTGTACGCAAAAAGATTGCATAAAGCGTGCTATCGTTTGCACAAAGAAATGTAACCTTTTTGAAACTTTTTCTTGCTTTGTATTGGATTTTCTCTTAAGTTTGCAGCCGAAAATAGATGCCAACTAACAAACGAAGGCTAAGTTTAATATAAACGAAACCAAATATAAAAGTAAAGATATGATGAAGCAAACATTCATAAAATCAGCTATGTTGCTGCTGCTGATCCTTTCAATGGCAACGACGCGAGCGCAGGAGGTCGCTCTGAAGACCAACTTACTGGGATGGGCTTCCACATCTGCCAACGCCGGCATCGAAATCGGCACGGGCAAGAAAACAACCTTCCAACTCTTCGGCACCCTGAACCCCTGGAAGTTCTCGGGTGACAAGAAGATGAGATTCTGGAATGTTATGCCAGAATACAGATGGTACACCTGCCAGAAGTTTGGAGGCCATTTCTTCGGAATTCATGCCTTAGGCGGTGAATACAACATTAAAAACATTGACATGCCCTTCGGCATCCTGCCGAAAACTCTGGAGGGCAGGCACTATGAAGGCTGGTATGTAGGTGGAGGCCTCACCTACGGCTATCAGTGGCTACTCAATAAGCACCTCAATTTCGAAGGGTCTATCGGTTTGGGATATGCCTACAGTCCTTACAAGCTTTACGGACGATGCGAAAAATGTCTCGACAAAGACCACCGCAACTATGTGGGCCCTACAAAAGCCGCACTATCTCTCATATACGTGTTCTAAGAATTTAATTTAACTGTGGTTTTAAACTGACAATAAAAACACGTAATAACTAGACAGAATACAAAAAATTTAGGGAAATCATAATATGGATAAAATGAAGCTTTATGCGGTCATTTCGCCCCTCTGCATACTCCTTTCTCAGGGCATCATGCCTGCTCAGGCTCAACAGCTGGCAGGGGGTAAGATTCAGGTAGAAAGCGTCTTGGCACGCAAGAACGGCAACCGGATGGACGTTGCCTTCCGTATGAATCTGAACGATTTGAAGATGAAATCAGAGCAGCAGATTGTTTTCACACCGGTAATGGTAGGAACTGATTCTATCGCTCTCAACCCTATCATCATCCAGGGTAGAAACCAGGCTGTAAGATACCGCCGACTTGCCGACAGCAAGAAGAATCCGCAGGCACAGGTTCTTACCCGCAAGAACAAGACCAGTCAGCAGGTTTACTTCGCCCAGTCTGTTCCTTATCAAAAATGGATGAAGAAGTTCAAACTCTCGGTGAAAGAAGATCTCTGCGGATGTGGCAACCTGATAGAACAGGACAATACGCCGATTGCGGATATCGACCGTACACCGAAGATTACGAAGGATTTCTTCGTGCAGCCGAAGGCGGAAGCCAAGAAGGTGAGAGCCGAAAAGGGTGAAGCCTATCTCAGCTTTGTGGTTAACAAGAGTAATATTCTTGCCAACTTCCGTGAGAATGCTACTGAGCTGAAGAAGATTACTTCCACCATCGACCTGGTGAAGAACGATAAGAACGTTGAAATCACAGATATTGATATCCATGGTTTTGCTTCGCCTGATGGTTCGTATGCCAACAACAAACGCCTTGCCAACGAGCGTGCAGCTGCCCTCCGTAAATATGTGAGCAGCCTCTACACCTTAAACAGCAAACTCTTTACCTATCAGGCTACACCGGAAGACTGGGAAGGATTCAAGAAGAAGATTCAGGCTAGTCATCTGGCTGATAAGGAAGCAATTCTCGAGATAGCTAACTCCTCGCTGGCTCCCGACGATAAGGACCTGAAGATCAGAAAGCTCCATCCGGCTAGTTACCGCTACATCCTGGATCATATCTATCCTCGTCTCCGTCATAGCGACTATACGGTAACCTACACGGTTCGTCCGTTCAGCATCGAAGAAGCCAAGGAGATATTGAAGACCAAACCACAGCAGCTTTCTCTGCAGGAGATGTTCCTGGTGGCACAGACTTACGAGCCGGGTTCGCCAGAGTTTAACGAGGTATTCGACATTGCCGTCCGCCTCTTCCCAGATGATGAGACAGCGAATCTTAATGCCGCCTGCACCGATTTGCAGAAAGGTGATCTTACTTCTGCCGAAAAGCATCTTGCCAAGGCAGGCAACTCGAAAGAGGCAGAGCGTGTAAGAGATGTCTTCAAGCAGATAAAGGAATTGGAATAACAGAAAATTAGAGAATAACGATTATAAACAAGCTTAACTTTCAAAAATTATGAAGATTAAACATTTATTTGGCTTGGCTGTCATCGCAGCTATGACAGCAAGCTGTTCAAGCAATGAGGACCTGGGAACCGCAGGTCCAGGTACTGGTACTAATGAAACTGGTGTTGGTTATGCAACTTTCACCATCAACTTGCCTTCGGTAAGTGGAACTCGTGCTGCAGATGCTGGTGGTGCTGAAATGGATGAAGGCACAGCAAAAGAGTATGCTGTAAAAAGCGCAACTGCCCTTATTTTCCAGAAGTATGGTTCAGATGAAGGCTCTTGCAAGTTTGTTGAGAGCGTAGATTTACCAACAGCTGCTGCAGATTGGACTGACGATACTACAGTTGGTATCACAACAACTAAAAAGCTGGTAGCAAAGCTTACTAATGTGGATACCAAGAATCAATATTATGTTTTGGTTTTGCTTAATAACAATAAAACTGGTGGAGTAAAGGTACCATTGCCTACTGTTGGTCAAAGTTATAATGAGTGGAACAGCCAAATTTTGACTCCTTCAGTAGACGATTTGGCGGCTGATAATGACTTCTATATGGCTAATGCTCCGTTGAAAGGAACTGCCTCACCAACAACTTTGGTTACTATTAATAAAGAAAATATTTATTCTTCCAAGGAAAAAGCAGAGGCAGGAACTAGTGCCGCAACAGTTTATGTAGAGCGTGGTGTAGCGAAGATGTCTGTTACTGATCCTGCTACAAAAACAGTTATAGACAAGGCAACAAATAATCCTACAAAGAGTACAGTAGAATTCAACAATTGGGCTTTGGATATCACAAACAAGAAGACATACGCTGTTCATAATATTGATGGCTTGAGCACAGATTTCCCTGCCATTTGGACTACTCCTCGTTTCATAGGTACTAACAGCCGTGTTTATTGGGGTAAGGATCCTAACTACAATTTGGATAATCTCAATACAGGTAAAGAGGCAGACAGAGAGCTAGAATTCAATTTCATAAAAGCTACAAGTGGAATCAACAAAACCTTCGCAGAGTCAGCATATTGCTTAGAGAACACCTTCAACTTGGCAAACATGTATCAGGGTCAGACAACCCGCGTTATCTTCAAGGCGACATATGCTCCTAAGGATGATACAGGCAAAAGCCTTGCAGAGCCAGATGGAACATTCTACACCATCGGTAATATGACAACTATCCTGAATGAAACAGCCTTAGAGACTGCAGTTAATACTGCAGCAACTTCAGTTCTCCCAGGTTGTACAGTTGACTATACAACAAATCTCAAGCAAGAAGGATCTCATGTGATTACTTTGGCAGATATCAAGGATTCTACTGGTACAACTCTTGTTGCCGATAAAGATTATAGTGGTAAGACAGGTACAGAAATCGTTAAAGAGATTAATGATAAACTCGGCTTGATTGATGGAGCAGGACATGCAGAAGCGATGGTTGGTATCAATACATACGCACAGGGTGTTACATATTATATCGCTCGTGTTAAGCACTTCGGCTCATTGACTCCATGGAACTCAGGTGAATCTTATGGAACAGATAACGGTAAGTATCTTGGCCGTTATGGTATGCTCCGTAACAACTGGTATGAATTGAATGTTGGCAACGTCTATGGCCCTGGCTACCCTGGTGTACCTCCAGTAGACCCAAATCAGCCAGATGATGAGAATGAGAAGTATCTTAGCGTCAGCGTAAAGATCCTTTCTTGGGCTAAGCGTTCAGACACAGTTGATTTGTAATCCATTACACATTATTATATATAGCTCAGCCGCTCTAGCGCTAAGGAGCGGCTGGCTATCTCGGAAGAATAAGAATCTATTTATACACTTTACTTTTTCATAAAACAGATAAGCATCATGGCAAACAAGAAGTTTAACAGTTGGATCAAGAATATATGCATGGGATGGGGCTTCATCATGGCCGGCAGCCTGCTAGCAAGCTGCAACGACTTGATGCACGACGACCTGCCTCCTTGTGACATGGGTGTTGACTTGCAGTTCAAGTACGACTACAACGTGCAGCGTGCCGACATGTTCAAAGATCATGTGGGCGGACTCTGCGTATTCGTATACGACGAGCAGGGCAACTTCATTGCTCGTCATGATGCCTATAACGATGCGACATCACAGCCGCTCAAGGACCCTAACTATGCCATGCGAATCAATCTGGAACCGGGCAAATACAGATTCGCAACCTTCGCCTTCCAAAAGAAATACGAAGATGCACTTGCGCAGCCAGGTGCCAAATTCCAGATAGCTCTGCCACAACAGGGTGACAACATCACCTCCCTCCATGCCCGTCTCGACCGCGAACAGGGCAAGGTAAACAACCAGAGCCAACCGCTTGATACACTCTGGCAGGGACTCAGCAACGAACTGGTTGAAGTAAAAGACCTGCAGGTTACACGCCATACCATCGGTCTGGTTCGAGATACCAAGCAGCTCACCATCAGCCTGCATCAGACCGACGAGCCTGCCAACATCAATGCCGATGACTTCAGTTATCAGATAACCAATGCCAACGGCGATATCAGTTACGACAACTCTCTCCTCCCCGACGAGGAGTTGACATATACCCCATACTACACCTGGACCACTGAGTTTAAGGATACCGAGGGCAATGTAAAGGAGCGCACCGCTCATGCCGCCCTCATGTTCTCCCGACTCATCTGGCATCCGGCAGAAGAAAACGACAAGAACGCCATCCTCACCATCACGAACAAGACTACTGGCGAAGAGGTGGCACGCATCAATCTTGCTGACTTTCTGGCTCAAGGCCGTGGCGCCTTCGAAGCCCGCCATTATTCAGAGCAGGAATTCCTGGACCGAGAGTACGACTACAAGCTCGACTTCTTCCTCCAGGGCAACCAGTGGAAGTATGTGCAGCTCAGCATTTCCATCCTGGATTGGAGCAAGCGCATCCAGCGTGTCGATTTCTAACCGTTTCAGGTGTCAGAGCCCCTTCCGGGCATTTAGCTCATAAGAGTATTTGACTTTAAAAATTAGAAACAATGAAAATACGAGATTTCATTTTAAGTTTAGTTAGTTGGTTTATATTGTTGGTTACAGTAAGTTGCTCTGACGAACTTGGAGGCGAGCGCACTCCCATTTCGTCAGAAAGCAACTTGCATGTACTCGTGCCAACCGTGCTCAGCAGCCGCGGCACCAATCCCGACGATGCTTCCGGCCTTCCTACCTATAATGCCACGGTAGATGAATGCCAGATCAACGACCTGACCCTCTATGCTTTTCCTATAGGAAATGAAGGCAAGCTCCTGAAAAAGACGCTCCCTGCCCCACTGGCTTCGATGATGCTGGAGCAGCATGTAGCTAACTATCAGCTCAATATCGAGCCGGGCACTTACCATATCTATGTGGTTGCCAATATGAACAAGGTGTTGAGTGGTCAGACTATCCAAACAGAAAAAGATCTCAAAAAAATAGTACTGAACTATTATGTAGCTGGAACAGAACCGGGAATGCCGGTTTCTACAAACATCCCGATGATTTATGAGCCAAAGGATGTGAACGGTAATATCATCGATACAAAAATAGAAAAAAGTGGTAAGAAATATACCACTGTGGCAGCTAACCTGAAGTTTACATGCGTAAAGGTTAAGCTCAACCTGCTTTTCGACCCTACTGCTGAAGGTTCTGCATTCAAAGGCAAGAGCTATCGCATCAAGGATATTCTGGCTCAAAAGCTTTCTCCTAGCACCACGCTGAGTTGGAATGGAGCATTTAGCAATTCTAATGTTAGCCAAAATTATGCCAACGGTTTTGAAAATGAAGTTTATGCAACTTCTTCTGAGGCAAGCAATAAGGGTGGTTATTATAAGGCGGGAGACTGGACAGAGAAAGCAGACAATGCCAATGTGAATAATAAGGACATCATCACCCTTGTTCAGGGTGCTACTCCTACAGCCGCTCCACAGAATGCCGCCGATAAGTGGCTTTTCCAAGGCACTTACTATCTGCCTGAGCGTTATATCGCCAATGCCTCTCAGCAGTCTACCCTCAAAGTTAATGGCTTTGTGAATGATAGCTTTGAGAACAACTATACGATTAAGCTGGGACATCGCCCAACTTCCACCGAAGTTCCGACCTTCCCTCGTGGCACCTATTATGAGATTATCGGCAATATCAAGAGTCTGGGAAACATGACTCTCGACTGTAATGTGAGCGTAAAGGACTGGACTCCTGTAACGATAGATGCCGACTTCAACCATACTACTTTGTGGGTAAGCAAGACGAAGGCGAGCGTAACATCTACCACGACAGACTCCATCGACTATGAGTCGAACGTAACGCTGACAGAGGCAGATTTCGGTTGCGATGAAAAGGTAACAACATCCAGTGGTGTGAAAGATGTGATTGTGTTGAGCAAGCTAGATTCAGTGAAGAATCATAGAATCACATTCAAAATCAACGAGGACATTAAGTTCTCCGACTATAATGGAAGGCACAAGGGTACGGCAAAGGTTTGGATTAAGGCTGGTAACATTAAGAAGTATCTCGATGTAACCTATGATGCCTCTCCTTATTTTGAGGTAAATCCACAGGAAGTAACCATCTATTGGGGTAGCGACAACAATACCAAAGTGGTACAGTTTAAGACCAACCTCGGCGGTTTGGCTTTCACCGGTAACACCTCTTCCACCGTAGGTAAGTCAACCATTCTGGCATCTTGCGATAAACCTGATACTTCAGAAGGAACCTTCAAGATTGTGGCAACCACTGACCCTGTTACCACGACTGTACATTACCTCACCGTGAAGCCAAAGAAACCTGCAGCAGGCTTCAACTTTGAGAAGAAAATCAAGGTAACGGTAAAGCCTGCAATGGGTAACTATCGTATCAACTTCCGTGCCATCAACGACCGCACACATTATAAAGGAGGTAACGGAACTGATAATTATGAGGGTACACTTGAAGAAAAGAAAGAGACTAATAATGTAACTGGAGAAAATACCAACTGGGCAGATGGATGGTATGATTTAAAGGATAAGGATATACCTAACCCAGACCATCATTATACCTATGTCTATACCCAGATTGGTGAGACAACCGGAACTGAAGTCAACTCTAGAGTTTGGATATTTACAGAAAAATGGCCTGGTGATAAAATGGTTGCGGATTATACGAATGTGGGTTGGTATTACGTGGACTTCAAAGAGAATGCGAAGTCGAAATATACAGAGAATGGTGCTACGGGATTTAAGACCATCAAGCCTGGTGAAACATTGATTATATTCAGTAACAATACCAATACGAAACTAGGTTATACGCTTCATCGTTGCACTCACCACTTGGAGCCGGGTATTCCTCTCTTCGACTATGAGAATCGAGAGGGTTGGATTGTCTATGATCCGACATCAGATCCTACTTGGAACATATATGATGCCATGCCAACTATTGAGAACATCAAGTTTACCATTTACACCAGATTCCAGACTTACGGATGGTTCAAGGTATATGGTGTCGCCAATGGCAAAAATGGTGATGACAATAATAAAGAGCGCGAGTCTTTTACCATCTATGATACAGCGCCTAAAAGTTGGTCATGCGAGAATTTGAATAATGGTTGGTATAAGACTGTGATTACCCTCAAGGCTGTTAAGGGAGACCACGAGAAGGACATCAGAATCAAAAAAGACAACAAAGCTACGGGTGGAGAAAGCGTCCTGCTATTCAATGGCAACAGCTATGAGAAGCATAATGACACAGGCTATTACGATGGCTCCTCTTGGCACGCTGGCAAGCCATCTGATGTGAAATAAATAAGATTAGTATCAGATTTGAACACTGTTATAAATCAGTTTAAGCAATGAAGAAGATCAAACATTTAATGATATGGATTGGATTGCTCCTAAGCCTTGTTTCCTGCAAGGATACGATGGAGGCTATCGGACTCGGCGGGGATGAAATCCCTGCCGAGGGACTTGTCTTGAACCTTCAATTGACTAACTTCACCAAGCAACAGATTGGTACAAGAGCGGGGGCCTCGGAGACAGTCAAATCGCTCTGGGCTGTGTTCTATGGAGACAATAACGAATACAAAGGCAAGACAGATTGCTATTCTACCTTATCACCACGGCAGCCTGATGGCAGCTACAAGGTAAAGATAACCAATGTACCTGCTGGTGCCAAGAATGTACATCTTGTAGCCAATGTCAGCGACATGACGGATGACGAGGCACATGACTTGCAGTCTCTCACTGCTGCTAAGGTGAGAGACCCTCAGCTTGATGCCCCTATCTGCTGGGGTAAAATTTCAATAGATACACTTTTGGAAGCTAATCCTTCAGTGACGATGTTGCGCCAATGCGCCAAGATAAGTTTGGAGATAGACAATAGCATCCAGAGTAATTTCACTAATGCAGGCTTGTATGTCTATAACACGGCAACCACGGCAGCCATAGCTCCTGCCAATTATATTGAGCCTACGACCGATGACTTGGCAGAATCTACCGTTCTCAGAACGGAAGACAACCCATTGGGCGGCGGTACCGCAACCACCGTGGCAGTAAATGAAACTTCTGCAGGCAAGGCAATGGTGATTATCAAGGCGAATTATAAGGATAGTGTAGGACATGCTAGAGAAGGATATTATAAGGTGGCACTCTACAAGGATGCCAACAAGACAACCCAATATGCCTTGCTCCGTAACCACCATTATACCATCAAGGTAACCAAGGTAAACGACTATGGCTTCTCTACGCTTGAAGAGGCTAAGAAGAGTCTGCCAGAGAATAGACTGGAAGTAGAGGTGCGGGACGATAATCCTGAAATCACCAGAATGATAGCTTGCAAAGACTATGAACTGGGAGTGAGCGATTATCAGGAGATAAATGCAAACACAACAGAGGCTACCGTAACCATTGTTACTACCTTGCCAAAGGCAACGAGTAGTGATAGTGCGCTATATAGTGTCAAGAGAAATAATTCTTGGATAACCGCTTGTCAGCAAGAGACCGTGAATGATATACCAGAGACAAGCAGATCTTCTAAAGGCAAGAAATATACCTTGAAGCTTACGCTTGAAAAGAATAACCAATCAGAGAATCCACGTACAGGAACCATCACCGTTACTTCTGGCGACCTTTCTCTGGATATAACCATCAAGCAGGCTGGTTTCGACTTTAGAAAAGAGGATCCTGATAGAACCGTTATCATGCAGTATAAAAAATCCACCGTAGCTGCCAACTATTTCAACTGGTTGGACAATGGTGTGCAAGGCATCACTCCTGAAGAAATGCAAGGGGCTGTGAGAAATGATGGTTTGCATTTCTGCGTGGGAACAGCCAATATCACGTATCTTATCCCTAAACTTAATGGTGATCAGATTACTAAAAAGGATGATAAAATCAAAGTGGAAGAAGATAAAGGTAAGTGGAAGGTAAGCCTTGCCAATACTACGGTAAATGAAGATTTGTGGAAGTCTTCATTTACCATCACCAACCAGGCTGGCATCGAGATCACTTATCCTGTTTATCATACTGGTATCTTCCATAAGATAGATGAGAATTCCAAGGTATATAATGATTATCAGTTGGCAGAAAACGGGGATAAGACGAAGAAGGTGAAGGGCTGGTTCTATTATGGTGTGGTAAAGGTACAGGGAAAAAAGACCGATAAAACCACCACTACTTATTATATGTTAGACCGCAACCTAGGTGCATCCAACAATGGTTACTATGCCCCAGATGTGGTGGCACTGGCAAAGAACAAGAAAGCCATTGGTGGCTATTTCTGTATCTCTGAAAAAAAGAACACCAGCGATGCCACTCAGGGAAATCTCTCCAGCACCTTGGCACCAAAAGGCTATACCATTCCAACTGATGCCGTGTTCGAAGAATTAGTTAATGCAGGCAATCTGGAGGTGGTACCACAGTCCACATCGTTAGGAGAAACCTACAACTGCGTGCGTATCAAGACGGTGGATTCCGAGTTGCCATACATCTATCTGCCTATGGGTGGATTCTTGGAGGGCGAGAGCCATAAGAACCCTATCCATGTAAATCTCTGGACCAAGACTTTGCTGTCAGGTACGCAGGGCTTCGGTACCAACAGTCCTGAATATGGTTTCTGGTATAGATACTTTGATGTTTACAACAAGAGGAAAGGATTATCCAATATGAGATTCGTGAGTGGTAGCAACGGCATGAACAATGGCCGCTACAAGGCGATGCCAATACGCCTGATTCTGAAATAAACATCAGATAAGTGATAAATACAATAACATCTTTTACTTATATATAATTAAAGTATAAAAAACAGCTGTTTTACAAAGAAGAGGGTGTGTCATAAGCCACACCCTCTTCCTTGATTCTTAGCTTCACTCAAATCTGCAACTTCATTTCATCAATACGAACGCCAAAATCATCCATATAGCGCTTGTATATATAAGAGGCAACTTGTAATATTCCCATCATAGTCATTATTCATTTTATAGTTTATTGCCGCAGAGTTCCGCTTTTTTATTGAAACCGCCAAAGAAAATCAAAATAAATCTGTAAGTTATCAGCAAATTACAACACTAAGAAATTCACAATAAATCAACAAAATCCCCCGAATATAAGTTGTAAACTATTAACTGTAAACTTTCCTCTCCCGGCGGTCCCATCCCGTACAATCTGGCGAGACCTTTGATGGTCCGCCAACCTTAGAGCGTAGCGGTTCCGAGCGACGAGGAGGAGCGGTTTCCTCCCTCTTCCCTGAGGGTGAGAGGGTCGGGGTGAGAGGTGGAGCCTTCCTTAAGGGTAAGGAAGGACGGGTAGGTTTTCGAAAAAACTACTCCTTTGCCAAAGAAGAGACAGAGCAATTCGAAAGTGCATACCCTCCAATCACCCCATAACAAACTAGCGGTATAAGAAAGGCAATCGCCATACAGCCCGTTGTATCCGCAATATACCCCATGATTACCGGAGCAACCGCTCCACCCACTATTGTCATGATAAGCAATGAAGAGGCAAGTTTGGTCTTTGTACCCGCATCCCTCAATGCCAGCGAGAAGTTAGTCGGAAACATGATGCTCTGATACAGGGCGAAGAACGCAATGAGAGTTAAGGTTCCGCTGCATACCACTACAATCAATGTAGCAACAAAGGTGAGGATGGCACAGACCAGCAGAACCAGCGCCACAGAAAGCACGAAGATACCCACCAGGCCATGAGGAATGGCAATGTTGACACCCGAGAACAGAAGCTGTCCGCCAACCAGCGGTCCTACAATCCATCCGATACCATTGAGCGACTGCGACAGGTTGATTCTGCTTCCCGGTATGAACATCAGAGCACCGATACCGAAGAGAACCAGTCCTGTTATCACTCTCCTCCTGTAACCCCACTTCCGGATAATCCATCCGGCAGGCAGCGCCATCAGAAAGTAGGCACCATAGACAGCAGCCTGCGTCAAGGCCGACATCGCCTTGCTGATATGAAACGACTCCTGGAAATGCGGATTCAGCACTTCGAGGATGCCATGGGCAAAGCCCCACATGAAGAAGAGACTGCTCCTTACCTTCTACCACACTGCATCCTGGTCTTCTCGGTTCCATCGGAATCATCACCAGGTGGTCTTCCAGGAAACGGAGGGTCATCTCATCCTGCGTACTCTCTATCTTCTCCGGCCAGAAGTTATTGTCATAATAATGACGCACCAGACCGGGAACACAGATACCGATAGAATCCTGGGCACCCGAGATGATACCATCATGATGCTCCGGATTGTTCTCGAAGCAGACCAGAATGTAGCAGGTCATAGCAATCGCTTACAAAAACTTTCTTCTTCATTATGATTATCGATTGATAATCGAAGTGCAGATAGTCATCCTCATCCAGCTGATTACCTATCTGCATCTCGATAAACATAAACAGAGTTATTTCAATTAATTATTTGATTAATTTATTTTTTATATTTTAGCCTCCAGAAAAAGTGCCAAGTACGGAACAATGGTTCACAAAGAGCCTCACCAGGATAATATCGAACGAAGTGCATATTTCTCCATATCTTCAGGAAATACTTCTTCCCCATACTCTGATGCGTAAACCCAGCATACTTCGTAAAGTGTCTATCGAAGTTACCACCATCCAGTATCTCTGCCAACAGCAACCTCCCACGCTTCTCATCCATCGGAGCTATCATCTTCTCCTCAGGTAATCCCAATGCCTCATGCAGCACATACATCACCGCCCCTGCAAACTTCCACAATCCCAACTATTTCAAATCCCGCTGCAACGCAGCCAAATCCGTGAGATTTGTGAGATCCGTGTGCCACTTCACAACAACAAAGTAGTAATCGAGAAGCTGTCTCAGCCCAATTCCTTCCGTATTATCTCCCCTATCCATCAGGTAATGTTACTAGCCAACAACAGAAAGAATATCATCAGGCGATATACCCATTCTTGTTATTGCCGAGATTTTGTGCCCACCATTAGCGTTTAAAGAATGACCACAATGATAAAGCGTATCATCAATGACAAGCCAACGATCATGGGACTCCTTACTCCATTTTCTGATATCAATATGAGCATCAGGGAACAACCTATCATGCTCCTCCATCAATCGTTGCATTCCCTGACCGACACCTACTGTATAGATAATTGCTTCCACTCCAGATTTTCTAATGTTCAGAAAGTCAAGAGTCAAGGCTGATACATATGCATCAATGACTATAACACGATGGGATGCAGAACGAACCAAGTTCTCCAAAGCCACACGTGCAGTATAGAAATCACCCTCAAAGAAAACCATTTCTGCAGGAGGTGTAGATGTACGAATAAAGAAGTCAAGCTGTTCCTGCTGTGCTGCCTGTTTATCTTCAATACGTGTCATACGCAGACTATGCTCTTCCAATCGAGAATCAAACTGTCGCTGCATCGCCAATAGTTGCTGGTTAACAGAATAACCTTTTAACAAATAATTATTTAAAACACGAGTTGCCCATCTACGAAAGGCCGTAGCATTGATGCTATTTACACGATAGCCAACAGAAATAATAGCATCAAGATTGTAAAACTGCGTTTTATAGGTTTTCCCATCAGCCGCAGTATGTTCCAAAATGGAACTAACTGAATTCTGGTCAAGTTCACCACTGTTGAAGATATTTCTCAAATGCTTTGTTATAGCTGGTCGTTTTGTACCGAAAAGGTCAGCTATTTGCTGCTGAGTAAGCCATACAGTATCATGGCTTGCATCAATCTTCACTTGAAGAGAGATGCTTTCATTTGGCTGATAGAGAACAATTTGAGACTCATCAGTAATCTGTATGTTATTATTGTCGTTTGCCATACTTGTCATTATTTACAAATAATAATTTCCAAAGTTACGACTTTTTTATCAAACCACCAAATAAAATGACTAATTCTTTTGTATTTACATTGGAAATCATCATGTTTCAAATAATATGCCCTATATTTACTCATAGAAAGACGATAGCCATTGATTAACGGCTCCTTTGTCTTCCAATCTAAGAAGTTCTTCCTCTTCTGCTTTAGTAAACTTAGGAACACCAAAGTTTTTGATGTTTGAACCATTCAGCGAATAATATCCTGATGTGTAAGGCTTACTGTTAGCTACAACATAGTTCCAAAAAATATCAGACTCCAACACCTTCTGCAAAATCTTCATCTTTCGCATATCATCACCCACGAACGCCATACCATTGTATAACAGCAAGTTTGAATTTTCTACAATAACGCAGTTTAATGGCTTATTAGCAATTTTCGGGAAAAACATCTTGATTGCAGGCATTACCAACGATTGCGTCCGACCATAAGCATACCATGCTGGATAATCCCCAACCTTTCCTTTATCTCGTTTATCCAATGTTTCCCTTTGAGATTGCAGATATGAATACGCACAAGGATATTTTGCTTGTATAATCTCCTCTTTAATCAAAACAGCCTTACCACTCTTGTCAATCACATAAGGAAATATAGCCTTATGAACAAGATCAACAAGAGCCTTTTCTGAATTCAATTTATTAGAATTCACGATGTCTTTACAGAGAGTCTTCTCTATAGGATAGCTCACGTCTTCTTTTTCTAGATAATAATACTTATCATCTTCCTTGTTGGGCAAGAATATATAAGTCTTATTACTCAATGTCGCAATACCATGGCGAGTTTGGCAAAACTCAAACAAAGGTGTGCCAACAGACTCTATTTTATTAGTCACTTTATTTTGATTCAAGTTCCATCCTTTCTCTGCATCCAGCAAATTCCAAGGTATGTCCTCATAATGCATTCGCTTGGCAAGTTTCACCTGCTCATCGCAACTATAATGGAGAGCTTTGCTCTTTTCCTTTTCCAAGAAAAACAAACAGGTATAAGTACTTTTACCCTTAAACACTTGATACCCCCGAAAATCAACAATATGAATATCAAACTGATTATCAACGAAAAATGCCCTCAGCTTACGAGCATTCAAACTCTTCAGAAAAGAATTCATCGTAATATACCCTATCTTCCCCTCATCATTCAACATCTCCACAGCAATCTGGAAAAAAGGAATGTATAAATCAGTAGAACCTGAATCACATACCTCATACCATTTAGTCTTCAACCTGGTATCATCCTCCATATTTCTACCACAGACATAAGGCGGATTACCCACGATTACATCAAAGTGGTCAAAATTAGAGTTCCATTCATGCGACTTGAAATCCAATGTATCAGCACACAACAGATTGAATTCAAAATCTACGACTTCCCCTTCTGTCAAAGCCAATAGATTTAAAAGTATCTGACACCTTTCTATAGAATAATTCTGGATATCTATGCCATAAATACATCTTTTGAAAATATCTCGATAAGGCATTTTTGTAGTTCTATGAATCATTCTGGCAGCGTCCATCAGAAAGCCTCCACATCCACAAGCAATATCAGCTACACGAATTTGTAATAAGTCTGTGTTCTTACGAAGACAAGCATCAAGTATATATTTTCTGATTTTCTTGGGCGTATAGATAGCCCCCGTCACGATTCTATCCGATGGAGATATAACAAACTCAAAGAGCTTGATCATATCCTCCAAGTTAATCATCTTAACATTTTGCTTATCAAGAAAGGCAAGTACCTTTCCTAACTCCTCATAATCTTTGTCGGTTTCAGAGATGACATATCTTTCTATAAACTGATTATACGCCTCTACCTTATTATATATAAGGTATATAGACACGAAGATTCTGTTAATCAAGAAGGGGTCTTGGGGTAAATTACGTTTCAAAAACGGAAATATTAGTTGCAACATTATCAAAAACTTCTACAGATTACTTCTCAAGTATTTTTCGTATTTGCGATACTCTTTATACAATTCCAAAAGAGTTCCATCACAACTTAAACCTATTGTTACTTTTTCCAACTTTTTAATTTTAGCGTCCAATCGATCCAAATTCCAACAGATAGCATATCGAGCAAGATTCAATTGCAAATGCTCCACCATATAGCATCCCTGTGGAGTCTTACCAACAATATACCCATTATCATCACGTTCAAAATGCAGATTGTAATCAACATTACATGGATCTAAATAGTTTGGATTATCATCATCTAATTTTGCACGATTCACGTACGAACAGCAATACACCAAATTACTATATTCCGATATAAGCTGAGGATAGATACTCTTAGGTTTAAAATGGTCTATTTGGAAATTACGCTGCCCTCCAAACCAATGATCAGAACAATCCGTATAGCCGCATTTATGATTAAAGTCATCAGCTAAATATGGCTTATATCTATTATACTGAGCATAATGCTTTGTAAAAGTTCGCTTAGGTGAGATATTACGAAAAGGATATGTCATACTATTCAAATTTACCAATCAGTTGGTCAACCTTATCTATTAAAGAATTCAATCGATCCATATTAGACAAATGTTTCATTTCATCAGGAATAGCCCCTGTTGTGTCAATCGTTTTCTCCAAAAATGAATCTAATTCTACGATATGTTCTTCATCTTTCACATTAGCCTTACCAGATTTTCTTTTTTCCAAAAGGACAGACAATTCCGCTTTTGCATTCACAATTCTTGCCAAATATTTGTCAATTTGGCATTTTACCCGTTGAGCAAAAGGAACCTTACCAGCATTAGATGAGAAATGCAAACTCTTCTTGATATATACAAAATTAACATCATCAGAATCTGCTACAGCATCGTCATCATAAGAAGTAATAACAAAGCATGGGAAGTCACACTTCTGCAATTGAATTTCTTTAAGCAATTCTACACCATTATAGCATACATTATATTTTATATCTGTTTTTTTATCATTTAACTGAAAATCTACAATAATAGCATTCGGTTGCCATTGTTCAATCTCTTCCAGCATTTCATTTAAAGTAGAAGATGGAAACACACATCGCACATTAGCCTCGGGCCAATACTTCTCAAAGTGATTTTCGAACTCATCATGCTGAGTCGATTCCTCATCTATAAACATTATTTTATATTCCATAATCATCGTTTATATTTAATTGGAAATATGATTTGAACCCCAAAGCCTTCCCTTGGCGTTAACAAGATAACACGAGCATCATTATCCTCAGATATCAACTTTACAAGCCACATACCTAATCCCGTACCGATTTCTTCCCCAGTACTTGTACTACGCTTAGTTGTAAAAAGAGGTTTAAAAATATCTGTTGGATTTACTATTTCGTCAGAAAGTCCAGGTCCGCTATCACGATAAGTAAAGACTATTGATTTTTCATTTTGTTCAACACAAACAGTTATCACTCTATCACGATTCTCCCTAAGCCGAATAAAAGCCTCAACAGAATTTGAAATCAAGTTGTAAAATATACTATCAAGGTCTATTTCAAAAGCCCTAATAGCAACATCAGCCACTCGATCATGCAAAAAATGTATATCACGTTCTCCTAAAATCCCAGCCCAAGTCTCTTCCAATTTTTCAAAATAAGCCACTAAGGCTACTGCCTTTCTTTTACGTTTATCCTTTTTTACAATATCTGTGGAAAAACTAAACCAACGTTGCATTTTTGAATCATTCTCCTTAGCTTGATTTAATAGCATAAACGGATTCTTCCTTCTAACAGCAGGAAAATCTTCAATAGTTATCTTGCCATTGAGCAACTCCACTATATTGTCATAACGATTATCCAAATTAGCATTATACTTGCTCAAATCATGAGCAAAAGATGCCAGCATAAGCCCACTACTAGCTAACGCTCTCAGAATTCGCTGTTCTTCATGAAGTTGTTTAATCTCTTCATTCTTTTGTTCATTGACTGTTGCCAACAGATTCAATTGATAATCAAAAGAATTTTCATCGTCAGAAGCCACAGAAGTTAGTCTCTTCTTACGATGCTCCTCTATTATCTTATTAGCAAGTTCTTCGGCCTTTTCTCTATCCCTTGCAGCTCCATTGCGTTCTTGGTCATCTGCATCCAGTTCACGAGCTATTAATGATCTATCATCCTCAAAGATTCTTATAATCCCGATAATAATCTGTTTAAGTATCGCAAATGTCTTATTCTCCTGCAAACCCTCTCGGCTAGACTTATCCTCAAAATCAATATTTGCCAGACGAGATATAAGTATAGAGCCTGCAATATTTTCAGACTCAACACGATAACCACCCTGTTTTTTGGCAATACCAGCAGGACTGTTATTTTTTCTCATACCAATGCCTAGCCAATCAAAGGCAGAATCATTTTTTTCACCATATGGGCGCACCCTAAAATTGTCTCTAAACAATTTTATTCCTCCAAATTTATCAAGCCAACTTTTACGCAGATTGTAAGGACATTGTCTATAAAAGAAACGAGCTTCATCATTTTTAGTAGCAGAGCGTTTCAAATAATAAAAGACAAAATCAAATGTACCTATTTTTGCCAAGACTCCATCTACATCTGAATCTCGGAATCCAGGTATAAGTTGTCCAAACGTACGAGTTGCATCCCAATATCCACGCATAAAGTCTTCTCGTCTATAGGGATGTTCCTGCTGATTTTCTCGATTATAGAAAGATAAAGGAATGGCTTCTACATTATATTCATTTCTATATATTCTAATATTAACATTCTGATCAGCATCTGCATGGGCAACAATTTTATAATCAAAATCATCGCAAAAGGAACTTTCCAGTTCTCCATACTTTTGCGGACTATCAAGAGACACTAAACTTATTGTAAAATCACGATTCTCACTAGGTGGAACCAACACCCCAAGATCCTCATATACATTTTTTATCGCCTCATCATCCCAAATGTCACGCAAACCACTTATTTTGAGAATCGTACCATGCGAAAGAGATTTATCCCCTACAAGTTTCTCCAAAGAAGATGTCAAGGGTAGTTGACGAAGGCAATCCATATATGTCAAATCAGAGATTCCCTCCAATTCCGCACTAACATGATCTATAGTTTTTTCTTTTCCTTCAAAATCATTCCAATTTACAATCCAATGATAGCCACAAAAATCAGATGCCTCATCATCTTCATTTTTGTCTTCATGCACAGTTGGATCAAAGAAAGTAAACATCTCACATCGTTCCCCAAGTTTATCAAGAGCAAAACGACCGATACCTTTCGCACCAGCTTTTACTCGACCACCATGAGTTGTAAAATGAGTTGACTTGTTGTCTGTGCCAATAGTCATCCAACAATTTCTAATGATAGAATCTGTCATTCCTTCACCAGCATCAATGATATACAGACTAGAATAACTCTGAAGATGCTTCTTGAGTACTCCTATTTTCTCAATATCAACATCTGGTCTCTCATAATAAGCATCCTCATTCAATTGATAGATAGAAGTCAACAAGCTTTCTTCAATCCCTAAGGACAAATACTTTTCATAAAGTTCTTTATCAAGCCTATTATGATACACACCATACCTATTGTCTATCAGAACTATAGAAAATGGACTATCTGCATCATAGCCATTCTTCACTAACTCGATAATGGCACCCTTAGCAGTAGCCACGTTTTCTCGACCAATTAACCGAGCTGTCCTTGCCGAGACTTTAAATGGAATTTTATCTAACATAACTATACCTTTAAACATTAACACATTGAGTTTTCATACCTCATTCTGGTAATTCATAAGAAGCTTCCTCATTACCTTTACTAACATTATTGTTATCATTTCTATAATCAGCAGAAAATCTATAACACAAAAGTTCTAATACTCTAACAGGTTTACATGCGAAAGAAAGGTAATCCAACAGCTTATTTACTAGCACTGTCTCAACATTATCTTGTGATTTATCAGCAGAAAAGAAGACTTCTTTATATACTCCATCATATCTTAAATCACACAAGTCCTTATTTTTGCTTCGTATTGCTTTCTTCGTATTTTGATAAGCAACATACTCTTCAGTTAACCGAACATCCAAGTACTTGACATAAACAGTCGAATACAACCAATTTATAACAATACGCATCACTATGGGAACAAGAAACACCAAAATTATCAATATTCTTGCCAAGAAAGTAATAGATACATTTTTAGAAATGGCAAAGTCTTTCATGCTCAAAATTTTCAGAGAAGCGTTAGAAGTCAAATATAGCCAAACAAATGCAGCTATCACTGCAAATATGTACCTAAACCAGACTTCCCACCATCTTTTCCATTCAAAAGCCCCTATAATATATAATCCAAAAAACATTGCCATATCCATTAATATAACAAAACAACATATACATTGATTCGTCTCTGACAGCAATCCTTCAAAGGCAAAATATATCAAAAGAGAAACACAGAGCATAAGATAAAAAGCCCCTTCTCTTCTTGCGCTTGTATCAATCTCAACAGACCTATTTTTTATTACATTTAGAAGTTCTTGCTGCTTTGGCGTACTCAAAGCGAAATCAAATTTTTTCAAGGCATTTTCCACAACAGCAAAGACATCCGGAGTCCAAAAGCGATTGAACATCATATTATCTATAGCAATTGTCACATAAAGAGCAGAGAAGAATTGTACTATAGTATTCCTGTCTCTTATACACATCTCCGAGCCCACGAGACGCTCATGAATCTCGT
>ENA-OZXD01000183-OZXD01000183.1-human-gut-metagenome-genome-assembly--contig:-NODE-183-length-20346-cov-12.910650_pt1 | contig 20346 bp, 19 predicted proteins | sample MGYA00244855_ERZ654094 | MGnify/ENA primary metagenome ERZ654094 (study PRJEB26926, sample SAMN06165277) | human gut metagenome | biome: ENVO:00009003; feature: ENVO:2100002; material: ENVO:00002003...
AGATTCATGAGCGTCTCGTGGGCTCGGAGATGTGTATAAGAGACAGATTCTTTAGGATGTAGTAATACTTGACTCTTCTTCTGTATAGTGCGCAAAGATTTTTCATATATAAATATGAAATATTTCTATAATTAGTCACTCCAATATCTTCCATTATACGAAGGCATTCTTCTTCAGAGACTTCCGGCAAAGAATCTACTTCTGCATGAGTAATATAATAGAACCCTTTGTTTGCTACTTCCGAATACTTCTCTGCCTCAAAAACAGGTTTCTGAAGATTTAAATCAGTGGCAGTAATATAAAGCAGTATTAAAACTTCTTTAGGAGAAATGCCAACTTTCGCATCGCCCGTACCATGTTCTGCAAAAGACTTATAAAATTCTTTCTCTTGTTTATTCATATTAATTGCTTGTAAATAGATTGATTACATATTGATTTAATTTATTGCAAGTGGCTGATAGAGCTGGACTCATCGCCTTTGACTTTGTCACATCATAATACAACAAACCTTTAGGTAAATGTCTGCTGTGGCTATGGTCGCAACAATAAATCTGTTTCGCCATTAAATTTGCAAATAACGGAGGTATGGCATTGCCTATTTGCTGCTCCTGTTGAGAATCAGTTCCACAAAATATAAAATCATCTGGAAAAGTCTGGATTCTTGCACACTCTCTAATCGTGAGCATCCTGTTTTGAATAGGATGTACGAATTCACTTGTACAAGACCCTGTAATAGTCAAACAAGGTTCAGAATATACCAATCTTTTTAGTCCGCTTGGTGCTCCTCCGCGTTTTTCAGAAGGAGTTCCATCACAAACCCTTCTTGCTGATCTTTTGGCGTAAGATTCATGTTGTAATTCCTTAGGCAAGTCCTTCATGGTATCCCCTTCTTTTAATCCTTGTATTCTAAGAAGTTTAATACCTTCTTCTTGCTTGCGTATATGATTAACATTTGGAATATCAACGTTTTCAATGTCACCAATAGCATCTTTTAACGATACTGCACCATTTTTATATCTATAGCCAGAAGCATTTCCTTTCACTTTGGGGAATTGAAATTCTTTACCTTCACGATTACCTACAATAATGACCCTTTTGCGTCTTTGTGGTACACCATATTCATTCATATAAACCTTTTTCATACATAAGGTGTATCCGAGTTTAACCATTCTGTCAATAGTTTCGATAACAAAATTTCCTTTGGCTGTTGTTAACATTCCCTCAACATTTTCCATCATAAACCATCTAGGAAAGAAAACTTCAAGCGCTTTTGTATAGTTTATTAACAACATATTTCTTGGGTCATCTAACCCTCTCTTACCAAGTGTTGTAAATCCTTGGCAAGGAGGACCTCCTATTATCAAATCCAATTCACCTTTTTTAAGACCTAAACTATTTCTGATAATTTCAAAATCACATTTTGCGAGATCTGTCTTGTGCGCTTTATTACCCTTAAAATTTTTGTTGTAGGTAGCTATGGCTTCATCCCAAATATCATAAGCCCCAAGAATGTTTACACCATACTTGGAGAACCCTAAAGAACAACCACCTGCTCCTGCGAACAAACTGATAGCTCTGTAATTTTGAGCATTATCATTATGTAAAAATTCTAAGTCCATGTTAAAAAATCTTTTTTAAATTATTTGGCAACCTAATCAAATCTTTTATATCTACTTCTAACACTTTCGCTATTTTAATTAGCATATTCAAACTGGGTTGTGATGAGTAGGTTACCCATTTTGAAACAGTAGCTTGATCTCTGTCAAGTTGTTCTGCAAGCCATTTGTTTTGCAGTTTTTTCTCGGCTAATATCACTTTGATCCGATTGAGATTTGTTGTCTCCATTTGCCATATCGATAATATTTATGTGATGCAAAGGTACGAAAAATAATTGGAAAACATTTCAAAATTTTCGAAAATATGATATTATTAGAAATAATTTTCGAAAATAGAAACAACAACAAATGTAGCCATCTTTACTATGACCTATGATTTATGTCATTAATTTACTCGGCATCATATCATTCCTTAACCACCGGTAACTTTGATATTTACCATTGTTTTCTCTGTTAATTTTGGTTTCTCATGCTTTCAATTATGGGTTTCTAGTTTTTTGTTGTTCCTAATTTGTTTCTTTCGTCTTTTATACTTGAGATAAGTATTGATTATCAGTAGTTTATAAATAATTGGTAAGATTTCAAGAAGAAGATTATGATTCTGACGAAGATGACGTTTCTCTTCCACAAGCCAAAAATACATCTCCAATAATGCCAGATGTATATGAAGCAACTGGAGAAGCTGATACATATATAAATATCTATAGTAATTCAGGCAAGATTTCTACCCATAATAAGAAAGCGAAACAAACATATAATGAGAGAAATCAAGCAGGTAAAGTGTTTGTAAAGGTCTTTATAGCAATATTAATTGCTGCAATTATTTTTGCTGCTTTTCCTGACATTTGGATTTGGTCTAATTGGGGTAGCTTTATTCTTAATTCCTCTATTGAAAGGAAAAATTAAATGATGACAGGATACTTTATTCTGCCATCAATACGACTCCAACCTTCACTCTTTTACCACAATGTGGGCAGAAAGTTTCTGTTTGAATGATAGGGTTCTCCAACTCAACCTCTTGTATTGGTTCAGCTTTATTATCATTTGCCGGTAATTCTTCTGCTGTGTCTTCAGTTTCTGAATAGAAAAGATCAGTAATGTCGCAGCCGATGCCTTCGGCAATTTGTATTAACTTGGCGACAGTAGGGTTTCCGCCTTTGATGATGGCGCTGATGTTCTGGGCAATAATGCCCGATTTCTGAGCCAATTCTACTTGTGTCATGTGATGTTCAAGCAAAGCTCTTTTAATATCTAGCTTTTTCATAATTCATACCTTGTTATATTATTATTTTCGTTTCCCAACTCCAAGTGTGATGATTGGGAGTGTTTCCCTATACGTCGTGCTTGTTAGTTGTATGATAGCATCAACAGGAAGCGAAAGCTATAATGAATTCAAAATAAGCATTTCGAACTCAGTTTATCAATTCATGTATGAATAGAGATTTATCATTTTAGTTCCTCAATCTTACTTTTTGGCAAATCTGTTATTTGCATAACTGTTTCTATATCCATGCCAGCATCCAACATCCTTTTTGCTATTTGGATAGCCTTCGAGTTTTTACCTTCCTCACGCCCTTTTTCCAAAGCCGTATCTATAGAGTTCTTGACATCACGAAACGCCTTCAAACCAAAATCGGTAAGCAAGCTAATATAACGTTCTTCTATCCGTTTCATATCCATTTCCTTTTAAAACGTTTAACTGAATTGTAGTGCAAAAATAAGCATTTTTTTCGAATTATAAATATTTGGAGTGTTAAAATGTTGGTTGTGGGGGTGATTTTTCCCAAGATTCCTACGATTTTTCCCAACGATGGGAAAAATGAGTTTTTTTTATTAGGAAAAGGGGAATGATTTTCTCTTTTTCTTTACTTTTGACTCTCGTTTCCTTCTTCTTCTTACTTTTTCCCAAGAAATGCCCGATTTTTCCCAAATACGTGGTTTTTTCGGGGGAGTTGTGGGAAAGGGATTGTTTTGCCTTTGTTTTCGCAGTACTTTTGCAGCGTCGAAGAAACAAGACAACGCTGAAATGGTTTGGTGCTCTTGAAACCTCTTCGTACATTATATAATATGTATACTCAGATTATGAGAGTGGTGCAGCAGGGTGAGACCTTCGCTGTGCAGAGTCAGAAAAGTGAGAACGGACAGATGATGAAATGCAACATCGTTCTCCAGGAGATGGGCGGCAAGTATGAGAACCAGTACGCTGCGGCAATGTTGGGCAATATGGCTCAGTGTAAGTATGCTCCGGGCGAGTTGGTGGCAGTTACGCTCCGCTTTACTACCCATGAGCACAATGGTCAGGTTTATCAGGATATCCTGGTTACGGACATTGAAAAAGTAAAAGGGTAAAAAAGTAAAAAGGCTTTTTTAAAGGTAAAAAGGTAAAAGGGTAAAAAGGTAAAAAGAACCTTAACCCCTTTCCGCCCCCGTTTCCCCGTTAAAGGCTAAAAGGAGGCAAAAAAGTAAAAAACTGAGTTGAAACTGAGGAGGATTTTCCATGGTAAAGCGCGCAACAATCCGGATGTTTCTTCTCCTAAAATTCAATTCAGATTATGGTTAAGAAAGTAAACAAGGTTCAGAACAATGCTCAGAATAATGTTCAGAACCAGCAGGTGAATAATAATGACTGCCAGCATGTGCAGTTGGGTGGAATGGCTTACTATGATGCTAAGCAGTATTTCCTCTTCAGTCCCCAGGAATCGGGGGTGAATAAGGTTCCTCGATTCCGTTCGATGGGCGTGGCTCAGCAAATGCCTGACGGAACATTTGATTTCGTGGTTCAGCACCGCCTCAGAACTCAGTCGGAACTGATTAAGAAACTGGCGCATGGTCGTGTGAGCAAGACCAAGGACGGTGCTGTTCAGCTTACCTTGAAGGTGTTTTGCCATGAGGGAATCAACATCGCCCGAACACTGGCTGTTGAGGCAGAAGAAGGGGCTGAGGCGGTATTGGATTACCAACTGAAACATTAGGATTTTGTATTCAACTTAAAACGATAAGTAGAAACAGATAGATGAGTTGTTATTTAATTAAGGTGGAGAACGGACACAAGGTTGCCCGCTCCATCACCTCGGAAGAGGAGTATAAGCAGTTGCGTGGAAGCAATGAGCAGAAGGCGAATCTTCGTCTGGCTCGTGCCGGAAACGATGCTGCGAAACGGAGACTGGTACAGTTTAACTACTCCGGCCATTATCCGCAAGGGGTAGTGAAGGGAATGAAACTGCCAAGCGGTGCATTCGGATTTGATATGGATGAGCCGGAGGCTTTCGCCAAGGCTGCCAAGCTGCTGCTGAAAGAGCCGGATAAGTACGGACTGCTGATGCTGGAACGCAGCGCACGACAAGGCGGTCATGCGGTGTTTGAACGCGAAAAGGGCAAGACGGTTCTGGAGAATCAGGTGAGGATTGCTACGATGCTCAAGTGCGAAATGGATACTTCGGCTCATGACATTAATCGGGTTTACTTCACTACCACATCGGATGATGAAGATTTGCTATTCCTTTCGCCACGGCTCTTCAAGGATGAATATGATGAGGCTGCCGTGGCAGCTGAAGGGAAGGTCCTGGAAGAGCGTGAAAGATACGGACAGGAGGAACTGCCGGAAGGAGCGCACAAGGCAAACAAGCATTATGAGCCTTGGAAGGAAATCCAGAATTCTCAGGGGGCTTTAAAGAGTCAAGAATTTAAGAATTCGAGAATTTCATCTTCTGCTGCTTCAACTTCTGCTGCTTCAACTTCTGCTGCTTCAACTTCTTCTACTGCGTCAACTGCTGCTACTTCAGCTGCTTCTGCTGCTCAGGACAATTATCTTGGGATTCCTTATGGAGAAATCATTAAGAAGTGGTGGCAACTGTATAATGATGGGCAGGAGCCGATGCGCTCCAACCGCAATACGCTGACCTTTGAGCTGGCTGTGAACCTGCGCCACATCTGTGGTTTTGACCGCAATCTGCTGGCTCAGATTATTCCCTGCTACGATGGGTTTCCCGAACAGGAAAAGATGGCTTGCATCAACTCGGCATTGAACGAGAAAATCACGCAAATGCCTAAGCGACTGAAGGATGTGCTCTCTGCCATCCGTCAGGAACGAATGAAGCAGGGAAATGCGGGTGGTGGTTCGGCGACTGACAATGAGGCGCTGCTAAATGCGCTGGACGAGGCTAACGCCAAGGACGATCTGTTCTATTATAATGCGCTGCCTAAGTTACCGCAAGGCATTCGGGATTCCGTCAGCGCAGTGGGTCCGGCACTGGCACTGCCTGTAATCACAGCCATCTGTCCTGCCATCGGAATGCTCGCAACGGGCGTGAAGGTTTCCGTTCACGGGAAGATGAACTCGCTGAACCTCATCTCCTACATCGCCGGAGATTTTGCATCTGGCAAGGGTAGTATTGACCCCGTGATTGACGCATGGACTTCGGAAGTGAAGGAAATGGACAAAATGTATCAGCAGAAGGAGGATGAATGGCGAGCCAAGAAACGTGCAGCCAAGAACAAGAAGGAGCAGCCGGAAGAGCCGAAACTGCCGGTAAGATGCTTGACACTGAACAATACGGTGGCAAATCTGGCTGAACGACTGGCTAACACGGAAGGCAAGCACGCCTTCTCGTTTACTCCGGAAGCAGACACTGTAGCGCAGAAGTGGAAATCGGCAATGAGCGACTTTTCAGTTATGTTAAGACAGGCTTACGACGGAACAAGCTATGAGCGTGAAGCAAGAAGTGCAGATGCAGTGAATGTTCATATAGACAGACTGTTATGGAACGTAGTGATGTGTGGAACGCCTGATGCGCTCTATCGTGTGGTAAGCAATTATACGGATGGTTTCCAGAGCCGTATCATCGTGGCAAAAACGCCCGATAATACCTTCACTCCACTTTCTGACAACATGTATGTGATGAACGAACGCCAGCGCGACCGCATCATTCAGATTGCTCATCTGCTGCCGCTGATGTCGGGTGAGGTGGTTCTGCCCAAGCTGGAGGATAAGGGTAGAAAATGGCTGGAACAGATAAGACTGGAAACGATGAAAAATGACGACAAGGTGAAAGCCCGCCAGCGTTTCCGTATCTGTCCAACCACGATGAGAATGATGACCTGCATCATGCTCTGCAAGGTTCTGGAAACGCTGATTCAGAAGCATGGTTTCAATGGAGCCGAGAAACAGCTGAAGGAGTCACCTGATTTGTGGAAGGGAATGCTCGTAAAGATGCAGACACCAGCCATGCTGAATGTCTTTGATGTGCTGGCTGACTACCAGTTGGATAATGCGCTTTACTTCTTTCGTAGCCGAATAGAAGATGCTTTCTCATCCAAGAATTATTGCAGTCAGTCTGCTTACGACAGAAGTCGCAGAGGTAAGAATGATTCCATCTTTGAGCGACTGGACGTAACTTTCACCTTTGAGCAGGCAGAGCAGCAGAGCATTGCAGTTAAGGGAGCAACAGCCACCCATGAGACGGTAAAACAGATGCTAAAGAACTGGAAACGTCAGGGTTTAATCTGTGTATTACCTGACATGCGCTATCAGAAAGTTTCTCCTACAGTCTAAAGAGGGTGTCATTAAGGGTCATTAAGTTTTTCGGTTCTTAAATCAGCCTTAATGGCCGGCTTTGACCCAATTATTCATTATCAATTATTAATTGTAAATTATCATGAACATCAATATATTCCGCCGTCGCTTCACTCCATGGAGTGTGGATGGCACAATGGTTATAGGTGGCAAGATTTTCTGCGACACCTTAGAACGTCCTAACCGTCATTTGCCAGCAGGACGTTATAAGATTTCTCTCATTCCTACCAAGCAAAAGAAGGTGTCGGAGACAAAGAAGAAAAATAAGTATGAAAGAGGAAAATATGAAATTGTTATCAAGCCTGTTATTCTGTTAAGATCCAATTACGTGCCTCGTACTGTTAGGCGCAGAGCTCGCTTCGTGCCTGGCAACGGTCCGCTACGTCTGAGAAACAAGAGTATCATTCTGGGCAAGTCTCATTATACCGGAATCGTTACGCAATCAGAAGAATGCTATAATGAATTTTGCCAGTTGTTGGATGAAGAATTCAAGAGGATGAAGAAAAAGCATCTACCGTGCAGAATCAATCTGTTTATCAGGGATTGGGGTGTTGACGAAATCCCCTTCAATTATCTGCTTATTTTTCAATAATTAATATTCAATATCATGCGTAAGATAAAGGAAATCATCATTCATTGCAGTGCGACCAAGGAAGGTCGCAACTTCACCGTAGCGGATATTGACCGCTGGCACCGGGAGCGCGGAATGCGCTGCATAGGTTATCATTTCGTGATTTATCGTGACGGCAGCATTCATGTAGGCCGTGCGATAGAGGAGGTTGGCGCCCATTGCAAGGGCCATAATTCCATCAGTATAGGCATTTGCTACATCGGCGGCTTATCAAAGAAAGGCAAGCCGAAGGATACAAGAACCCGAGACCAGAAAGCGGCAATGCGCTCGCTCATCGAGCAGCTGAAGGAGGAATATCCATTAGCCACGATTCATGGTCATAATGAATTTGCCAACAAAGCCTGTCCCTGCTTTGATGTAAAGAAGGAGTGGGGGAAGGAGTAAACACAAAAAATAGCGGATCTTTCACAGACCCGCTATTTCCTATTATTTTAAATTTTTTAAGATGTTTATTAAAAATTTTCTAGCCTTATACAATGCCCTGAGCCATCATAGCCTTAGCTACCTTCAGGAAGCCGGCTACGTTTGCACCCTTTACGTAATTTACGTAACCGTCTGGCTCTGTACCATACTTCACGCAGTTAGCGTGAATATCGTTCATGATGTCGTGGAGCTTAGCATCAACCTCCTCACGAGACCACTTCAGACGCTCTGAGTTCTGGCTCATCTCAAGACCTGATACTGCAACACCACCTGCGTTGGCTGCCTTACCTGGAGAGTAGAGAATCTTAGCATCCTGGAATACCTTGATAGCCTCTGGAGTAGAAGGCATGTTAGCACCCTCGCTTACTGCGATTACGCCGTTGGCGATGAGAGCCTTAGCTGCCTCCTCGTTGATTTCGTTCTGAGTAGCTGATGGGAGAGCGATGTCTGCCTTCTCAAACCAAGGCTTAGCACCTGCAACATATTTTACACCATACTTCTCTGCATACTCCTTGATACGGCCACGCTCTACGTTCTTGAGCTCCATGATGTAATCGAGCTTCTCGCGGTCGATTCCGTCTGGGTCGTAGATGTAACCGTCTGAATCTGAACATGTAACTGGCTTAGCACCCAACTGGAGCAACTTCTCCATAGTGTACTGGGCTACATTACCTGAACCTGAAACCAAAACTGTCTTGCCCTTGATGTCAATACCCTTGGTAGCGAGCATGTTGCAGAGGAAGTATACGTTACCGTAACCTGTAGCCTCAGGACGAATCAATGAACCGCCGAACTCCTGACCCTTACCGGTCAAGACGCCCTGGAACTGGTGTGTCAACTTCTTGTACATTCCGAAGAGGTAACCTACCTCACGGCCACCTACACCGATATCACCAGCTGGAACATCCTCGTCTGGACCCATGTGACGATAAAGTTCTGTCATGAAAGCCTGGCAGAAACGCATAACCTCGTTGTTGCTCTTGCCACGTGGAGAGAAGTCGGAACCACCCTTAGCACCACCCATTGGGAGAGTAGTAAGAGAGTTTTTGAATGTCTGCTCGAAAGCCAAGAACTTCAAAATACCCAAGTTTACTGACTTGTGGTAGCGAAGACCTCCCTTGTAAGGGCCAATCGCGTTGTTGTGCTGAACGCGGTAACCCATGTTAGTCTGTACGTTGCCCTTATCATCTACCCAAGATACGCGGAACTGGATGATGCGGTCTGGAATGCAGAGACGCTCGATGAGGTTTGCCTTCTCAAACTCTGGGTGCTTGTTGTACTCTTCCTCGATAGTACCGAGAACCTGACTAACTGCCTGAATGTACTCAGGCTCGTTTGGGAATCTTCTTTGGAGATTCGCGATGACTTCTGATGCTTTCATAATCTTTAATCTTTTATTGAGTTTAAATTCTTATTTTTTATTTCTGGTTGCAAAGATACATGTTTTTCTTGAAAACACCAACAAAAAGAAAGAAAAAATGCAGAAAAAGTAGAAAAAAGTTATTTTTTAACATTCTTAACCTCGATTTGTAGCGCTTTTGTGTACGCACACCTTATTATATAAGAGACATTTTTCGGGGCTTAAGCCTTTATCCCGTTTTAGGGAATCTTGCATTCTGGCGACTTCTGTTTATCTATCCTGCGCCATAGGGCATAAATGAGCAGGATGATAGCGTAGAGGCCGATTACCTGAGGCAGACTGATTCTTACGTTTTCGATGCTTGCTCCAGGCAGCATGCTGATCAGTTTTATGGCTGTATTCAAAAACTGGGTGATGCTGGTCAGGGCGCCTGATGTAAGGCTGATGAGTGGGGCGGCAACCGGTGCTATGGGCGCCCATAACGTGAGTGGGGAGAACAGGATTAATGCTGCTCCAAGATATAGGATGAGGGTTGCTGCGGGAATGGCGATGTAATTGGTGAGAAGTGAATAGCACGATATTCTGCCGAAGGTGTAGACGATGACCGGAAGGGTTCCTATCTGGGCTGCCAGTGAAACGCAAAGGAGTCCCCATGCCCAACGGATGAAACGGCTGCGGATGGGGAGGAGGGTGTAAAGGGGTGTGAAGAACAACAGAATGGAGGCTACGGCCAGGAACGAAAGCTGGAAACTCAACTCGAAAAGATAGAGCGGACTGATGAAGAGCATAAATATATAAGCTGAGGATAAAGTGTTGAGCGGCAGACCGGTACGATGGAAAGCTAAGCTTAAGCTGTAGGCTGAAAGCATGATGGCTGCACGGACTGCACTTGCCGGCAATCCTATGAGAAAAACGTAGGTCCAGATGGAGATGAGGGACAGGATGATGGTGTAAACTGAGTACTTTCTGCCGCCTAGCAGAAAGATGAAAAGCTGGAAGATAATGCCTATATGAAGTCCGCTTACTGCCAAGATGTGACTGGCTCCGGAAATGGAGTAACTGTTTCGGGTGTTCGAGTCGAGTGCGCTCTTGTCGCCCAGCGCCATGGCTGCGATGACTGCATAGTCTTGCTGTTTTACGTGAAGGGAAACCAGTTTGCTTTCAATATTGCTTTTATAGCGTTCGGTATTGATTTTTGCCCGTGTGAGGTAAGGCAGTTCCTGCCAGTTTTTCAGTTGTGTAGAGGTTTGGGAATCAGCTATTTGCTTGCAGGTAAGAAAAGCCCCAAGGCTCAGAATGCATAAATGAATCATCACGCATTGGGAGTAGATGAGAAACTGGTGGCTCCTGCTGAAGTAAGCTTTTTTGCTTAAAAACTTAGTAAGGAAAAAGATGATGCTGCTAAGGGCGCATGAAATGATGGAGATGATGAGCCAGAAGCGCATATTGAAATCATCATAGCCCCATTTGGCTATGATGATTCCGATCGTCAGTGTGAGGCTGATGGTCATGAGCGGGGTGAGGGGTAGCGCTTTCATCATTCCTCTTTTCTTTTAAAAGATAATTTATTTCCTATTTCTTGAATCCGAAGATGCGCTTGATGAATTTCTTCACAGCGTTTTCTTGCTTCTGTGGATTTACGATAGGGGTGTGCTTGTGTGCAGCCGGCTTGTCGCCCTTTTTCTGGGCTACGCCTCTGCCACGGCCGTTGCTGCCTGGGCGAACATTGTTCTCGGTGCCTGGGCGCTGCTGGTTGCTGTTATTGCGGCGCTTCTGGCTGTTGCTGTTCTTTGGCTGCTCGCCTGGCTGGGCTGGCTTTCTGTTCTGCTGCTTTGCGTTCTGCTGCTTGTTGCCCTGCTGTGGCTGCTGCTTTGTGTTCTGCTGCTTGTTGCCCTGCTGTGGCTGCTGCTTTGTATTCTGCTGCTTGTTACCCTGCTGAGGCTGCTGTTCGTTGCTGCGTGGTGCTTTTTCCTGACGCTCGTTTGGCTTGTTTGGCTTGCGCTTGTGAGAAGTCTGGTCGCGGTCTTTCTGTCGGCGGTTCTTGGCACTGTTCTTTCCGGCCTCGCCGTTTTTGCCGTTACCGCGTCTGTTGTTTCTTCCGTTTGCGCCTTTCTTCTTCGGCTTGTTAAGCTTGATGTATTCAGGACCTTCGCCGCATCCCTCAGGGAGAGGCATTTTGTCTACCACCTTCTCCAGGAACTTCTCTATCTGCTGGAACCAGTACTGGTCTTCTTCGCTCACGAAGGTGATGGCTCTACCATCGCGGTTGGCACGGGCAGTACGGCCGATGCGGTGAACGTAATCTTCTGTATCGTGAGGAACATCGTAATTGATGACCATCTCAATATCATCGATGTCGATTCCGCGCGCCACAATATCGGTAGCTACGAGAACATCATACTGTCCGCTCTTGAACTTGAACATCACATCATCGCGCTCAGCCTGTTCCAGGTCGCTGTGCATGGCTCCGCAGTTTACTCCAATCTGCTGGAGGGAAGCTGCGAGTTGCTTCACCTTGAATTTGCTGCCGCTGAAGACGATGACGCGTTTCAGGTCGCCCGCCTTGAAGATGTCCTTGATGATGGTCATCTTCTGGGTTTCGTAGCATACGTATGCTTCCTGCTTGATTTTCTCGGCTGGCTTGCTGACGGCAAGTTTGATTTCTACCGGATTCTTGAGCAAGGTCTTAGCCAGTTCTTCTATCTTCTCAGGCATGGTTGCCGAGAACATGATGGTCTGGCAGGTCTTTGGCAGTTTTGACGCGATGGTCTTGATGTCGTCAGAGAAACCCATGTCGAGCATGCGGTCGGCCTCGTCAAGAATGAAGAAACTTACCTTGCTGAGGTCTACATTGCCCAGAGAGATATGGGAGATGAGGCGGCCCGGGGTGGCGATGACTACATCGGCGCCCATGCGGAGGCTGCGCAACTCCTGATCGTAACGGTTGCCGTCGTTGCCGCCGTATACGGCTACGCTGCTCACGCCCTGCAGGTAGTAGCCGAAGCCTTGCATCGCCTGGTCTATCTGCTGGGCGAGTTCGCGGGTTGGTGACATGATGACGCAGTTGATGGCGTCTTTCGGATAACCGCCGTCATCGAGCTTGCTCAATACTGGCAGCAGATAGGCTGCGGTTTTGCCGGTTCCGGTCTGGGCTACACCCAAGACATCATGACCTTCTAATATCTCTGGAATGCACTTTTCCTGTACTGGAGTGCATGTGTCGAAGCGCATGTCATATAATGCGTCGAGCACGTTGTCGTTTAAATCTAATTCGTCGAAATACATTCTTCTATAGTTTATAGTTTACAGTTTATAGTTTATAGGGGAGCATGGCTGCTATAAACTATAAATTCTTAATTATTAATTGATAATTACCTCGGTGCCTTGCGGTAGCAGAAGTAGGCTACGATGGCGAAGAGGAAGTTTGGAAGCCACGCTGCCAGAACAGACGGGAAGTTGGCCTGGATGGCGAAGGTGGCAGAAACCGTCTGCAGCATGATGTAGCCGAAACTCAGCGCAAGTCCAACGCCCAATGCTGCTCCCATGCCGCCCTTGCGCTTGCGGGCTGAGAGGGAGACGCCGATGATGGTGAGGATGAACGAAGCGAAGGAAGAGGCGATGCGCTTGTGGTATTCTACCTCGTACTGCACTACGTTGCCCGAACCGCGGTTAATCTGCTTGGAGATGTAATCGCGGAGCTCAGGACTGGTGAAGGTTTCCTGCTGACCCTTGGAATAGACCAGGTCGGTAGGTTCCATCATGATGATGGTGTCCTTCTGGGCTCCGCTCGTAATATGCTCCTTCATGCCCTGGAGCTTGCGGATTTTCCAGTTGCTCAGTTTCCAGTGATACTTGCTGTCGGAAATGGTGTCGTACTGGATGTCCATCGCTGTAAGGTGGCTTACGAGTTTCTTGTCCTGGAACTTGTCGAGACAGAATCCGTAGCCGCGTTTCATGCTGTTGTCGTAATGCTGCATATAGGCAATCACTCCCTTGTCTACCTGCAGCTGTACATTCTCGGCACTGGTATTCTTCTTCTTGTTCTTGTACATCGTCTCGAAGTTCTGCCTGATGACGGTTCCGTGGGGAATGACGTAGGCTGAAAGCCCGAAGGAGAGGGCTGAGAGCAGCACGCAGGTAATCATGTATGGGCGAAGGAGACGCTTGAAGGATACTCCCGACGCCAGGATGGCGATGATTTCGGAATTGCTTGCCATCTTGGTGGTGAAGAGAATGACCGCCACGAACACGAACAGCGCACTGAAGAGGTTGGCAAAATAGGGCACGAAGTTGGCGTAGTAATCGAAGATGATTGCGCGCGCCGGTGCATGGTGCTCTGTGAATTTTGACAGGTTCTCGTTGAAGTCGAAGACGATGGCGATGGAGATGATTAGGGCGATGGAGAAGAAATAGTAGCCCAGAAACTTCTTGATAATGTACCAGTCGAGCTTCTTGATGTACCTGAACGGGTTGAGAAACCTGAATATGCGCAGGAACCGGAGCTTGTGAGCCAGCCAGCGCACAGCCCTGATGAGCCACCCGAACTTGCGGGAAGCCCATCGGCCGGTGCGGTAGAGCCGGCGGTGTTTTCTTATTTTCTTAAAATCTTTCATGATGCTTGCTTACTTAAATTCTTCGGCCAAGCTGGTCGATGATGGAATTCTTCCATGCCACGAAATCGCCCTGCTCGATATGATGGCGGGCATCGGTCACGAGGCGCAGATAGAAAGAGAGGTTGTGGATGCTGGCTATCTGCATCGCCAGCAGCTCCTGGGCCTTGAAGAGGTGGTGGAGGTAGGCCTTCGTGGTTACGAGGTCGATGTCGCAGCCGTCTGGATCTACCGGACTGAAGTCTTTCTCCCACTTCTTGTTGCGCATGTTCATCGTGCCCTGATAGGTGAAGAGCATGGCGTTGCGGCCGTTGCGGGTCGGCATTACGCAGTCGAACATGTCTACGCCGCGCTCGATGGCTTCGAGGATGTTCTGCGGGGTTCCTACGCCCATCAGATATCTCGGCTTGTCTTTCGGCAGGATTTCGTTCACTACTTCTATCATCTCATACATCACCTCGGTAGGCTCTCCTACGGCAAGTCCGCCGATGGCATTTCCGTCGGCTCCCTTGTCGGCAATGTATTTGGCTGCTTCGCGGCGCAGTTCCGGGAAGGTGCAGCCCTGAACGATAGGGAAGAGACTCTGCTGATAGCCGTAGAGGGGCTCGGTTTCGTTGAACCGCTTGATGCAGCGGTCTAGCCAGCGCTGGGTGAGCATGAGGCTGTTCTTGGCGTACTGGTAATCGCTCTGTCCCGGTGGACATTCATCGAAGGCCATCATGATGTCGGCTCCGATGATGCGCTCGGTGTCCATTACATTCTCCGGTGTGAAGAAGTGCTTGCTGCCGTCGATGTGGGAGCGGAACTCGCAGCCTTCTTCCTTGAGCTTGCGGATGCCGGTGAGCGAGAAGACCTGGAAGCCGCCGCTGTCGGTGAGGATAGGACGGTCCCAGCCGTTGAACTTGTGCAATCCGCCTGCTGCCCTGATGACGTCAAGACCTGGGCGCAGGTAGAGGTGATAGGTGTTTCCGAGGATAATCTGTGCCATGACCTGCTTCTTGAGTTCCTCGAAGTGGACGCCCTTCACGCTTCCTACGGTTCCTACGGGCATGAAGATTGGGGTCTTGATCTGTCCGTGGTCGGTGGTGATGATGCCTGTACGCGCATCGCTTGCTTTATCTGTTACTTGTAATTCAAATTTCATTTCTATTCTTTTTTATCATTTTCCTCAATGCTGAAGTCTGTAGGTTTTTTCACCTTCTCGTCGGTCAGCGCGAACTGCCAGACGTCAGCCACATTCTCTACATAGTGGAAGTCTACGCCCTTGAGATATTTCTCCGGTATTTCCTCTACGTTCTTCTGGTTCTCCCTGCACATCACGATGTGCTTGATTCCTGCCCGCTTGGCTGCCAGAATCTTCTCCTTGATTCCGCCTACCGGGAGCACTTTGCCGCGGAGGGTTATCTCGCCGGTCATGGCTGTGTTGGCACGCACCTTGCGCTGGGTGATGGCTGAGGCGATGCTGGTGGCGATGGTGATTCCGGCAGAAGGACCGTCTTTCGGGGTAGCTCCCTCAGGCACGTGGATGTGGATGTTCCACTGCTCGAAGATGCGGTAGTCTACCTGGAGCAGGTCGATGTGCGACTTGACGTATTCCAGTGCGATAATGGCTGATTCCTTCATCACGTCGCCCAGATTTCCGGTCAGGGTGAGCTTGCCTGCCTTGCCCTTGCTGAGCGAGGTTTCGATGTAGAGGATTTCGCCGCCCACTGAGGTCCAGGCCAGTCCGGTTACCACTCCTGCATAGTCGTTGCCCTGGTAGATGTCGCGGTTGAACGGCGGATTGCCCAACAGGTCTTTTACTTCGGCAGGGGTGATGGTGTAGTTCTTCAGCTCCTGGTTGCAGGCAAGTTTGTAAGCCATCTTGCGCAGACTCTTGTCAATCTGCTTCTTCAGCTGTCTTACGCCGCTCTCCCGGGTGTAGTGCTCGATGATGAACTCGAGGGCATTCTTGTTGAAACTTACCTTTGGCGAAACCTTGTCGAGTCCGGTGCTTTCCAGCTCTTCCGGTACGAGGTGGCGCTTGGCAATCTCTGTCTTCTCTTCGGTGATGTAGCCGCCTACTTCTATCAGCTCCATACGGTCGAGGAGCGGACGCGGAATGACGCTCAGGTCATTGGCTGTGGCGATGAAGAGTACCTTGGAGAGGTCGTAATCCATATCGAGATAATTGTCGTGGAAGGCATTGTTCTGTTCCGGGTCCAGCACTTCGAGCAGGGCTGATGCTGGGTCGCCGTTGAAATTGCTCTGCGCCACCTTGTCAATCTCGTCGAGGATGAAGACCGGATTGCTGCTGCCTGCCTTCAGCATGTTCTTGATGATGCGGCCCGGCATGGCTCCCACATAGGTGCGGCGGTGACCGCGGATTTCGGCTTCATCGTGCAGACCGCCCAGCGACATGCGTACATACTTGCGCTTCATGGCTGCTGCGATGCTCTTGCCCAGACTGGTCTTTCCTACGCCCGGAGGACCGTAGAGGCAGAGGATAGGACTCTTGCCGCCGCCGTTCAGTGCTCTTACGGCGAGGAATTCCAGGATGCGTTCCTTCACATTCTCCATGCCGTAGTGGTCGTGGTTCAGAATGCGCTTGGCACGGGTCAGACTGAGGTCGTCCTGGGTGTAGGAGTTCCAAGGCAAATCTACCATGGTCTGCAGGAATCCTATCTGTATCGAATAGTCAGGACTCTGCGGGTTCAGAGTGTCGAGCTTGGCAATTTCTTTCTTGAAGATTTTGGCAGTTTCCTCGCTCCAGTTCTTCTTTTTCGCCTTCTCCAGAATCTCCTTCTTCTCCGGACTGGCGTTGCCTTCTCCCAGTTCTTCCCTGATGTTCTTGATCTGCTGCTTGAGGAAGTATTCCTTCTGCTGTTCATCGAGGTCGTAGTGGGTTTTGTTCTCAATCTCAGTCTGGATGCGTAGCAGATGGCGCACCTTGTTCAGGGATCTGATGGCAATCATGATGCGCTCGCTGAGATTTTCCTCTTTCAGCATCTTGATTTTATCCTCGATGGAGAAAGGGAGGAGGGAGCACATGAAGTTGCACTGCATGTGAATGCTCGAGAGTTCGTTGATGGCCTGGATGGCCTCATCAGTATAGTTAGCGTTTGATTTGATATAGTCTGTCGCTTCGTAATGGAAGTTCTCGTAGAGCATTCTGAAGAGTTCATCGTTGTTCTCGTCAGGCCATTTCTCCGGAAGACTTTTTACGTCAATTACTGTGTAAGGCTCTTTTTGAACGAGATGTTTCATCTGACATCTGCCCAGACCCTGGATGATGATGCTCATCTGCTCTGTGCCAGGCATCTTGATCACCTTGATGAGTTTGGCGAAGACACCTACAGGGTAGAGGTCTTCTTCGTAGGGCGATTCTGTATCTTTGTTCTTCTGGCAGAATACGCAGAATATGGTGTCTGGTTTCTTTTCCAGCATCCGGACGAGATTCAGACTTTCCTTTCTGCCCACAACGATAGGGGTCATGTTGGTAGGGAAAACTACAATATCTCGCATGCAGAGGGTAGGGTACAAACCTTCTTCCTGGTCTTCGATCAGGGTTTTCGGGTCGCCCTCGTAATCTGCAATCATTTGTATTCGGGTACTTGTTCTTCTATTATCCATTTTGTTATGATTTCTATTTTCCGTGCAAAGGTACTCATTTTTTATGAAATATCGTGGAAGATGATAGATTATTTAATAATAAAATTGCTTTTTCTATATATTAGTACCCGTTTTTATAGATGTAAGTAGCTGCTTTTGCAGGTGGAAGTGGCAATTTCTGCTGCTTGCGATAAAATAAATCGGCGGCGCATTCGTTTTCTTCTGTAAAGAGACAGAAGAATTTATGGGTAATTTTCGATTTAAACAGTTTGAGATAGAGCAAGACCGTTGTGCCATGAAAGTGGGAACTGACGGCGTTTTGCTGGGTGCATGGGCGCAAGGTGGCAGGCGGATTCTGGACATCGGTTCCGGAACGGGACTGATTTCGCTCATGATGGCGCAGCGTTTTCCTGAAGCTGAGGTCTTAGGGATTGATATGGATGCTGATGCCTGCGGACAGGCGAGGGAGAATGTGATGGCAAGTCCGTTTCGCGACAGGGTGGAAATAGAATGCTGCAGACTGCAGGATTTCGGGGGAACTTCGGAAGCTGCTGAGGCTTTGGAAACTGCTGAAGATTTAAAGTCTGCCGGTGTTTTTGATGCGATAGTGAGCAATCCTCCGTTCTTTGTAGATAGCTTGAAAAATCCGGACAGTAAGAGGACGATGGCGAGACATACGGACAGTCTTCCGTTCCGCGATTTGTTTGCGGGTGTAAAACGGCTGCTTTCTGATGACGGTATTTTCTCTGCAATTGTTCCCGTAGAAGTAGTGGAGCAGTTTGTTGCAGAGTCTTGTATATTAGGTTTTTATCTTATACGGAAGTGTGGTGTGAAGACGGTAGAGTGCAAGCAGCCAAAGCGCTTTATGCTGAGTTTTGCCAAGCATCGCATTTCGCCTTATGAAGAGCATGTTGAAACGATGATGGATTCGCAGGGAAACCGCTCGGAATGGTATAGGAAAATAACGGAAGAATTCTACCTTAGTGAGTAGTGATTAGTGATCACTACTCACTACTTAAAGGTTCAGCTTCTTCTGTACCAGTTTGCTGATAGCTTCTACTCTTTTGCTCTGGCGCTGGATGTCTTTATGAATATCATCGCGCACGGCATTGATGTCGTTGAAGAAATCGGCAAAGGCAGACTGAATCATGTTCGGCTTGCGGTCGTTCTTGTTGGCAAATGGGTTCACCACCATCTTGATTCCTTTTTCTTCCAGGTGAACATCAATCTCTGCACCCGTCATCACAGGGTCGCCATCATAATGGATTACGCCTGGCTGACTGCGGGTGATATGGAGCTTCTTGCAGCGGAACGACTTGATCTTCGAGTTCTTGTCCAGCGTCTTGTTGAACATGTCGAAACTTACCTGAGGCGCCTCGATTACATCGAATGGTTCCATGATGACAACATCCATCAAACCGTCGCTCATGGATGCTTGAGGGGCAATATAGGCATTGTTGCCATACTGAGATGCGTTGGCACAGGAAATGAGGAACGCCTTATACTGCTTGGTGCCCGTCTCGTCCTCCAGCGTGTAAGTCTCAGGCTTATACTTCAATCCCTCGCGCAGGATATTTTCAGCATAAGTGATAGGACCACGCTTGCCGCTCTCGGCAAACTTCATGCTGACGAAAGCGTCAAAGCCCATGCCGCAGGTGCAGAAGAACGGGTGGTCGTTGATGACACCATAATCCAGATCTCTAATCTGGCATTGGTTGATGACCTCTATGCATTTCTTCAGGTTCATTGGGAGCAGCAGATGTCTTGCCAGTCCGTTGCCCGAACCGCAAGGCAGAATGCCGAGGGCAGTATCGGAGTGAACCAGTGAGCGGGCCACCTCGTTGACGGTTCCGTCACCGCCAACCGCCACAACCACATCTACATGGTTGTTCTTCGCTTCGGTAGCAATTTCCGAAGCGTGCCCAGCTCTTTCAGTCATTCTTATCTCGTACTCAAAAAGTTCTTTGTCCAAAACAGAATCTATCAGACTGGGAACTGCCGCCTTGCTGGCTGTTCCTGAAATCGGATTCATGATGAAAAGTATCTTTTTCTTCATTATATAGTCAAGAGTTTGTAAAATTTAGGCTGCAAAAGTAATAAAAATACCCAAAATAACAAGAAATATCGATTAAAAAAACTATAAAAGTAAACTTTCTTATAAAAAAAGCCGTTTATTGAGTTCTTTTTTGTATCTTTGCACCCTCAAACTAATAGGTATGACAGGACAAAAGACACCCACTGCGTTGGGTACGGAAAAGATTGGAAAGCTTTTAATGCAGTATGCCATTCCGGCAATTATCGCCATGACGGCGTCTTCTCTTTATAATATGGTAGATAGTATTTTCATTGGTCATGGAGTAGGGGCGATGGCTATCTCCGGGTTGGCATTAACCTTTCCGCTAATGAATCTTGCCGCGGCTTTCGGCTCTTTGGTGGGGGTAGGTGCGGCTACATTGGTTTCGGTGAAATTGGGACAGAAAGATTATGATACCGCACAGCGGGTTTTGGGAAATGTGTTTGTATTAAACCTTATTATAGGTATC
>ENA-OZXD01000193-OZXD01000193.1-human-gut-metagenome-genome-assembly--contig:-NODE-193-length-19812-cov-16.951815_pt1 | contig 19812 bp, 10 predicted proteins | sample MGYA00244855_ERZ654094 | MGnify/ENA primary metagenome ERZ654094 (study PRJEB26926, sample SAMN06165277) | human gut metagenome | biome: ENVO:00009003; feature: ENVO:2100002; material: ENVO:00002003...
ACACGTAAGGAGTCGTCGGCAGCGTCAGATGTGTATAAGAGACAGTTTGTGCTTCTCTGAGGGCGGTAAAAACAACAAAAATGGCTTCTTGGATAAAAAATCATGCGGAAAATTTGGACGGTTCGTTTTTTCTTCGTAACTTTGCACTCGCTTTTGAAAATCATCCACTAGGGTGAGAGTTGTAGAAGCAATGTTGGCGGGATAGCTCAGCTGGTTAGAGCGTCGGATTCATAATCCGGAGGTCGAGGGATCGTGGCCCCCTCCCGCTACAAGATGAGAGACATCAACTTTTTAGTTGATGTCTTTTTTATGCTCTAAACTTTTCCACACTTATTCACTTCTTATAGATAAGTTATCCACATATGTGTTGATAACTATGTTATTTCGTTGGCTATCAGATGTTTTCCATGTTGGTAACTGGTGTGGAAAAGATAAATATGAAAGATTTTCCTATGTTTTTCTTGGTGTTTTCAGAATAAAATATTTGTAAAAAACTGACCAATGGGGCTAAAATACAAAAAAAAAGTTGTATATTTGCAGCGGTAAAGTTTTATTTTTAGGCATTTGTTGAATGCCCCTTCTTTATAAACAAAGAAATTGTATAAGCTGTATGAAACGAAAATTACACCTTATTATATATGTAGCGATCATCGTGTTGCTGACCGGTTGTGCTCAGAAGCCTAGGAAGTTTGTCATTGGCGTATCCCAGTGTTCGGAAGATGTCTGGCGCGATAAACTGAATGATGAACTGAAGATGGGCGAGTATCTCAACGATTCGCTTATCGTGAAACTGGCTTCTTCCAACGATGATAATGTGTTGCAGAATAAGCAAGTTAACCAGTTTATCGATGAGGGCGTAGATCTGCTTATCGTATCTCCTAATCAGCTGAGTGCTATATCCAAGTCGGTAGAGCGTGCTTACGATAAAGGTATTCCTGTGATTCTCTATGACAGGAAGACCAATTCTGATAAGTATACGGCATTTATCGGCTGCGATAACTATACTATAGGTAAATCGATGGGAACTTTTATCGCCCAGCAGCTTCAGGGAAAGGGTCGCATCGTTGAAATCAGTGGTTTGGAGGGCTCTTCGCCTGCTTTGGAGCGTCATCGTGGTTTTATGGATGCTATCAAGCCTTATCCGGGGTTACAGGTTGTAGCCTCGGAGGAAGGAAACTGGAAAGAAGAGGGTGGAATCCAGGCGATGAAACGCATATTGAAACAGACACAGGACTTTGATTATGTCTTTGCCCATAATGACTGTCTTGCCTGGGGAGCTTATGTGGCTGCCCGCCAGATGAGGGTAAAGCGTAACTATAAGTATACCGGAGTAGACGGCATGGCTACCGAAGGTGGTGGTTTGGAACTTGTGCGCGATGGTATTTTCGAAGCCTCTTATCTTTATCCTACCAAGGGTGACGAGGTCATAGCGCTTGCCATGAAGATATTGAAGCATCAGCCTTATGAACGCGACAATTATCTGAGCACTTCTATCATAACCCAGGCAAATGCTGCCCTTACATTGATGGAGGCTAGAGATGCCGAGCGTCAGGCGCACAATCTGAAGACTTTGCATAAGCAGGTAGACCAGTATCTGTCTGATTATAATTCACAGAAAGTCATGCTCATAGGTCTGTGTCTGTTCCTGCTTGTTTGCCTCGCAGCTGCGGCTTTAATTTTCAGAGGTTATCTGATAAAGGTGAGGCTGAACGAAACATTGGCTAAGACAAATGGCGAACTGAAGCGACTGAATGTAGAATTGGGTGAAAAGAATGAAGAATTGAAACGATTGAATGAGGAGGTCTTGGAACTCACTCATTCCCGTCTGGTATTCTTTACCAATATCAGTCATGAACTTCGCACGCCTTTAACCCTGATAGCCGACCCGGTAGAGATGCTGCTTGAAGATTCCGGCATCAAGGGCAAGAGCCGCGAACTCTTGAAGATGGTGCAGCGTAACGCCCTTGCTCTCCAACAGTTGGTAAGTAACATTCTTGATTTCCGTAAGATTCAGAATGGCAAGATGGAACTGAAACTCTATCGCTTCGACATTGTGAAGACCTTGACGATGTGGGTGGGCGACTTCCAGCTTACTGCCGAGCGCAAGCAGATCAGACTGCATCTGGATGTTGATGACTTGAAAGGCAGCCATGAAATGATAGCCGATCAGGATAAGATTTCCCGTATCGTGTTCAATCTGTTGAGCAATGCCTTGAAATATACGCCTGCTGGTGGCGAAATCTTTGTTTCGCTGAAAGATGAAGGTGCCAATCTCCGTCTTGATGTGAAAGATACGGGCAAGGGTATCTCGCAGGATGAGGCTGATAAGATCTTTGAACGCTTCTTCCAGGCCAAGGGTGCTGCCAGCGGTACGGGTATCGGTCTGGCTCTGGTGAAATCATTTGTAGAGTTGCATCATGGTGAGGCTAGGGTAGAAAGTGAACTGGGAAAGGGCTCTGATTTTATCGTTGTCATTCCTCGTGAGCAGGAGGGTGATTCACAAGTTATCCACAATGATGTGGATATTGTGGATAACTCTGTAAATGCTTCTGCATCAGCTGGTAAGAATGTTGTAGATGAATCTGTTTTGCAATATATTGACGATGGAGACAGAAGTCGTGGAAGAGTTCAGCGGTTGGTAAGCGAGAATACCAATCGTCCTACTGTTCTGGTTATTGATGATAATACCGATATCCGTCAGTATGAGCGTACACTTTTGCAGGATGAGTATGTTGTTCTTGAGGCTGCTGATGGTAAAGAGGGGCTGGCTGTCGCCTTGAAAGAGGTGCCTGACCTGGTAATCTGCGATGTGATGATGCCTGTTATGGACGGATTGGAGTTGACAGAACAATTGAAGACGAATACGGCTACCTCTCATATCCCTGTTATTATGCTCACTGCGAAGAACCTGGAGGAGCATCGCGCAGAGGGTTATGAGCATGGAGCAGATTCCTATATTACCAAACCATTCCACAGCAAGGTGCTTCTCGCCCGTATCGAGAATCTCTTGCGACAGCGTCAGCTCCTGAAGAATCTTTATCAGGGGACTAAAGAGGCTGAGAAGGAGATTTCTGAGGCTCATCTGGAAGATCGTGACAAGCAGTTCCTCAAGCAGCTTCAAGCCATTATCCAGAAGAATATTTCTGATAGCGAGTTTGGAGTTGAGGATATGGGACAGCAAATTGGCTTAAGCCGTGTGCAGCTCTATCGCAAGGTGAAGGCGATGACAGGCTCTTCTGTTGTTGACTTACTTCGTAAGGCTCGCCTTGCCAAGGCTAGGCGTTTGCTCGAAACCCGTAGCATGAGTGTCTCTGAAGTAGCCTATGAAGTGGGCTTCTCTGCGCCGTCTTACTTCACAAAATGTTTCAAGGAAGAGTATGGAATGTTACCTGGTGATGTAGGTAATGTGATGAAATAGAGAGAAATACGCTATACCTGAAGTGTAAAATCTGTGAATATATGGATAAAAATCGTTCATTTCCTAGCATAAAAGGTACATTGTATCATTTTTGTCACTATTTGAACGATAATTATAGCTGGGTTTCGCTGAAACTTACTATCTTTGCACCAGAATTTAGAAGTTTATAAATTGTTTCATGCAGAAGTAGTTGCATTTTCATAGGTTTAGGTTTTTAGGTTTTATGGTTATAGGATTGAGTATTCATTAAGGTAAGTAGTTTTCTTTAAGGTAAAAAGTTTTGTTTTGGGAAATAACTAATAATGAGAGAAAGCAGCTGTATAGACGGGATGTCTGACAGCTGCTTTTCGCGGTATTATCTGGTTTGTTACTTTTTAAGCGGGCATACTATAGCTTTTTAAAGGGGCTTATTCCCAATCTTCGAATTCCAGTTCCAGTTCTTTGTATTCGGGCTTGAAACTGCTGTTCTCCTTATCTTGCTTCCTGGCTTCTTCTGATGAGGCGTTGCTTACGGACAGACCAAGCAGGCGGATGGGATGAGCCGAGGAGTAATCTACCTGTTTCAGCAGCCGTTTGGCAAGAGGTAGAATATCATCCTTCTTTTTCAGAACCTTTTCTTGCGAGATGCTTCGTGTTATCTGGGTGAAATCGGCAAACTTCACCTTCAGCGTCAGGGTTCTTCCTTCGAAACCGCTTTTGGCGATGCGCTCCAGCAGTTCGAGTACAGTATGGTACAGTTCGATAATCACAGCCGTTTTTAGATAGATATCTTCCAGGAAAGTCTGTTCGCAGCCTACCGATTTCCGTTCCCGGTAGGTGATGACAGGTCGTTCATCTATCCCCCTTGCGAAATCATAGAAGATGTGTCCGGCTTTTCCGAACACTTCTACCAGATGTTCTTCGGATACTTTCCTCAGGTCAGCTCCGTTGAAGATACCCATAAAATGCATCTTTTGCAGTGTTTTCTTGCCCACACCCCAGAAATCCTCTACAGGAAGCTGGGCAATGAAATCGAGCGCCTTGTCGGGATGAATGGTGCAGATGCCGTCGGGCTTGCGGTAATCAGAAGCCACTTTGGCGAGAAACTTGCAGTAGCTGATACCTGCCGAGGCGGTGAGTCCGGTTGCTTCCTTGATACGGGTTTTGATTTCTTTGGCAATATCCACCGCCAGTTCTATCCCTTTCTTATTCTGCGTTACATCAAGAAAGGCTTCATCTATGGAGATGGGTTCGATGAGGTCGGTATATTCCTGGAATATCTGATGTATCTGATGGGATATTTTAGCATAATAATCATGCCGGCAGGGCACGATGATGAGGTTAGGGCAGCGCTGCTTGGCTTGAGCGATGGATTGCGCCGAGTGAACGCCATACTTCCTTGCCTCATAGCTGGCTGTAGAAACCACACCACGAGGTCCGTCGAAGCCAACCGCTACCGGTTTGCCCCGAAGTTCCTGATTGTCTCTTTGCTCTACCGCAGCAAAGAAGGCATCCATGTCGATATGTATAATCTTGCGCTCTGTCATTCTAGCCTTATTTTTCCCAAAAGTACAAAAAAGATGCGTTTCCACAAAATCTAAGCTGTTTTTTATTGTTCGTTAACGTTTTTGGGTATTAGCCTACATGGTCCATCGAAATAGGCTGCGTTGAGCATCGCAAGTACTTGCGTTAGCCAACTCAAGTACTTGCGTTAGTCAACGAAGCTATCTGCGTCTGCTTCCGGAGTCGTCTCCGATAGCTTCCGGAGTCGTCATCGATAGCTTGTTGAGTCGTCTCCGATAGCTTATTGAGTCGTCTCCGTTAATTTAACAAGTCGTCTCCGATAGCTTACGGAACCACTTGAGTAAGCTGAACCAAACACTTGACCTCACTGATTCAAGCACTTGATCTCACTGATTCAAGCACTTGAACTTATTAACTCAAGTACATCATGACACGCTTTTAATAGTCTGTAGTGATCTATATGACTCCCTTTGTCTGAAATAGAAAAGAGTTAGTTAAGAAGTAGAAAGTAGCAGAAAAGTATGAAATTCCGTTCATGTAATAGCAATTATGTTACAATGAACGGAATTTTTTATTCGATGAAATGATTTTTTAAGCCGCTGTTCAGACCTTTATGTATTTTTGCAGCAGAAATCAAAACATTAACGCTACAAATTAAACATTTAAAGTATGAACAACTTTTTAAATGGAAAGAGCGCAGCTATGATGCTTGCACTTTCATTGGTAAATGTTACAGCAGCTTTTGCACAGGATGATACTTCAAGTGCTAAGGAAGAGGGTAATCGTAATGTGATGCTCAATGCAGCCAGTGCGAATGGTCCTCGTGAGATTCAGATAGGTTTGCCTTCTGCCGATGTTAACGTATTGGAGAATGGCTTACCTGTAACTTACGCAACCAATCCTCATTCTGTCAATACCATCTGGCGTGGCGATGCAAGTTTGAGCCATCAGGGATTGCTCAAGATTGCAGAGACAGCTATCACTACCGGTAATATCGGTTATGCCGTGAATTCTTTCACCCAGAAGGGTCAGAAGGGATTCAATGGTACACTGAACTATAAGAGCAATCATTTCGGATTGCAGGAATTCTCTTTGAATATGAATGGTGATTTGGGTAAGGACTGGTACTACAGCTTTAATATGTATCAGGATTTCGACCCGGGAACCTTCAAAATCAAGTCTACTCCTTATCAGGACCGTACTCAGATTTACAAGGCACTCCTCACCAAGAAGTATAACGGCAATCGTGGTGAGTTTACTGCCATGTATAAGTATGCCAATAGCCATAACGTGTATAGCTATGCTACCCAGAGTGCTCCATTTATCTATGTAGGTGATGGAAGCGTGAAGGAGTATGGCGATTTCAAGCTCGGTACCACCTCTTATCTCCCTATCGATAACGAGATGACCTATCGTGATATGCGTACTGGTGAGTTGAAGCAGATTTCTCTCTATGATGCCTGTCTGAACAAGACAAGCGAGGTAACCCTGATGAACAACTATCGTTTTGACAACGGTTTGAACTGGAAGGCTACCTTGAAGTATGATCACTCGCGTGGTGCGATGGTTTACCAGTCACCAATGTCTATCATCGATTTGAAGAGCGATGCCAACAAGGGCGTATATAATTATATGTATCGCGACATCAACGGACAGACTAAGGCTTACGATGGTCAGTATGTTCAGACCCGTATGTCCTGTCTCAATGCCGGTAAGATTGATGAGGCTCTCTTCACCACCGAGCTTAGCAAGAAATTCAGTACATCCACCTTCCGCCTCGGCGTGAATGAGTGGTTCTATCATATTGATTATTGCTCAAATACAACAATGTATGACCAGAGTGTACCTGCTGATGGAAGTTATGCCCTGCGAATTTGGGATGCAAACAAGCGCGACAGCTACTTCTACGATTTTAACAAGAACGCCTCTGAGTATTACAAGGGAAGCGAAAACAAGCTGGCTCTCTACTTCACTCACGATTGGGATGTCACCAACAAGTTGAATCTCTACTATGGCGCCCGTCTGGAGTGGCAGAAGCTGAAGGGTGAAAACGCAGCAGTGAAGAATGCAAAGGGTGAATTCGTAGGCCGTTTTGCCGATTACTATCTCGGTGCTACGGCACCAGATAAGACTAAGATTGCTCCGGCTGACTTGAGTTACAACTGGTTGAACTACGATTTCTCTGTAGCAGCAACTTATAAGTTGACCGATAACTTTGGCTTCACTGGCGATTTCACTTACATCGTTCAGCATCCTAAGTTCGAGGCTTTTGCCCCAGCTGCATTGCCAAATACGGATAAGATTTCTGTGCCACTCGGTCGTGCAGGTATCTACTACAATAACTCATGGTTGAGTTTGACATCGTTGTTCTCTTACATATCAAAGACCAACAACAACTCAACTCTGAACTTGCAGCATGGCAGTGAGATCAAGGCAGCTCCTTTGACTTACGATATCCAGACATGGGGATGGACAACCGACGCTGTGGCTCATCCATTTAAGGGATTCGATTTCCACTTCCTCTTCACTTATCAGAAGCCAACTTACAAGAAGTATGAAACCAGCATCACCTTCAGCGATGGCTATGTTGGCAACATCAATGCCACAGGTAATATCGTAGCCGAGATTCCTCAGATCCTCATCGAGTTGGACCCAAGCTACATGATTACCAAGGACATCAAGCTCTGGACCAGCTTCCGTTACTTCAGCAAGACCTACGCCAACATCAACGAGGCATATTACTTCAACGGTCACTGGGAGACTTTCGGAGGTTTGAACTGGCAGGCAACCAAGCGCTTGGCTCTCGGCTGCACCGTAGTCAACTTCCTCAATCAGACTGGTGCCAAGGGTAGTATCGCAGGTGCCGAGCTGATTACCAAGGATGAGGCAAAGGGAATCAAGAATCAGATTATGACGGGTAGCTATCTTCGTCCATTCACTGTTGAATTCACAGCTTCGCTGAAGTTCTGAGCGATATAAATATCAATAAACATCATCGACAGCTTCTATATATAATATAATGTATAGGGCTGTCGGTAATAAGACAAACAATAATACGTTATAGATATAAACAGTAACAATTAACAATAATAGTACAATGAGAACAAACAATATGATGAAGGCTGCCTGCCTCATGTTGATGGCATCAGCTACAACTTCTGCCTTTGCACAGAAGATGAACATCGAACACAAGGGTGATACTACTATCATTAAGGTGGAGAATCCTACCAAGTATCTTCTTCTCCCTATCCAGGAAGAGAAGGATGAGGCCCAGGTTTTGCTCGATACAGGTTCTAAGGATGATACCTGGATGGACGTTCGCCTGGCTCAGAATGGTTCTGATTACTATGTGCCTTTCGCTTTGGGCAAGGGTAAGACTGCTACAGTCAAGATTCTTGGCCTGAAGAAGGATGCTTTGGCTCTCAACTTGCTCAAGCTCAGCGATACATTTGATACTACCAACACCGATTACTATCGTCCATCTTATCACTTCACTCCGCTCTACGGCTGGATGAACGACCCTAATGGTATGGTGTATAAGGATGGTGAGTATCATCTTTACTTCCAGTATAACCCATACGGAAGCAAGTGGGGCAACATGCACTGGGGACATGCCGTAAGCAAGGACCTGGTTCATTGGGAGCACCTCGATCCAGCCATCGCTCGCGACCCTGTAGGTCATATCTTCTCTGGCAGTTCTGTCATCGACAAGAAGAATACTGCTGGCTTTGGCAAGAATGCCATCATCGCCATCTATACCAACAACAGTGTGAACCACGATGAGGTGCAGTGCATCGCCTACAGCAACGACAATGGCCGCACCTTCACCAAGTACGAGGGCAACCCAGTGTTGACTCCATTCGATGGTTTGAAGGACTTCCGCGACCCTAAGGTATTCTGGTATGAAAAGGGAAAGTGCTGGTACATGATTGTTTCTGCTGATAAGGAGATGCGTTTGTACAAGTCAAAGAATCTTAAGAAGTGGAATTATGTTAGTGCTTTCGGTAAAGGTATAGGTCAGCAGCCATGTCAGTATGAGTGTCCTGACTTCTTCCAGTTGCCTGTAAATGGTGATAAGAAGAAGATGAAGTGGGTAATGACGATGAATATCAATCCAGGCTGCTGGTTTGGTGGCAGCGCTACCGAGTATTTCGTAGGCGATTTCGATGGCAAGAAGTTTACTTGTCCTGATGCCAACGAAGTAAAGTGGCTCGACTGGGGTAAGGATCACTATGCTACCGTTACCTTCTCAAATACAGGCGACCGAGTATTGGGAATCACCTGGATGAGCAACTGGCAGTATGCCAACCTCACTCCGTTCAAGCAGAACCGTGGTGCCAACGGTTTGCCAAGAGAATTGAAACTTTACGAGAAGAATGGCAAGTATTATGTTTCAGAGAATGTAGCTCCTGAAGTATATGCTTTGAGAAAAGAAACCAAGGATTTGGCTGATGCTTCTGTTGCCGATGCCAAGGATCTGAAGGGTGTTGCTGCCAATATGAATGGTGCCTTCGAGATCGAGGCCGATGTAACTCCAGATGCCAACGGTATTGCAGGTATTGAGATTTCAAACAATAAGCGTGAGCGCACCATGATTTACTTCGATATGAAGCAGGGCAAGGTAGTTATGGATAGGACAGAGAGCGGTTTGACCGATTTCGGCAAGCAGGCAGTTCCTCACGATATCGAGTTGGCTTGGGACAAGCAGCGTGCTGCAGAAGGCAAGGAGCCTGCCCGCATCGCCAACTCCATCAACTACAAGAACGATTTCGCTCTGGCTACCTGGGCTCCGTTGAGTCTTTGCGAGGATGGCAAGAAGACCTATCATGTTGATATTTTCGTAGATAAGTCATCTGTTGAGCTCTTCGTAGATGGCGGTCGCATCGCCATGACCAACCTCGTCTTCCCTGTAGCTCCATACGAGAATCTGAAGCTTTATACCCAGGGTGGCAAGGCTGAATTCAAGAATCTGAAGGTTCACAAGCTTGGTTTGTAAAATCTTTTGTATGATAGAATAGTTTATGTTAATAGTAAGGAGTCGCAACTTGAAAATATTTTGGGTTGCGACTCTTTTTTTGATAAAAAATGATGGTCGTTTCAAAAAGAATTAGTATTTTTGTGCTCATAATAAATACAACTATTGATGGAAAGACTTTATAAAAACTTAACTATACTATTTTGTATGATTCTTCTTCTAGGTTCTTGCACCCAGAAGAATGTGGTGATTGGTGTGTCGCAATGTTGCGGTGGAGTTTGGCGCGAGAAGGTGAATAATGAGATGCGACTGGCGCAGTATCAATATAAGAATGTGGATTTGCTGTTTACTACTGCAGAGAATGACGGGCAACGCCAGGCTCGTCAGATAGACAGTATGATAGCCAGGAAGGTAGATTTAATCGTGGTGGCCCCTGATAACGTGAATGATGTTACTCCCGCCATCGAGCGAGCTTATCGTGCGCATATCCCGGTTATTCTCTTCGACAGAAAGGTAAAGACAACCCATTATACAGCTTCCATCGGTGGCGATAATGTAGAAGCGGGTAGGGAAGTAGCCCGCTTTCTTGCCAGTAAACTGGATGGAAAAGGTACCGTAGTTGAGATTACGGGCTTGAAGGATGCTTCCCCTGTCATTGAGCGCCATCGCGGTTTCCACGAGGTGATGAAGAATTACCCGGGAATCAAGGTGGTTACCCTGGAAAGCAACTGGAAGTTAGAGCGTGCCCAGGAGTTAATGAAGCAATATCTGGATAATGGCGGACATGCGGATGGCGTGTTCGGGCATAGCGACTTGGGTGCCATAGGAGCCTTTCTGGAAGCAGAGAGACGAGGCATTGATAAGCAGATGCTGATAGTAGGCATTGATGGATTGCCTGGAGAATGGGAAGGAGTGGATAGAGTGAAGAGAGGACAGTTTGCTGCTTCTTATATCTATCCTACCCAGGGCGAAAAGATTATGGAATTGGCGATGAATATCCTTCAGGGTAAACCCTATAAGAAGGATAATGTGATGAAATCATTCCTTGCTACCCCTGAAAACTGTGATGCCATCGCTCTGCAATATCAGGATTTGGATGCGAAGGTGAAAAATATGGAGCAAATTTCAACTCATCTGGATTCTTATACAGAGGTATCCCGCATCCAGCGATGGATGATTATTGTTGCCATCGTTATCGACTTAGTTCTGCTCTTTGTCATCTACTATATATATAAGGTATATAGAAAGAAGCTGCAGAAACAGAAAGCCGTGGCTCGTGGCTTCATCGAGAACAAGGTGGGTTGGGCTGCTGAACTGAATCACCTGGATGAGAGTGATCGTTACTTCATGGACCGTTTCAAGAAGAAGATTCTTGAGAATATGGGCAATGCTGATATGAAGATGGATGATTTGGGAGCCGAGATGCAGTTGAGTAAAGTACAGCTCTATCGCAAGGTGAAGGCTATGACAGGAAAAACGCCTGTCGAGCTTCTGAAAGAGATGCGTCTGCAGAGAGCCTATACGCTCCTGATGCAGACTGATAAGACTGTAGCTGAAGTCTCGGCAGAAGTAGGCTTTGCGTTACCGGGCTATTTCTCTTCATGCTTCAAGAAACAATATGGCGTTCTTCCAACAGATTTACGACATAAACCGGTGTAAGATGTATGATATGGTTCTAACTGCTTCTGATATAAAACTTTAAAATCTTAGCAAAAGATAAGAAAATCGTTTCATGTAACATAATTATTGTTGCAGGAACGATTTTTTTTATTTATATAACAGTCTTTTCCCTAATTTTGCAACAGATACAAGCAATGACAATTTTTGAAACTTAAAACGTTATATATAGTATGAACAATCTTTCAAGATTACTGATGAGCTCTGCGCTCTGTACTGTTTGCACCATAGCTAGTGCACAACAGGTAAATGTAAATGGCATCGTAAAGGATGCTGCCGGTGAGACAGTCATTGGAGCATCTGTTATGGTGAAAGGCACAAAGACTGGTACTGTTACCGACTTAGATGGTAACTTTCATGTAGAATGTGCTCCTGGTTCCACACTTGTTATATCTTATATTGGATATAAGACGCAAGAAGTAAAGGCTTCAGATAATATGGAGGTAACACTTCAGGAAGATGCCAACGACTTGCAGGAAGTAGTTGTAACAGGTTATACCACTCAGCGAAAGGCCGATTTAACAGGTTCCGTGGCTGTGGTTTCAACCAAGAACCTGAAGACAACTTCAGAGACAGACCCGATGCGTGCTTTGCAGGGGCGTGTTCCTGGTATGACTGTTACTACTGATGGTTCTCCTATTGGTTCAGGAACCGTGCGTATTCGTGGTATCGGTTCTTTCAACTCTTCTCAGGATCCGCTTTATATCATAGATGGTGTACCTACCAATATGGCTTTGAATACCCTCAATACAAATGATATCGAGAGTATGCAGGTTTTGAAAGATGCTGCATCAGCTTCTATCTATGGTTCCCGTGCTTCGAATGGTGTCATCATCATCACCACCAAGAAAGGTAAGAAGGGTAGCAAGGTGGCTGTTGACTTCTCTGCCAACCTAACTGCACAGTTCTATTCCAACCAGTCGAAGATGAAGTTGATGAACTCCAGCCAGTATGCTACTGCGATGGCTCAGGCTGCCCTGAACGATGGACTCGATCCTGTGGCTTATGCTGCCAACTACGGCATCGACTTGAATGCGGCCTCTGGTACTCCAATCACCGTTTGGAATCCTGCTACCAACCAGTATCAGAACTATACTATCAATGGTCGATACGACGGCTACATCAATGCCAAGAAGACCATGCGATTCTCAGATACCGACTGGCTCGATGAAATCTCTCGCACAGGTTTCTCGCAGAACTACGACCTCTCTGTATCTCATGCCAATGACAAGCATAGCGCTATGTTCTCCTTGGGATACAAGAACAATGAGGGAGTCTTGAAATATACAGACTTCGAGAATATCTCTGCTCGTTTGAACACCTCTTGGAATTTGAACAAGATCGTAACCGTAGGTGAGAATGTAACATTGACTTATACCTCTCAGGTAGATTGCCATCCGATGGAGAATGCCTTGAAGATGCCTTCCATCGTTCCGGTTTACGAAGAAGATGGCAAGACCTTCGCTGGTCCTGTAGGAAGTATGGCCGACCGTCAGAACCCTTGTCGTGAGCAGTATCAGAACCGCAACAACCACCTCGATTACTGGCGCATCTTCGGTAATGCTTTCGTAGAATTGAAGCCTGTCAAGGGATTGACCCTGCGTTCTAACTTCGGCTTGGATTTCAAGACTTCGTTTATCAATGCGATGACGAATACTTATCATTCCGATATTGTCAACAATGACATCGCCAAGACAACGCTCTCGAATAACAATGAGACCAACTGGACATGGTCTAACACAGCCCAGTACGTTACCCAGATTGGCAAGCACAACATCGATGTACTCGGTGGTATGGAAGTTTCCAAGCAGTCGGTTATCGATTTCTCTGCCTATTCAGAAGGCTATGCGCTGGAAGATAAAGATTATATGTGGCCAAATGCTGCAACAGGAACGATGCGTAACTCGGGTGCAAAGGTAGGCTATCGCCTGGCTTCTTTCTTTGGAAAGGTGAACTACAACTGGGATGATCTCCTCCTGGCTTCCTTCACTATCCGTCATGATGGTTCATCACGTTTCGGTAAGGCACATCGCTGGGGTACTTTCCCTGCTGCATCACTCGGCTTCAGATTCTCTAATCTCCTGAAGAAGGATTGGTTGGATGATGCCAAGTTGCGACTCTCTTGGGGTCAGACAGGTAACCAGGCTATCGACAACAATGCACAGTTTGGTCTTTATGTAGTGGATTACGGACTAGATCGTGTAACCTCTACTGCATACGATCTCTTCCTGCAAGGTTCAGGTACCTTCCCTTCTGGTTATCGTGCCACACAGTTGGCTAACCCTAACTTGAAATGGGAGGCTGCTACCCAGTATAACGTAGGTTTGGATTACACCCTGTTTGGCAACACCCTCTATGGTACAGTGGATGCCTATATTAAGAATGTGAAGGATATGTTGATTAATCCTGCTTATCTGGGTGCAACTGGTGAAGGTGGAAATTCATGGCAGAATGGTCCTTCGCTCCGCAACTGGGGTATGGAGTTCACCGTGGGTTATCGCAAGACCTTGGCTAATGGACTTGGCATCGATGTGAACGGCAATCTGGATTTCTTCCGCAACAAGGTTACTTATTTGCCAGCAACAACAACAGGTGCTTACGCTCACACATCTAAGGAAAACCTGGTGCAGAGTGGCAAGTCTTATGGTTCTATCGTAGGTTATGTAGCCGATGGAATTTTCCAGAATCAGGAAGAAGTAGATAAGTCTGGACAGCCAAACGCACGTGTCGGTGGATTGAAATACAAGGACTTAGATGGTAAAAATGGAATTACTTCAGATGACCAGACTTGGATTTTCGACCCTGTGCCAGCCTTCTCTTATGGTTTGAATATTGCTCTCAACTACAAGGGCTTTGATTTCAGTATGTTCTGGCAGGGTGTCTATGACCAGGATGTGTATAACAACCAAAAGTTCCAGACCGACTTCTGGGCTATTACTGATGGTGGTTCTAACAAGGGTACCCGTTTGCTCGATGCTTGGAATACCAACAATACCGGTTCTTCTATCCCACGTCTGAGCACCATGAATACAGCTGATGAGGGTCGTGCTTCCTCTTACTACGTTGAGAATGGATCTTACTTGAAGTTGCGCACCTTGCAGGTGGGTTACACTATCCCAAGCAGCATCCTCTCTAAGTTGAAGATGACCAGTGCCCGTGTCTATCTCTCAGGTCAGAATCTTTTGACCATCAAGAGCAATAGCCTGACCTGTTCAGACCCAGAGAATCCAAACTGGAACTATCCACTTTCAACATCCGTATCATTCGGACTTCAGGTAGGTTTCTAAAATGTTTCATATTTTTTAAAGAGAATTCTAAGATGAAAAAGTTATATACAATGGTGCTTGCAGCAGCACTGGTAGGAACATTCACCAGTTGTGATGATTTCCTGGATTACACCCCAACAGCTGTGGTTGATGAAGACAAGGCTTTCAGCGAGCCAGACAAGATGGTAAACAGTGCCTATGCGATGTTGGGCGACTGTTGGTATTCTTACCCATTCAACCTTTGGCCATACGGTGACCTTTCTTCAGACGATTGTTTGAAGGGTGGCGGTGGTACTGGTGACACCGGTTATCACGATGTAGAGATCTGGAGTACCTTAACCTCTACTAAGGGCGAACTCGACGAGTTATGGTATCGTCTCTATTGTGCCGTTTCCCGTTGCAACCGTGCCTTGGTTTCTTTGCAACAGAATGGTGAGAGCACACTGGGTGCTGAGGTAACCAAGCAGCGTGAGGCTGAGGTTCGCTTTCTCCGTGCTCATTTCTATTTCAAGTTACTTACCATGTATCGTCAGATTCCTTGGATAGATGAGAAGGTTTATGAGGATAAAACAACAGAGAGCACATCAAACACTCAGTTTACTTACGAGGAATTGTGGCAAAAGGTGATTGCTGACTTCCAGATTGCATACAATGTACTTCCTGCCAAGCAGAATGATGGCGGTCGTGTCAACAAGATTGCTGCCGCAGGTTATCTGGCTAAGTGTTATCTTACCATTGCCTGGGGTGATGGTTATGAGGCAACCGATGGTGTTGACCATATTAATAAGGAGTATATGCAGAAGGTTGTCGACTATACTGATGTGGTGAAGAATTCAGACTATGGTTACATGGCAGACTTTGGCGACATCTTCCTGCCTGACAATAAGAACAGCAAGGAGTCAGTTTTTGCTGTCCAGACTTCCGACTATAGCGAGGATCATACTACCTTCGGACGTGCCAACTGGTCTAATATGCTGAATGGCTGTTGGGGTATTTGGTCTTGCGGATGGGATTTCCACAAGCCTTCACAGGACCTGGTGAATGCCTTCAAGACCAAGAACGGACTTCCAGAGTTTGATGACTACAACAAGACTTGTGATTATCCTGTAAACGGTGAGCCTAATAGTCAGAAATGGGATCCACGTTTGTTCCATACTGTAGGAATGCCTACCTTCCCATATAAATATGAGTCAGAATACACGATGACTACAGCCAACTCTCGTACGCCAAACGTTTACGGTTACTATACCTCTCTGAAGGAAGTGCCACAGCGTTCTAAGGGTGAAACTTACAATGGCTCTTGGCAGGCGTTTGCGATGAACGACTATGTGCTCCGTTATAGCGACATCATGTTGATGCGCGCTGAGGCTTTGATAGAGTTAGGCAAATTGGCAGAGGCTCGTACCATTATTAATGATATCCGTCAGAGAGCCAAGAATTCTGTGGATAAGCATATTGAATATGCCAAGGATCAATGTGATATAGCCCTCTATCCGGAGTCTTATTTCCAGGATAAGGAGACGGCAAGAAAGTGCCTGCGCTGGGAACGTCGCCTGGAGATGGCTATGGAGAACGGCCGCTTCTTCGACCTGCGCCGCTGGGGCATTGCTTCTGAGACATTGAATAAGTATTTTGCATCAGAGCAGAACGATAAGTATGGAGAGCAGACATACGCACAATACTTGAAGGATGCCAAGTTCACACCGGGCAAGAACGAGTTCTATCCGGTTCCATATAACCAGCTGTATTACATTCCTGGTCTTTATAAGCAGAACAAGGGATACGAGTAATGGCTTACCGGCATTTTTAAATAATTAGATGTTTTTTAAATGTACTCAATTAATAAATTGACAATGAAGAAGATTTTTGTTTCAGCGCTTGTCGCTCTTTGCGGTTTCACCGCCAGTTATGCCCAGGAGGCTTCCTTCTTGAGCAATAATCACTGTCTCTATCGCATCAGCCAGGAGAGTCAGAACCAGAAGTGTCTCTTGCTTCCTGTACAGGAGGATGCTGAGATGGCAAATATCAAGGTGATTGCTGACAACAAGCAGGTGAAAGCCCTCAATGTGAAGTTGGCTAAAGATCACGTAGATTATTTCGTTCCCCTCTATATGGATGAGTTTGCTGGCTTGAAAGGCCTGGCTCTCGATATCCATGTTAATGGTGATTATAGCAAGGAAGGACTGAATGCCCTCACTTGCTGGAAGGAGATGAAGTTCTCTGATGCTTTCGATATGAAGAATCGCGAGCAGTATCGTCCGGATTTCCATCACACTCCTGCTTACGGATGGATGAACGACCCAAATGGTATGTTCTATAAGGATGGCGTATGGAATCTCTATTTCCAGTATAATCCTTACGGATCACAGTGGGAGAATATGACCTGGGGACATTCTACATCTACCGACTTGGTACATTGGAAGTTCCAGGGTGCCCCTATCCAGCCAGATGCAATTGGTACCATTTTCAGCGGTTCTGCCGTTGTGGATAAGAATAATACTGCTGGTTTGGGCAAGGGTGCTGTTGTGGCTCTCTACACTTCGGCTGGTGAGAACCAGACACAGAGCATGGCTTACAGCACAGATAATGGCAAGACCTTTACCAAATATGAGGGAAATCCGATCATCACCAGCAATGTGCCTGATTTCCGTGATCCTCACATGTTTTGGAACGAGGACATCAAGAAATGGAATATGATCATGGCGGTTGGTCAGCACATGGAAATCTATTCTTCAGATAACTTGAAGGACTGGAAATACGAAAGCTCTTTTGGTGAGAAGTATGGCAACCATGGTGGTGTCTGGGAATGCCCAGATTTGATGAAGATGAAGGTTCGTGGCACCGGTAAGGAGAAGTGGATGCTTATCTGCAACATCAATCCTGGTGGACCTTCCGGAGGTTCTGCTACCCAGTATTTCATCGGTGATTTCGACGGTCATAAGTTTACTTGCGACAGTAAGCCTGAGGTTACCAAGTGGATGGATTACGGTAAGGACCACTATGCCACAGTTTCCTTTGATAATGCTCCAAACGGTCGCCGTGTGGCTATCGCCTGGATGAGCAACTGGCAGTATGCCAACCAGGTTCCTACCCAGCAGTACCGTTCTGGTAACTCTATTCCTCGCGACTTAGGTCTCTTCGAGTATAAGGGTGAAACTTATTGCAGCGTGGTTCCATCTCCAGAGATGACAGCAGCAAGAAGCAAGAAGGCTGGCAAGAAACTCACAGAGTCTTGCGAGATGGTAGTGAACCTGAAGGGAAATGCTACTATCACTTTGAGCAACGACAAGGGCGAGAAGGTAGTGATGAATTACGATGCCAAGGCAGAAACCTTCTCAATGGATAGAACCAAGAGCGGTAAGATGGATTTCAGCAAGGACTTCGCTGCAGTCACCAAGGCTCCAACCTACGGCAATATCAGCCAGCTGCGCATCTTCATCGACAAGAGCAGCATCGAGGCACTGGATGCTGACGGCAAGATGTCTATGACCAATCTCGTGTTCCCAAGCAAGCCTTACAACAAGGTTACTGTAAAGGGAAAGGGTAAGTATCAGGTTTACGACATCAAGTAACTTCATCTGTTAAGAACTGAATCTATAACACTATTGTTTCTAAGAGTGTTACTGATGTAACTATGCAACAAAAATGGTAGCCGATGAACGATATTTTATGATATATTGTATCGTTTATCGCTACCTTTGCACCAGCAAAATAGAAACAATAACGCTAACAATTATGAATAAATCATCAAAGTTATCAATCATCCCGGTGATGCTCTGTTTCTTCGCCATGGGATTTGTAGATTTGGTAGGTATTGCCTCCAACTACGTAAAGGAAGATCTCAACCTCAATGATGCAACAGCCAATCTGTTCCCATCGCTGGTATTCTTCTGGTTTCTCATCTTCTCGGTTCCTACGGGAATCCTGATGAATAAGATAGGTAGAAAGAAGACAGTACTCCTGTCTTTGCTCGTTACCGTTATCTCACTCCTTTTGCCCATCTTTGGCGAAAACTTTGAGCTGATGCTCGTGTCGTTCTCATTGCTCGGCATCGGAAATGCCTTGATGCAGACATCCCTGAACCCTCTGGTTTCGGTGGTGACATCAGGTCAGAACCTGGCATCCACATTGACCTTCGGTCAGTTTGTCAAGGCGATAGCTTCCTTCCTGGCTCCATACATCGCTATGTGGGGCGCCATGGCAAGCATTCCTACCTTTGGTTTAGGCTGGAGAATTCTCTTCCCAATCTATATGGTTATCGGAATCGCAGCTACCTTCTTCCTGGCTGGTACACCTATCGAGGAGGAGAAGAACGAGGGTAAGGCTTCCGGCTTTGGCGAGTGCTTCAAGTTGCTCGGCAAACCTATCGTGCTGCTTTCCTTCATCGGTATCATGTGCCATGTAGGCATTGATGTAGGTACCAATACCACAGCTCCTAAAATTCTGATGGAGCGTCTGGGATGGACGCTGAACGAGGCTGCTTTCGCTACATCGCTCTACTTCATCTTCCGTACCATCGGATGTTTCACCGGTACTGTTTTCCTCCGCATGATGAAGACCCGCACTTTCTTCGTTATCAGCGTAGTGATGATGGCTCTGAGTATGATAGGCATGTGGGTAGGCGAGAGCAAGATGATGCTTTATATCGCCATCGCCCTGGTGGGATATGGCAACTCTAACGTGTTCTCCATGATTTTCTCTCAGGCACTTCTAGCTATGCCTGATAAGAAGAACGAGGTGAGTGGACTGATGATCATGGGACTCTTCGGTGGTACCGTCTTCCCTTTGATTATGGGCTTTGCCAGTGATGCTATCGGTCAGGCTGGTGCTGTGGCTGTCATGGCTGTGGGAGTCGCTTATCTCTTCACTTATATCCGCAAGTTATAATAAAAATCATCCGCAATCGTTTATATCGTATATAATAACTGTCTCTTATACACATCTCCGAGCCCACGAGACGCTCATGAATCTCG
>ENA-OZXD01000196-OZXD01000196.1-human-gut-metagenome-genome-assembly--contig:-NODE-196-length-19698-cov-4.632795_pt1 | contig 19698 bp, 18 predicted proteins | sample MGYA00244855_ERZ654094 | MGnify/ENA primary metagenome ERZ654094 (study PRJEB26926, sample SAMN06165277) | human gut metagenome | biome: ENVO:00009003; feature: ENVO:2100002; material: ENVO:00002003...
TCCGTAAACTGATCCGGGAACTGGGCAAGACCCACACGGTCATCCTGTCCAGCCACATCCTCAGCGAGGTGCAGGCGGTGTGCAGCCGGGTGCTGATCCTCTCCAAGGGAGCGTTAGTGGCCGAGGGCACTCCGGAGCAGCTGAGTGAGAAGCTGAGCCCCGGCATCCGCCTGCGTGTTACCGCGCTGGGCAGCAGCGATACGGTGCTGCCGGTCGTGGAAGCTGTGCCGGGTATTACCGGGGTGCAGCTGGTCAGCGAAGCAGACGGCGAGGTGACCTTTACTGCGGAGACTGCCGACACCACCGACCGCCGCGCCGAGGTGTCCCGCGCCCTTTCGGAGGCGGGGTGCACGGTGCTGGAGCTGACGGCGGAGAACCGCAGCCTGGAGGAAGTGTTCCTGGCTCTGACCGGGGAAACCGCCGATGTGCCGGAAGAACCGGAAACCGAACCGAAAGGAGAATGACCGATGTTCGCAATTTTCAAACGGGAAGTCCGCAGCTGCTTCCATGGAATGATCGGCTATGTGCTCACCGCCTTTCTGCTGGTGGCATCGGCCATCTATTTTGTGGCGCTGAACCTGGGCTACGGCCTGCCGGACTTTGGCTACTATACGCTGTACAACACCATTTTTATGCTGCTGTTCTATTTTCCGGTGCTGACCATGCGCTCCTTTGCAGAGGAACGCCGCACCCGCACCGACCAGCTCCTGCTCACCAGTCCGGTGCCGGTGCCGGGCATCGTGCTGGGCAAGTTCTTTGCCCTGTGCGTGGTGTTTGCACTGCCCTGCGTGGTGGACGCAGTCATGATCCTGATGCTGCAGGCGCTGGGGGCGACCGCTGCCAGTACGCTGGCCAATTTTGCGGCGCTGCTGTGCTACTATCTGCTGGGCTGCGCCGCCATTGCCATCGGGGTGTTCCTTTCCAGCCTGACCGAAAACCAGATCATCGCCGCCGTGTCCGGCGTGGCAGCGCTGCTGCTGGCTTATATGATGCCCAGCCTGCGCACCATGTTCACCACCGGCAGTGCGGTGGCGCTGGCATTGTTCACCGCCATTGCCGCTGTGCTCAGCGTGGTGGCGGGGCTGCGCAGCAAAAGCTTTACGCTGGGCTGCCTTTCCTTTGCGGGGTGCTGTGTGGCGCTTACGGCGCTGTTTCTGCTCAAGAGCAGCTGGCTGACCGAAGCCTTCAGTGCGGTGCTCAGCGCCCTGTGCCTGTTTATCCCCTTTGAAGAATTTGTCAACAGCAGCTTTTCCATCCCCACACTGGTCTACTACCTGACCGTGGCAGTGGTGTTCCTGTTTTTCACCGCGCAGGGGCTGGAAAAGCGCCGCTGGAACTGAGAGGAGGCCATAACGATGAAATGGAACAAGAACGCAGCCTCCCAAAAGGGCAGGGTGTTCCGCAGTGGGCTGCTGTCCACCGCTATGCTGGCGGCAGTGCTGGTGCTGGCGGTGCTGCTCAACCTACTGGTGCGGGCCATCCCTGCAAAATATACCGAGTTCGACCTCTCCGAGGCCAAAATGTACACCCTGAGCGACAGCACCAAAGCACTGGTGGAGGGGCTGGAAAAGGATGTGCACATCTATTACCTCTGTGAAACCGGCAGCGAGGATACCATTATCACAAAGTTGCTGGATCACTACGCCGCCGAGAGCGGGCACCTGAGCTGGGAACAGAAGGACCCCACCCTGTACCCAACCTTTGCCGCAAAGTATGGCGCAGAGAATGTTTCCACCGGCAGTCTGATCGTCACCTGCGGGGAGAACAGCACCGTACTGGATGCCGCCGACCTGTACGAGTACGATTATACCGACTACTACACCACCGGCTCTGCCAGCGTGACTTTTGGCGGCGAAAAGCAGATCACCTCTGCCATCTATAAGCTCACCGCAGCGGGGCAGAGCCACGCCTACTATACCACCAACCACGGCGAGCAGACCCTGACCGACTCCATAACCGATGCGCTGGACGCCCAGAATATCGACGCCCAGCCGCTGGACCTGCTTACAAGCACCATCCCGGAGGACTGCGATCTGCTCATCATCAACGCACCCACCACCGATTTTTCCGCAGGGGACGGCCTTGTGGATGAGATCAGCCAGCTGCAAAATTATCTGGCGGCGGGCGGCAAGCTGCTGCTGACCAGCAGCGTCTACGCCCAGACCCCACAGCTAGACGCCGTGCTGGCGCAGTTCGGCCTTGCCCGCGCAGAGGGCATGGTGGTGGAGGGCGACAGCAGCAAGGCACTGTATAACTCTGCATGGTCGCTGCTGCCGGACTACGGCACGCCCACCGAGAGCACCGCGCTGAACGGTGTGAATACCAGCACCCATGTCATGCTGTCGGTGGCGCAGGGCATCACAGTCACTGAGACCGAGGATGTCACCGCCGAGCCGCTGCTGAACAGCTCCTCCGCTGCCTATGCCAAAACCGACATCAACGACCTTACCACCATGGAGCGGGAGGACGGAGACGTAGAAGGCCCCTTTGCACTGGCCGTCTGGGCGCGGAACGAGGATACCGGTGCCGAGGTTCTCTGGATCGGCTGTCCCAACATGGATAACGAGCAGCTTTATCAGTCCATGCCCGGCAACCTGACCTTTTTGCAGGGCTGCGCCGCTTCTCTGGTGGGGCAGGATATCCTTGTGGACACCAAGGCGCTGGAAGCCGAGCCCATCACGGTGGCAGGCTCCACTGCCGCAGCACTGGGGCTGACCTTTGTGTTCGTGCTCCCGGCGGCGGTGCTCATTGCCGGGGCAGTGGTGGTGCTGCTGCGCCGCCGCAGATAAGGAGACCGCCATGAAAACAAAACAGCGTGTCTTGCTGGTATTGCTGGCAGCGGCAGTGCTGCTGGGCGCGGCACTGTGGGCGGTGATCCGCAGCAACGCCAAGGCCGAGCAGGCCGCCAGTGCCGCCGCCGAGGGCAGCATCCCGCTTTCCAGCTTTGCCGCTGAGGACTTAGAGCAGATCGAATACACCTTCAACGGTGAGACCTACACCCTGCAATATTCCGGCGGCAGCTGGCAGCTGGCACAGGACCCCGCCTATCATCTGGACGAGAGCGCCTGCAACACCATGCGCACCGCCCTGATGGCGCTGAATGCCAAGCGCAGCCTGACACCGCAGGCAGGGGAGGACTACGGGCTGGACAGCCCGCAGCTCACGGTCACGGTCACGGCGGCAGGGCAGAGCACTACCCTGACCTTCGGGGCAGAAAACCCGGTCACCGGGGATCTCTATGTGCAAAAAGCCGGGGACGATGCCATCTACACCGTCAGCGGCAACAAAGCCGCCTGCTTCCAGCTGGATAAGGCCGGGCTCTTCGGCAGCTTCTGCCCCACCGGACTCACCGCTTCGGCCATTACGCAGGTAGCCTATACGCTGGCAGACGGCACCTCCGTCACCCTGAACGCCGTCAGTGAGACGACCGAAAGCGCTGACAGCGCTTCTTCCACTGCCTACGAGACGGTGTGGCGGCTGGCCTCTGACCCCGCCGCCAGCCTTGCACAGGATAAGGTGCAAGGCCTGCTGTCTGCCCTGTGCACCTATGCCACCGCTCAGACTACGGACGCAGACCTTGCCGCCTGCGGTTTTGATGCACCGGTATTCACCGCCGTAGTCACCAGCGAGGACGGCTCCACCGTACAGCTGACCTACGCCTGCGGTACGGACGGGTGGTATCTGCAGGTGGAAGGGGATACCTCGGTATACACAGTGGATACCAGCACTGTGCAGGCGCTTCTGCTGACGGAAAACGACCTGAAAACGCAGGAATGATTCCTTTTGTACGCTGCACCGAAACCAAGGTGCAGCGTATATTTTTTTGCAGCTTTTTATAAAGTTGCGGCAAACATCGGCAGAGTGATTGACAATCCGACTGTGATTGTTTATTATAAACCGTGACAGGGTAAGTCCGCCGCGCAAGATCATGCTTCTGTGCGGGGCGGAGCATCCCTTATACGCAAAAAAGATGGGGCAGGTTCCCTGTCTTTTTTCGTATCTGAGAACAAGGAGGATAACATATAAAATGGACAACTCGGTGGTCGTTTCACTGCGGGATATCGTAGTGGAATTTGATGGACAGCGCATTCTGGATGGGCTGAATCTGGATATCCATGATAAGGAGTTTGTAACGCTGCTCGGTTCCTCCGGCTGCGGCAAAACCACCACCCTGCGCCTGATCGCAGGCTTTCTGGAGCCGAACGCCGGCAAGGTGCTGCTGAAAGGGGAGGACATTACCGGTGTGCCGCCCTACAAGCGCCCGGTGAATACCGTGTTCCAGAAATACGCGCTGTTCCCGCACCTGAACGTGTTCGAGAACGTGGCCTTTGGTCTGCGGCTCAAAAAGCTGGACGAGGACACTATCCGCCGCAAGGTGCGCGATATGCTGGAGGTCGTGGGCTTAAAGGGCTTCGAGCGCCGCAGCATCAGCCAGATGTCCGGCGGTCAGCAGCAGCGCGTGGCCATTGCCCGCAGTCTGGTCAATGAGCCGGAGATCCTGCTGCTGGACGAGCCGCTGGGTGCGCTGGACCTGAAGCTGCGCAAGGAGATGCAGCTGGAGCTCAAGCGGTTGCAGCGCGAGATGAACATTACCTTTATCTACGTTACCCACGATCAGGAGGAAGCGCTTACCATGTCCGATACCGTCGTGGTCATGAACGGCGGCAAGGTGCAGCAGATCGGCACCCCGGAGGATATCTACAACGAGCCGAAAAACGCCTTTGTGGCAGACTTTATCGGCGATTCCAACATCGTGGACGGCGTGATGCACAAGGACTTTCTGGTGTCCTTCTCCGGCGTGGATTTCCCCTGCGTGGATCGCGGCTTCGCCCGGGAGCAGAGCGTGCAGGTGGTGGTGCGCCCGGAGGATATCGAGGTGGTATCCCCCGTGGAGGGCCAGCTTGTGGGCGTGGTGAATGATGTTATCTTCAAGGGTGTGCACTTTGAGATGCACGTGGAGTGCGAAGGCCGCGAGTGGCTGATCCACTCCACCCGCGCCTGCACCCCTGGTGAGACCATTGGTATGCGCATCGGCCCCAACGAGATCCATATCATGGCGCGGAGCGAGGGGTGATGTGCCATGAAGATCTATGATAAAAAGCTGGCCTATCCGTACTTTGTATGGATGGTGCTGTTTACCGTTGTGCCCTTGTTCATTGTGGTGTACTACGCCATGACCGATGCCGAGGGCAACTTTACCCTGAATAACCTTACCTCCATCAGCGGCTACGGCTCGGTGTTTGCCCGCAGTCTGCTGCTGGCGCTTATTGCTACCGTTATCTGTCTGGTCATCGCCTTCCCGGTGGGCTATTTTCTGTCCCGGTTGCGGGTGAACAAGCAGCACATCATGCTTATGCTGGTCATGCTGCCCATGTGGATGAACTTTTTGCTGCGTACCTACGCATGGATGGGTCTGCTCAGCGTGAACGGCCCGGTGAACACCCTGCTGGGCTTTATCGGCCTTGGCCCCTATACCATGCTCAACACCTCCGGCGCGGTGGTGCTGGGCATGGTGTATAACTATGTGCCCTACATGATCCTGCCGCTGTATACCAGCATGACCAAGATCGACCAGAGCCTTGTGGAGGCTGCGCAGGATCTTGGCGCCAACACCACCAAGACCCTTGTGCGGGTGCTCATCCCCATGAGCGTGCCGGGCATCAGCACCGGCATCACCATGGTGTTCGTGCCGGCAGTGTCTACCTTTGTCATCAGCCGTATGCTGGGCGGCGGCTCTAATCTGCTGATCGGTGACCTGATCGAGATGCAGTTCTTGGGTAACAGCTATAACCTGAACGTCGGCTCGGCCATGAGCCTTGTGCTGATGATCATCGTACTGCTGTGCATGAGCTTTACATCCAGCTTTGACGAGGATGAAATGGAGGGCGTGTCCTGATGAAAACAAAACATCTGCGCCTGATGCAGCGGGTCTACATCATCCTGTTCTTCTGTTTCATGTACCTGCCCATTGCCTACATGATCGTGTTCAGCTTCAACCAGAGCAAGGGCTATTCGCTGTTCACCGGCTTTACCTTCAAATGGTATCGCAGCCTGTTCACGAATGCGTCCATCCTCCATGCGCTGTGGGTGTCCGTTGAGGTGGCAGTACTGTCCGCCATCATCGCCACGGTGCTGGGCACGGCAGCCAGCCTTGGCATTGCCTCCATGAGCCGCAAAAGCCGCCTGCTGGTGACCAACATCACCTATATCCCGGTGGTCAACCCGGAGATCATCACCGGCATCTCCCTGATGCTGCTGTTCGTGGCCTACCAGCGCTTTGCCACGCAGTCCGCATGGCTGCCGGACAACATCATGGGTCTGCCCACGCTGCTCATTGCGCATATCGCGTTCAACGTGCCTTACGTTATCTTTAACGTAAGCCCCAAGCTCAAGCAGCTGGATATCAAGCTGTACGAAGCAGCGCTGGATCTTGGCTGCGACCCCCGGCAGGCGTTCTTCAAGGTCATCCTGCCGGAGATCAGCCCTGCCATCCTTTCTGCCTTCCTCATCTGCCTGACCTATTCCATCGACGACTTCATGATCTCCTACTTCAACTGTGGTACGGTGGAGACCCTGCCCATTGCCATCTACTCCATGACCCGTAAAAAGGTCAGCCCGGAGATCTACGCACTGTCCACCATCATGTTCGTGGTCATCCTCAGCGTCATTCTGGTGTCCAACGCCATGGAGAGCCGCAGCTACCGCCGGGATCAGAAAACGCTGCGAAAGGAGGGCGCACGATGAAACGCATTGCTGCATTGCTGCTGACGCTGGCTGTGGCGCTGTGCGCCGCACTGCCGGTGCTTGCCGCCGGTACTATTGAGGTGACCGAGGACGTCTCGGTGTCGGACGCTTACGACTGGACCCGCTTCAAGGGGCAGAACGTCACCCTGAACGTCTATAACTGGGGCGAGTACATCTCCAACGGCTCGGATGACAGTGTGGACGTGGTTGCCGCCTTTGAAAAGCTGACTGGCATCAAGGTGAACTACACCACCTTCGACTCCAACGAGTCCCTGTACGCCAAACTCAAGTCCGGCGCAGCCAACTACGATGTGATCATCCCCTCCGACTACATGGTGGCAAAGATGATCAACGAGGGGATGCTTGCACCCCTTGACTACGAGAATATCCCCAATTTCCAGAAGATCGATGCAGGCTATCGCAACCCGGATTACGACCCACAGAACGCCTACACCGTACCCTATATGCTGTGCACCACCGGCATCATCTACAACACCACTATGGTAGACGAAGCCCCTACCTGCTGGGCAGACCTGTGGGATGAGCAGTATGCGGGCAACATTCTGATGTTCAACAACAGCCGCGATGCCTACGCCATCGCCGCGTTCAAGAGCGGCCACAGTATCAACCCCGCCGCCCCGGAAGAGGTGGACGAGGTGGTAGAGGAGCTTAAGACGCAGAAGCCGCTGGTGCAGGCCTACGTCATGGACGAGATCTTTGATAAGATGATCGGCGGCGAGGCTGCCATCGGTGTGTACTACTCCGGCGATGCCATTACCATGATCGACGATAACCCGGATCTTGCCTGGGTGTTCCCGCAGGAGGGCAGCGTGCTTTCGGTGGACTGCATGGCTGTGCCTGCTGCCAGCGAGCACAAGGAAGCCGCCGAGATGTTCATCAACTTCATGTGCGAGACCGATATCGGCAAGGCCAACAGCGAGTATATCGGCTACACCACCCCCATGCACGATGTTTGGGAGGTGCTGGACGAGGATCTGAAGACCAGCGAGATCGCCTATCCGTCTGAGGAGGACGCCGCCCGCGAAAAGGTGTTCACCGCCCTGAGCGATGAGGTAAACAGTGAGCTGGATCTGAAGTGGAGCGAGATGAAGAGTTACGACGAGGGCGGCGGCAGCTACCTGTTTTTGCTGTTGCTGCTGGCCATGCTGGCGCTGGCCTGCTTCAATATCTGGCGCAAAGTGCGCAGAAAGACCCGCAATCAGTATTGATCGTTTCAACCAAGGCTGCCGTCCCGGACGTGGTGCGGCGGCCTTTTTCCGATAGGAGGGAAAGAATATGGAACAGTTTTATTATCAAGGTACTGCCGTGGTAGAAAATGCCGACGCAGACTGCCACAGCCTGCTCAAGGCCAGCGCCCTGCTGCGCTATGTGGAGCAGATTTCTTCCATGCACGCCCGGAAGTTTGGCATGGACGATAAGTTTTTTGAGGATCACGGCGTAGCGTTTCTGGTGGGCAAGCAGGCGCTGCGGTTTAACCGTGTGCCTCGCCGTGGCGAGACTTTGACCCTTTGCTCCCGCTCAGAAAAGGCTCTCCGCGGCTCCATCAAGCGCATCACCACCCTTACGGACGAAGCCGGGCAGGAAGTAGCCATGGTGGACAGCCGCTGGATCATGTCCAGTCTTGAGGATGGGCACATCCTGCGCCAGCCGGGCTGGACGGTAGAGGGATACTGGAACGAGACGGTGGAAGAGGGACTGCCCCTTTTGCTGCATAAGCGCCGGGACAGCCTGACCAGCGCCGGTCTGGTTACAGCGCGCTACTCCCAGTGCGATCTGCACTACCACATCAACAACGCTTTTTATCTGGATATCGTCTGTGACGCGCTGCCGCAGGAGATCATGCGCGATCATGTTGTGAAGTTCGCTTCCATCAATTACCACCGCGAAGTCCCCATGGGGCAGCAGGTGGAGGTGTTCTACACCCCCTCGGATGGTGGCTGGTACTTTATTGCCAAGCACGCAGACAAAACGGCTTTCGAGTGCTATCTGGAGCTGGAGCCGGTCAAGCAGTAAGAGCCCGGAGGAAAAATGCCTATGTCCAAGACCAAGGAACTTTTTTGCACCTTTTTTAAGATCGGTGCCTTTACCTTTGGCGGCGGCTACGCTATGGTGGCGTTGCTGGAGCACGAATTTGTAGAGGAAAAGCGCTGGCTCACCCGGGAGGAGTTTCTGGATATGGTCGCTATTGCCGAGTCCACTCCCGGCCCTGTGGCGGTGAACAGCGCCACCTACATCGGCTATAAGCTGGCCGGTGTTGCCGGTGCGGCAGCTTCTACCTTGGCGGTGTGTCTGCCGTCCTTTGCAGTCATTTACCTTATTTCGCTCTTCTTCGACCGCTTTTTGCAGCTGACGGTGGTGGCCAATGCCTTTAAGGGCATTCAGGCCTGTGTCATCTACCTGATCTTATCCGCAGGAGTCAAGATGCTCAAAAACTTGCAGTGCACCCCCTTCAACACGGCAGTGGTGGCGGTGGTTCTGGCGGCCATGGTGGGCTGCTCTGTGCTGGCGGTAAAATTTTCCTCCATCTGTTGCATCCTGTTTTGCGGCGCAGCCGGGGTGCTGGCCTACGCAGTGGGGCAGGGGAAGAAAGGCGGCACAAAATGATCTTGCTGGAGCTGTTCTGGAACTTCCTTGTCATCGGCGCGGTGTCCTTTGGCGGCGGCTACGGTATGATCTCGCTGGTGCGGGAAACAGTGCTGGGGCACGGCTGGCTGACCGAGAGCGAATTTCTCAGCTTTATCGCAGTGTCAGAGTCCACGCCCGGCCCGCTGGCGGTGAACATGGCTACCTTTGTCGGCGCTTCACAAGCAGGGCTGGCAGGCTCCCTTGCGGCAACGGTGGGGGTGGTGCTGCCCTCTTTTGTCATCATTCTGCTCATCGCGGCGGCGCTGCACAGCCTGATGAAGTATGCCGGGGTCAACGCCTTTTTGGCCGGGGTGCGCCCCTGCGTGGTGGCTATGATCTTAGCCACCGCCTGCACCATGGGGCTTTCCACGCTGGGAGGCTTTACCACTGTTTCCGGCGGCTTTGCCCCGGATGTGCGTGCACTGGCGGTGTTTGCCCTGCTGGGCATTTTACATTTTGCCTATAAAAAGAAAACGCAGAAAGCGCCGTCCCCCATTGGGATGATCTTACTTTCTGCGGTGCTGGGCGCAGTACTGTGGAGCATCTGACCCGGCAAGAAAGGATACTGCAATGAACATTACCGTGTATCTGGGCGCAAGCCTTGGCAACGACCCTGCACTGCCACAGGCTGTGCAGCAGCTGGGGCGCTGGATCGGCGAAAGCGGCAACGCGCTGGTGTACGGCGGCAGCAAAAGCGGCCTGATGGGGCTTTTGGCCGACAGTGTACTGGCCGCAGGCGGCCGGGTGACCGGCGTAGAACCCAAGTGCTTTCTGGACGCTGAGCTGCAGCACGAGGGACTGACCGAGTTGATCGTCACCGAGGACATCCCCGCCCGCAAGACCAAAATGATCGAGCTGGGGGATGCTTTTATCGCGTTTCCCGGCGGCACCGGCACGCTGGAGGAGATCACCGAGGTCATCAGCAAGCTGTCTCTGGGGCAGCTGGACGCGCCCTGCATCCTCTACGACCTGAACGGCTACTACCAGCCTCTGCACCAGCTTTTGCAGCAGATGATCACCATGGGGCTTTCTACTCCGGCGCGGCAGCGGAATATCGCCTTTGCCGCCGACCTTGCTCAGATCCGCGCGATTCTTGAAAAATGATACTGAGAAGCTTACTTCTCAAACGTAAGGAGACTGCTGTACATGGCTTTGTGCGGCGGTCTTTTTTCATAAAAATGGGATACCGGGGCGTTCGCAGATGACCCGGTATCCCGAAAAAAATCATTCCGCTGGTTATGCCCATAGCGCACGCGGAGGGCATTTAAAATCTTTCTGCGCAACCAAAAAGGCCGCTGCACAAAATAATGTGCAACGGCCTTCTGCTATTTTGTTATGTACGCTGTGCGCGTTAAACTTAGGCGGCAGTGGTGGAAGCAGCCTCAGAAGAAGCAGCCTCGGAGGAAGCAGCCTCAGAGGAAGCAGCCTCGGAAGAAGCAGCCTCAGAGGAAGCGGCCTCGCTGGAAGCAGCCTCAGAAGAAGCAGCCTCGGAAACAGCGGTGCTTGCGGAAGCAGCCTCAGAGGTGGAGGAAGCAGAAGCGGCAGAAGTACCACCGCAGGCGGTCATGCCAGCAGCCAGAGCCAGAGCAACAACAGCGATGCAAATATTCTTGAGTTTCATATCAATGATCTCCTTAGTCTTCTTGTAAATGTTTAGCAGCGGGCTTTCGGTAACACCTCACTGCGATGCTATATTCTAATCCGTTTTTGAAAAAAATCAAGAGGATTTTGGTCGAAAGTTATAATCCATGTAAAGAATCTACATAGTTGTCATAAAGTTTCGCCAAAAGTAAAAGACTTTTTGGCAAAAATAAAGCACGGGATAGAGCCTGTACCGCCGGGCGGGAAGTACAAAAACAGAAAAACTTGAAAAATACTCATAAAATCCTTTTTATTGTACTGTAAATGTGGATAATAGAGACACAACGAGGGACGGACATCCCCCGGAAGGCTGAACGAGAAAAATATTTGTGGAGGATACTACAATGAAAGACTTTGATTTTGGCTACTTTGGCACCGGCGACGAGGGCTATGCCCAGTACATGACCGCATTCGAGCGCAATTTCAGCACGGACAGCACCGATAGCTTTGCATCCGATGACGCAGACTGCGATGCAGACAGCTGCGACAGCACTGAGGACGATTTCTGAGCCTGCACTCTTTTGCCCGTTTGTGCATACAAAGGGCAAAGGGGGAATGCGGCTTGAACCGGATCGTTTTCACACTTTGTGTCTGGCTGTTCCCGGCGGCGTGTACCGCGCTGGGAGCAGCAGGGGTGTTTTTGCTGCGCAGGCAGGCAAGACCGGCTACCCGGCGCATTTTGTGCGGAATGGCGGCGGGTATCATGCTGGCGGCCAGCGTATGGAGCCTGCTGCTGCCGGCCATAGCCCGGTCGCAGGGCAGGGCGGCATGGGTACCCCCGGCGCTGGGGCTTATTTTAGGTGCTGTGGGGCTTTTGCGACTGGAGGATGCCGCCGGGCAGCTGCTGGCGGGCGGCCCCGGGCATTGCGGGCGCATGGTGCTGGCGGTCACCCTGCACAACCTGCCGGAGGGCATGGTGGTGGGGCTGGCTGCGGCACTGGCGCTGCACGGGGACGCAGACGCCGTAAGCGGCGCGCTGGCGCTGAGCCTCGGAATCGGCTTGCAGAATATCCCGGAGGGTGCGGCGGTCAGTCTGCCGCTGACCCAGAGCGGGCGCACCCGGGGGCAGTCCTTTGCCGCAGGGGCGGCGTCCGGGCTGGTGGAGCCTTTGGGTGCGGTGTTGGCCTTTGTGCTGGCCGAGTGGGTAGGTGCAGCGCTGCCGTGGCTCATGAGTGCGGCGGCGGGCTGTATGGTGTGTGTGACCGCACAGGAGATGATCCCTGAGGCGGTGGAACCGGATGAAGTGGCCGGTGTCATCAGCATCGTGCTGGGGTTTGCGCTGATGATGGCACTGGATGTGGCCCTGTGATATAGTAAAAGCAGCGCCGGACAGACCAAAAAAGTCTGTCCGGCGCTGCTTTTATGCAAAAAGGATTTATATCATCTGCGGCTGCTTCTGGCGCAGCTTACGCCGCACCACAAGCAGGCAGGCCAGATGCACCAGTGCGGTCAGCGCCCAGCTGATGGGGTAGCTGATGTACAGCATAAAAGGGGTGCGGTTCAGCTGGAAAATGGTGGCAATCCACACCAGCCGCAGCACGCACACACCCACAAAGCTTACCACCATGGGCAGCACGCTGTAGCCCAGCCCGCGCAGGCTGCTGGCCAGCACGTCCATGATGCCGCACAGCAGATAGAAGCCGCAGATCAGGCGCAGCCGCTCGGCGCCGGTGGCGATGACCGCAGTGTCCGAGGAGTAGAAGCGCAGCAGCTGGTGCCCCGCCAGCGCTGCGCCGCCACCAAGCACAAGGCCGGTCACCACGACACACAGCAGACAGTTGCGGATCACCCGGTCAAGATTGTGGTACTTGCGCGCGCCGATATTCTGGCTGGTAAAGGTAACAGCGGCCTGTGCAAAGGCGTTCATGGCGGTGTACACAAAGCCCTCCAGATTGGAGGAAGCAGAGTTGCCCGCCACCACCATGGAGCCGAAGGAGTTGATGGAAGACTGGATGACCACATTGGAAAGGCTGAACACCGTGCTTTGCAGCCCGGCAGGCAGGCCGATGAGCAAAATCTGCTTCAGCGTTCCGGCGTGGAAGGCCAGCCGCCGCAGGTCCAGCCGCAGCGCGCCCTTCTCCCGGACAAGCATCCCGGTCACCAGCAGTGCAGACACGGTCTGGCTGATGATGGTGGCCAGTGCCACGCCCGCCACGCTCATGGAAAAGCCGATGACAAAGACCAGATTCAGCACCACGTTGATGATACCGGCAGCGGCCAGACAGTACAGCGGGCGCTTGGTGTCGCCCACGGCCCGCAGCAGCGCACTGCTGAAGTTGTACAGCATGGTCATGGGCATGCCGATAAAATAAATCTTCAGGTACAGGGCAGAAAGGCCGATCACATCCTCCGGGCAGCTCATCAGCTCCAGCAGGCCGCGCGCGGCGCAAAAGCCCACCACTGCCAGCAATACGCCGCTGACTAAACCCAGCGCTACGGCAGTGTGTACCGTGTCCTGCACGCCTTTTTCGTCCCGGGCGCCAAAGCACCGGGCTGCCACCACGTTGGCACCCAGCGAAAGCCCGACGAACAGGTTGACCAGCAGGTTGATCAGAGAGCCGTTGGAGCCCACGGCGGCCAGCGCTGTGCTGCCCGCAAAGCGCCCCACCACCACAACATCGGCGGCGTTGAACAGCAATTGCAGAATGCTGGATGCCGCCAGCGGTACGGAAAATAAGATGATCTTTTGCAGCATAGGCCCGCTGGTCAGGTCTGCGGAACGGCTGGTCGTAGCCATGAGTTATCTACCTCCTATAATAAGCCTTGTGTAAACATAGCAATTGTCTATTATAACGCGATATTAGGTAAAAAACAAGAGGTGAAGTGCCCTTTTTATCCAAAAGCGGCAAATATCTGCCGCCGGGCGCAGCCTGCAATTGAAAAATGCTGCCCATACTGCTATAATAAGGCGGTAGACCCGTAGAAAACGGAGGAAGTTGGATTTATGTATCGGAATCGGATCAAACGGCTGCTGGATATTTTGCTGTCGGCCTGCGGCATTCTGTGCCTTTCGTGGCTGCTGCTGCTTCTGGCTGTTGCCATCAAGCTGGACTCGCCCGGGCCGGTGTTTTTCCGGCAGAAGCGTGTGGGCATCGGCAAGCGGCATTTCCAGATCCTCAAGTTCCGCACTATGCGAATTGATACCCCGCACGATATGCCTACCCATCTGCTGCACGACCCGGAGCAGTATATCACCCGCATGGGACGCTTTTTGCGCAAGACCAGTCTGGACGAGCTGCCCCAGCTGTGGAATATCCTTGTGGGGGATATGGCGGTCATCGGCCCGCGCCCGGCGCTGTGGAACCAGTACGACCTGCTGGCTGAGCGGGATAAATACGGCGCGAACGATGTGCGCCCCGGGCTGACCGGCTGGGCGCAGATCCATGGCCGGGACGAGCTGGAAATTGCCGAAAAGGCAAAGCTGGACGGCTGGTATGTGGAGCATATCAGCTTTGGGCTGGATGTGAAATGCTTCTTTGGTACCATTACCGCTGTACTCAAGCATGACGGCGTGGTGGAGGGCGGCACCGGCACCCTGCATGATGAAAAATGATCTATTATATGGAGACACCGGAGCCTTGGCTGACGCTCCGGTGTCTCCATTTTTACAGAAAGCACAGCACAGAGCGGCTGAAATTGGCATATCTCTTGATTTATCCCCTGAAAAGCGTATAATAAAACAGTACACAAGACGTTAAAGGAGGATTCCTGTATTATGGAACGCACCTATATCAATGAGGCTCAAAAGGCCATCGGCGGCACGGTGAAGGTGCAGGGCTTTATCGAGAACCTGCGCAACAGCAAGTATATGGCATTTATCGTGCTGAAGGATATTACCGGCAAGCTGCAGATCACGGTGGAAAAGGCCGACCACCCTGAGCTGGTGGATACCATCGACCAGCTCACCCCGGACTCTGTCATCACCGTCACCGGTAAGGTGATGGAGAACGACTACGTCAAGATGGGCGGCGTGGAGATGATCCCCGAGAGCATCGAGGTGGAGAGCACCGCCAATGCACTGCCCATCGTCCGCAAGGAGATCGCAGCCACCAAGAAAAAGAAGGCTGTGGAGCGCTCCAGCATCGACCAGCGCATCGACTACCGCTGGATCGACCTGCGCACCGACGAGAACCAGCTGATGTTCAAGGCACAGAGCTGCTTCGTCAACGCCATGCGCAAGTTCCTGCTGGACCGCAACTTCATCGAGATCCACACTCCCAAGCTGATTGCTGCTGCCAGCGAGAGCGGCTCTGAGGTGTTCAAGGTGGACTACTTCGACCGCAATGCCTATCTGGCACAGAGCCCCCAGTTCTATAAGCAGATGGCTATGGCTGCCGGCTTTGAGCGTATCTTCGAGACCGGTCCCGTGTTCCGCGCTGAGAAGAGCTACACCAACAAGCACGCTACTGAGTTCTCCGGCTTCGATCTGGAGTTCAGCTACATCACCTCCTTCAAGGACGTGATGAAGATGGAAGAGGAGCTGCTGACCGCCGGTCTGCAGGCCGTTAAGGACAGCTACGGCGACCAGATCAAGGAACTGTTCGGACTGGAAGTCATCGTGCCCACCACCCCGTTCCCGGTGGTCAAGCTGGCAGACCTGTATAAGGCTCTGGAGGAAGAGTTCGGCTACACCGTGGACGAGAGCGAGAAGGGTGATCTGACCACCGAGGCCGAGCGCCTGAGCTACGACTGGGTCAAGAAGCACTACGGCCACGAGTTCCTGTTCATCACCGATTACTCTGCCGAGAAGCGCGCTTTCTACCATATGCGCGATGAGAACGGCGTGCCGCAGGGCTACGACCTGATCTGGCGCGGTGTGGAGATCACCACCGGTGCCCAGCGCGAGCATCGCTACGAGGTGCTGAAGAAGCAGGCTGAGGAGAAGGGTCTGGCCGAGGACGTCAAGTTCTATCTGGAGTTCTTCCAGTACGGCTGCCCGCCCCACGGCGGCTTTGGTCTGGGCATCGACCGCCTGACCATGCTGCTGTGCGGCCTGAGCATCAAGGACGCCGAGTTCCTGTTCCGCGGCCCCAACCGCCTGACCCCGTGATTTCATAAAACCTTTCTGAGAGCTGCTGTGTGTTTGCACGGCAGCTCTTTTTTGAGTCCCGTGAAAAGGCAATTGAGGAAAATCCGCAGATTTTCTTCAATTGCAATTATATAAAATAATTTTTCCGCTGATTATGCCCAGAGCAAAGCGGAGGGCATTCAAAACTGTCCCGGCATAATAAACGCTCCCTTTTCATACGATACAACGAGCACACCCACCCCTACGGGCGCGGTGCGCAGCGCAACAGGAAGGGGAGAAGGACCTTGGAGAAACAGGAACAGAACAGCATCTGTCGCGAGATCGGCGCACGCACCGGCGGGGATATCTACATCGGTGTGGTGGGGCCGGTGCGCAGCGGCAAATCTACCTTTATCAAGCGGTTCATGGAGCAGCTGGTGCTGCCCGCCATGTCCGGCTCTGCCGCCGCCCGGGAACGTGCCCGGGACGAGCTGCCGCAGTCGGCAGCGGGGCGCACCATCATGACCACCGAGCCGAAATTCATCCCGGAGACCGCCGTGCCCTTGCAGCTGGAAGGCGGCGGGGCGTGCCGGGTGCGGCTGATCGACTGCGTGGGCTACATGGTGGAGGGCGCTATGGGGCACGAGGAGGACGCAAAGCCCCGCATGGTCAAAAGCCCGTGGTTTGAGCAGGAAGTGCCCTTTGACCTTGCCGCAGAGACCGGCACCCGCAAGGTGATCTGCGAGCACTCCACCATCGGGGTGGTGGTCACTACGGACGGTTCGGTCAGCGATATCCCCCGGGCGGGCTACGCAGAGGCCGAAAGGCGGGTCGTCACCGAGTTGGAAGCGCTGGGCAAGCCTTATATCATCCTGCTCAACAGCACCCACCCGGACGCGCCGGAGACCCGGCAGCTGGCCGAGGGCATGGCGCGAGACTACCGCCGCACCGTGCTGCCGGTAAGCTGCGTGGACTTGGACGCCGCCATGCTGGGGGAGATTTTGCGGCGGGTACTGTACGAGTTTCCGGTGCAGGAGCTGGATTTTGCCCTGCCCCGCTGGGTGACCATGCTGGAGCCCGGGCACTGGCTGCAAGCACAGGTGTACGCAGCTGCCATGCAGCTGGCCGAGCGGGTGTCCCGCATGAAGGATCTGCCCACTGGAACGGACGCCCCTGCGCTGGAATGCGATGCCGTGCAGCGCTCGGCAGTGGCGGGCGCAGATCTTGCCGCCGGCAGTGTGCGGGTGAGTGTGGAGTTAAAGCCGGAGATCTTTTATCAGGTGCTCAGCGAGCAGACCGGGCTGGACATCGGGGACGAGGCGGGGCTGATGCCCTGCATCATGGAGCTTGCCCGGGCAAAGCGTGCCTACGAGAAGGTGCGCAGCGCCTTGGAGCAGGTGGAAGCCACCGGCTACGGCATCGTGATGCCCTCCATCGACGAGCTGCATCTGGAACCCCCAGAGATCGTGCATCAGGACGGGCGCTGCGGGGTGCGGCTGCAAGCCTGTGCGCCCTCTATCCAGATGATGAAGGCCACTATCCATACAGAACTGAGCCCCATCGTGGGCACCGAGAAGCAGAGCGAGGACTTGGTGCAGAGCCTGCTGGCCGACTTTGCGGACGACCCGGTGCAGCTGTGGGAGTCCAACATTTTCGGCAAAAGCCTGCACGAGCTGGTGAACGACGGTTTGCAGAACAAGCTGCTGCACATCCCGCAGGAAGCCCGCACCCGTCTGCAGGAAACGCTGGAGCGGGTCATCAACGAGGGCTGCACTGGACTGATCTGTATCCTGATCTAGGGTGTATCTGAAAAAATCCCCGCCCGCCGTAAGTTCTGCTTACAGCGGGCGGGGATCGTTCTGTCTTATTTTTCTTCCTCGGTCAGCTTGTTGATCAGCAGCTGATAGATCTCGTTGCCCTTCAGGATGAACTGCTTTTTCACCAGTTCGGCGCTCAGCCGGTCGGGCGCGCCCAGTTCCAGACAGAACAGTTCGCTGTCCAGCCCCTTTACGGTGCAGCGCACGGTGCAGTGGCCGTCCGCCTTTTCGGTGATGCGGGCGCTGTACTTGGCCTCCTTGCGGGCCCATGTCTGGCAGCGCAGCACAGCAGCCACCGCCCGCTCCCGCACGCTGCGGGGCAGGTCGTAGGCCAGCTCCTGCGCTACCTTGCGGCCTTTGTCGGTAATGGTGTAGCTGTCGCCGGTCAGGGTGACCAGCGCCTGTTTTGTGATATCGTCCAGACAGGAGCCGATCTCAAAATAGTTGACAAGGGCTTCCTCCATCAGGGCGTTCTCGATCTCCTGCCGGGTAATGGGACCGGCGTTTTTCACCAGATAGCACAGCAGCAGCCGGATCTCGGTGCTGCTGGTCAGGCCGCCGGGACGGACACCGGCGGTAAAAGCATCATTGGCGCTCATCGTTCCTTACATCCCCCTTGCACTTTCACATGGTATCAAAGGCCTGCGCCGCTGCCAAAAGGGCGGGCAGCGGGCAGACAAAAACTCTTTCTATTAGTATAAAGGCTTTCAGCCCGGATTGCAAGCCGCAACGGCAAAATCTGTCTCAATGCGCTTGGGACATTCCGGTGTGGAGTACACCCACCTGTCCAGATGCCCCTCGGTGATGAAGTACCGCAGCTCAAACCGGTGGGGCTGGCTCAGGGCGTGGTTCACGATGACCAGCTTGATCTTCATCTTTTCCGGCAGAATGTTTTTGATGTAGACACTTACCGCCTGCCCGGGCGCAAGGCCGGAGCAGCTCTCCGCAAGCCCCGCAAGGTTCGGCGCGATCTCCACAAAGGTACCGTATTCCTCCACGCTGCGCACGATGCCCACCACCGTTTCGCCCACGGTGAACCGGGCGGCGTTCTCTGCCCATGTGCCCAGCAGCTCCCGGATGGTCAGCACAAAGCGCCCCTGCGCGTCCCGGTTCTTGATGGCACACAAAATCTGCTGCCCTACGCTTACTCGGTCGGCAGGGGAAGAGATGCGGCTTACCGACATACAGTCGATGGGCAGCAGGGCGCTGATGCCGCAGCCTACATCACAGAATGCGCCGAACGGCTCGATGTGGGTCACGGTACAGGGCAGGATATCCCCGGGCGAAAGGGTGTCCAGATACTCTGCCTTGCACAGCCGCTGCGCCTCGGCGCGGGAAAGCCGGTAGCAGGGCGCGCCGTCCTCGTCCGTGTCCAGCCCCTCGATAACAAAACAGGTGGGGCGTCCCACCCGGGTCAGCACCGCAATATCTCGCACGGTGCCCGCCTCGGCACCGTCTGCGCACTGGGCAAAGGGCATCACCGCCTTTACGCCGCCCAGCTCAAACCGCAGCTGCCGCCGGGTGTCAAAGGCAAGGGCAGTGGCTTGTAAAATCTCGCCGCTGGCCATGGCAGCCCGCAGCTCGGCAGGGGACAGACGGGCGGCAGAACGGTAACTGTTTTCGGTACGATAAGCTTGCATCATGTTTCATTCCTCTTTCTATATGGTTTTCGGATCTCTGTGCGATGCTACAACGATATGCAGCAGTGTACGCAGATATTTGCATTTTGTGCGGCTTTGCATTATACTATATCTGTATGCGCAGCACCCGCTCAGCGGGCGGCGGCACACACCCTGTCTCTTATACACATCTCCGAGCCCACGAGACGCTCATGAATCTCGT
>ENA-OZXD01000198-OZXD01000198.1-human-gut-metagenome-genome-assembly--contig:-NODE-198-length-19661-cov-14.462664_pt1 | contig 19661 bp, 20 predicted proteins | sample MGYA00244855_ERZ654094 | MGnify/ENA primary metagenome ERZ654094 (study PRJEB26926, sample SAMN06165277) | human gut metagenome | biome: ENVO:00009003; feature: ENVO:2100002; material: ENVO:00002003...
CTCGGAGATGTGTATAAGAGACAGCATATCTATATTTTTATCTTTTTTGACTGCAAAGATAACATTTTTTGGTTAAAAGATGAAATAATTCAAAAGAAAGTTGTACTTTTGCATGGAAAATTTGAGAAATTTAATAGGTTTATGAAAAAACTCTGTTTATTAACGGTGTTAATGGCGGTGCTTACCATCGTTTGTTTCACGTCTGTGGGATGTACAGACAAGAAGCCTGCGCCTGCCATTGATTCGGCTTCATCCGACTCGGTGATTGCCGACACCCAAGCGATGGACTCTACAGAACAGCTGATAGAGGAGACTCCGATGCCAAAGGCGGCTGACGAGCTTTTTGATGATTTTGTGTTTAATTTTGCAGCTAACAGAAAGTTGCAGAAAAGTCGTATTGTCTTCCCGCTGCCGGTATATCACGGTAAGAAACTGACCAAGAAGATAGAAAAAAAACATTGGAAGATGGAGCATTTCTTCATGCGCCAGGATTATTACACGCTGATTTTTGATAATCAGAAACAGATGAAACTGATGAAGGATACTACTATCGATCATGTAGTAATAGAAAAGGTGTTCTATAGTAGAAAGACAGTTCAGCAGTTTGTGTTTAATCGCATCAATGGTCAGTGGATGATGACTAGCATCTGCTACGTGCCTATGTATCAGAATAATAATGCCAGTTTCCTGAAGTTTTACGGACATTTTGCTACTGATACCGCTTTCCAGGCTCGCCACATCCATAATCCAGTGAAGTTTACCGGTCCTGATCCTGATGATGATTTCACTACGATGACAGGCGATATAGAACCGGAAACATGGCCTGCCTTTGCGCCTCAACTGCCTCACGGCATGATTTACAATGTAATCTATGGTCAGAAATATACCGAGAGCAACCAGAAAATCTTCGTGATTCGTGGTATCGCCAATGGTATGGAAACCTCTCTTACTTTCAAAAAAAATGGAGGAAAATGGGAACTGATCAAACTGAATATGTAGCTTTTTAGTTAGTAGTAATAGTTTAACCAGATATGAAGGATATTCGTAACTATGGCCTTTTGGCTCACAATACATTCGGGATTGATGCTAAATGCAGCAGATTTCTGGAGTATGAATCGGTAGAGGAAGCCCGACAGATAGTGGGCTTGCTGACAGAGGCAGATCTGCCACTGCTCATTTTGGGCGGTGGTAGCAATCTCTTGCTGACCGGTGATTATGCTGGTACAGTGCTCCATTCGGCTATTATGGGTATTGAGGTTCTTGACAACAAGACTTTGGCAGCTGCAGAGGGGGATGATGCTTTGTGCAATCCGGATTGGGTATTCCTTTCCTGTGGTAGTGGTGAGGTGTTTGATGATGTGGTAGCTTATGCCGTAGAGCATGGTTATCATGGAGCTGAAAATCTGAGTATTATTCCGGGTGAAGTAGGTGCCAGTGCGGTTCAGAATATTGGTGCCTATGGTGTGGAAGCCAAGGATATTATATATAAGGTGGAAGCGGTTGAGATAGCTACGGGCAGGGTAGTGGTGTTTGATAATGCTGACTGCGAGTATAGTTACCGTCAGAGTAAATTTAAGCATGAGTGGAAGGATAAGTATCTGGTGACGCATGTGATTTACCGTTTGCAGAAAACCTTCCGTCCGGATCTGGATTATGGTAATATCCGTTCTGCGCTCGAGGCTAAGCGTATTGCTGAGCCTACAGCCCAGCAACTTCGTGATGTCATCATAGAAATTAGAGAGGCAAAATTGCCTGATCCTAAGGTGTTGGGTAATGCAGGCAGTTTCTTTATGAATCCTATTGTAGAGAAGGCTAAGTACGAAGAACTGGCTGCTCTTTATCCGGGTATGCCTCATTATACAATCGATGATTCTCATGAAAAGATTCCGGCTGGTTGGATGATTGATCAGTGTGGCTGGAAGGGAAAGAGTCTGGGACGGGCCGGTGTGCATGATAAGCAGGCACTGGTGCTAGTGAATCGTGGCGGCGCTACGGGCGAGGAAATCGTAAAACTCTGTGAGACCATCCAGGAGGATGTGAAGCAGAAGTTTGGCATAGAGATTCATCCGGAAGTGAATGTTAAGTGAAGAATTCGGTTGTTTTCAGAAAAATATTTGATAATTAATGAAGGTAACTTTGTTAGGTACAGGCACATCGGGCGGTGTTCCTTCGTTGGGATGTAACTGTGAAGTGTGCCGAAGTACGGATCCGCATGATAAAAGATTGCGCAGTGCAGCAATGATAGAAACGGAGAATACCCGTATTCTGATAGATGCCGGACCTGATATCCGACAGCAGTTGTTGCGTGTGCCTTTCAGAAAGATAGATGGCGTCCTGATTACGCATATCCATTACGACCATGTTGGTGGTATTGATGATTTGCGCCCTTTCTGTATCTTTGGTGATATTAATATCTATGGCGATGAAATCGTTACTGCGGGGCTGCCTCATACGATGCCTTACTGCTTTCCGAAGAATGCAGAAAAACTCTATCCGGGAGCTCCTAAGCTCAAATTGCATACCATTCATCCGCATGAGCATTATCAGATAGGTGACATTGAGTTTCTTCCTATCCGCGTGATGCACGATAAGATGCCTATTCTCGGCTATCGGTTTGGTAAGTTTGCCTATATTACTGATATGAAATCTATGGGTGATGAAGAATATGCTTATTTGGAAGGTGTGGAAACACTCGTAATTAACGCACTCAGATTTGAGAAAACACATCACAGTCATCAGCTTGTATCTGATGCTATTGAGGTGTCGCGCAGGATAGGAGCAAAACATACTTATTTTATCCATGTGACTCACCAGATAGGTTTTCACGATGAGGCGAATAAAAGGCTGTCCGAAGGCTTTGAATTTGGCTTCGATGGAATGGAGGTATATGTAGGAAATAGATGAATTTTTATTGAAAAAGGTTTAAAAATAGGTTGGTAAAAGTTAATTAAACTGAACTGCTAAGTCTTTTGCTAAGAAAAATTTGCGAGTATCATAGATTATTTCTATATTTGCATGTGTGTTTTTCATAGTATTAGATTTAAGGTTAACAAGGTATTGGGGTCGCAGCGGCGACCCTTTTTTGTTTTTATCCCCTTTTGGATGACTGAAAAATACCTTTTTCCAAGGCATCTTTCCTTTCCCCAAAACGGTATATGATTCATCTCTTCCGAGGTTTGAATCTCCGGTAAAGTTTCCAAGCCAACAGTGCACCGTCGAATGCTCCTGCTCCCACCTGCAGCAAACTCTGCAGTCGCTTGCTAGGACTCGCATTGCGTGACAGGATTTCAGGTTTTGTGAAAAGCGAGTTCCATAAAGTCTGAATCTTGGCATCATCGGCATCAATTTCCTTGCGTATCGCCTCTTTTTTGAGTCGGATATCGTTTAAGGAATTATATTTTGTGATTTCTGAATGATTTGTCATGTTGCGAAAAGGAGGTTATTTTTCCATTAAGAGGCTGGCCAGAAATCTGACCAATGGTCTCTCGATCCACTTATGGCGGAAAATTACAAATAATATTAATATAAATAGGTATACTGCAGCAACAATGCAGAATCCGAAAGTCAGACTACCTATTAAGTCTGCCAATGCAAAAGCAGCGCCAAAGGATAGGTAAATGAGGGTAAGCGTAAGTAAGCCCAGGAGTACCACCGTCATGGTGATGACTGTAAGCAGGCGTACCACCTTATCCACAATATCGAGCTTCAGAAATTCGCTCTGAAGCCCGATGTAATGTTTAAGCACCTCAATGAGCTGCCCGATAGTTTCTACATTTTTATCGTTAGAGAACATCATGATAGGTGATGATTAAACCTCAGGAGCTGCGTCCTTGATATCGTCAACCAGATCATCAACGTCCTTACGGCTCAACTTGATGTCGTGCTTCTTGCAGAAATCGTCTACTGCACCTGCAATCTTACTACGTGTATCCTCACCCTTCTCAGGAGCGAAAATCAAACCGAGTGCTGTACCAGCGATAGCACCGCCGAGGAAAGCACCAATGTAACCTAATGTTTTCATATGCTATAAATTTTAAACGTTAAACGATTATATTCTTGTCATTTTCATTTGACAATGCAAATATACTAAATTCTCTTTAAAAAACAAGTCTTTTAGCCTTAATTTTTCATTAAAAATGTTTTTATAGCCTTATTTAACAAACTTTAGGCGGCATATTCTTCGTTTTTCGGGCATTTTTTTGTATTTTCGCAGAGTAAAAAACGCATAATGCGAAATTTATATTGAATGAACAACAATAATAAACAATAAAACGAATAAGAATTATGAAGAAAATTACAGTATTAAGCATGGGAATGTGCGCAGTTTTGGCGCTCGCAAGTTGTGGTACATCTAAGGAAAGTGCATATAAGAAGGCATATGAGAAGGCTCAGCAGCAGGAACAGCAGGCAGCTCAGGCTCCTGTTGCTCAGGAACCAGTTGTAGCTCCTCTCGAGACTCAGGCTCCTTCTGATGAGCAGACTGAGGTTGATAATGCTACTGTTCGTTCTGAGGATGTTTCTCTCATCTCAGGTTCTGGCTTGTCAAGCTATAGCGTAGTAGTTGGTTCTTTCTCTCTCAAGGCTAACGCTGAGGGATTGGCTAGTACATTGAAGAGCGCTGGCTACGATGCTCAGATCGCCCTGAACACAGAGCGTAACATGTATCGCGTGGTAGCTTCTACATTTGCTGATAAGGCTGCTGCTGTCAAGAGCCGCAATCAGCTTCGCGCTGGTGAGTATCCTGATGCTTGGTTACTCCTTAAGAAGTAATCTGATATTATATAAGGATAAGATATCCGTAGATTAATGCGAATTTTATCTATAGATTACGGTAAAAAACGTACCGGACTGGCTGTGACCGACCCATTGCAGATTATTGCCAATGGGTTGGCCACAGTTTCTACACATGAACTTTTCACTTATATCGAAACTTATATTCAGAAAGAACAGGTGGAGCGCATTGTTATCGGAAAACCGATGCAACCTAACGGGCAGCCAAGTGAAAACCTGGCAAGAGTAGAAAACTTCTACAACCGTTGGCGAAAGGCTCATCCTGAAATTCCAATTGAATATTATGACGAGAGATTTACATCAGTTCTGGCACATAGAGCCATGATAGATGGAGGTGTAAAGAAGAAGGTGAGAAAAGAAAATAAAGGATTGGTAGACGAGATAAGTGCTACCATCATATTACAGGATTATTTGCAATCAAGAAGATAATGATTTTACCGATTTATATTTATGGTCAGCCAGTGCTGAGAAAAGTGGCTGAAGATATTACACCTGATTATCCAGATCTCAAGGTGTTGATTAATAATATGTATGAAACCCTTGATTCCAGCAACGGCATTGGACTGGCTGCACCCCAGATAGGCTTGCCTATCCGCCTCGTTGTTATCGACCTGGATGTGCTCAGCGAGGATTTCCCTGAGTATAAAGGATTCCGTCATGCTTTCATCAATGCCCATATCCTAGAGCTCGATGAGGAAAATACCGACTCTTCTGAAGAGGGATGTCTTTCTATTCCTGGTATCAATGAGAAGGTGGTTCGTCCTACACGCATCCATGTAAAGTATATGGATGAGGATTTTAATGAACATGATGAGTGGATAGGGGGATATCTGGCTCGCGTGATGCAGCATGAATTCGACCATTTGGAGGGTACAATGTTTGTTGACCGTGTGTCTCCTCTTCGCAAGAACATGATAGCAGGTAAGCTCAAGAGTATCATCAAGGGCAATTTCCGTGCTGCCTATCGTACTAAGATACGTCGATAGTTCTTCCGAAAATATAGTAAGCTTCATGGTAATCGTGACGATTGGGCTTACTATATTTTTTATTCTACATTCAATAGGTTTTATTTCAGAGAGTTACGAACAGATGAAGAAGATTCTCTTGGTTCTTTTTATGGTAATGGGCACCATGTCGACTTCTGCCCAATATCGTGTAGACCGACTTGTTACGGCCGGTCGGAGTGCATTGTATTATGAGGATTTCGTCCTTTCAATCAAGTATTTTAATCTGGCTATCGGTGCCAAGCCTTATCTGTATGAGCCTTGGTATTACCGCAGTGTGGCAAAATTTAATCTGGATGACTTTACGGGTGCCGAAAGTGATGCCACCGAGGCGTTGCATCTCAATCCCTATATCAATGATATTTATGACTTGAGAGCCATCTGTCGCATCAGACAAAACAGGTTTGATGATGCGATAGCTGACTATAATGAGGCTATCAGACTAGAACCGCGCAACCGAAATTACTGGTTCAACCGGGCTATCTGCCAGATGGAAAACAAAAAGTATGAGGCGGCGCAGCAGGAACTGGATACCATCGTGGAAAAATGGAAAGACTGGTCGAATGCTTATTCGCTCAAGGCTGAAGTGTATCTGCATCAGAAAGATACCGTGCAGGCTGAGAAATGGCTAGACAAGAGTCTGCAGCTCAATCCGTATGATGGGGATGCCTGGACTACGCGTGCCTATATGGCGCTGGCTAGAAAGGAATGGAAAACGGCTGATGAGGCGCTGACCAAGAGTCTGCATTTCAAACCTAACAATGTCAACAGTTACATTAACCGTGCTTTGGCGCGTATCAATCTGAATAACCTCAGAGGGGCGATGAGCGATTATGACAATGCCCTTGATCTGGATCCGAACAATTTCCTGGCTCATTATAATAGAGGACTGATGCGTGTACAGTTGGGGGATGATAACCGTGCTATCACCGATTTCGACTTCATTATCAAGATGGAACCCCAGAACTTCATGGCTATCTTCAACCGAGCTCTATTGCATGACAAGACCGGTAATCTGAGAGCAGCCATCAAGGATTATACTATGGTTATCAACCAGTTCCCTAACTTCTGGACCGGTTTGTCTAACCGTGCCAGCTGTTACCGGCGCCTAGGCATGACAGCCAAGGCAGAGATGGATGAATTCCGCATCTTCAAGGCGCAGATGAACAAGCATATCGGAATCCAGCCGAGATGGAGCACAAAGACCAAGAAGGAGATGCGTAAGCGCTCTGAGGTTGACCCGAATAAGTTTGCTTCGCTGGTAGTAGATGACGAACCGAAGTATGAACACAACTATAAGAGCGAGTATCGTGGTAAGGTTCAGAACCGTCAGGTAGAAACCGCCTTCCTGCCGATGTATCAGCTCTCTTATTTCCCAAACAATCAGAATGTAAATGGAGTTCAGGCTTATGACAAGGAGGTTGATGCGCTCAATCAGCATACCAAGGCAGACAAGGTTTATATCGTTTGCAGTAAGGAGCAACTCGATGAGAATGGTTCTATGAAGATATTCTCGATGATTGATAAACTTTCGGCAGAGTTGAGTGTGGCGAGCGATAATGAAACCAAAAAACGTCTCCTGATGCGCAGGGCCATCGCTCATAGTGTACTTCGTGATTTTGAGGCTGCCATCAGTGATTTCACCTATTATATCTCGCTCGATGACAAGAATTCTTTGGCTTACTGGCAGCGTGCTGTCTGCCAGGCTGAGATGGATGAATTTAGCAAGGCTGAGGGCAAGGGTGTTCTGAACATCCATTCTGCCGAGGCTGATTTCAGTGATGCCATCCGCCAGAACAGTAACAATGCTTACATCTATTATAATAGAGGTAATCTTCATGCAGGCAGAAACGAACTTTCAAAGGCAATAGATGATTATACCATTGCCTTGAGAATTGATAACCGCCTTGCAGAGGCTTATTATAATAGAGGTATAGCACGAGCCAAGAGTGGCAATAAGCAGACTGCCATCCAGGATCTTTCAAAGGCAGGAGAACTTGGTTTGTATGATGCCTATTCTGTGATCAAGCGCTTGAATAAGTCGAAATAAAAAAATCCCGCAGATTTTCTCTGCGGGATTTTTTTATGTATTCCGGTTTTATATTCTCGTTACCTGCTTAACGCCCTTCACGGCGCTCAGTTTCTTGATGAGTGCATCGGTCTTGCCAGCATCATCAATCATTACGGTAACATTGCCAGAGAAGAGACCATCCTTGGAAGAGATGTTGATGCCTCGCATGATGAGTTTGTCTTCCTTGGAAATGATGTTGGTGATGTTGCTCACGATACCGATATCGTCGTTTCCGATGATGCGGAGCGTGATGGCATACTTGGATGTTCCCTTGCCGCTCCATTTCGCCTTCACGATGCGGTAACCGAAACGGCGGCGCAGTTCCTTGGCGTTAGGACAATCCATGCGATGTACCTTGATACCCTTGCTGATGGTAACGAATCCGAAGATTGGGTCGCCGTAGATAGGGTGGCAGCAATGAGCCAGTTCGAAATCGATGCCCTTGAGGTGCTCATCGATAACCAGCACATCGTCGCTCTGTTTCATCAGTTCCTCGGTAGGATTCTCAAACTCAAAATTCTCTGCACTTTCTGCAGGCTTGTTGGTATTGGCGAGGTTCAGGTCGTGGTCGCGCTCCTCTATGTATCTCTCGATGATGCTGTTCACGTCGATTTTCTCTTCGGCTACATCCTTATAGAAGTCTGAGTTCTCCTTATATCCCATTTTCTTGATGATGCGCGCCATGATGCTCTCATCAATTTCCAGTTTCCTGTTCTTGAATCGGCGCTCCAGAAGTTCCTTGGCATAGAGACCGTCCTTCTTCTGGGTTTCCTTCAGCGCTAGACGAATCTTGGCTTTAGCCTTGGATGTCTGCACGATGTTGAGCCATTCGCGGCGTGGCTTCTGCTTGCTCTGTGTGAGGATTTCTACCTGATCTCCCGAATGGAGTTCCTGTCGGAAGGTGACGGCTCTTCCGTTAATCTTTCCGCCCACACAGGTATTGCCGATGCGGGAGTGGATATAGTAGGCAAAGTCGAGTACCGTAGCTCCCTTCTGGAAGTTCAGCAGGTCGCCCTTTGGAGTGAACACGTATACTTCGTCTTCCTTCAGGTCGGTGGTAAACTGGTCCATCAGCTGCAGATCATCGTTGTTTTCGAGGGCAGCACGGATATTGGCAAGCCATTCGTCGATACCGCCTTCTCCCTGCTTAATACCCTTGTAGCGCCAGTGGGCAGCGAGTCCGTGCTCTGCAATATCGTCCATGCGCTCGGTTCTGATCTGTACCTCTACCCATTTGTTTTCAGGCCCCAGTACAGTGGTATGCAGACTTTCATAACCGTTGCTCTTAGGCACGCTGAGCCAGTCGCGCATACGCTTTGGGTTTGGCTGATACATGTCGGTGATGAGGGCAAAGGTCTGCCAGCACTGCATATACTCTTTCTCTCTTGGTGCATCGAGGATAATACGGATGGCAAAGAGGTCGTATACACCCTCAAAGGCGCACTTCTGCTTCTTCATCTTCTGCCAGATAGAGTGGATACTCTTGGTGCGGCCCTTCATGTGATATTTCAGACCGGCAGCATCGAGCTTTTCCTGGATTGGCTGGATGAAGCGGGCGATATAGGCATCGCGCGAAGCCTTGGTGGCGTTCAGTTTGTCCTTTATCATATAGTAGGCGTCGTGCTCGAGATACTTCAGACTAAGGTCTTCCAGTTCGCTCTTCAGTTTGTAGAGTCCCAGTTTGTGGGCGAGTGGGGCATAGAGGTAGCTTGCCTCTTCGCTTACTTCATGCTTTGCCTCTTTCTGTTCGGTATCGCGAATCTGTCGCATCACGTTCACGCGGTCGGCAATCATGATGAGGATGACGCGCATATCCTCAGAGAATGAGATAAGCAGATTTCTGAAGTTCTCGCTCTCTATGATAGGGTTGCGCTTATATAAATCGTGGATGCGGAGCAGACCACTGATAATGTGGGCTACGCTATCTCCGTATTTCTTCTGTATCTCTTCGATGGTCTGATAGCCATCGATGACGCTGGTCTGCATCAGGATGGCGATGATGCCATCTCGTTTCAGACCGATTTCGTTTACTGCGATTTCTGCGGTTTGCAGGGCAGCAAGTATTGGATTCATTCCGAAGACATTGCGCTTAATCTGATGGTTGATGAAGGCATGTTGGATGTCTTCACGCAGATGCTGCTCATCGCCCGGCTTGAATGTGTCGCCCACGGCGGTTCTCAGGCGCTCTAGTATCTGGAGTGTCTGCTCCTTTTCTTCGGATGTGAATTTAAAAGTAGTTTCATTCATTGTCGTTCCCTCCTGCTGATGATATATTTATTGAGTCATTATAGCTCATCTATCCATTTCTGACCAGATTTGGTGTTGAGCCAGATGGCGAAGCTGGCGCTAATTACGGCACTCAGCCCCATAAATATTGTTATTAACTCCATAATTATTATTTTTTATCGTTATACTTCATCACTCTGTTAGCACTATAGGCAAGGAAGAGTGCTGAGGCTATGCCCAGTACTAAGAAGAGGATATTGTAAATGCCAATAGTTTCGCCGGTAACCAAGGGGGAAAACCCTCCAATTCCGGTTCCACTAATGAATAAGTTTGATACTCCGTACAGATACGTTGATAGCAACGTTCTTCTGTCGTGCTCTTTTGATAATTTACTAACCATGTTGCAATATTCTATTTTAAATTTGACAAACAATGGCGATTCGGCGTTAAAAAACGCCTACTTCGTTAAATTTTCAATGCAAAGGTACAAAAAAAAGCGGAAATATTTCTGATTATCAGAAAAAACTATTATCTTTGTAGCACATATAGTGTAAATTTAACATAAATATGGTATTATGAATCAGCAAGATCTAAACCAAATCTCTGCTCGCGGTATCTCCGAGCAGCAGATTGAACACCAGTTGGAACAAATCAAGAATGGCTTCCCATTCCTCAAGCTCGAGGGTGCGGCTGCTATCGGTAAGGGTATCATGGCTCCTACAGCTCAGGAAGTAGAGAACTACGAGAAGGCGTGGAACGACTACAAGGCTGAGGGGCACAAGATTGTGAAGTTCGTACCTGCTTCAGGTGCGGCTAGCCGTATGTTCAAGAACATGTTCGCGTTCCTGGATGCTCCATACGATGTTCCTACTACTGACTTCGAAAAACAATTCTTCGAGAATATCAAGAAGTTTGCTTTCCGCAAGGCACTCTGCGATAAGTGCCATGTAAACAACGAGAAGGGCATTATGTGCCTTATCAAGAAGGGCGATTACAAGGCTATCGTGGCTAATCTCCTCAAGCCAGAGGGATTGAACTACGGACAGTTGCCTAAGGGATTGCTCCAGTTCCACGAGTATGAGGACGAGGTTCGCACCCCAATGGAGGAGCACCTGGTTGAGGCTGCGCTCTATGCTAGCAGCAACGGCGAGGCAAATGTTCACTTTACCGTTTCTCACGACCACCTGGAACTCTTCAAGCAGATGGTAGCCGAGAAGGTAGATAAGTATGCACAGCGTTACGGCATCAAGTATAACATCTCATTCTCAGAGCAGAAGCCTAGCACCGATACCATCGCTGCCAATCCAGACAATACTCCTTTCCGCAACGAGGATGGCTCTTTGCTGTTCCGTCCGGGCGGTCATGGTGCACTCATCGAGAACCTTAACGAGATAGATGCTGATGTGGTATTCATCAAGAATATTGACAATGTGGTTCCTGATCGCCTGAAGGCTGAGACTGTTACCTGGAAGCAGGTGATTGCAGGTGTATTGGTTACTTTGCAGAAGCAGGCTTTCGATTATCTGAAAGTTTTGGATTCTGGTCAGTACAACCATGAGAAGCTGGAGGAGATTATCCGCTTCGTTCAGCGCGACCTCTGCTGTCGTAAGGCTGATATCAAGGAGCTGGAGGATGCCGAACTGGTTATCTATCTGCGTAAGAAGTTGAACCGTCCTATGCGTGTCTGCGGTGTCGTTAAGAACGTGGGCGAGCCTGGTGGTGGTCCATTCCTTACCTATAATCAGGATGGCACGGTAAGCCTTCAGATTTTGGAGAGCTCTCAGATTGACAAGAATAACGAGGAGTATATGAAGATGTTCACCGAGGGTACTCACTTCAACCCGGTAGATCTCGTCTGCGCGACCAAGGATTACCAGGGCAATGCCTTCGATCTTCCTAAGTTCGTTGATCCATCTACCGGTTTCATCTCCAGCAAGAGTAAGAATGGTAAGGATTTGAAGGCACTCGAGTTGCCAGGTCTCTGGAATGGTGCGATGAGTGACTGGAATACAGTATTTGTAGAGGTTCCTCTCGGTACATTCAACCCAGTGAAGACCGTGAACGATCTGCTCCGCGACCAGCATCAGGCTGTAGAGGGTGGTATCAAGCACGAGCATCATCACGAACACGGAGAGGGCGGCTGCTGTGGTAAGCACTAATATCCGATTCCGTATATCTTGATGGTAAGATATAAACACAATAAAGGCTCAGTTCCCGATTTTATTCGAGGATTGAGCCTTTATCATTGAGCTAATAATGTGTCTGCTAAAAATTATAAGATGTTCTGAATCAAATAAAAATAGCCTCTTGTTTCAAGTCTGCTAAAGGAAAAACTATCGGTTACAAAGGATAGAAATCCTTAGCAGGAAGTTCTTAGTTGTACCAAATTTCTCCGCCTAATACTGTTGGATACTCTTCAGCTGTTGCTTTTTCTACAGGAGCCGCAATTTCTACGAACTCACCATACTCCTTTACCTTGTTAATGTTCATAATTTGTTGGTTTTGTTGATTTATTAATTTATATTACGGATTGGTATCTAATAAGGATACTGATCTTTTACTTTTTTTCTACGCTACAAAGTTACACAAAAAATGATATGCAACAAGTTTTTTGGCAAAAAAACTGTCAATATTTAACTTTTGTTAAATGTTTTCTGCATATTTCCTGTAATACTATTCGGTTTTGTAGGGTAATTTTCTTTGTTTCGCTAAATGACTCATAATGAGCAAGTAAATGACAGTTTGCCAATCTGTAGTTTAATCGTATACACTATCGGGAGACTGTCATTTACTTCATTGCTTCATTATATGGATGAAGATTTCACCTTATACTATATAGAGATTTCGCCCGCCAGGGATTCGGTCAGTTTTTCTCTTACCTTTTTGTTATCTGCATATCTTCCCTGCAGATACATCATCTTGGTGACCATAGCCTCTACCGTAGAATCGTATCCGCTTATCACATGAGCTGCTTTCAACTGGAAGCCGGCTCCGTAGCGTTCCATCTCTACACTGCCCGTAAGACATTGGCTGATATTCACGATGTTTATTCCGCGATGGGCAGCCTGATCCAGAAGACGCATGATCCATGGCGTGTGAGGAGCATTGCCTGAACCGAAAGTACGCATCACGATGCCGCGGAGGTCTGGTGATTCCATCACGTGGCGCACAATGTTATCCTGGATACCCGGGAAGAGACTGAACACGATGACGTTCGGATCGAGCTTCAGGTGTGGAACCATTGGCTTTCTGTAATCCGGCGTAAGAATGTGATGGTCGTGATATTGGAAATTGATTCCTACATCGCAGAGGTGAGGGTAGTTGAATGATTCGAAGGCATGAAATCCCTCGGCATTGATCTTGATGGCACGGTTACCGCGAATCAGCTTGCCGTTGAAAAAGATGCATACCTCGGGCACCATAGGGCGTCCTTCAGCATTCTTGGCAGAAGCAATCTCTATGGCTGTCATCAGATTCTCCTTGCCGTCGGTTCGCAATTCACCGATAGGCAGCTGGCTACCTGTCAATATTACAGGCTTGGTCAGATTCTCAAGCATGAAAGATAGGGCAGACGAAGTGTAAGCCATAGTATCAGTGCCATGAAGGATTACGAATCCGTCATAGTCGTTGTAGTTGTTGGATATCATGCTTACGATTTCTGCCCAGCGCATTGGATCCATGTCGCTGGAATCGATAGGTGGGTCGAATTTTCGCACATCGATTTCTGCCTGAATGAGCTTGAATTCGGGCATGGAAGAAACGAGGTGATTGAAATCAAGAGGTTCCAGTACACCTGTCATCGGGTCCTTTCCCATACCGATGGTACCACCGGTATAGATGATGAGAATCTTTGGTTTTGCCATTTTCTATATTTCTTTACATTTTGTCACGTTATCGGTTGCAAAGATAATGAAAATATTTGTTTCTCCAAAACATATTGGCTGAAAATGTATCTGAATTTTACAAAGTGTTACGAAATGTTGGTAGAAAAGCAGATGAAAACTTCAATATCTCAGCATTTTCGGTCTTAAAAGCCCTTAATATAAAGAGGTATTAGCAAAGTTTAGCAAAATAAATGCATTTTTATTCGCTTGTTACAAAAAGAAATCGTACTTTTGCAGACGATTTAATAAAAATACTAAGTTGTTATGGTAAAAATCACATTCCCAGACGGAACTGTTCGTGAGTATGAACAGGGCGTAACTGGCTTACAAATCGCCGAGAGCATCTCACCGGCTCTCGCTCGCAACGTTGTATCTTGCGGTGTTAATGGTGAGACAGTAGAGTTGAACCGTCCTATCAATGAGGATGCAAATGTAGAACTCTACAAGTTTGAGGATGAGCAGGGTAAGCACACATTCTGGCATACATCTGCCCACTTGTTGGCTGAGGCTCTTCAGGAGCTTTACCCAGGCATCCAGTTCGGTTTCGGTCCAGCCGTAGAGAGTGGTTTCTTCTACGACGTGATGCCAGCCGAGGGTCAGGTGATCTCAGAGAATGATTTCGCCAAGATTGAGGCTAAGATGATGGAACTTGCCAAAAAGAACGAACCTGTGGTTCGCAAGGAGGTGGCTAAGGCTGATGCTCTCGCTGAGTTCAAGGCTGACGGTCAGACTTACAAGTGCGAGCATATTGAGCAGGACTTGGAGGATGGTACCATCACCACATATACCCAGGGCAATTTCACCGACCTCTGTCGTGGTCCTCACTTGATGAACACTGGCCTTATCAAGGCTGTGAAGATTACAAGTGTGGCTGGTGCATTCTGGCGCGGTGATGCCAAGCGCGAGCAGATGACCCGTATCTACGGTATCAGCTTCCCTAAGAAGAAGATGCTCGATGAGTACTTGGTAATTCTCGAAGAGGCTAAGAAGCGTGACCACCGTAAGATCGGTAAGGAGATGGAACTCTTCATGTTCTCAGAGCGTGTAGGTAAGGGTCTTCCTATCTGGTTGCCAAAGGGTACACAGCTCCGCCTGCGTCTGCAGGAGTTGCTTCGTTCTCTCCTGAAGCCTTACAACTACCAGGAGGTTATCTGCCCAGGTATCGGTGGCAAGAGTCTCTATGTAACATCTGGTCACTATGCTCACTATGGCAAGGATGCATTCCAGCCTATCCAGACACCGGAGGAGGATGAGGAGTATATGCTCAAGCCAATGAACTGTCCTCACCACTGCGAGGTCTACGCTCGCAAGCCTCGTTCTTACAAGGATCTTCCTTTGCGTATTGCTGAGTTCGGTACCGTATTCCGCTATGAGAAGAGCGGTGAGCTCCACGGTTTGACTCGTGTTCGTACATTTACACAGGATGATGCCCACATTTTCGTTCGTCCAGAGCAGGTAAAGGCTGAGTTCGAGAATGTAATCGACGTAATCCTGAAGGTATTCAAGATCTTCGGTTTTGAGAACTACGAGGCACAGATTTCTCTCCGCGATCCTAAGGATACAGAGAAGTATATCGGTTCTGATGAGATTTGGGAAGAGAGCGAGAACGCTATCCGCGAGGCTTGCAAGGAGAAGGGCCTTGAGACACGCGAGGAGGTTGGCGAGGCTGCCTTCTATGGTCCTAAGCTCGACTTCATGGTAAAGGATGCCATCGGTCGTCGTTGGCAGTTGGGTACCATCCAGGTGGACTACAACTTGCCAGAGCGTTTCAAGTTGGAGTATACAGCCGAGGATAACTCTAAGAAGACTCCTGTGATGATTCACCGTGCACCATTCGGTTCACTGGAGCGATTCACAGCCGTTCTCATCGAGCATACCGCCGGTCACTTCCCATTGTGGTTGACTCCAGACCAGGTTGCAATTCTTCCTATCTCTGAGAAGTTTAACGATTATGCTCAGAAGGTACGTCAGTACTTTGATAAGCAGGGTGTACGTGCTTTGGTTGATGACCGTAATGAGAAGATTGGCCGCAAGATTCGCGACAACGAGTTGAAGCGTGTTCCTTACATGGTCATCGTTGGTGAGAAGGAGAGTGCCGAGGGCTTGGTATCTATGCGTAAGCAGGGTGGTGGCGAACAGGCTACCATGAGCATGGAAGAGTTCGCTCAGCGCATCAATGCCGAGGTTGCAGAGCAGCTGAAGGCAGCTGAGGAGTAATCCCGCAGATTGATATTTTCTAATCTCCCGCAGATTTCACAGATTAACACAGATTTTTTCTGTTGAGGGCTCTGTCCCACAGATTTTTTGTGTTGAGGGTTTAGTCCCACAGATTTCACAGATTTACACAGATTTTTGTGTGTTCTGTTGAATATCTGTAACAACTGTGATGTCTGTGGGAGATTTTTTTGTTAAGGAGGATTTTAAAATCGTTTGGTTATGACAGAAAATGAGATATCTTATAAGATCATTGGAGCTATTTATAAGGTTTATAATGAATTGGGACCAGGTTTACTTGAGTCGGTTTATGAAGCAGCTCTGTGCTATCAGTTGCGCAAAGATGGACTTAGGGTAGAGAATCAGGTAAAGTTGGATGTCATGTATGATGGTAAGGTTTTGCCTGTAGATTTCCGTCTGGATATTCTTGTAGAAGATAAAGTCATAGTCGAACTGAAGTCTGTGACAGAAATGAAAGATGTCTTTCATAAGCAATTGCTTACGTATTTGCGTGTGGCGAAGAAGCATCTTGGAATATTGGTCAATTTTTCCACCACAGATATACGAAAATCAATCTTCCGTAAAGTCAATGGATATACTCCCATGGATTGAAAGCTTTTCTTAGTCCCCACTGATTTATTGTTTTCTTAAGTCCCACAGATTTCACAGATTTTTACAGATTTAGTTTCTTTATCATAAAGATCTGTGTTAATCTGTGAAATCTGTGGGACTAAAATATATCAATTTGCGGGATTAAATATATCAATCTGTGGGGTTATAACATTAAATCCATTAGAAAAACAAAGAATCTGCGGGCAAAAATGAAAATAACCCACTGAAAATTTGGTGGTTTCACAAAATAATCGTAACTTTGCAGCCGTTTAATCAAAAAGACAAAAAAGAATATATCGAATAGTTAATGAAAAATGACAAAATGAAAAATCAGTACCGCGTAAACGAACAGATTCGTGCACGCGACGTGAGAGTAGTGAGTGATGGTGGAGCAGAAGTGATGCCAGCACGTAAGGCGTTGGAGTTGGCACGTCAGCAAGAGCTTGACTTAGTCGAGATATCTCCTAATGCGCAACCACCAGTTTGCCGTATAGTTGACTATTCTAAATTCCTTTACCAGCAGAAGAAGCATGCAAAGGAAATGAAGCAGAAGCAGGTAAAGGTGGAGACCAAGGAAATCCGTTTCGGACCTCAGACTGATGAGCACGACTATCAGTTCAAGCTCAAGCACGCTAAGGAGTTCCTCAACGAGGGTAACAAGGTTCGTGCATACGTTTTCTTCCGTGGTCGCTCTATTCTCTTCAAGGAGCAGGGTGAGGTTCTTCTTCTCCGTTTCGCCAATGATTTGGAAGAGTACGGAAAGGTGGAGCAGATGCCAAAGCTTGAAGGTAAGAAGATGTTCCTCTACATGAGTCCTAAGAAGGCTGGTACTGCAAAGAAGAGCCAGCAGAAGATGGACCGTGAGAAGCGAGAGGCTGAAGCTAAGGCTGCTGCAGATGCTGAGCGCGCTGCTAATGCTGAGAAGAATAGCTTGCTCGCCAATGCTAAAGGCGGCGATACCCTGAAGAAACTCGCAGAAGGAACAGAGGATTAAGAAAAAAAGATGCGTAACGCCCTGGTATATGCGTTGCCATCGCTATAATAAATAACAATTTAAAATTAAAAGTAAAAATGCCAAAAGTAAAGACTAATTCCGGCGCAAAGAAGAGATTCCGTTTCACCGGTACAGGTAAGATTAAGCGTCATCACGCTTTTCACAGTCACATCTTGACTAAGAAGACAAAGAAGCAGAAGAGAAATCTCCTTGGTGAGACTCTCGTAGACCGTTCAAACTTGAAGCAGGTTCGCGACTTGCTCTGCCTCCGTTAATTATTAACTTTTTAGTCGAACTTTTAAAGAAAAAAAATTATGCCAAGATCAGTAAATCACGTTGCATCAAAAGCAAAAAGAACAAGAATCTTGAAGCTCACTAAGGGTTACTATGGAGCTCGCAAGAATGTATGGACAGTAGCTAAGAACACTTGGGAGAAGGGTCTTACCTACGCTTATCGCGATCGTCGTAACAAGAAGCGCACATTCCGCGCATTGTGGATTCAGCGTATCAACGCTGCTGCTCGCCTCGATGGTATGAGCTACAGCCAGTTGATGGGTGCTCTTCACAAGGCTGGTATCGAGATTAACCGTAAGGTTCTCGCTGACCTCGCTGTAAACAACCCTGAGGCTTTCAAGGCTATCGTTGCAAAGGTGAAGTAAATCCGACGCTAGGCTCTTTTCTTCCGTGATTTTTCTCGTAAGAAAGTGTTTAGCCTCTAGATTAAAGAAAACTGAAGATTGCATTGGTTGGAAGTATTTCCGCTGATGCAATCTTTTTTTTGTGCCTGGAAATCCAGACGTTCTCGCTTGTAAGAACGTCTAAAACGCTACCTAATCAGACTTGAGTAGGCGAAGTAATATGGTTGAGCAAGCGAAATGAGACTGCTGGATAAGCGAAATAAGACTGCTGGGTAAGCAGAACGAGATTACTGAGTAAGCGAAGTGAGACGTTTAGTCAGGTTCAAAGATATAGAATATGAAGTGAAAGGAGATTGGTTCTAAGGTATAAGAAGACTGCTTCTAGAAGATTTCCACTAGGCTCGGCAGAGCTGCTGAGCCTAGTCAGCAGCTCTGCTGACTGCAGTCGGCAGGTCTGCCGAGCCTAGTGACAACATCTTTAGTTGTACGACTATACATCCTTAAGCTGTACGACAATAAGCCGATTAATAAAACAAGGGTGTGTCATGTTCCATTATCATGGACTTATGACACACTCTCAGCTTGATGATTTATAGTTCTTTCTCTTTACTTGATCAACTCAATACCTGCCTCAAACTTGGTGGTCTTTTCCATGATGGTAGTGAGCTGCTTGACAACTGACTTCAAAATCATGAAATCTTCCTTGTCCATACCTATAGTAGGAATCTTGTTAACCTGAGCATAAAGCATTGCGATGATAGGAGCTACGAAATCCTTGTCAACATAGAAATATACCTTGTTGGTTGCTGGATAAGATACGTGTACAGGAATACCGGTCTTAAACTGATCCAACATGTTAGTAATCATTGCCTTCTCCTGAGCATCGTCGATGTCTTCTGTAATCTTGGTTGTATTCAGGAATAAGGTAATCATATTCTCGTTAACTACCTGGTATGAAGCGTAATCGTTAGCAAGCTTCCAGTCCTTGTCATCAGACTCTTCCTTATAAGTTGCAGAAATCTGTCCCTTCTCATTGAAGGTTACATCCTGCAAAACGCTTCTGAGTTGGCTGTTGAGTAACATTGGAGCCATTTTGATGGCATCCTTTATAGGATATGGTTTATCCATCAAGCCTGGGATAGTAATGGTTGCATCATTAGAACCTTCCCAGTTTAATACCTGTCTCTTATACACATCTCCGAGCCCACGAGACGCTCATGAATCTCG
>ENA-OZXD01000210-OZXD01000210.1-human-gut-metagenome-genome-assembly--contig:-NODE-210-length-19149-cov-14.858018_pt1 | contig 19149 bp, 13 predicted proteins | sample MGYA00244855_ERZ654094 | MGnify/ENA primary metagenome ERZ654094 (study PRJEB26926, sample SAMN06165277) | human gut metagenome | biome: ENVO:00009003; feature: ENVO:2100002; material: ENVO:00002003...
GGGCTCGTTAGGGACTTGCACCCATTAGGCAACACACATGCTAGTCAAACAAATACAGGTTACCAGCTTCTGATGGCAACCAACCTGGGTGTAGTAATCTACAACCCGCGCACCTTCAAGTTTGATATCATCAACGTACAGAGTCCGAGTCAGCCTCTGGCAGAGGTAAAGAAGATTTATATCGATGATTTCGGTATGGTATGGGCATTTACAGACGGTATAGGAGTAACCCTTGTCAATCCGAAGACCGGACAGACACAGTGGCTCTTTGCCGACCAGGACGACCCGATGGACCGCACAACCTGCGAAAGCAATTTCATCACACAAGATGAAAACAAGACCCTCTGGGTAGTGCCAAGAGGAGGAACCTTCAGTTATTTTGACCGCAAGGCAGGAAAACTGGTGCCTTATCTGCTGAGAAGCAATTCATCGGGCAACTACTGCATACCGAAGATTACGAAATATGTACTCTCAGACCAGGGAATCCTCTGGCTGACAGGCTCTCACGACCTGACACAGGTAGTCTTCAAATATCACCCTTACATTATCAACAAGCTGGATGTGGGCGAAGACGAAGTGTTCTCGGTGAATGCATCGCCAGACGGACATATCTGGGTTGGTTATTACAATGGTATAATCCAGGTGCTCAACGCATCCTACCAAAGCATCGGATACCTGTCGACAAGCGGACAGATTGTGCCACAGCAAGTAAACTTCGCCGAGAAGAGCATCATGTCTATCCACTTCGATATCAAGGGAAGAGCATGGATAGGAACCAACGGAAATGGTGTCTATCTGATAGATAAAATGCAGGTAAGACACTTTGTTTATGATGCCAACAACCCGTCATCGCTGCCGTTCGACAAGATACAAGACATTGTAGCCGACCGCACCGGACGCATCTGGATAGGTACCTACGGAGGTGGGCTGGCACTTGTTAACGAGGCGGCAGACGGCAGTATCAGCTTCATCAGTAAACGAAACGGACTGCCTTGGGAGAAACAGCACTACGACCGCATACGCCGCATCTGCTGCACCACTACGGGAACCATTCTCGTAGGAACTACAGATGGTCTCATCACCTTCAGTGATGCCTTTACAAACGCAAGAAAGATCAATTACCACAAGACCTACTACATACCGAACGATACAACTAGTCTGGCTGCAAACGATATGAACAATATCCTGGAGCACACCAGCGGCAAGATGTATATCTCGCAACAGGGCGGTTTGATGGAAGAGATTGTGAGCAAATCGCTCCTGCAAGACAACCTGAAGATGAAATACTTCCATGCCATCGATGTTAACGAAGGCATCGTACAGGGCATGGTAGAAGACAACCAGGGAAGAATCTGGGTAATCAGAGAATCGAGTATCGACTGCGTAAACCCGAAAACGGGCCAGTGCAATGTGTTCGGACCTAACGACTTCGACTTCAACATGTCGTTCTCGCAAAGCCGTCCTTACCACGATCCGGCAAGCAACAACATCTCGGTAGGTACCCCGATGGGACTGATTACCTTCAATCCGGCTACGCTGAAGAAGAGCAACTACCAGCCTAAAGTCATCTTCTGTTTCCTCCATTATAGCGGAGAGAAGAAGTCGGAACCTATCCTGCACAAGAATAAAGTGGTGATTCCTGCCAACAAGCGAAATCTGACCATCAACTTCGCATCGCTCGACTATCAGCGTAAGTATCAGACCAGATATCTCTATCGCATAGATGGTTTTACAGCTCCAGGCGTGTGGATATCAAACGGAAGCAGCAATACCATCGGCTTCAACCGTATCAGTCATGGCGATTACGTACTCAAGGTGAGAGCCACCAACTCTCACGGTGTATGGAGCAAGTATGTGGCAGAACTGCCTATCGAAGTGCGCCCTACCTTCTGGGAGAGCATCTGGGGCAAATTTCTGATGCTGCTTCTGCTCTTCGGTATCGTAGGCGCAATCTTCTATACCTACAACCAGCGCCAGCGCGAGAACGTAACCCACGAGATGAGCGTGATGAAGAACGAGTTCTACAACGATGCTGCCAACCGTCTGAGAACCCCTCTAACGCTCATCGGAGCCCCGGTAAAAACCGTTTTGGATACCGAACCGGGTATCACCCGAAAGGGCAAGGAACTGCTGAAAATGGTGGCAGACAATGCCAACGAGATGCTGGTAATGCTGGACAAGGTGCAGAGATATGGCAACAAGGCAGACTTCCATACGAACAGCGGTCTGAGCGAGGAAGATTACGACCTGGCAGAAAGGGAGAAAGAGAACGGACAGATTGACGACCGCAATGCATCCGACTATCTGGAAGAAGTAAACAAACAGAAAGAAGAAAAGGATGAAGAGGCTGAACGACTGGAAGAAATGGGCAAGGAACAGAAAGAAGCACAAGAAGAAGCGGAACACAAAGACCAGACGGTACTGGTAGTTGAAGACAATACCGACCTGCGCAAGTTCCTCTACAGTATCCTCTCGCCTACCTATAACGTGCTGCTCGCAGAGAACGGAAAGGCAGGCTTGGTAATGGCGCGCAAGGAGACGCCCGACTTTATCCTTACAGACGTTACCATGCCTGTGATGGATGGTTTGTCGATGATTCACGAGATTAAGCAGGATACCACCCTCAACAACATCCCAGTGATGATTCTCTCGGCCAAGGCAAGCGTAGAAGACCAGCAGCGAGGCTTTGATGAAGGTGTTGATGCCTATATCACCAAGCCATTCTCTACCCCTTATCTGCTCGCCCGAATAGAGGCTATCCTCACCCAGCGCCGCAACATTCAGATGGATGTCATCAGAAAACTGAAGGAAACTGGCGATAAAGATGCCATAGCAGCCCTGAGAATACAGCCAGCAGCAGCTCCTCTGCCTGCGCTTAACCAGGCTGAAACTAGTGCCGAGAACGAAGCGGTTGACCCAAACAGCGAGCTGGCATTTATGGCGGCACAGATTCAAGACAGAACCATGAAGCGTATCTTCAGGTTTGTTGTTGAAAATGCAGGCAACTCGGAACTTAAGATTGATGACATCTCGAACGAAATCGGTATGAGCCGAAGCGTACTATACAATAAGGTGAAAGCAACAACCGGAATGACACCGGTAGACTTCGTTCGCCATATACGTATCAAGAAGGCATGCGAGATGTTGCGCAAGACAGACGATACACTGAGCAGCATCGCCTTCGCAGTAGGTTTCACCGACCCTAAGTATTTCTCGAAGGTATTCAAGAAAGAAACGGGTATCGTGCCTACTGAATACCGAAACAGAACGCAGGGATAGCCCGCATAATTACAGATAAAAGCAGTCATCATTACTGATGGCTGCTTTTATCTGTATTAACAAAAAGCAACACATATTACAGGACATATCTTCAGTTGTTGCCGGACACAGCCTTCTTCGTTATCGTACACAGCAAAACGTTCAAACAAGGAAAAAAGCAGAATAGTCATAAAATTGAGCCGTTTTGCTTTGTTTTTTGACCGAATATTGCAAAAAAGTACAAAAATGGGGGGGGGTATTTGATTAATTTTCCCTTTTTACTGAAAAAAAACTGAGAAAAAGTTTGGTGTTACAAGAAAATGTAGTATCTTTGCAACAAGTTCTTAGAAAAGTTAAATGATAGATTAATCGTAAACCTCTTTTTCTTTGTTTTTTGAGGAAAAAGAGGTAAAGAAAAAAAGAATGCAGGGTTTGTGAAAATCCTGCATTTTTTATACTGTTTCATACTGATATTGTGTAGTTATATCGTCTACATATTTCATTCTTCTATATTCTATAGTCTAACCGATATCTATATACTCAGCTATATGGTATCTGTTTACCCAGATATACAATATCTATCTACATTATATATATTACGCTTATTCCTTCATCTATGATTTTGTTCGATTTTTAGAATTTTTAAAAAAACTCTTGAAGTATTCTAAGAGAAAAGTAGTATCTTTGCACTCTAGATTATATAAGTTGAGATCGGAAATATAGATAACACATACATAAAGATAAAAAAAATGAGAACTGTTTACGAATTTTCTGTTAAAGACAGAAAGGGAAAGGATGTTTCCCTCAAGGAGTATGCCAACGAAGTGCTGCTCATCGTTAACACCGCTACAAAGTGTGGTTTCACCCCTCAGTATGAGGAACTGGAGAAACTTTATGAGACCTATCATTCTCAAGGTTTCGAAATACTTGATTTTCCTTGCAACCAGTTTGGTCAGCAAGCCCCTGGTACAGATGAAAGCATTCATCAGTTCTGCAAGCTTACATACGGCACAGAGTTCCAGCGCTACAAGAAGATCAAGGTAAACGGAGACGATGCTGCCCCTCTCTTCAAATTTCTGAAAGAATGTAAGGGCTTTGCTGGTTGGGACGAGAGCCACCCTCTCTACCCTGTTCTCGACAAGATGTTGAGCGAGGCTGATCCTAACTACAAGGAGAGTGCCGATATCAAGTGGAACTTCACCAAGTTCCTCGTTAACAAGAAGGGTCAGGTTGTAGCCCGCTTCGAGCCTACCACAAGCTTCGATGTCATCGCTAAGGCTATCGAAGAGTGGTTGAACTTCTAATGAAAGATAGAAGTCTCGCACTGAGAATAGAATTTCTAAATAAAAGAAAATAGAATCTCTAAATAAAAAGCCAGGTTGCTTTTCGCAGCCTGGCTTCTTTTATAATGTGATATTGTTATTTCAATATATCTCAAAGAATAATTGTCAACTGTTTGCTATATACTGTTAACTATAATTTAGTCAACCTTTGGCACATCTTTGAGGAACTGCTGGATTTCTTCATCACTCACAGAATAATCGTGCAAATCGCCATTGATAAAGCTATCGTAAGACGGCATATCGATAAGACCATGACCTGAGAGACAGAACAGGATAACCTTCTCCTTGCCCTCTTCCTTAGCCTTCAGAGCCTCACGTATAGTGGCTGCAATCGCATGACAGCTCTCTGGAGCAGGAATGATACCCTCGGTCTGAGCGAAGAGCATACCTGACTTGAATGACTCCAGCTGAGGGATATCTACACCATGCAGATAACCATCCTTCAGAAGTTGGGAGATAATCATACCAGCACCATGATAACGGAGACCACCTGCATGAATGTTGGCAGGCTTGAAATCATGACCCAGAGTAAACATTGGCAGCAATGGAGTGTAACCTGCCTCATCACCGAAATCATACTCGAACTTACCGCGAGTCAGCTTAGGACAGCTCTCCGGCTCTGCTGCTATAAACTCAGTATGGCGCTCGCCTGTGAAGTTGTGACGGAGGAATGGGAAGGCAATACCACCAAAGTTACTACCACCACCGAAACAAGCAATCACCTGATCAGGATACTCACCTGCCATCGCCATCTGCTTCTCTGCCTCTAGACCGATAATGGTCTGGTGAAGTGCCACATGATTGAGCACAGAACCCAGCGTATACTTACAGCCTGGTGTGGTTGTAGCCAGCTCAACAGCCTCACTGATGGCAGTACCGAGCGAACCAGGATGATGAGGCTCACGAGTGATAATGTTCTTACCTGCGCGTGTACTCATGGAAGGAGAACCCTCTACAGTGGCTCCAAACGTACGCATGATGCTGGAACGGTATGGTTTCTGCTGCATGGTAATCTTTACCTGATAAACTGCTGCCTCCAGACCGTAGAGTTTTGCTGCATAAGAGAGGGCTGCACCCCACTGACCTGCACCTGTCTCTGTAGTGACATTGGTATCACCCTCCTGCTTACAGTAGTAGCACTGAGGAATGGCTGAATTGATTTTATGAGAGCCTAACGGATTGATACTCTCATTCTTGAAATAGATATGCGCCGGAGTACCGAGTGCCTCCTCAAGGGCGTAAGCACGTACAAGAGGGGTTGAACGGTAGAAGGTGTACTTCTCCAACACATCTTCCGGAATATCAATCCAAGCGTGCTCTGTATCAAGTTCCTGCTTTGAGCACTCTTTATTAAATACATGTGACAAATCATCAGCATTCATTGGCTGGTGTGTCTGAGGGTTCAACGGTGGCAATGGCTTGTTAGGCATATCTGCCTGAATGTTGTACCACTGAGTAGGAAGTTCCTGCTCGCTTAAGATGTACTTTTTCTGTCTCATATTTATATATATGTTTAAAATTGTTGTATGCCTGAACAAAGGTACAAATAAAAAAATGAAATAAAGAACTTTTTTATGTGTTTTTCCACTATTTTTTTATTTTTATGCAATAAAATAGTTCATTCTACAGGTATTATTTGTTGAATAAGTGTATTTTCAGTGTCATTTTTATAAACTTAATCAAATATTACCCCATAAAATACCAAATATTACACCCTATATTATAATGGAAAATAGTATCTTTGCAACAGAAAATTCAAAATGCGTTGTGAAACGCTTATCATCATCTTTTACTTATACAAAAAAATAAAACATTGGAGTTCAATAGGGATATTGAGATTCCAATGTTTTTTTTATACACTAAACTGAAACATATCATCATGTAAAGTTAACATATCATCATGCAACGTTGTCTGATTTATAACCTTTCAGTATAAATCAATAGTCTATTTTATTGTCTACTCCCACAATTGATACAGGATTTTACCCATAGACTGTAGACACAGATTATTTCTTTTCATTACCTAAATCTATCTGCGACATCTGATTCAACAGATTTACAGCCTGCCCTACAGTCTTCACATCATTGATGCGAAGCATTCGCTTGTTGAATTTTTCCTTCAGAACACAATCTTGAATATGACTGGTAACGTAAGCGAGTATGCGGTTAAACATCTGACTTCTGTAGAACGGACTGTTTACATTGCTCACAAACTGCATCTGCATATAGCTCTGCTTGAGAATAATCTTCTCGCAACCTAGCTTCTTGCCTACCCTACGCAGACCTACCACATGCATCAGTTCGTCTGCTTCATGAGGCACAGGACCAAAACGGTCTATCATACGCTTGCGGTAAGCCTCTACTTCCTCATCGCTCTCCAGACGGTCCAGTTCACGATAAAGGAGCATGCGCTCACTGTCACCCGGCACATAAGTCTGAGGAAAATACATCTCCAGATCGCTCTCTATGCCACAATCGTCAACGAAATCATCACCCGTAAGCTGGGCACCTTCATCCATCTTCTCCTGATAAAGATCACAGAACTCCTCGTTCTTCAACTCTGTGACAGCCTGAGAGAGAATCTTCTGGTAGGTTTCATAACCCAGATCTTCCATAAAACCGCTCTGCTCAGAGCCCAGCAGATTACCCGCACCGCGGATATCCAGGTCCTGCATGGCGAGATTGAAGCCGCTACCCAGTTCGCTGAACGTCTCCAGAGCCTCCAGACGGCGACGCGCCTCAGGAGTAAGTGCACTCTTAGGTGGCGCCATCAGATAGCAGAAAGCCTTCTTGTTGCTTCTTCCTACGCGTCCACGCATCTGATGCAGGTCACTCAATCCGAAGTGATGAGCATCGCTCACGATAATCGTATTGGCATTCGAAATGTCGATACCGTTCTCTACAATAGTGGTAGAAAGCAGTACATCATAATCGTAATTGATAAAGCCCATGATGATTTTCTCCAAATCCTCAGGCTTCATCTGTCCGTGACCGATTGCTACCCTACAGTCTGGAATATGCTTCTCTATGAGCATCTTGAGCTCCGGAAGCTTGGATATTCTGTCGCATACGAAATAAACCTGTCCGTTTCGGCTCATCTCGAAATTGATGGCATCGCAGATAACTTCACTACTAAACGTTACCAGTTCGGTATGAATCGGATAACGGTTAGGTGGCGGAGTGCGCATGATACTCATATCCCGGGCGCCCATCAGAGAGAACTGGAGGGTTCGCGGAATCGGAGTGGCACTCATCGTGAGTGTATCGACATTTACCTTGAGCTGACGGAGTTTCTCTTTGGTAGACACACCGAACTTCTGCTCTTCATCGATGACGAGCAGTCCCAGGTCATGCCATTTCACGGTCTTTGATATCAGCTTATGCGTACCTATGAGGATATCAATCTTACCCTCTTTCAGGGCGTCAAGCACCTCTCTGGTTTCCTTCGTTGTACGGGCTCTACTGAGATAGTCTACCCTTACAGGCATGCCTTCCAAACGCTTTTTGAAAGTCTGATAGTGCTGGAAAGCCAGAACGGTAGTAGGCACCAGCACCGCAACCTGCTTGCTGTCGCACGCAGCCTTGAAGGCTGCACGAATGGCAACCTCAGTCTTGCCGAAGCCCACATCGCCACAAACCAGACGGTCCATCGGTCTGCCACTCTCCATATCCTTCTTCACCTCCTGAGTAGCCTTATTCTGGTCTGGCGTATCTTCATACAGGAAGGAAGCCTCCAGCGTATGCTGCAGATAATTGTCGGCACTGAAGGCGAATCCCTTCTCCCGTCGGCGCTGGGCATAGAGTTTGATCAGGTCGCGCGCAATGTCCTTGATTCGCTTCTTAGCTTTGTCCTTGAGTTTATCCCAGGCACCTGTACCCAGTGTAGACAGGCGAGGCGGAGTACCGGTATCGCTGCGGCGATATTTGCTGATTTTATAAAGCGAGTGGATAGAAACATCCACCTTGTCATTGTTCGTATAGACGATTCGGATCATTTCCTGATAGCTGTTGCCCGTAGGAACCCTAACCAGACCGCCAAACTTGCCGATACCGAAGTCTACATGCACGATAAAATCTCCCACTTCCATCTCCTGCAGTTCCTTCATGGTGAGTGCCATCTTGCCGGCTCTCGCTTTATCTGAGCGCAGGTTATATTTATGAAAACGGTCAAAAATCTGATGATCGGTAAAGAAACAGCACTTCTTGTCATGGTCAGTAAAGCCTTCATGAAGCGTCTTGTCTACCGGTGTAAAACGGATGGCGTAGCGCTTCAGCTCTTCGCTTTCAAAGATATCCTTCAGGCGCTGTTGCTGCTTCTGGCTATCTGCCAATATATATAAGGTGTAACCCTGGAGCAGGAAATCCTCCAGAGTTTGACAAAGCAAATTGAAATTCTTATGGAAAAGAGGCTGTGGAGCGATATTGAAAGGTATCACAGCCGAACTCTCTGACGGAGCGACCTTGCCGAACTCGATACGGAGATGAGCCGCTACTGCCTTCTTGAAATCGAGCGGAGAAACGAGGTTGAGCTCGGTCTTCATGTCATGTCTGATGCGCTCAGCCTCTACCTCAGTAGCTCCCTCCAGCTGCTCGGTAAGGCTCTGCGATGAGAAGCCTTCGGTATAGATCTGACCGATGCGGTCGCAAACGAAAGAAAGGTCTTTCGCAACGACTGGCGTACTTTCGGAGAGGAAATTGAGGAAACACTGCTTGTTGCTCTCGATATGGGCGAGTTCGGGTACGATTTCTATCTCTGTGCGCTTTGCCTGCGAGAGCTGGGTCTCAACATCAAAGGTACGGATGGTGTCAATCTCATCGCCGAAGAAGTCGATACGGAACGGATATTCGCAGCTGTAGGAATAGACATCGAGGATGCTTCCACGCACGGCAAACTGGCCCGGTTCATAAACATAATCGGTTTCTTTGAGTTCGAAATCGCGCAAGGTATGAACCACATCAGTCTGAGCAATCTGCTGGCCTACAGTCAGTTTCAGAATCCGTTCATCCAGATTCTGCTTAGCCACAACAAGTTCTGCCAGTGCATCGGGATAAGTGACTACCGGGAAATGTCCTCCCGAAGAGAGGCGCGCCAGCACCTCTGTACGTAGGATTTCGTTCGCTGCATCACGCTGCCCGTATTTCACGGCACGCCGATAGCTGGAAGGAAAGAAGAAGACCTTCTCCTGCCCCATCATCTGAGTGAGATCGTGATAAAAATAGCCTGCTTCATCGGCATCATCCAGTACGAAGAGTACCGAACGCCTCATCTTCCCCTGCAGAGAAGCAAAGAACATCGGAGCCGAAGAGCACAGCAAACCCTGGAGAAAAATGGAATGAACCGACTTCTTCCCCATCAAATCAAAGAGGGCATCCGCCTGTGGCGAACGCCCGTATGTTTTTTCTATCTTTTGGATTTCCATCCAAGTACTGATTAGTAATTACTGAGTATTAATCCTTCTTCGGATATTTCTTGAACCAGCCATCCAGGCGCAGTCGCATCACGCCAAAGAAAGCCTCACCAAAGATGCCACCACTCATCTTGCTCACACCTTCACGACGGTTAACAAAGATGACAGGCACCTCCTTGATCTTGAAACCTATTCGATGAGCCGTATATTTCATCTCTATCTGGAAAGCATAGCCCTTGAAGCGGATAGCATCCAAATCTATGGTTTCCAACACCTTACGTCGGTAGCAGACGAATCCAGCTGTGGTATCATTCACCTTAAATCCGGTTACGATACGTACGTATTTAGAAGCGAAATAGCTCATCAATACGCGTCCGATAGGCCAGTTGACCACGTTCACACCCGAAATATATCTTGAGCCTACAGCCACATCATACCCCTCATCGTGAGTTGCCGCATAGAGACGAGGCAAATCATTAGGATCATGACTGAAGTCGGCATCCATCTCGAAGATGAAGTCATAGCCCTGCTTCAATGACCATTTGAAGCCCATGATATAGGCAGTACCCAAACCGAGTTTACCCGAACGCTCCAGGATATGCAGACGACCGGCAAACTCATTAGCCATCAAGCCCTTAACAATGGCAGCAGTACCGTCAGGACTTCCGTCATCGATAACGAGGATATCAAACTGCTTTTCGAGACCGAAGACAGCACGGATGATTTTCTCGATATTTTCCTTCTCATTATATGTAGGAATGATTACTATGCTATCACTCATAACTTCTTCTAATTTTAATGATTCTGATACTAAATAATGTAATACAGATGCAAAATTACAACTTATTTTTGAAATAACAAGCGAAAAACCGAAATTATTGGTCCGGATTCTCTACAAAACCCTGATATTTCTTGTCAAGTCCGTTCATGATCGCCTCATAGCTCTTGTTCATCTGGTTCTTGATATTGTCAGCTCCCTTGCCTATCGGCTCGATAGGCTCATGAATGGTGAGCTTCAGAGGATGCCAGAAAGCCCAGTAGATATCCTTCATGCGAGGCTTCACATCAAAACTGCCATTGATGGTAAGCGGACATACCGGCAACTGCAGTTCATCGGCAAGCATGAAAGCACCGCGGCGGAACACACCCATGTGCCCCGTAAACGAACGGGCACCCTCTGGGAATACCACCAGCGACATGCCCTCTTTAAGCACCTCGCGAGCACGGTCATAAGAAGCACGGATCTTAGAAGGTCCGCTTTTGTCTACAAAGATGTGGTGCGCATACTCACAGGCGATACCGATGAGAGGCACTTTGCGCAAGCCCTTCTTCATCATCCACTTGAAGTTTCTGCCCAGAAAACCGTATATCAGGAAGATATCGAAAGCGCCCTGATGATTGGCCACGAAAACATAACTCTGGTTCTTCTTGAGATGCTCACGTCCCTCCACCTTTACAGGCAGGAGGAGGATGCGGACCCAAAGCCAGGACCAATACTTGCCGGGATAATAGCCCCAGAAATGGCCATTGCCCAGCATACATCCCAAAACGGTAGACAAACTGGTTAAAACGCTAGCTACCAATAGGATAGGCAAGCATATCACAAGTTGATACAGACGATATAAGTACTTCATTTTTTATTTAAGAATGAATAATTTAACACTCAACATTTAACATTCAACACTCAACACTCCTCATTTTCTTTTGAGTGTGATGACCACGATTTCTGCCGTAGCCCCTATGCGGATTGGAACGGTACCGCCCAGACCTGATGTGGTATAGAGCTGGCAACCCTCCTCCTCGAAGAGGCCGTAATCATAAGGAGTAAACATCGACGGACGCAAGCCCAGGATACTGATCTGCCCCGCATGCGTATGACCGCTCAGCGTAAGCTGCGGTGCTACGACCAGCGAATCCTTCCTGTCAGGTCCTATCACATCGCCATCCTCATCCTTCTCCTTATTAATAGTAGAAGGCCAGGTCTCGCGCCATTGCTTCGGAATATGCTGCAGCATCAGCACGAAAGAGCCCGGCCTGATGCCATACAGCGCCTTCCTTACATTGGTTCGCTTTGGATTGTCATAGTTCTCTGTACCAGCTACATAGATACTGTCAGCGCCTCTATGTACCGCCACATGCTCATTCATCAGCAGGCGCCATCCGCAACTCCGCTGGAAGTCCTGCATCCGCTTCTCGAGCGCAGCTATCTCCTGCTCATCATCTACATCCATATAATAGGTGTAATCGTGATTGCCCAGCACACTCATCACGCCATCTCTGGCTTTCAGACTGCTGAGCAGCGCCTGATACTCAGGCAGTTCATCGGGCGTAACATTCTGTAAATCACCCGTAAAGCAAATCAGATCAGGTTTTTCGGCATTAATGCTGTCGATATCGCGCTGAGGCAGATGACCACGCCAGCCATAGTATGACCCGAGATGGATATCGCTGAACTGAACGATGCGATAGCCCTCGAAAGACTTCGGCAGATTAGGTACATAGATGGTGATACGCTTGACTTGCATCTTAGGAAAACCTTCGGTAAATCCGTAGATAAAGCAGAAGAACGCCACCGCTCCCACTACCAGTCCGAGGAGCTTGCCCCAGTTGCGATGGCCGTGAAGGAGCCGCATACAGCACCAACCGAAGACACTGAACAGGCTGAAGACAAACTGCGGAACCGCACATACTGCCATTATCACAAACCAGATGTCGATGAGCACCGGATTGCGTGGCAGGAAGTTGGGCAGCATCGTGATATATGCACTGTAGGCGATAACCACGAAAGCCGGCAACCAGAAGAGCACCCGCTGCCAGAGACTTTTCAGCCATAACTTGCCATACCTTTTATACATCCACAGATACGGCAACAGGGTGAATACCACTACGGGTATCAATATTCTTGCTATCATTTCTTGATCAAACTTGATTGAAGATACGTTTTCATTGCCTGCACGGGCACTCCTCTGCGCTGTGCATAGTCGCGAAGCTGGTCGTCTCCTATCCGTCCCAGTTCGAAATACCGCGACTTGGGATGTGCAAACATCAGCCCCGAGGCACTGGCATGAGGCGTCATCATTCCGCTTGTGGTGAGCCGGATGCCCACCTGACTCATATCGATGAGCTGGTCGATGATGAAGTTGGCACTGGTATCGGGCAACGAAGGATATCCTATAGCCGGACGGATGCCCTGATAGCGCTCCAGATGCTGGTCTTCGATGCTCAGCTGCTCGCCGGGAGCATAGCCCCAGATGCTGCGTCTCACCTCTTCGTGCAACTTCTCTGCCGTGGCTTCAGCCAACCGGTCGCAGAGTGTCTGTGCCATCATATTGAGGTAGTCGTCCGAGCGATATTTCTTCTCCAGACCGCCATCTACCGTCGTGCAGAAGATACCCAGCCGGTCTGTTATTCCACTGTCCAGAGGACGGATGAAATCAGCCAGACAGAGATTGGGTTCTCCCTGAGCCGCCGGATGCTGCTGACGGAGCATCGGGAAGCGGACTTTCTGCCCTTCCAGCCAGATATCATCCCCCTCGCTGTTCGCCTCGAAGAGTCCGAAGACGGCATAGGTATGATATTCGCCTTCCCATGAATGGAGCATATCGAGCGCCTCAGCCTTCAGTTTTTCCTTTTCCTCTCGAGGTTTGCCGCTCAATCCCCAGGCATGATAAAAGTATAGCCAGTTGATATATGGCTCAATTTCGCTTATATTGTATACTATTCTTCGCATCCGATACGATATTTTATTTTACAATCCCCGTAAGATTTCCATTTTCAGGAATTGTTTCTGAACTCCAGTTCCTCTCCTCTGCAAGCGGCATCAAACACGCCTTTGTCGTAGATAAGACGACCGTTACAGAAAGTCTGTTCCACTTTCCATGCAAACTCATCACCCTCTACAGGGCTCCATTTACACTTGCTCTGAATCACCTCTGCGGTCACCTTCCAAGGCTCTCCCTTGCGCACCACAACGACATCTGCCTTATACCCCGGACGCAGGAAGCCGCGCTGACTGATATGGAACAGACGGGCTGGATTATGGCACATCAGTTCAACCAGGCGCTCGATACTGATTACCTTTTCGTCAACAAGTTTCAGCATGCTTACCAGCGAGAACTGTACCATTGGCATACCTGATGCAGCCTTGGCACAACCGCCCTGTTTATCCTTCAACTGATGAGGAGCATGATCGGTACCTACTACAGTTATCTTACCATTACTCAGCGCCTTACGCAAAGCTTCTCGATCAGCAGCGGTCTTTACTGCAGGGTTGCATTTAATGCGTGCGCCCTTCACAGCGTAATCTTTATCCGAGAACATGAGATGAGCCACAACAGCCTCGCCTGTAATATTTTCATCCTTACCAAAGAACTCCAGTTCCTTAGCCGTAGTAACGTGAGCGATATGGAGATGCGCCCCGCTTTCCTTAGCCAGCAGCACCGCCAGACGGCTGCTTTCATAGCAAACTTCCTCGCTGCGTATTTCCGGATGATGTTCTACGGCAGGGTCTTCACCCCATTTCTGCTTAGCCAGCTGCATGTTGCGGTTAATGATTTCGGTATCCTCACAGTGGGTCATCACCGGCAAATCCAGCTCTTTCGCCTTCTTGAAGATAGCCTGCAGCGCCTCATATTTATCCACCAGCATATTGCCCGTACTGGAGCCCATAAAGAGCTTGATTCCCGGAACACGATGCGTATCGAGCTGCTCAAAATCATTTACATTATCATTGGTAGCACCAAAGAAGAAACTGTAGTTCACATGACTCTTCTCAGCGCCCAGCTTCCGCTTTGCCTGCCAGGCCTCCAGAGTGGTAGTCTGAGGTACCGTGTTAGGCATCTCAAAATAACTGGTCACACCACCAAAGGCAGCAGCGCGGCTTTCGCTCTCGATGTCAGCCTTCTGCGTAAGTCCCGGCTCACGGAAGTGAACATGATCATCAATCACACCCGGCAAAACAAAACACCCCGAGGCATCGATGACTTCATCGTAATTGCCACGGGGTGCCTCGCCTTCATATATCTCCTTGATAAATTCACCATCCAACAAGAGGTCGCCCACAAAAGAGCGACCCTCATTTATAATGGTTCCATTCTTGATTAATTTCATATTACTAAACTTATAAAATGAAGAGTTTTACAAGATGTTAATGCCCAAGACCTTGAAAGAGCCCTGTTTTTACTCCTTACCTTCCTGTTTTTCAGGAATCGTAGGCGCAGCCAGTTCGTTGGCTGTAGGTGCCGGAGCCGCATCAGGATTTACCTGTGGAGCCGCTTCCATCTCTGGCTGCATGCCGCTCTGCGCATCTCGTGTACCGTTCATAATCTCCTGATTCTCTTGAGCTTTCTTATAATAGTCCTTTACATAAGGATCATTCTTGAAATAGTCGGTAGCCTTGCTCATGATATCCTCAATCCAAGGAGAGAGCATCGGATACTGGTTGCCCATTGTAACGAGGAAGAAGACGCCCGGTCCCAGCACATTGTTGAAGTTGTCGGTAACAAACGAAGTGATGAGCTTGTCTTCCTGCTCAGAAAGGCGGATGGATTCCTCATTCAGCTGCTTGTTGACAGCCACCATATCGCTACCGTTCATGATAGCCTGGTCGTGCTTGTGTACCAGTTCGCGCAACTGATTCTGAATCTGCTGGTATTTCTTGAAGAATCCGAAGAGTTTATCGTTCATAGGAGTACCGCTTACCACCTGCTGTGTATCATCGAGCTTCACCGTAATGCTTCCACTCTCCAGCACCAGCGGCAGCACAAGGTCATCATCCATGAAGATATTCGCCATCTTCATAGAGTCGACAGAACCCTGAAAATGGAACTGTCCGTGCACTACATCGCAAGAATCCACGTTCTTGAAATCGTTGTTTTCCAGTATCTTAAGGTACAGCATGCGTCCGTCCAGAGTACTTACGTTAGAAGTACCCGAGATATCGTAACTGTTGGCACAAGATGCAAGTGCCATCAAGGCAATGAATGCGTAAAATATTCTATTCATAAGCTATCTATATCACTTTCGGTGAACAAAAATACAATCTTAATTTGAACTGACGAAATAAATTGCAGCAATTTAATTCATTCTTACAAGATTTATGTTTTGTTTGCACTCCTATTGGCCACCGAAAGCTTTTTTCTCGTCCTTTCTATATTACTGATTGTTTTCCTTCTTCAGTTCATGAGAGATGCGATGCGTGGTATACAGTTCCAGCAGGGCTGCGATGAGAAGGAAGACTACCCACTTATTATAGAAATAGGTGATATAGGTCTCATAATTCTCAAACCAGCGGCGCAGGAAAGCATACACCGTATCTACCATCGAGATGCCTGAGAGCACGAAGAAGATGTCTGCTACATACTGCATGCGCTTCAGGCGGTGGATAACCAGCGAAGGTCCCTCATAGAACTGCATCGCCTGCATTACACTGAACAGTATGGTGCCCAGCAGGAACCCCCAGCTCGTTACCTGCACCAGCTGCGGATGTGAAAAACCAAATGCGAAGCAAGCCGCACCGACAACCATCAGCACGCCGCCCAGCAAGAAAATAGCACTTTCCTGTTTACTCAATTGTTTCATTTTCGTCTTGTTCGTTAGTTTTTTCCGGAATATCCGAACTCAATACAAAGATATCTTCATCATCAGCCTTCATGAAATAACGCTGGCGGGCTATCTTCTCAAATGCCCGCACACCATGCTGCATATCGCGCAGGGTACGCTTGTCGCTTTCATACTGCTCACGATACTTTTCTATCTCCGAACGGAGCGTAGCTATCTCTATCTGGTACTTAATGTGCTGTCTTACACTGTTGTCGTCAACTACACCAACTGCCAGAACACCCGTTACAATCACTATAAGATACTTATAATGAGCGAGATAATTCCATATAATACCAAGTTTTTTACTCATTTCTTCCGAATTTGTTTGCAAAGATAATATTTTTTTGTTATCTTTGCATCATCAATTAAGAAAAAATAATGGAAGAGTATATAGTTTCTGCAAGAAAGTACCGTCCGATGACCTTCGATTCGGTTGTCGGACAGAGTGCATTGACCACCACTTTGAAGAATGCAGTGAAGAGCGGCAAGCTGGCGCACGCCTATCTTTTCTGCGGTCCGAGAGGTGTGGGAAAAACCACTTGTGCCCGCATTTTTGCGAAGGCAATCAACTGCGAGCATCCTCGTGAAGACGGCGAGGCATGCAACGAATGTGAGAGCTGCCGTGCCTTCAACGAGCAGCGTTCCTACAACATCTTCGAGCTGGATGCCGCCAGCAACAACGGTGTTGACCAGATTAAGGTTCTGATGGAGCAGACCCGCATTCCGCCTCAGGTGGGCAAGTATAAAGTGTTTATCATCGATGAGGTCCACATGCTCTCTACAGCAGCCTTCAACGCCTTTCTCAAGACGCTGGAAGAGCCACCTCAGCATGTCATCTTCATCCTCGCCACTACCGAGAAGCATAAGATTCTGCCTACCATTCTGAGCCGATGCCAGATTTACGACTTCGAGCGAATGACGGTAGCCAACACCATCAACCACCTGAAGATGGTGGCTGAGAAGGAAGGCATACAATATGAAGAGCAGGCGCTCGCCGTGATAGCCGAAAAGGCTGACGGAGGTATGCGCGATGCCCTCTCTATCTTCGACCAGGCTGCCAGCTTCTGCATGGGCAACATCACTTACCAGAAGGTGATCGAGGACCTGAACGTGCTCGACAGCGACAACTATTTCCGTCTGGTAGACCTGGCTCTGGAGAACAAGGTAGCCGAGATGATGGTAACACTCGACGGCATTCTGAGCCGCGGTTTCGATGGCGGCAACATGATACAGGGGCTTGCCCAGCATGTGCGCAATGTGATGATGGCGAAGGATCCTCAGACCCTGCCTCTGCTCGAAACCAGCGACGACCAGAAAGCCAAGTTCCAGGCTCAGGCCCAGAAGGCACCTACACCTTTCTTATATAAGGCGCTGGAACTGATGAACCAGTGCGATATCCATTACCGCGCCAGCAGCAACAAGCGATTACTGGTAGAGCTCACCCTGATACAGATAGGCCAGATTACGCAGCCCGAGGATCAGGATGTGCCTAGTGCGGGGCGTACGCCCAATAGATTAAAATCCCTGTTTCAGAAACTTCTGGCTCAGTCTAAGCTTGCCTCTCAGGGTGCAGGTTCTGAGCCTTCCGGCAGCAGCGAAAACCGGTCATCACAGCCGGGAACGTCTGCTGCTACAGCTACTGCTGTGCCTTCGTCAGGGGCACCGGCAGCCGCTTCTGCAGCCTCCAATGCTGCATCTTATTCTGCATATTATCCTGCATCTGCCACCGCAGCCGCATCTGCCTCTCCAGAAGGCTCAGCCGCTGCCGGAGCTGTTACTGATGCTGCATCGCCTCACAAGCCACGACTCAAGAATATCAAGTTGGGCGGCATAGGCATGACTTTCTCTAACCTGAAGAAGAGGGAGGAGAACCAGCGCCGCCTGCACAGTCCGTATGATGATACCAATGAGGAAAAAGCGACCATCACGGGCGACCAGAACGAGTTCACCCAGGAGCAGGTGGAAGCAACATGGTTCAGTATGTGCATGAGAATGCAGAACAAGCTGGATTTCATAGGCTTAGCCAACCGCATGAAGAGTATTGTACCGAAGATAACCAACTATCCGCAGATAGAGGTTATCATCAACAACCAGCTCTTACTAGACGACGTTTTGAACATCAAGAACCGCATTCTCAAGACTTTCGTCTTAGGTCTTCACAACAGCGAACTGAGCATCAGCTACCGCCTTGCCGACCAGGAAGAGGTAGGCAAGGTTCTGACCAAGAATGAAGTTCTGGAACTTCTTATGGAGAAGAACCCTGCGATGAAAAAACTCACAAAGGACCTGGATCTGGTCATGACATAGAAGATACTCCACACGATACGAAATTCTCCACTCCATGTAGGACAACCTATACGGAGTGGAGAAAATTGTTTTTACAAATATCGAAACTTGGTGCTATAAGAGATACATAAGAGGAAAAGACCAAGGGTCGTTACAGCGTGACAGTTGTGACAGTTGTGACAGTTTTCAGCGGAGGGGGTATATTGCTGTCTCTTATACACATCTCCGAGCCCACGAGACGCTCATGAATCTCG
>ENA-OZXD01000218-OZXD01000218.1-human-gut-metagenome-genome-assembly--contig:-NODE-218-length-18745-cov-5.104173_pt1 | contig 18745 bp, 10 predicted proteins | sample MGYA00244855_ERZ654094 | MGnify/ENA primary metagenome ERZ654094 (study PRJEB26926, sample SAMN06165277) | human gut metagenome | biome: ENVO:00009003; feature: ENVO:2100002; material: ENVO:00002003...
CCATGGGCGGCGGCATCATCCGGCAGACCATCACCGACGACGACCTGCGCGCCATTGCCCGCGACTTTGGCGTGACCCTGAACGAGAAGTTCCTCAACTGAGCCATTCTCCTCCATTTTTCTTCATCATAGCAGAACAGGCATCCTGCCCGATACCGCCAAACGGTATCGCAGGATGCCTGTTCTGCTTTATGTTTCCCGGAATTCCATGGGCGTTTTTCCGGTGACCTGCTGAAAGACTGCGCTGAAATAATTGCGGGTGGCAAAGCCAAGCTGCTCGGAAATTTCCCGGACGCTGAACGGTGTACTTTTCAGCAGAACTTTCGCACGTTCGACCTTTGCAAACTTTACATAGTTCGTGACACTCAGACCCGTTTCTTCCTTGAATTTGTGGGTGAGGTAATATTCTGTGTAGCCCACCAGGGCGGCAAGATCTTCCGCTACGATCTTTTTGTCCAGATTCATCTCGATATAATCCACACACTTCTGGATCTGTCTACTGAGGTTCGGGTTTGTCCGGTGTTTGTGGACACGTCGGATGAAATCATCGTACATCATCATTGCAAGGGGGCTCAGCTCATCCAGCGATTTTGCCGATTCTGCCGCCTGAATGTAGCTGTCCCCCAGCGAGTACGCCTCCTCCGGGGAAAGACCACCCTCAATGGCGGCACGGCACACCAGCGAGGTGAACACGATGATGGAGGTCTTGCTCTGGCGTAGCACATCGCTGCTCTGCACCGGTACACCTGCACTTATGCTCATACTGTTGGAAAGCGCCTGCTTGTAATTCATATCTCCGGTGCGGACCATCTGCAGCATTCCCTGCTCTGCCATCCAGATCTTATGCCGGTCGTGGGGAATTGTGGCGCTTTTCAGCCGCTCCTCCTGCGCTGTGCTGCTGTTGACACAGCTCAGTTCCAGCCGCTGTCCGGTCAGGCAGTAGTGCATCATCAGCAGGTAGCGGTTCATAATGGTGTTTTGCAGGGTGGGGACTTTTTCAAGGGCTTTGTAAAGCTGGATCGTCCATGCTACACTGATCTCCAACTTGCTGTAGTATTTCAGCCCGTCCTCGATCCCGCGCAGGGTCACGTCCTGATAGAACACCGGTCCAATGACCCAGACACGCTTCAGCTTTTCCTCTTCCTTTTCAAAGGCTGCTCCCCACAAAAGACCCAAAGCCGTCCCCAAGGTAACGGGCACATCATCCCGGTTCCCATGCTCCAGCATCCGCTGTTTGCAGCCGAACAGCTCAAATGCGCTGGCAAGAAAGGCCTCGTCCGGACAGTTGCTCCGTAGTAGCTTTCCCTGTGCATCATAGCACCATGTATAAACATTGCCGCCGCACTGGACAAGTTCGGAAAGCAGCATCATATTCTGGAGAACATCCATGTGTAACCCCTCCGGCTCATTGGCTCATTGATAGAACCAGTATATCATACTTCCGCCTTTTTTTCCATCGATGCCCGGAGCCAGTGCAGCAGGATGCCCGCAGAGATGACCGCAGAGCTTACGTCTGCCATCAGGTGCGCCGCCGCAATGCCCTGCACGCCGTAAAGCGCATTCATCAGGTACAGCAGCGGGATCAGCAGCAGCCCCTGCCGCAAAAGAGAGAGCACCACCGCACCGCTTGCCTTGCCCACGGATTGCAGCAGATTGGTTGCCAGATAGGTCAGACCGATCACCGGGCTGCCCAGAACCAGATAGACCACCAGCTGCGTTCCCAGACGGAAAGCGCCTTCTTCCTTGATGAACATCCCGATCAGCGCATTGCGTCCGGCAAAGCTGGCAGCTCCGGCAAGGACGCCAAAAACAACGGTCAGCAGGATCAGATTCTTCAAAAGCTGCTTCAGGCGTTTCGCGTCGCCTGCGCCGTAGCTGTACGCCAGAAGCGGCTGGCAGCCCATACAGATCGCCATGGCGATCATGCTGATGACCATGGTCGTCTTGCCCGCCGCCGCCATGGCTGCGACCGCCGCTGTGCCGTGGGTCACCAGCAGCCGGTTGCTGAAGGAGGACGCAAACCCGGCCAGCAGGCTGCTGATGCCGTTGGGCAGACCGATGGCCAGCAGCTCGCCCAGCATCTGCGGCTTTTTCAGAGCCGGGCGGAAGTCAACGGTCAGCACCGTGCCGTGCTTAACGATGTAGCGCAGGTAGCAGGCAGTCGCCACAAGGTTGCCCAGCACACTGGCGGCAGCCGCACCGCTGACACCGAAGTTCAGCACCAGAATGAACAGCGGGTCAAAAATGCAGTTGACCAGCGTGCCCAGAAGATTACCGATCATGCCCTCTTTTACTGCGCCCTCTGCACGCACCAGCATCGCCATGCTGTTGGACAGGATGAAACACGGTGCACCCAGTGCCAGAACCTGAAGATACCGCTCCGCATAGGGAAAAATTTCTGCATTGGAGCCCAGCATCCCCAAAAGCGGCACTCTGCCCACCAGCAGACCGATGCTGACCAGAACGCCCAGAAAAAAGCTGGTCCAGAAGCAGAGCGAGGAGCAGATCTTGCCCTGCTCGATCTCACCCGCGCCAAAGCAGCGCGCGATGATGGCACTGCTGCCTGCGCCAAGCATCGTGGCCACCGCCGCAAGAATCGAGAACACCGGCCCGACGACGGAGACTGCCGCCACCTGTGCGGTGTCGCCCAGACAGCCCACAAAAAACATATCTGCCATGTTGTACAGCACCATGACAAGGATAATGATGATGGAGGGCACTGCCATGGAAAAAATGGACTTCCAGACAGAGCCGGTACGGAAAAGTGCTTCGTTCTTCATGATCTCCTCCCAAAAATCAACCGCACGCAGGCAGAACGAAAGCCCCGGTCATGGGGCTTTCAGAGCGGCATCTATCACAGGTTATCCAGCGCATCCAGCAGTGCCTTCAGCGCTGCTTCCGGCAGACCCAGCATGGAGCCGATCTTGCCAAAGGTCATTCCGTAGGCGGCTTTTGCCTGCTGATTGTCAGCAAAGCCGGGCAGGTACTGCTCCACAACGGCTTTTGCGGACTCGTTTTCCATCAGGGCTGCAATGGTGCTCTGGCTGTTCAGCTTGCCGTCGGTCAAAATTTCCGGGTGCTTCCAGCTGCTGACGCTCTGGTGCCCGGCAGACAGTGCACCGTCCACAGGGATGGCTGCACCGGTGATGTACCGTGCCATACCGCTGGCAAGGAAAAGTGCCAGTGCGGCGCACTCCTCCGGGTCGCCCATCCGCTTTGCCGGGCAGTCGGATGCAAAAAAGTCCATGGCCGCAGCCGGTGCATCACCGAAGATGCTGGTCTTGGTGTAACCGGGGCAGATGGCGTTGACGGTGATACCGTATTCCGCGTAATCCAGTGCCGCTGCACGGGTCATGCCCACCACGCCGAATTTGGTGGCGCTGTACAGTGCCTGTCCGCGCTGGGGTACAAGACCCGCCACCGATGCCACATTGATGAGGAAGCCGCCCTCGCTGTGGCTCTTGAGGATGGCTTCTGCGCCGTACTTCATTCCGGCAAAGACGCCCTCGCTGTTCAGGGAGAAGATCTTCTCGTAATCCTCTACCTCATACTCATGCAGCGGTGTGCCGCCCATGCCGATGCCTGCGTTGCTGACAACGCCATCCAGCTTACCGTAGTGTGCCACCGTCTTGTCCACCAGTTCCTTGATGGCAGAAGCCTTGCTGCAATCGGTCTGGAGAAAAATGGCATCGCCGCCCTTGGCGCAGATGCCGTCTGCCACAGCCTGCCCCTGCTCTGCGCTGCGGGCTGCACAAACCACCTTCATCCCATTTTCGCCGAAGCACTCGGCAATGGCGCGGCCGATGCCGCGGCTTGCGCCGGTGACGATAGCAACTTTATCTCTGACACTGTTGAAATTCATCATTTTCATAAAGCATCCTCCATTTTTTATTTTTCGTATTCACGAACTAGATTTGCAACTCTTAGTTGCTTATCCATCTCTATGGTGTTATAATAGCACTATGCCGCAGGGGCTGCAATCAGCAGTTTCCGGCGTGTCCGGTGTTTAAGCAACGGATCACGTTCCAAGCGTTGGTTAAGCATCCTTTACAAAATACATTGACGGAGGAATTGTATGGATATCCGGGTCAAAAAAACGAAGCGTGCCATTCAGAAAACGTTTATCGACTTGCTGCGGGAGAAGCCCATTGAAAAGATCACGGTCAAGGAAATTGCCGAACGCGCCGAGATCAACAAAACGACCTTTTATTCCCACTATGAAACGCTGGATGCACTCACCGCCGAAATGGAGCGGCAGACAGTCCAGCTCGTCTGCGACAATATGCGCGGCGCACAGCAGCTGCTGGATGAACCGGAGGCCTTTGTGCAGGAAATGTTTGCTGCTCTCCAGCAGGCAACGGATTACCTCGGTGTGGTTCCGGTATCCGCGATGAACCGCTTTACGCAGCATTTGCGGGATGCCATTCTGGAAAAAATCAAAGGTGACAATATCGAGCCGTCCCAATATGAAAATGTCGGTGCCATCCTGATTTTTGTAATGAACGGTCTTTCCGGGCTTTTGAACACCGACGCCAAACTGGCGCAAAAGCACATCAACGTAATTGCCGCCGTGGTTGCAAATGGTGTCCATGGTCTGCATCTTTCCCACTGAACCAAAACAGGCTGCGAGAAGCATCTTCCGCAGCCTGTTTTTTGCTATTGCAGCTTATTTTTCTGCGTAACTGCCCAGCACCCCAAGGCTAGGCTTTGCGGTCCGCTCCATGGTTTCACGGTTCACGGCGATCAGGCCGAACTGCATGGCGTAGCCCTTCTGCCACTCAAAGTTGTCCATCAGGCTCCAGTAGAAGTAGCCCTTCACCGGGATGCCGTCGGCGATGCAGTGCTGCACGCCGTCCAGTGCCTGCCGGATAAACGCCACACGACGGGCATCCTCGGCGGTGGCAATGCCGTTTTCGGTGACGATGAGATCGCCCTTGAATGCTTCTGCCACTTTACGGATGACGTGCTCCAGTGCCTGCGGGTAGACCTCGTAATCCATCTGGGTCAGCTCTGCGCCCTCCGGTGCCGGAAGCTGCCCCTGCGGGCCATAAAGAGTGCGGGTGTAGTTCTGCACCCCAAGGAAATCGTCCTCTTTAATGTAGGGCAGGTAGTGGGTAAACTCCTCCTGCCATGCGGCCTCGGCAAAGGCTTCGCCGCCGGGCTGTGCCTGCAAGTCGTGGAGCGAGAGGGTCAGGCCCACCTTGACTTCCGGGCAGATGGCCTTGATGGCATCCCGTGCGGCGGCATGGGCGCGCAGCACCAGCAGGTCACCCTCCGGGGTGCGCTCGCTGACAAAGATCTGGGGCTGGGGTGTGCCGAACACCTGTGCGTTTTCCATGGCGGCAAACTTCATGTTTTCCATCATCTTCTGGAAGTTCATGCCCACCTGCACCGTGCCCTCCGCAGACTTTCCGGCTGCTGCGGCATTTTTCGCAGCCTGTTCTGCCATCAGGCGGAACCGCTTGGAGATGGCGGCCAGCTGCAGGCCCATATTGGCTTCGTTGATGGTGCAGACATAGCGCAGCTCGCTGCCCAGCTGCTCCATCACATAGGTCACATATTTTTTGAAGTCCTCGACCGTGGATTCTGCTTCCCAGCCGCCCTTGCAGATGAGCCATTTCGGGCTGGTAAAGTGCAGCAGGGTGGCGATGGGCTCTACGCCCTGCGCCTTGCAGCAGGCGATGACCTTGCGGTAATGTTCGATGGCTTCCGGATCAAATTTGCCTTCCTCCGGCTCCACCCGTGCCCACTCGATGGAAAAGCGGTAGGCGTTCAGCCCGGCATCGGCCAGGAGTTTGATGTCCTCTTCGTACCGATGATAATGGTCGCAGGCAATGCCGCTGGGCTCTGTAAAGCTGGAATGGGGCAGCTGCTCCTGTGCCCAGTAGTCGCTGTTAGTATTGTTACCCTCTACCTGATGGGCTGCTGTTGCAGCACCGATGAAAAAGCCTTTTTCAAATTTCTGCATGATGGTTCTCCTTTTATCCAGAAGCAGTGTTTTCTCTTGTGCCTATTGTAACAGGTCTGTGCGGCGCAAAAAGGATAATTTTTCACGTTATTGGTAGATTTTTCGTTGAGCGAGTATAACTGCACGAATTTTTATCCTCAATCAAAGTTTTTCATCCTGCAGTATCTGTTGCATTCTGTTATTCTGGTGTCAGGAAAAGCGGAAACCGGTTCACACAAAAAGGAGGAAAATCATTATGTTCCAAAAGAAACCCAGCGCCAGTGAGGTAGACGGTGTCCAGTACCGCCGTGCAAAGCTCTGGCAGATCATCTGTTATGCCTGCAACGCCTTTGTGGGTATGAGCGTCTACTCTCTGATCGGTATGGCCAGTTATTCGGCCAGCATCGGCTACGGCATCACCACCGCAACCGTGGGTCTCATCCTGATGCTGGCCCGCATTCTGGACGGCTTTACCGACCCGATGCTGGCCTTTGTTTACGACCGCGTCAACACCCGTTTCGGCAAGCTGCGCGTTCTGCTGATCAGCGGCTACCTGATCGAAGCAGTCGGCCTGCTGTGCATGTTCAACCTGTGCTCCAGCAAGGGCTTCGGCCTGCCGGTGTTTGCCCTGACCTACATTATTTACATCATCGGCTACACCGTCACCAACATGACCGCCCAGACCCTGCCTGCCATCATGACCAACGATCCCCGGCAGCGTCCCACCATCGGTGTCTGGACCACTGCGCTGAACTACTTCGTGCCCATGGGCATGAGCATGCTGGTCTACACCGTCATCCTGCCCAAGTGCGGCGGCACCTTCAATCAGGACTTCCTCAGCACCGTCTGCACCATCGTCCTGATCATTGCCGGCATCGGCACCCTGATCGTCTGCGCCGGTATCTCTGCCTACGATAAGCCCGAAAACTTTGAGGGCACCAACAAAAAACACGAGCCGCTGAAAACTGCGGATATTCTTGAGGTGCTCAAGCACAACAAGCCCCTGCAGTGCTACATCGCCTCCAACGCTTCCGACAAGCTGGCACAGCAGGTGGGCAGCCAGGCCATCATCAACACCATGCTGAACGGCATCCTGATCGGCAACATGGGTCTTGCCACCACCCTTGGCGTGATCAGCATGGTGCCTTCTATCTTCTTTGCAGCCTTCGGCGCAAAATATGTGGGCAAAAAGGGCAGCAAGAAGGGCATCGTGACCTGGACCTGCATCAGCATGGCCATCACCTCTGTGCTGATCCTGTTCTTCATCTTCACAGATACCCGTCAGATCGGCGTGATGGGCAGTTGGAACATGATCGTTTACGTGCTGCTGACCCTGCTGCAAAACGGCTCCAATATGTGCATCACCACCTCCAACACCTCTTATATGGCTGACACCATCGACTACGAGCTGGACCGCAGCGGCCGTTACATCCCGGCTGTGGTCTCCGGCACTTACAGCCTGATCGACAAACTCATCACCTCGGTGGCTGCTGTCATCGCCACCGGTGCCGTGGCTATTCTGGGCTACACCACCACGATGCCCCAGCCCACGGATGCCTACACCTCCGGCATCTTCTGGATGACCCTTGCCATCAAGTACGGTCTGCCGATGCTGGGCTGGCTCATTACCCTGATGGCCATGCTGGGCTGTCCCCTGACCAAGGAGGAAATGGTCAACGTCCAGAAGCGCATCGCAGATAAGAAAGACGCCCTTCGTCATGAAGTGATTGCAGAACACATGCAGTAACACCCCGCAAAAACCGAAAGGGCTCATACGCTCTTTCGGTTTTTGCTGATTCTATCCATTTTTCATAAAGGAGTTTTTACCATGAGCAAGACCATCCTGCTGAATCATAGCAATTGGCATTTTACCAATGAGAACCCCGGCATCCCCACCGCCGTGATGGGCGAGGCCATTACCCTGCCCCACACATGGAACGCCGTGGACGGTCAGGACGGCGGCAACGATTACTACCGCGGCACCTGCTGGTATACGCTGGCTCTGGCAAAGCCCGCCATCCCGGCAGGCGGCAAAGCAATTTTGCAGTTGGACGGTGCCGCTATGACCGCTGTAGTCTACCTGAACGGCGAAAAGCTGGCCGAGCACAAGGGCGGCTATTCTACCTTTCGGGTTGACCTGACCGAACATCTCAAAGAGGAAAATCTGCTGGCGATCAGCGTGGACAACAGCGACAACGACACCGTGTACCCCCAGAAGGCAGACTTCACCTTCTACGGCGGCATTTACCGCGATGTAACTCTGCACATCGTTCCGGCAGAGCATTTCGCTTTGCCCGCAAACGGCGCACCGGCTCTGAAGGTGACCCCCATCGTCACCGACCTTGCCGCTAAGACCGCCGAAGTCACTGTGGAAGCCGCCGTGGTGGGTGCACAGAGCGTTACCTTTGCGCTGGAAGGCCAGAGCATCACCGCTCCGGCGGAAAACGGCACTGCAAAGGCTGTTTTCACCCTGGACAATGCCCGCCTGTGGGATGGCGTGGACGATCCCTTCCTTTACACCGTCTCTGCCAAGCTGGACAACGGTGAAGAGACTTCTGCCCGCTTCGGCTGCCGGAAGTTTGAGTTTGACCCCCAGAAGGGCTTCATCCTGAACGGTCGCAGCTATCCGCTGCGCGGTGTTTCCCGCCATCAGGACCGCAAGGGGGCCGGCATTGCCCTGACAAACGAAATGATGGAGGAGGACATTTCCATCATTCTGGAAATGGGTGCCAACACCATCCGGCTGGCGCACTACCAGCACGCACAGTATTTCTACGACCTGTGCGATGAAAAGGGCCTTGTCATCTGGGCAGAGATTCCCTACATCACCATGCACATGACCAACGGCCGTGCCAACACCCTGACCCAGATGGAAGAGCTGATCGTCCAGAACTACAACCACCCCTGCATTGCCGTTTGGGGCCTGTCCAACGAGATTACCGCCGCATCCGCTGTCAATGAAGATCTGCTGGAAAACCACCGTCTGCTGAACGAGCTGGCCCACAAGCTGGACCCCACCCGGAAGACCACCATGGCAAATGTGTTCATGCTGGAGACCACCAGCCCCATTCTGGAGATCCCGGACGTGAACAGCTACAACCTCTATTTTGGCTGGTATCTGGGCGAACTGGAGCAGAACGACGAGTTCTTTGACAAATACCACGCCGATTACCCCGACCGCTGCATCGGCTTTTCGGAGTATGGCGCAGATGCTAACCCCCAGTATCAGAGCAGCCACCCGGAAAAGGGCGACTACACCGAAAGCTATCAGTGCGTTTACCACGAGCATATTGCAAAGATGATCGCCGACCGTCCTTGGCTGTGGGCGACCCATGTGTGGAATATGTTCGACTTTGCCGCCGATGGCCGGGACGAGGGCGGCAAGCACGGCGAAAACCAGAAGGGTCTTGTCACCTTTGACCGCAAGCTGAAAAAAGACCCCTTCTATCTCTACAAGGCCTACTGGAGCAAGGAGCCCTTCGTGCACCTGTGCGGCAGCCGCTATGTGGACCGCGCCGAGGATGTGACCGAGATCAAGGTCTACTCCAATCTGCCAGAGGTCTCGCTGTACAAGGACGGTCAGCTGGTGGAGACTAAGCAGGGCGACAAGGTGTTCGCCTTCCAGCTGCCCATTACCGGCAAGCACAGCATTGAGGCGTGCTCCGGCAAGCACAGCAGCGTAATTCTGGTGAACAAGGTGGACACCCCCAACCCGGACTACGCCATGGACAACCGCAAGAATGTGACCAACTGGTTTGACGGGGAGCTGGATGCCAGCTGCTGGTCGGTGAAGGACAACATGGCCAAAGCCATGGCAGACCCCAAGGCTGGCCCCATCCTGAAGCAGATCTCCGATAAGGCCGCCGCTGCCCGCGGCGATGTGGCCGCCGCCGTGAAGGATAACCCGGCTCTGGTGGCCATGATGGAGCGCGCCATGCAGCGGATGACCATTGAATCCATGCTGATGCAGGCAGGCGCTTCCGAGGAGGACATCAAGCAGCTGAACCGTGTATTGCAGGGTATTTCCAAGGAGTGAGTTTCGATGAGACAGACTTATTGCAACCCCCTTGATCTGGGCTACCGCTATCAGCACATGAAGGAAGGCCCGCGCGTGGCGGGTTTCCGGGAGGGTGCAGACCCGACGCTGGTTTATTTCAAGGGCAAATATTATCTCTTTGTTTCCATGTCGGCAGGCTTCTGGTATTCGGAGGATCTGCTGAACTGGGACTTCCATGCAGACCCCGGCCTGCTGATCTACGACTACGCACCGGATGTGCGGCAGGTGGGCAATTACCTCTATTTCTGCGCCAGCCGCAAGGGACGCAACTGCCCCATTTTGCGCACCGCTGACCCCCTGACTGAGCCGTTTACCGAAGTGTCTGCCCCCTTTGCCTTCTGGGACCCGGATCTGTTCTGCGATGACGATGGCCGAGTGTACTTCTACTGGGGCTGTTCCAATATTGCCCCCATCTACGGCGTGGAGCTGGACCCGGACACCATGACCCCCATCGGTGAAAAGCAGGAGCTGATCTTCGGCAATGAAACTACCCTTGGCTACGAACGCCCCGGCAACAACGGCATTGTGGACCGGGAAGCCAGCGTGCTGTACCAGTCTATGAAGCAGTTCTATGACCCCAAAACCGGCAAGCTGAATCTGCCGCCGCAGATGGCAAACATCCCCGGCCTGAGTGCCGAAAGTCTGACTGCCATGTTCAACGCCATCGGCAAACCCTACATTGAGGGTGCCTTTATGACAAAGCATAACGGCCTCTATTACCTACAATACGCCTGCCCCGGCACCCAATACAACACTTACGCCGATGGTGTATACACCTCCCATTCTCCGCTGGGCCCCTTTGTGCGGCAGGCATCCAACCCGTTCTCTGCAAAGCCCGGCGGATTCATCACTGGCGCAGGCCACGGCAGTACCATTGCCGACCGCTATGGCAACTGGTGGCACGCCTCCACCATGCGCATTTCCGTCAACTATGACTTTGAGCGCCGGGTGGGGCTGTTCCCTGCCGGGTTCGACAAGGACGGGGTTCTCTACTGCAACCAGAACTTTGCCGATTACCCACACTGCATCCCGTCTGGAAAATTCGATGCCGCCAGCCAGCAGCCGGAATGGATGCTGCTGAGCTACAAAAAGCCGGTCACGGCTTCCAGCACCGCAGAAAACAGCAGTCCGGAGCTGGCAGTCAACGAGGACTGCCGCAGCTGGTGGAGTGCCGCCAGCGCAGAACCGGGCCAATGGCTGTGTGTTGATTTGGGAAAGGACAGCGATGTCCGCGCCATTCAGGTAAACATGGCGGACGAGAAGCTGGTAGTGGATTTCCCGGCGGACAGCTACGGCGACGACCGCAAGACCCGCCACATCGAGACCCGCCCGCAGATCTCTCATTACACGGTGGAGACCAGTGTGAACGGCGCAGACTGGACGACCCGCGAAACGGTTGCCCGGGAATGCTCCAACGGCTACTACGAATATGCCGACGGCATCCGCGCCCGGTACGTCCGGGTCACCGGCGGCGAACTGCCCTACGGACAGGCGCTGCGCATCAGCGGCCTGCGGGTGTTCGGCAACGGCGAGGGCCCGAAGCCCGCACAGGCCGAAGCCGCCGGGGCTCGCGTGGATGCACTGGATGCAAAGATCACTTGGAAGCATATCGAAAATGCACAGGGCTGCAACGTCCGCTACGGCGTTGCGCCTGATAAGCTCTATCTGAGCTGGCTGGTGTACGATGCAGACGAAGTGACCCTTTCCACCCTGACCGCCGGGCAGGAATACTACGTCTGCGTGGACAGCTTTAACGAAAACGGCATCATGCCGGGTAAGACTTTCAAACTGGAGGGGTAAACCATGCCCATCAAAGCCGTGCAGCAATTTATGCTGGGCACTGTACTGAGCAACGAGCAGCAGGCCAAAGAGACCCTTGCTGCCATGAAAGCCGCCGGGTACGACGGCATTGAACTGTGTGGATTTATGATCCACCCCATTGGCTTTGTGGTAAAGCTGCTGACCAAGGCCGCCGGTATGCCGGTGGGCAAGGGCGGTAATCTGGACTGGCACAAGCTGGTGCAGGAGGCAGGCCTTCAGGTGGTCAGCCTGCACACCGACCTTGGCTCTCTGGAGCGGGATGCTCACGCTGTGGCCGAGGAAGCAAAGAGCTTCGGCACACAGTATGTGGTCATCACCGGGATGTACCGCTTTGATTACGGCGATGAAGCCACCATGCACGAGCTGGCGCAGCGGCTGAACAAAGCCGGCGAAGCCTTGGCAGCCGAGGGCATCCATCTGCTCTACCACAACCACAACTGCGAGCTGCGGCATGTGAATGCGGAAAAGCGCGCCTACGATATTTTAATCGAGGAAACGAATCCCACCTTTGTCAATTTTGAGTTTGACAGCTACTGGTTCACCGAGGGCGGTGCAAACGCCTTGGCATGGATGCAGCGGCTCGGCTCCCGTATGAAGCTGTGGCACATCAACGACCGGGGCACCCGCATCACCGGCAGTGCCATCACACCCATCCTGAAAACCGACAGCATGGAGCTTGGCACCGGCAACATGGACTTGGACAGCCTGATGGCACAGGCCCTTGCCATGGATGTGGATGCCGTTATTCTGGAAAGCCACCGCAACTGGGTGGACAATTCCCCCGTCAAGAGCTTCCAGCTCAGTGCAAAATACCTTGCACAAAAATTCTGATCTTGACATTCCCTCATCATTTTCTTCTTCATTCTCCCCCATAAAAGCAATGCCCCGCACCGGTTACTCCTTCCGGTGCGGGGCGTTGTGTTTTGCGGGGAATCTTTTTGCGTTACAGGGTGTGGGTGCCCGGCTGCAAGGTCAGGCTTCTGCCATCCGGGAGGGTGACTTCTGCGGTTCTGTTGCAGGGCACGGTGATGGTATAGGTCACGGCATCGCCTTCATACTGCCAGCCGCTTTCTATGCGCCCCACCGGGGAATCGTACACCGCTTTTGCCCAGCCCAGTGCAGGGTTCGGGGTGGGGGCGATGGTCAGGGTCTCCCCTGCCAGATGGATGCCGCACACGCCACCGAACAGCCAGCCGCAGATGGCACCGTAGGAGTAATGGTTCAGGGATTCGCTGGGGTGGCCGTTTGCGTCAATGCCCGTCCATGTCTCCCAGACGGTGGTAGCGCCCTGCTTGACCTCATAGAGCCAGCTGGGAGCGGTGTCCTGTAACAGCAGCTTATAGGCGGTGTCGGCATAGCCGTACTTTGCCAGCACCTCGCAGAGGAAGGGTGTAGAAAGGAAGCCGGTGTTCAGGTGATAGCCGTTTTCCGCCACCATCCGGTTCAGGGTATCCGCAGCGGCTTGGCTCTCCTCCTCGCCCAGCAGTGCAAAGGCAATGGCGCGGACGTATTCGCACTGGCGGTCAGAAGTGATTTTCCCATTGTCAGTAAAGGCGGCGCGGTACGCCTTTACCGCCTTTTCTGCCGTGTCGCGGTACTGCGCTGCGTCCTCTGCCTTGCCCAGCGCCTGTGCAATTTCTGCCAGAAGCCGCCCGGAATAAGCCAGATACGCCGTACCCACGCTTTTGCGCGGGTTCATCATCGCCTGCATGGGAGTAATGCCAGGCTCACACCACTCGCCGTAGTCCAGACCGTTCAGCACCGTGTACTTGGCGTATGCCCCGGTCTGCTGTTCCTCGGTGGTCTGCTGTGCACGGCCAAGCAGGAACGCATACCACTTCTGCATCATCTCGTAGTTGTCCGCAAGGATCTTGCGGTCGCCGGTGCGCTTATAAAGGACGTAGGGCACCAGAATGGCGGCATCGCCCCAGCCCGCCGACATACAGAGCATGGGGGTCATGTAGCCGGGGCGGCTGGTGGGCGGCGCAATGTTCGCCATGCGTCCATCCGGGTACTGGTTCAGGCGGCACTCGGCCAGCCATTTTTCCACCACCGGGTAGCAGTCCATCAGGGTCAGGCCGGTCTCGATGAACACCCCCATATCGCCAGTCCAGCCAGCGCGCTCGCGGGTGGGGCAGTCGGTGGGGATATCGCAGAAGTTGCCCTTCTGGCTCCACACACTGTTTTTCACCAGCTGATCCACATCGGCATTGCCGCACGCAAAGCTGCCGGTGACCGGCATCTCCGAATAGACGGCGTGGGCAGTAAACTCTGCGCCGGTCAGGTCGATGTCCGTTTCCACCTTTGCGTACCGGAAGCCCATGATGGTAAAGCTGGGCTTGTAGTGGTTCTCGCCCTCTTTGCAAACGAGTTCCAGCAGCTGCGCCGTGCCGCCCTCCTTGTGGCGGTTCCGGTCCTGAAAGTTCTCCTGCGTAAAGTTGCCGTTCTCGTCCAGTGCTTCGCCGCACAGCAGCTTGATTTTCTGCCCGGCGTGGGCGGTCAGCTTCATCTCCACATAGCCAGCCATATTCTGCCCAAAGTCCAGCACGGTCTCGCCGTTGGGGGTGCGCAGCAGCCTGCCCGCAAAGGCTTCCTGCTCCCGGATGGGCACGGTGTTCATACCGGTGATGGGCAGGGAGTTCGGCTCGGTCTTTACGCCATGCCAGCCGGAAAGCTCCTCTTCCAGCCGGGCATCGTGCACTTCGCCCTGCTGCAGATCATTTTGGCGAATCGGGCCGCACTGGGTGGCCTCCATGTCGTCATCCGAAACGCAGACCGCCTTGCCGTTCACTTCCAGCTGGAACAGGACAGCCAGTTCGCTGCCGAACAGGTCACGGTCACCATCCACGCCGGAGGTGCTGCGGTACCAGCCGTCGCCCAATGCAATGAGCAGCTTGTTTTCCCCCTCACGGACAAGTGCTGTCACATCGTAGGTCTGTGCCCCAAGGTGCTTGTCTGCGGTAAAGCTGCCGGGGGCAAGCACCTTGTCGCCGACACGCTTGCCGTTCAGCCATGCCGCATACAACCCCTTGGCGGTAATGTACAGCCGCTTGCTTTCTCCCGCCGGAGCAGTGAACGTTTTGCGCAGATAACTTGCCGGGCGGTGGGGCTGATAAGGCTGCGCCTGCCCTTTGCCGGAGGCTTCCAGCGCCGCCTGCTTCTGCTCCCAGTTGGGCTTTGCAAAGGCGTTGATGGCATCAGCGCAGTCGATGTCCGGCTCTTCTGTCTCCGGGCAGACCCACACGCCCTGCCAGTCTGCCTGTGCAAGCCCGGTCTCGAAGGAAGCGGTGCTCCATGCACCGGGCTGGTCATTTTCATCCCACAGGCGGATGCGCCACCGTCCCTGCGTCTTGGGCGGTACAGCGATGAGCGTTTCGGTGTGCATCACACTGCCCAAAGCCTTTCCGCTTGCCCACAGCGTTTCGGCTCCGGCGGTCACTTCGATTTCGTAGGCGGTCTGGCGCACGCCTTCGGCGCACTGCCACGATAAAAACAGCGTCCCGGCATCTATGCCGAGAGGCTGGGTCAGATGATTCGTTTTCAGGTTTGTTGCTTGCATCATCCGCATCTCCTTTTTCCGTTTGATTTCTGTTCTTATTATAAAGAGAATCCCACGGAATAAGGGTGCAAAATTTTGTGTTATCAGTCAAAAAGTCGTGCTATTTATGACAATTTAAAAAATTCATCTTGCTTCACGACTTTTCATCCGTACTGTCTGCGGTTTTCCTGTTATACTTTGGGCAAGAAAACCAGAGGGCTGCGGACTGCCCTCAAACGAAAGGAAGGCATTACAGAATGGACATTGAAAAGATCCTCCAGCAGATGACACTGGAGGAAAAAGCAGACTTCTGCTCCGGTTCGGATTTCTGGCATACACAGCCGGTGGAGCGGCTCGGTGTGCCTGCCGTGATGATGAGCGACGGCCCCAGCGGTCTGCGCAAACAGGACGAGCAGGGCGACCATCTGGGCATCAACGAAAGCATCCCTGCGGTCTGTTTCCCGTCCAGTGCGGCGGTGGCTTCCAGCTTTGACACCGCTCTGGCAGAAAAGCTGGGCGAAACGCTGGGCAACGAGTGCCGCGCCGAGAATCTGGCCCTGCTGCTTGGCCCCGGTCTGAACATCAAGCGCAGCCCGCTGTGCGGACGTAACTTTGAGTATTTCAGCGAGGACCCCTATCTCAGCGGTGAGATGGGGGCGGCACTGGTCAACGGCATCCAGAGCAATGGTGTGGGCAGCTGCATCAAGCATTTTGCCGCCAACAATCAGGAGACCGACCGGATGGTCAGCGACAGCGTGATGGACGAGCGCACCCTGCACGAGATCTATCTTCCCGCCTTTGAAACGGTGGTCAAAAAGGCAAAGCCGCTGGGCGTGATGGCCGCCTACAACAAGCTCAACGGCACCCACTGCTCGGAGAACAAGGAACTGCTGACCGACATCCTGCGCAAACGCTGGGGCTATGAGGGCATGGTGGTGACCGACTGGGGCGCAGTAAAAGACCGCGCCAAGGGCATCGCCGCCGGACAGGATCTGGAAATGCCCGGCGGAAGCGGCCGCGGCACAAACTCGATCCTTTCTGCCATCAAGGCAGGAACGCTCTCGGAGGAGGAGTTGAACGCTGCCGTCCGCAACCTGCTGCGGTTCGTGGATTCTGTGACCAAAACTGAAAACGCGAGCGCCGTATTTGACCGGGACGCAGACTACCGGATGGCAGTTTCTGTTGCAGAGAACTCTGCGGTTCTGCTGAAGAACGAAAAGGGCGTACTTCCTCTGGCAAAGGGCTGCAAGGCGGTGTTCCTTGGCGAATTTGCGCAGCACCCCCGGTATCAGGGCGGCGGCAGCAGCCATGTCAACAGTGCGAAGGTCAGCTGTGCGCTGGAGCACGCTCCCGGTGTAGCCTATGCACAGGGCTACCGCACCGATGAGGATACCGTTGATCCTGCGCTGGAACAGGCCGCCGTGGCTGCTGCTGCAGACGCAGAGGTCGCCGTGATCTTTGCCGGACTCCCGGAGCGGTACGAGAGCGAAGGCTACGACCGCACCACCCTTGCCATGCCGGAAAATCAGAATCATCTGATCGCCGCAGTCGCTGCGGTACAGCCGAATACCGTGGTCGTCCTGCACAACGGCTCTGCCATCGAAATGCCGTGGGTCAACGATGTCCCGGCTGTTCTGGAACTGTACCTTGCCGGTGACGGTGCCGGAGAAGCCGCCGTGAATCTGTTGTACGGCGCTGTCAACCCCAGCGGCAAGCTGGCAGAGACCTTCCCCCGGAGGCTGAGCGACACCCCGGCTTATCTTTCCTTCCCCGGCGAGCGGGAGACCAGCGTTTACTCTGAGGGCGTATTTGTCGGCTACCGCTACTACGACACCACGGAAGCAGATGTTCTGTTCCCCTTCGGTCATGGCCTTTCCTACACGACCTTTGAATACAGCGTACTCCGGCTGAGCCGCAGCACCGTCCGTGAGGGTGAAGAAGTGCAGGTCACCGTCACGGTAAAAAATACCGGCGCAGTCGCCGGCAAGGAAACGGTGCAGCTCTATGTAGCACCGCCCAAGGGTGAGCGTCACCGTCCGGTCCGGGAACTGAAAGGTTTTGCCAAGGTGTCCCTGCAGCCCGGTGAGAGCAAGGAGGTGCAGTTCACACTGGACAAGCGCAGCCTTGCCTATTATGAGCCGGAACTGCATGATTTCTATGCAGAAAGCGGCACTTACCAGATCTGCGTTGGTGCATCCAGCCGGGATCTGCGCCTGACCGGCTTGCTGGAATGGCAGGCAGCGCAGCCGCTGCCGGTACACTTTACCGCAGCCTCCACTCTGAAGCAGGTCATGACCCACCCGGTGGGTGCTGCCATCATCGGACCGATCCTGCAGCATATGGCCGCAGCCGCAGGCAGCGCCACCGGAAAAAAGGACGATGATGATTCTTCTCTGTCCATGATGATGGGAATCCAGCTCAACACGCTGATTGATTTCCACGTCCTGACCGAGGAGCAGCTGAACGGCATCCTGAGCCAGATCAATCAGGCGTAAGGCAGGGATTACGCGATAAAATAAGTCCTACTCTCTCCACTTTATTGCCATAAATTTTCCAAAAACCTCTTGACGCATTCTACATACAGTGGTATTTTTCTTGTAAATCCCACTGCTTTTGTGGATTGGCCCAAAACCATCCACAAGATGTGGTCGTGTTCATTTTGAACACAGCCACAGAAAGTGGTTGGTTATCACCGTGAGACCCACCACTTCCGTGAGGAAAAGTCCACGAAAGAACTTACCGCCCCGCAACACACCCGATTCATTTTGCCGCTTACTTCACCCGACAAAATCCATCGCTGCGCTGCGTGGGCGGTATTTTTCTTTTATGGTCACTTGTCGGGGCGGAGGCCCCTCCATCTTGCTAACGCAAGACCGTTCGGTCGCTCAAAAGCCCCACTGGGGCTTTTGTTGCTGCGCAAACGCGGCATTTTGCTTTCCGAAGAAACAAAAAATCCGAACCCTTCTCCTATTGAGAAAAGGTTCGGATTTTCATTATTTGGTGCGATGGAAGGGACTCGAACCCCCGGCCTACTGATTCGTAGGAACCGAATGGCACATTTTGTCCATTTCATCATTTGACGCTAAAACGTCATTTTAATCGAATTGCCGTTATTTTACCGTTGTTATTCTATTGCATTCTTTGCATTGCTTGCACGTCTTTGCACCTGTTATCCATCCTTGCGATGTGCAGAAAATGTGCAAAAGTGTGCAGAGCCAAAATCAGCCCGGCAAAACAGGCTGTTTCGCACAGCCCCAAAAGCTGGATTTCAACGGTATTTATTGTGCAAAATCTTCCAGTTTTATCCAAACAACAATCTTACATGACACACCGGTTTTATGGCAGGGTTTAGGACATCCGAACAGACACCGTTTGATATAGAA
>ENA-OZXD01000252-OZXD01000252.1-human-gut-metagenome-genome-assembly--contig:-NODE-252-length-17278-cov-16.998200_pt1 | contig 17278 bp, 15 predicted proteins | sample MGYA00244855_ERZ654094 | MGnify/ENA primary metagenome ERZ654094 (study PRJEB26926, sample SAMN06165277) | human gut metagenome | biome: ENVO:00009003; feature: ENVO:2100002; material: ENVO:00002003...
ACGAGATTCATGAGCGTCTCGTGGGCTCGGAGATGTGTATAAGAGACAGCCGTTACGTTTCACCATCATGGTGAAGCGCAGGGAACTCATGCTGATTTCTATTGTGCCGATTGTGCCCATCATGTTCATCACGACGGCCATCTGACAGCCCTGCAGAATACCATGCACGACTGTGTGCTCTGCCAATTGCAAAGCACTCCTTATCTGGCTCCATCCCTCATGGTTTGGGTTGCCATCGCCGTGCTCCATCTCTCCCCTCGCCGTACCTTCTGCTCTCCTTGCTTGTGCAGGGCGAAGGGGGTAAAATCTACCCGTGCTCCACCTTATTCTCTGTTTTTATAAATAATTGAATATTAACAGAATAAGGAAACAAATAACATAATGAGAACAATATTGAAATCAATATTGCTGATGAGCCTGTGCTCATCGGCAACAGCCCCTGCTATGGCTATAAAAAGAGCAAATCATGATAAGAAGGAAGCAAACATTCATGAAGAGGAAGCAAGCGATTCTACCAGACACCAGCCGCTGACGGAATCGGGCGTGAAACTGAACGAAGTGGTGGTAACAGGCTTGACGGGCAGCCAGAAACTGAAGCAATCGCCGGCACCTATCTCCTTCATTTCTGCCCGCCAGCTCGAAATGCAACCTTCTACCAACATCATCGACGCCATCGCCCACCAGCCAGGCGTTTCGCAGATTACCACGGGAAGCGGAATTTCAAAGCCCGTAATCCGTGGCCTGGGCTATAACCGCGTGGTAGTGGTAAACGATGGAATCAGACAGGAAGGACAGCAATGGGGCGATGAACACGGAATAGAAATCGACCCCGCTTCGGTTCATTCCGTAGAGATTCTGAAAGGTCCGGCAAGCCTCATGTATGGATCGGATGCGATGGCAGGCGTCCTCATCTTCCACTCCGCTCCTACCCTTGCCAAGGGCGACATGAGAGCAAATTTCTCAACGGGTTATCAAACCAACAACGGACTTTTTGATTATTCGCTCAACTTTGCCGGCAACCAGGGCGGATTTGTATGGAACACCCGCTACAGCGGAAAGATGGCGCATGCCTACAAGAATAAATACGATGGTTATGTATTCGGTTCATCACTCAGAGAGCAGGCATTCTCGCAGCTTCTAGGCTGGAACTACCGCCAGGGGCATTCGCATCTCACACTCGATTATTATCATCTCACTCCAGGCATCGTAGAGGGAGAAAGAGATGAGAAAACGGGCGAACTGGAAATTCCGGAAGGCTACGATGCCAAGAGTTACGGCAAGCCGATGCCTTATCAGCAGATTCATCATTACAAGGCTGTACTTGATAATTCCTGGTTCCTGGGCGACGGCAATCTGAAGTTCCTCCTGGGTTATCAGCAGAACCGCCGTCAGGAGTTTGAGGAGGAAGAGAATCCGAAGGAATGCGGACTCGATTTCATGCTCCATACCATGAATTACGACCTGCATTATCTCTCGCCGGAAATGAATGGCTGGAAGTTCTCTACGGGCATCAACGGTATGTGGCAGCAGTCGATTAATAAAGGTTCTGAATTTCTGATTCCAGCCTATCATCTCTTCGATTATGGTGTATTTGCCACGGTGAGCAAGGAGATAGGCAAACTGAACCTGAGCGGCGGCATCAGATACGATCATCGCCATCTGCACAGCGAGGCTTTGAGAGAAGAGGATGATGCTGAATCGAATGATGCTTTCCGTTTTCAAGCCTTCAAGCGCAGCTTTGAAGGAGTAACCGGAAGCATCGGATTGGCTTATGAAATCCTGCCCGATTTCAATCTGAAGCTGAACCTGGCAAGAGGATTCCGTGCTCCGAACATCAGCGAATTATCATCGAACGGTGTGCACGAGGGAACCCAGCGATACGAATTGGGAAATACCGGTTTGAAGCCGGAAAACAGCTGGCAATTCGACCTTGGTCTGGATTATTCTTCGCCTATCATTTCGGCAGAGCTCTCGCTGTTTGCCAATCGCATCAACCATTACATCTATAGCGAGAAGTTGGCAGATGAGAACAATCAGCCTGTCTTCATCGACGACACGCCAGCCTATCAGTTTACTTCGGGCGACGCCCGCATTCTGGGTGGTGAGGCGAGCATCGACATCCATCCTGTAGAGCATCTGCATATCGGCAACACCTTCTCGTATGTCAACTCGGTTCAGTTGCATCAGCCATCCGAATCAAAGTATCTGCCATTCACCCCAGCTCCTCGCTGGGTTTCGGATGTAAGGTATGAGTTTGTCTGCGACGGCAAGACTTTCAACCATCTCTTCGTAAAGCTACAGATGGATTGCAATCTCCGCCAGAACCATTATTTCGCAGCCAACGAGACGGAGACCGCTACGCCATCGTACACCTTATTAAACATGTATGCCGGTACCGACGTGAAGCTCCATGGCAAGCGCCTTCTCTCGCTCTATCTTTCGGGCGAGAACCTGACCAACCGTGCTTACCAGAACCACCAGAGCCGTCTGAAGTATCTTGACGTAAACCAGGTTACAGGCAGAAGAGGCGTTTACAATATGGGCCGCAACTTCAGCATAAAGATAGTGGTTCCGATAGAGCTGTAACTCCCCTTTTAGGATAAGCAATTCCTCATCAGAAATCAGAATTTTGAATAAACAAGTGCCGATAAGGATGCCAAAAGCTGCCGGAAAAGCAACTTTTGGCGCCATTATCGGCATTTTTTCGTCTAATTATTAGACAAACATTACCACTTTTCTATGATATTTCGTAACTTTGCACCATGATTAAGAAACAAGGAACGATATTGATTGTTGATGACAACCGCAACATTCTTACTACGGTAAGGATGCTGCTGGAACCCATATTCGATGGCATCATCACCATCGCCAACCCTAACTCCATCCCAGCCAAGCTGAGAGAGGAGCACCCCGACGTGGTGCTGCTCGACATGAACTTTTCCAGCGGAATCAATTCGGGAAACGAGGGACTGTACTGGCTCAGGAAAATCAAGAGCCTCAGCCCGAAAACCGAAGTGGTACTCTTTACCGCCTACGCCGACATTCAACTTGCCGTAACAGGCATCAAGGAAGGTGCCGCCGACTTCATCGTGAAGCCTTTTGAAAACGAGAAGATGATTCGTACGCTGGTAGAGGCTAGGGATAAGAACAGGGCTGTGGATAACGTTATCAACAGGAAAGGTGGAAAACCTGGTGGAAAAGATGCGCAAAGCGCTATGTATTGGGGAGATAGCGAAGTTATGAACAATTTGAGAAGTATTGTGGAAAAAGTTGCCGCAACCGATGCAAACATCCTCATTACAGGCGAAAACGGAACAGGTAAAGAGGTGTTAGCCAACGAGATACATCGTTTATCCACAAGATGTGGGAAAAAGATGCTGCCTGTGGATATGGGAGCCATTACGGAAACCCTTTTCGAGAGCGAACTCTTCGGTCATGTGAAGGGTGCTTTTACCGATGCCAAGGTGGATAAACCGGGCAAGTTTGAGCTTGCCGACGGCAGCACCATCTTCCTGGATGAGATAGGAAACCTATCCTACGGCCTTCAGGCAAAACTCCTTACCGCCCTGCAACGCAGAAGCATCGTAAGAGTGGGCGGAAGTAAGCAGATTCCCATCAACGTACGACTGGTTTGCGCCACCAACCGCAATCTGCAGCAGATGGTAAACGATGGCGAATTCAGAGAGGATTTGCTCTATCGTATCAATACCATCCATCTGGAATTGCCTGCCCTGAGACAGAGAAAATCAGACATCGTTCCGCTGGCAGAAAGATTCCTCCATCAATATGGCGATTTATATAATAAGTTGAATCTCCGTTTTTCGGAAGAGGCTGAGAAAAAACTTACCAGTTTGCCATGGTACGGAAACATCCGTGAACTCCAGCACGCCATCGAGAAAGCCGTGATTCTATCTGATGGCGGAATGATTTCTGCCGAAGATATTGACGGCGGAAACCAGCAGAGAAAAGAGAAGCCCCTAGAAGAGGTTCAGACGCTCGACGAGATGGAAAGCCGAATGATAGAGAAAACCATCAGGGAATGTGAAGGAAATCTGTCGGTAGTAGCCGCAAAACTGGGCATTTCCCGCCAGACGCTTTACAATAAGATTAAGCGATACGGGTTATGAATTTAGGCACGGATTACACAGATTACACGGATTTTTAGTTATCAGATGAATAGTCAGTTAGCAATCATCGTTTTATTGGTGATTTTGGTGGTTTTAATAGCAGTCAACATCTGGCTCTACCGCCACTATCGCCGGAACATCAAGAAGGTAACCTTCCTTTTTGATGCGATAGATAATGGGGATTTCTCCTTCAACTTTCCTACGGAGAAGAGGTTTAAGGAAGATAATATTCTACACCAGTCCCTCAACCGCATCAAGCTTTTCCTACAGCATACGAGAGAGGAGCAGATGGAGCGGGAGAAATATTACGAGCAGATTCTGAATGCGGTGGATACGGGCATCCTGGTGGTGGATGGCCACGACAACATCCTGCAGCACAATCAGGCTGCCCTCCGGTTGCTCAATACGGATGTGCTTACCCACATGAACCAGGTAAAAGGAAAACTGAAGGATGAACACCTGGCAAAGCATGAGACGCAAGCCATGCTGAAAGACAAGCACGTGCGCATCATCGCCCTGAGCGACGTGAGCCACGAGTTGAGCAACCAGGAGGTGGATTCTTGGATCAAGCTGATTCGTGTGCTGACCCATGAAATCATGAATACCATCACGCCGGTTACTTCGTTGAGCGAAACTCTGCTTACCCGGGTTACAGAGGATAAAGACTTGAAGCAAGGCTTGGAAACCATCCACAAAACAGGAACAGAACTGTTGGCTTTCGTCAACAACTATCGCCGTTTCACCCATGTTCCCCAGCCTCAGCCTGCCCTCTTCTATGTGGAACCATTCCTGGAAAGAATGGCGTTGCTCTGCAACCACGAAGTAGAGATAGAAGTTTCTCCCAAGGATTTGCTGGTTTACGCCGACGAGAGCCTCCTCTCTCACGTGGTAACGAATCTTCTGAAGAATGCCGTAGAAGCTTTCAGGGAAAAGGAAAGAGAAAACAAGCAGGAATGCCGCTCCGCGGATTTGCAATCCGCGGCAAGCAAGAAGGCATTTATCCGTCTCCATGCCTACGCCAACGCCCAGGAATCCATCATCATCGACGTGAGCAACAACGCCGGTCTCATCGCCGAAGATGTAGCCTCCCACATTTTCATCCCGTTCTTCACCACGAAGCCGGAAGGAAGCGGAATCGGTCTCTCCCTCTCCCGCCAGATCATGCGAGTAAGCGGCGGCAGTCTCTCGCTCCATCAGGACAAGACACAGGGAATCACCACCTTCCGCATCATCATCCCATAACATAAACACATTTTTTGAAAGAAAAGTTTGGTGTTTATCCATAAAAATCGTATCTTTGTCCCCACAAATACAGAAGATTATGGCATTCGAAAAGGAAATCAAGAAATACGAGGATTTGAGACGCAAATATCAAACCCTTATCATCAATAAAATGGATAGAGAAGAGTACATCAAATATAATGAAGTACTCTTCTCTACCCATTCGTGCGCCATTGAAGGCAACTCATTCTCCGTAGATGATACCCGGGAACTGAAGGAGAAAGGATTAGGGATGATTCCTGCCGGAAAGACTCTTTTCGAGGCTTTCGAAATGCTTGACCACTTCGAAGCCTTCGAGTACATGATGCAAAACACGCAGCATCCACTCGACGAGAATCTTCTGAAAGAAATCAACAGGCGGGTTACCAGCCATACGCTTTCCTATCGGTCTCCAGAAGCTATTCCGGGCGAATACACCACCACGGACATGGCTGCAGGCGACACGGTATTTGGCGACCACGAAGAACTCATCGCCAGAATTCCCAAACTGTTGGAATCTACCGAAAAAGCCATCGTTTCAGCAGCCGTTCATCCCATGATTCTTGCCGCCCGCTTCCATGGCTTCTACGAATATCTCCATCCGTTCCGTGATGGGAATGGAAGAACAGGACGACTCATCAGCAACTACATTCTCTTAAGATTGAATCATCCTCTCCTCATCATCCCATCCGAAGCCCGACAGGAATACATTTCTGTCCTCCGTATGATTCGTACGGAAGCAACCGACGAGCACCTCATCTGTTTCTTCTTCAAGATGGCAATACAGAGAATGGAAGAAGAGCTGAAGCAGAAAGAGGCTAACACCAAGCGATTTATGACTTTTCTCTTCTAACAAAGCATCGGATGCCCCTCAGAAGTGACAGAAGCACTAAAGCTGATTGCCCTCCGCCTCCACAATCTGTCCATCAAACAGGCGAATGGTGCGATGGGCTATCTTGGCATCGTGCTCATTATGCGTTACCATGACGATGGTGGTGCCCTCGTGGTTCAGTTCGGTAAGCAGATGCATCACCTCAGCTCCATTCTTGGAATCGAGGTTACCCGTAGGCTCATCGGCAAGGATGAGCTTCGGACCAAAGACCACGGCACGGGCGATGGCTACTCGCTGCTGCTGACCACCTGAAAGCTGATGAGGGAAGTGCTTGGCACGATGGCTGATGGCCATTCGCTTCATAATCGCCTGCACCTTTGCCTTACGCTCCGCCTTCGGAATGTTGAGGTAAGTAAGAGGAAGCTCGATGTTCTCCTCTACATTCAATTCATCTATCAGATTGAAGCTCTGGAACACAAAACCGATTTCTCCCTTTCTCACATCCGTGCGCTCCTTTTCCTTCAGGTTTGCCACCTCGTGATTACCCAGGAAATATTTTCCCGAAGTTGGGTTGTCGAGCAAACCGAGGATGTTGAGCAAGGTGGATTTGCCACAACCTGATGGTCCCATAATGGCGACAAACTCGCCGTCTTCTACTGTGAAAGATACGTTATTTAAAGCAATCGTCTCCACATCTTCTGTGCGGAATGACTTGCAAAGATTCTCTACTTTTATCATTTCTTCTAATGTTTAATGTTTAATTTGGGCATACGCCCTTAAATCTGTGTCATCTGTGAAAATTTGTGGGAGACTTATTCATCCTTGAGATACTTCACAGGATTACTATTCGCCACCTTGTAGCAGTTGATGATGACGGAAAGCCCGATGATGACGAGCAAGATGATGGTAACGCCGATAAACAGCAAAGGCGTCATCGTAATCTTCTCGCTGAACGACATCAGCCATTGTCTGGCTATCAGCCAAGCCCCCAAGTCGCCCACGATGATGCAAGGCAAGGCAATCTTCATAATGTCCTTCAGGAAGATGCGAAGAATATCCTTCACCTTCGCCCCGTTCACCTTTCTGATCGCAATCTCCTTGCGACGGCGGTTCACCTCATCACTCGTATAGCCCACCAATCCGAAGAGGGCGATAATCATCGTCACAATGCCGGCAACCAGGATTCCGTTGCGGAAATTGAGCTGGGAAGCGTACTGGTTAGCCAATTCTGAAGCATAACTCTTCACGATGACCTTATTGTTCGGATACATCGCCTGCACCTTCGATTGCAACTCTGACAACGATTCATCCCTTAGTTCTTTAAACTTAACCAACATGTAGTAAGCCGTCTTGGCTGAATAGAAATACAAGTCAGGAAATTCATTCATTCCATCACCCCCGGTTTCCACAGCACCCCAACGGATATTCTTGCTCACGCCACAAATGGTAAAGATACTATTATGTCCTTTCCCATCATCATGTCCTGTACAGGTAATTTGCTTGCCAACTACGCCATCCTTCCAATGCCACGTTTTGATGAGTTTCTCAGCACCTCGTTCATCAATAATAACCTGTCGGCAACTGTCATTTCTTTCCGTAAAGAAAGAACCCTGAACGATAGGAATATTCATCATCTTGAAGAAATTGTCATCCACTCCCGACATCTCCATGATATTAAAGGTATTCTTCTCGTCGCCAGGTACTCCAACCATATTTCCACTACGATCATACCCATCGAGCGGAACATTAAAAGTCGAACTGCAATCCTTGACATTCGGCATCCGTCTGATTTCTGCCAGACATTGGTTGCGCTGGTCTCTATTGCTGGCATCTATCGAAACAATCGCTACATGATCGTAATCATACCCAGGATTGAGTCCCAACATCAGCTGGTATTGACCATTCACGATGTAAAGCAAACTGAACAGCAAACCAGAGATAACGAACTGGATGCCCAGCAAACCAAGTTTCCATTGGTTGCGATTCTCATTATAACCACGGAAAGCGATGGCTACAGGAATCCTGTTGTAAAGCCAACCTGGCAGCAAGCCGCCAACCAGCAGTACCAGAATACAGATAGCCACCAATATCCAACTGCCACGATTAAGCACCAACGTGCTTACCGGAGCAGAGAGGAAGTTTTCGATGGTTCCCTTGCAAAGGAATACAAGACCTGCAGCAAGAACAACCGACAGTCCCACATGCACCAAAGCCTCAGAGAAAATGATGGCATGAATGTTCTTCGATTCGGCACCATAGCACTTACGGACAGCCATTTCGCGAGAACGACCCACGAGATTTCCCACGATGATAAGCAGATAGTTCATCACAGAAGTGAAGAGGAGGACAAAAGCGATAATTCCCATAATCCATCCCATCTTCTTGATATAAGGATTTTGGGTGTAAACATCGCTCAATACCGTGAAATCATAGTTCAGTTCTATTCCCATATTCTTCATCTCCTTCAAAGGGAAATGATCCTCTCTCATCTTATTCACGTAAGGCTTGAGTTCTTTTGCCTCATGCCCCTTTGCCAACCGGATGTAGGACCTATAGGAATCATTTCCCACCCATTGGCCTCTGCCATCGTAGGAATATACGTATGGCACACTACACCTCGACAGAATCATCTGCGTACCATGAAAGGAAGAACCCCAGGGAAACGTTTCGAAAACACCATAGATGGTAAAAGTGGTTCCCGGATAATTAGAAAGCGTGAAATGCTTACCTACAACATTACCACCAATCTTTGCTGCCGTTTCTGAATCGATGAGACAGGACAAAGGTTGGGATAAAATCTGTTTAGCCTTGCCTATCAATATCTTCTGTGGAAAGACATCAAAGAAACAACTGTCTGCCATCATGATATTGGCAGAAATGATGTTCTGGTCTTCCATCTTGCATTGGGCATCATCATAAAAATAGTGAGTACTGGTAGCAGCTTCCACCATAGGCGCATATTGCTTTACACCTTGGGCGGTGGCTCCTGAAGTATTGGTAAACTCCATGGTTTCGCCATGGTTACTGCCCACTTCTGAAATCTGGTACGTCCTTTCCCATCCTGGGAAATACGTATCGTAAGTCTGCTCGAAATAAATCTCGGCAATAATTACCGAACTGATTGCCAATCCGAGCGCCAGACACAATATCTTCACGAAGTTGTGCTGACCTCTTCGAGGCAGATTTTTGAATGCGTTAATAATATGATTCATATCAATATCCTGTTTCAAGGGCGTTAGCCCAATTTATCACTAATCACTACTAGTTAATCATTACTAACTAATCACTACTAATTAAAAACTAATACATCATTGTCCTTATAGGCTTCATAGCCGCTAACGATAACCTGCTCACCTGGCTCCAAGCCTTCAATCACCTCATAATACTGAGGATTCTGGCGACCGATGGTGATCTTTCGGCGATAAGCCTTCTTGCCACTCTTGTCTAAAACAAAAATCCATTGACCGCCCGTTACACTATAAAACGTGCCTTTAGGGATAATTATTGCCTGCTTCGACTGACCGAGCTGCAAATCTACATAATAAGTCTGACCGGTTCGGATGTTGCCAGGGCGAACGCCTTTGAAAATGAAGTCGATGCGGAACCTGCCGTCTCTTACCTCGGGATAAACCTTGCGAACCTGCAGGAGATAATGCTTGCCGTTCTGGTCGAAAGTGGCTGTGAGCCCCGGTTTTACCCGGTCGATGTAATGCTCATCCACCTGCGCCTGCACCTTGAAATCGCTGAGGTCGTTGATGACTCCTATCTTCTGTCCGGCAGAAATGCTCTGTCCCAGTTCCACATCGAGCAAGCCGATTTCGCCCGAAATGGTGCTGCGGATATTCAGTTTCTCCTTGCGCTGGCGAACCAGCTGCACATTCTTCTGCATGGCTTCCAGATTATCGCCCATCTGATCCATCTGCGAACGGCGGAGCTGTGCATCCTTCTTCAATCGCTTGCTGATGAGCGCATGCTTCTTGACGGCAAGGTCGTAATCTTCCTTTGCCTTGAGATACTCCTCGCGCGAATTGAGTTCTTCCTTGTGCAACGCCGCCTGATGCTGATAGGAACGGCGCTTGGTAATAACATCCTGCGAAAGCGACAGTTCCTCGTTGCTATTGTTCAGGCGGTCCTGCTCCATCGAAATCTGGGTGTTGCGAAGCATGTCCTGCTTTTCGGCAAGTTCGCTCTCGGCATTCAAAATCTCCAGATCGAGATTCGAATTGCTCAGTTTCACGATCACATCGCCCTTGTTTACGTGGGCACCTTCATCCACCACTTTCTCCAGAACAATACCGCCTTCCTCTGAACTGATCTGCACCACGGAGATAGGAACCACCTGTCCATCCACCGAAACATAATCGTTGAACTGCGCCTTCTCTACGGTTCCGATGCTCAATCCCTTCCTGTCCACCTTCAGGGTGGAAGAGAAATTGCTCAATCCCAACCAAATGAGGACTGTGATCAAAACCGCTCCTCCGCTAATCCATGCCCAATACTTGCGAGGCACGAGATATTTTTTTTTTTCTATCTTTATATCCATAATTTAAGTGAAGAGTGAAGAACGAAAAGTGAAGAATTCACTTGCATTCTCCAGGTTTATTTAATTAAATTTTCTCCTTGGTAATAAGCAACCAGCCTCTGTTTGATAATGAGCAGCATCTGCATCTGGAGTTCCTTGATTCTACTTTCCAGAAGCGTCTGGGCTGCGGTATGAAGGTCGAAGGTGGAAAGCATTCCTTCTTCAAACTTCCGGCTCGACATGTGATAGGCGAGCGAATCTGAGGCCACCTTCTTCTGCATCTGATGCAACTCCTTGGCGTAACCCTCTGCATCCATTACCGCCTGGGCTATCTGGTCGTGAAGTTTGCGACGGGTTTCCTCCAGGTTCACCTGTGCCAGTTGCCAGTCGTTGCGTGCCTTCTTCACGCTGTGCCATCGGTCGCTATTATAAATAGGTATGGAAAGGGTCAATGCGAGGTATTCGCCCTGGTTGTTGTGAAACTGCGAGGCAAACCCATCGTATTGCCCTTTCTGAGAGAGATTCTTATAATAGTTGGTAGAAATGCCACCACCGAGAGAGAGTGATGGCAGCAATCTGCCTTTTGCAATCTTGTAATCATACCGTGCCCGCTCTACTTCGTATTCTGCCGACTTCAAATCGGGAGAAATATGCTGGAAGGCCTGGTAAACGGTTTCGTAGTTTACTCCAGATTCAGGAACCTCTTTATAATCAGACGTTAACTTCAAATTCTGCTCCTCATTAATCAGAATTTTCAGCTCTTCATCCACCGGAAAATTCATCGCTGATTTCAAGGCGAGCAGACTCTGTTTTGCCACATTCTCCTGATGCGTAAGATTGTATTCATCTTCTGCCACCTGCGATTCCATCTGCACCACATCCGGGCGCCCCTTTTCGCCCAGTTCATACAGGCGCTGCATCTTAGCCAGCATCCGCTTGCTCTCGTTCAGTTTCTCGCTTGCTATCCGAATGCTTGCCTCAGCATAGGCAGCATCCACATATTTCTGCATCACGTCGATGGCGCGGTCATCCTGAATCTTCTGCATCGCCGTGGCTGAATAATCACGGCTCAGCTTAGCCTGCTTCAAGGCGTTGATGGTGGCGAAACCATCAAAGACATTCAGTTCGGCATAAAGCTGATAATAGTTGTTGAATGTCGTTACATTATTATAAGTATTGGTTTCCGGGTCGATGTTTCGTCCCCAGGCATACTGTCCCTGCACGCCGCCCGTAACGGTAGGCAGGAATCCTGCCACAGCATGCTGGTAATCCTGCTTGCGCTGGCGGGCATTCACCACCTCCCGCTTCACCTCCGTGGCGTGCTCCACGGCGTATTTCATGCAGTCGTCAAGGCTCCAGCTCTGTGCCGAGACGCCAGCCGTCCAAACCAGCCATCCTATCAATATTCCTATTCTTTTCATAATCTTCTTCATTTTGGCATGATAAGGACAAGAGCCGTGCCAAAACAGCATTTCTCCTGATAATCAATTCCTTAGATAAAAAGCCTCATTAAACAAACTGTCCAACAATTAGACACCGGCGTCTAATTGTTGGACAGAAACCTCATTATTTATCGGCTTTCGTAAGTACTTGCATCAGTCTTCGAAGCTATTTGTGTTAAAACAGGAATCTAATAATCCTCCATATAACCCTTGGTAAACATATCGTAGGACAGAGCTTCCAGTTCTGAGAGCGTCATCTGCTCTACCGAATGCTCTATCTTACGTATCAGTTCGTCTCGCTTGAAATCGTCGTCATCGCTCAGACGCGATGTAAATCTGTTACTCATTTTTTTGAATGTTAAGTGTTGAATGTTAAATGTTGAATTGGGCATACGCCACTAAATCTGTGTCATCTGTGAATTGAAAATCGCTGGTCGAAGGGAAAAGCAAATCTATAAGAAGATTACATCCGCTCGTAGGTGTTGATAACATTTCCATCATACGCCTCGTGGCTGATTAACCGGACGTTATGAGGAAGCATAGGCGCTGGCGTTCCTGAAGTTACGGAGTTTTCCACAGATGTGGACAACAACGTTTCTACCCTGATTTCATCCCAAAGTCCAGCATCGAGGAATGCCTGATGGGTGATGGCGCCTCCCTCTACTATCAGCGACTGCACCTTATTATTATATAAGTACTGCATGATTTGCTGCAACACTTCCGTCTTGCCCCGTGAGAAATCCAGACCTTCGAAACAAGGATGATGGCGGTCGATGACCAGGCGCATCGGGTCCTTGCCGCTCCAATCTCTAACGTTGAGCTGACTGTGGTCGCGCTCATCGGTTACGCGGCCTATGAGGATGGCATCGTTCTCAGCACGCAACTTGTGGGAGAGCATCTTGGTGAAAGGCGAGGAAATAGCCATACCCCTACCCCCGTTGTCAAGAAAGCCATTCGCGGTCTGCGCCCATTTCAGGATGATGTAAGGACGCTGATGGGTGTTAAAGGTGATGAAGCGCTTGTTGAGTTCGAGACATTCCGCCTCCAGAACGCCTACAGTTACTTCAATGCCTGCCTCGCGAATCTTGCGGATACCGCGGCCCTGAACCTTGGCAAAGGGATCTACGCAGCCGCAAACGCATCGCTTTACTCCTTTTCTTACTATCAAATCGGCGCAAGGCGGCGTCTTGCCATAATGAGAGCAGGGTTCGAGACTCACATAGATGGTAGCTTGGCTTAATAGATGCTCATCCTCGGGCTTAACAGATGCAAAGGCGTTGACTTCAGCATGCCCTTCTCCGCATCTTACATGATAGCCTTCGCCGATGATTCTACCATCCCCACTCACGATAACGGCTCCCACCATCGGATTGGGTTTGGCATTCTCTCTTCCGTTTTTCGCCAGCTGCAGACAGCGGCGCATAAACATTTCGTCTATTTCCTTTTGCGACAACGGTTCGCCCGTCTTCACATTCTGAAAAGAAACATTATTTTGTTCCATATCTAAAACTTTTCTTCGTTTTTTACTTACTTTTCGATAAAATGTCGTACCTTTGCTCTCAAATCATAATATACGATTTAGAGATGAAAACGTATCAACAACTTTGGCAATCCATTACCCCTCTATATGAGGCGGGCGAAGCACAGGCTATCGTCCGCACCGTGCTCGATGTGAAGTACGGAATGACGCTGACCGACATAATCTGCGGCAAAGTTAATGAATTATCTGCAGATGAAGAAAGAAAACTGGAAGAAATTATCAGAAGATTGCAAAAAGGCGAACCTGTACAGTATGTTCTGGGCGAAGCTGACTTTGCAGGAAGAACCTTCCATGTAGAGTCGGGCGTGCTGATTCCGAGACCCGAAACGGCGGAACTCTGCGAGTGGATAAAAAAAGATGCGACTGAAAACAAAGGGATTACGGAAGGAGAGAAGGAAGAAAATACCATCCGCATCCTGGACATCTGTACGGGTTCGGGCTGCATCGCCATTACGCTGGGACTGGACATCGGCGGCTCGGAGGTTACGGGTTGGGATATTTCGGAAAATGCCTTGAAGATAGCACAGGGAAATATTGCGCTTCTGGATGCCGGTAACGTAAAAATAGAATATCAAGATGCCCTGAAATTGGCGGAAACATCGGATACCGGAAGATGGAACATCATCGTGAGCAATCCCCCGTATATCTGCGAAAAGGAGAAAGCGGATATGGAGAAGAATGTGTTGGAACACGAACCCGGAATCGCCCTCTTCGTGCCCGATGAAGAGCCTCTGAAGTTCTATAGGGCCATCGCCGAATATGCCTCTTCTGCCCTCAAATCCGGAGGTGCATTATACTTCGAAATCAATCCTATCTACGAAAAAGAAACAAGGGAAATGCTGGAAGGATTGGGTTTTAAAGCTATTGATACAAAGGAAGATGCCTTCGGAAAGCAGAGAATGATGCGAGCCGGCAAATCATAAAGTTCAATGTTCAAATCTCAAAGTTCAAAGTAAAATTATCATGTTCAAATCTCAAAGTTCAAAGTATAAAAAGCCGATGACCGAGCAGCAGGCGCTCCTGAAGCTCACCACCCTCTGCACCCAAGCCGAACATTGCTCGCAAGAGATGATCGACAAGATGAAGAAGTGGGAACTGCCCGAAGATGCCATCGCCAGAAACATGGAATTCCTGACCGAGAAGAAATTCATCGACGACGAACGTTTCGCACGCTTCTTTATCAACGACAAGATAAAATACAACAAGTGGGGACGCCGGAAGGTGGAACAGGCGCTGTGGATGAAACATATTCCGAAGGACATCTCCGACCCTATCTTCGAAGAGATTGAAGACGACCTGTATATGGAAACCCTCCTGCCCCTGATGAAAAACAAATATAAAACCATCAAGGCAAAGAACGACTATGAACGCTCGATGAAACTCATCCGCTTTGCCCTGGGAAGAGGATACAGCATGGAGGTTATCCACAAATGCATCGACCGGATGAAGGAAGAAGATCTGGGAGACATCGATTTCGAAGAGGAATTCTAAAGCAAAGCATCAAGTTCAATATCCAAACCTCAAAATTAAGAGTAAAGCCATGCGTACCAGCCTGTTAAGAGACATATTAGATTTATTCTTCCCCCGAACCTGCGCCATCTGCGGAAATGTGCTCGCTGGCGGGGAGGAGATGATATGCATAAAATGTCTGTTCCGCATGCCGAGAACCGATACCTGGAAACAGCCCTACGACAACGAGATGGCAAAACTCTTCTGGCATCTGATTCCCATCGAACGCTGCTGCGCTCTCTTCCATCACATCAGCCATGCTACATCGGCTAGAGCCGTCTACCAACTGAAATACATGCATCATCCTGAAATGGGAATCTATCTGGGCAGAATGCTGGCAAAGAAGGGGTTAGGCATTCAGTTCTTCGACGGAATAGACGCCATCATCCCCATCCCGCTCACCCGAAAACGAGAAAAAGAACGCGGCTATAACCAGAGTCTTCTCATCGCCAAAGGTATCCAGCAACTCACCCATCTGACCATCATCAAGGATGCCGTAAGAAGGAAAAAGTTTAGCGAAAGCCAAACCCACAAGAACCGGCAGGAAAGACAGGAAAACGTGAGCCAGGTTTTTGAAGCCGCAGCAACCTATCATGACGGGCAGGGCGAGCACCCCATCACGCAACTTGAGGGCAAACATATCCTCATCATCGACGACGTATGCACCACCGGAGCCACCATCATCTCCTGTGCGGAAACCCTGATAAAAGCAGCCGGAAAGATGAAGATAAGCGTGCTGACTGTAGGTTTCGCACACGACTAAAGGCCCTTTTTGTCGAGAGTTAAAACATTTTAACCCTAAATATAGCCGCCGTGTGCAAAAATCATTGTACCTTTGCAAAATAATTAATAATAATTTAATCCTTTAAAGATTATGGACAAACTGAAGAAAGAATTCGCATCTAAGTTATTGAAAGTAAAGGCAATCAAGTTGCAGCCTAAAGATCCATTCACATGGGCTTCTGGCTGGAAGTCACCATTCTATTGCGATAACCGCAAGACACTCTCATTCCCAGAACTCCGCAATTATGTAAAGCTTGAGCTCGTTCACGCTATCCTGGAGCAGTTCCCTGAGGCTGATGCTGTAGCCGGAGTAGCTACTGGTGCCATCGCGCAGGGTGCTTTGGTTGCTGACGAACTGAACATGCCTTTCGTATACGTTCGTTCTAAACCAAAGGATCACGGTATGCAGAACCTCATCGAAGGTCAGCTCGACCCTAAGGCTAAGGTTGTGGTAGTAGAAGACTTGATTTCTACCGGCGGCAGCTCTCTCAAAGCAGTAGAGGCTCTCCGCAAGAACGGCAACGAGATTGTGGGCATGGTAGCTAGCTATACCTATGGTTTCCCTATCGCCGAGAAGGCTTTTGCTGATGCTAACGTAAAGCTGGTTACTTTGACCGACTATGAGCACGTAGTGGCAGAGGCTCTGGAGACTGGCTATATCAAGCAGGAAGACGTAGAGCTGCTCCACGAGTGGCGCAAGGATCCAGCTAACTGGAAGAAGTAATCAAGCTGACCCATCAATAATGAGTACAAGTACATTCGAAAGTAATATCAAACAGATTCCTCACAAGCAGGAATCTGTTTACCGTACATTGAGCGATCTGAACAACCTGCAGATGCTCAAAGACCGCTTCGAGCAGGTGAAAGACCAGATTCCGGAAGACAAGAGAAAGGAAATGGAAAAGCTGAAGGACCTCAAGTTTGATAGCGACAGCATCTCTATCACAGCACCTATGGTGGGTGAAATCAAGATGCGCATCATCGACCGCGAGGAGCCTAAAACCATCAAGTTTGAAACAGAAAACAGCCCTGTTCCTTTCAACTTCTGGATTCAGCTGCTCCCTACAGGCGAGTTCTCATGCAAAATGAAACTCACCATCAAGGCAGAACTTAACATGTTTATCAAGGGTATGGTGAAGAAGCCATTGCAGGAAGGCATCGAAAAAATTGCTGATGCGCTTGCGATGATTCCTTACCAGGATTAATAAATAGGGTGTCCAGTTCTCTGTTCTTAAAAACAAGCTGGAAACATCCCTGTTAATT
>ENA-OZXD01000266-OZXD01000266.1-human-gut-metagenome-genome-assembly--contig:-NODE-266-length-16907-cov-14.701875_pt1 | contig 16907 bp, 17 predicted proteins | sample MGYA00244855_ERZ654094 | MGnify/ENA primary metagenome ERZ654094 (study PRJEB26926, sample SAMN06165277) | human gut metagenome | biome: ENVO:00009003; feature: ENVO:2100002; material: ENVO:00002003...
CGAGATTCATGAGCGTCTCGTGGGCTCGGAGATGTGTATAAGAGACAGCTCTTTGTGCTTGCTTTTTTCAAGTTGTGGAACCAATCAGAAGACAGGTACAGCTGTAGGTGCCGGTTCTGGTGCAGCTCTGGGTGCTCTCGTAGGTGGATTGCTCAACAATAGCCATCGTGGTACCGGTGCTCTCGTAGGTGCTGCTATCGGTGCAGCTGTTGGTGGCGGTGCTGGTAACCTCATAGGAAAGCACATGGATAAGGTAAAGGCTGAGGCTGAACAGGTGAAGAATGCACAGGTTGAGACTGTAACAGATGCCAATGGCTTGTCTGCCGTTAAGGTAACATTTGCTTCTGGTATCCTCTTCCCAACTAATGGTTCTACTCTCAGCAGTAGCGCAAAGACTGATTTGGCTCAGTTTGCCGGTGTATTGAAGAACAATACCGACTGCGAGGTTTCTATCCAGGGTTATACCGATGCTACAGGTAATGATGGTATCAACTTGCCATTGAGCCAGAAGCGTGCTGAGGCAGTTTACAACTATCTCGCTTCTTGCGGTGTTACAAGCCGTCAGGTAAAGAATGTTCAGGGTTTGGGTTCTGCTAACCCTGTTGTTAATACTACTGCTGCTTGTGCCCAAAACCGTCGTGTAGAGGTTTACATGTATGCTAGCCAGGCTATGGTTAACGCAGCCAACAACGGTACATTGAAGTAATAACTTTCATGCTCCCGGAAGGGAAAAACTAAATAGATGATTTTGAAGAAAATCAAGAATATAGTAAAATGGGTGGTGGTGCTGTTTTTCAGTACCACCATTCTTGCTGTAGTGGCATATAGGTTCATTCCTGTGTATGTCACTCCTCTGATGTTTATCCGATGCTTCCAGCAAGTAGCTGATGGAGAGAGTATTACACTGCATCATCATTGGATTTCTATGGATAAGATCTCGCCTCATATGCCAGTGGCGGTAATGGCGAGCGAAGATGCGAGATTCCTGAAGCATCACGGTTTCGACTTCAATGCCATCGAGAGTGCGGCGAAGAATAATGCACGTGGCGGAAAGGTGCATGGAGCCAGTACCATCAGTCAGCAGACTGCTAAGAATGTCTTCCTGTGGCCTGGCCGTTCATGGACTCGCAAGGGATTTGAAGTCTACTTTACCTTCCTCATCGAAATGATGTGGAGCAAGCAGCGCATCATGGAGGTTTATCTCAACAGCATTGAGATGGGACCGGGTATCTATGGTGTGGATGCGGTTGCAGAATATCATTTCGACAAGAAAGCGAAAGATCTGTTTCGTGGCGAGTGTGCGCTGATAGCAGCTACACTTCCTAATCCGCGCAAATTCAGTTCGCTGCATCCTAGCGCTTATATGAAGAAACGCCAGCGACAGATAGAACATCAGATGAGATTTATCCCTACCTTCCCTCGTGAGGGTGAAGATTTCGACCCGGGTACAGCTGTGGGAGGATATAGGGGAAAGTGAAGAATGAAGAGTGAAGAATGAAGAGTGAAAAATCTGGTAAATATTGATTAATGGATTTACTGAACGACTTGAACGAAGCGCAGCGTGCTGCGGTAGAATATATTGACGGACCTTCGCTGGTGATAGCCGGTGCAGGTTCGGGTAAAACGCGTGTGCTTACTTATAAGATAGCTTATCTCCTGAGCCAGGGCATGAAACCCTGGAGCATCATGGCGCTCACCTTTACCAACAAGGCGGCAAGAGAGATGAAGGAACGTATCGGAAAACTGGTGGGAAATGACCTCGCCCAGCATCTCTATATGGGTACCTTCCACAGCATCTTCTCCCGAATCCTGAGAGCGGAGGCTGAGCATATCGGCTTCAACAACAACTTTACCATTTATGACGAAAGTGACTCGCGCTCGCTGATCAAGGCGATAGTGAAGGAGATGGGGCTGGATGATAAGAAGTATAAGCCTGCTGCCGTTCATGCCAAGATTTCGATGGCGAAGAACAACCTGATGAGTGCTGCGGCTTATGACAGCGATGCGGCTATCTTCGAGCAGAACAAGCGTGCGCAGATGCCTGAGGTTGGTAAGATTTTCGTGGCTTACGTGCAGCGCTGCAAGCAGGCCAATGCCATGGATTTCGATGATTTGCTGACACTTACCTATCAGCTCTTCAGGGAACATGAGGATATTCGCCACAAATATGCCGCCCGCTTCGATTATGTCCTGGTGGATGAGTATCAGGATGCCAATCACGTTCAGATGTCTATCGTCATGCAACTCTGTCAGGAGAAGCAGCGTGTTTGTGCCGTGGGTGATGACTCGCAGAGTATCTATAGTTTCCGTGGTGCCAATATCGATAATATTCTCAACTATCAGCGCCAGTTTCAGGGCACGCGTCTCTTCAAACTGGAACAGAACTACCGCTCTACCCAGACCATCGTTGAGGCGGCTAACAGTCTGATCAAGCATAACCGCAACCAGATTCCTAAGGATGTGTTCAGCGAGAATGCGAAGGGTGAGAAGATTCAGTATAAGCCTGCTTACAGCGACAAGGAAGAGGCGGCAATTGTTGCGAAGGACGTGAAGCGTATCCGGCGCGAGGATGGCTGCCAGTATAGTGATTTTGCCATTCTCTACCGCACCAATGCCCAGAGCCGCAGCTTCGAGGAGGAGTTCAGGAAGCAGGGTATTCCTTATCGCATTTATGGCGGACTGAGTTTCTACCAGCGCAAGGAAATTAAGGATATTATTGCATATTTCCGTCTGGTGGCGAATCCGGATGATGAAGAGGCTATCAAGCGTATCATCAACTATCCGGCTCGTGGAATCGGTGCTACTACGGTGCTGAAGATTGCTGACTGTGCCCATCAGAACCAGGTGAGTTTCTGGGAAGTAATCGGTGCCCCTGAGCGGTATGGACTGGCGGTTACCAAGGGTACGATGAACAAGCTGGAAACTTTCAGATTGCTAATTTCTTCGTTTATCGAACGGGCTCAAACTACGGATGTCTATGAATTGGGTGATGCCATTATCAAGGAGAGTGGCATCAGTCAGGATATCATGTCGGGCAAGGATGCCGATGATCTGGCACGTCAGGAGAACCTGGAGGAATTCTTGAGCGGTATGTCGGCTTTTGTGGAGGAACGCCGTGAAGAGGGTAGGTTTGATGAACTCTTCCTGCAGGATTATCTGCAGGATGTGGCTCTGCTTACCGATGCTGACAGCGATGGTGATAAGGATGAACCTCGTGTTTCTCTGATGACGGTTCATGCTGCCAAGGGTCTGGAGTTTCCTACGGTATTCGTGGTTGGTTTGGAAGAGAATATCTTCCCAAGTCCGCTTTCTGCTGCTTCGCTCAGAGAACTGGAGGAGGAACGAAGATTGCTTTACGTTGCCATTACTCGAGCTGAGAAACATTGTATCCTGACGAACGCCAAGAACCGCTGGCGATATGGCAAGATGGAGTTTGATAATCCGAGTCGGTTTATCGATGAGATTGACGGCAAGTTGATTGATAGCCAGGATGAGGCTGGTGGAAGCTTGTTTGGCTCCAGAGCTGATTCGATGTCTGACCAGCCGGAGTGGGCGAGAGCGCAACGTTCTCGCAGACCGTGGGAGGATGCTGAGCAGCCTAGATACAGTAGCAGGTATCAGAATTCCAAACCGGTAGCATCGCAGTTTGTAGCAGATCCTAAGCCTTCTCTCTTTGATGATGAACCGGAGACTTCACATACTTCCGGACGCTCATCTCTCTCTGAAGGTAATTTCAAGTCTGTTAGAGCGCTGAATGCAGCTAAACGTTACATGGAGACGCATTCTTCTCATCCTGCTTCTCGCAGTACAGGATCTTCTGCAGCATCAGTTTCTTCTTCTGCAGCTTCATCTGCTGGCAGTTCTTCTTGTGGTTTGCAGGAGGGAATGAAGATTGAACATCAGCGTTTTGGACGGGGAACGGTGTTGAAGATTGAAGGTACTGGTGAGAATACGAAGGCTACGGTTGAGTTCGTTCATTCTGGCACCAAACAGCTTCTGCTGAAATATGCCAAGTTTACGGTAGTAGATTAAGTTCTGTAGTCTGATGTTTATATTTAAAGGTTTATCCTGTTTTGAAGTTCTCTCTTACAGGTAGAATCTTATAATATTGATAAAGAGTTATAAAAATAGATTGGGCAAGGTCATCTCTGGTCTTGCCCTTTTTGTTTCTATATACTATAAATTGAAAAAGCGTCCCCGCAGTAGCCTCACGGTTACTACGGGGACTTATATTACTAACATCTAACTTTAGCATTTTTGTTTAAACTTAAAAACGAATTCTTTATGAGAGTAATTTCTCCATTATCTATAAACATAAACCAAGTATCTCATATATTGCAAGTAACTTGTATCCTGCAAATATCTTGTATCCTTAAATGCAAGTTCTTAGAAAAGTTAAACCCATAAATCAGTATCTCTACTAATATCTTGATTATTTTTATTTTATTGCTTTTTGTCTGTTTAATATTTAATACTTTTAATTTACAATGCAAAGATATAAAAAAAAATGGGTAAACTCCAAATTAATTTTGTTTTATTTTGTGTTAAATGGCTTTTATCGTACTTATGCGGCGGTTTTTAAGGATTAACTGGCAAAGTTAAAAGGGTGTATCATAAACATTCAAATGCTTTATGATACACCCTCTTTCTCAGGATTCTGAATATTTTTTCGTGTTTATAACGCTTCGTCTTCAGGGCGTGGCATCTGTGTCTGGGGCTTCTGTTTCTTGCCTGACTTCATGAATAGTTTCTTCTTCTTGAGCCATGCAGCCTTGCGTATCTCGTATTCTTCGCGATGACGCTCCAAAAAATTATCTGCCATGTTTCGTTTCCTTTTTTACTTTGCGTTATGAATGCTTATTCTTTTTCTTTAAACTTACTGTAAATCACCTTTATCTGTATAGGACTTGTCTCCTTGCCGTTGCTGTCGGTGGTTATTACACCTCTTTTCAGTCGGGTAGAAGCGAGTGACATATCGTGATTAATCTTGGAGATGACGGTAGTATGTCCCTGTGTGGTTGTGATAACGTTTACAGGAACCAGTACTACTTTATTCCAGTTTTCTCCCTTGCCCTTGTTCTTATACATGGCAGAAACCAGGTTGGCGATATTCTGGAATGTATAGGCATTCTTATAAGTACCTGTACTGCTGTAGCTTGTGGTATAAGAAGTACGGCTATCTGCCAACTTGCTCTTTTCGAAGAACGACTGCAAACTGTCTTTCTGAACCATCAGGATGGTGCTTGGTGTAGCAAAGTTGTATGGGTTGTCTTCGTTGTCATTGTTGAGTCGTGGGAAAGAGATGGTAGCTGTGTTGAGCGTATCCTTCTCATGACCTTTCATGATGTCTTCGATAGGGAGGGTAACCTCGGTGAAGATACCTGCTGGCGACTTGAGGTAAGTACAGTTCTGCTGACTTGCCAAGGAGTCCAAGTTCGTGGTATCGTTCTCAATCTTGTTGAGCTGCAATACCTCTTCTGTACCATCGAAACGGTTGTATCCGATGCCTACAGCTATACTGTCTGTAACGCCGTCCTTTGCCTTGATGGTCTTGTGGCGGGTCCAGTAGAAGATAAGCTCTGTATTCCAGATCTTAGCCATGTTACCCGTACCGCCTACATTCTTGATGAAGAAGCCAGGGCAGACGTTGTGCAGGAACTTGTAGTTGGTCTTGAAGTACTCAGGATGTTCTGCGTATGTTTGCATGATGTAAGAACCATAGTTCTTGTATGTCTTACCATCTTTCTCATACTTCTTATTCAAGTAAATCTTGAAGTTCTTGACATCTGATGTATTGCTCAAGTTGTAATTACTGCTCCAATGCTGGTTGTTTTCGCTTACCCAGCCTTCCTTGAAGGCATCATAATCAGAGTAATACTCCTTATCTTCTGCCATCGGCTTTGTCATCTCATAGGCTGTCACCTTCATTGGGGCGATAGTATCGCCGTAGCTGGCATTGTATGAAACCAGGAGGTAGCATGAGTCTGCTTCGATAGAACCTTTGTTTGCCTGCTTGATGTAATCGAGTGTATCTATAGAGAAAGTAGGCAATACGCTCAACTGGGTCATGTAGTCACCCTTTACATAGTTGCCGGTTTCCGGGTCTTTCATCTTACCGATGAGACCGCTGTTGTTGCGGCTCAATACGGCACCTGAAACCATAGACTTTGTAGCTACAGGAAATACTGCGCTAGTGATGTTGATGTTGTCAATATCGTTAGTGATGCTACCACCGATTCCCTCGGTGGTGTCATCACATGCAGCGAAAGTAAGCGCTGCTATTACTAATACTGTTAAGAGTCTTAAAATTTTCATTATCCTTATATGTATGTGTCTCTGTTGTCGGAATTTTATTCTGCGTCAGGACAAACCTTGTTGATGAAGTCTGCGTATGGCTCCTGGATATCTTCTCCCGGATAAGCCAGTACAGGCTTGTTCTTCTCCTTCGCATAATCAAAGAGGATCTGGTTAGCTTCTTCTTCACCTTCTACTACACCGTCGCTATAGTCGATGGCGAGTTTGCCGAGCTCAATGAAGTTGAAGTCGTCCTGATAGCCGTCGAGCAGTTCTGACTTGGCATCGCGGAAGGCAACGCAACGTTTGAAGTTGGTACCCAGTTCACCCTTGAGTTCGTTGGTATAGAGAGCGGTAATCACCTTTGATTCTGCAAATGAAGGCTCTTCGCTGTAGGCTGTCTTTACATAGAATGGTACTACTGCGCTAGCCCAACCCTGGCAGACAATCACATCAGGCTGCCAGCGGAGCTTCTTTACGGTTTCCAATACACCACGTGCAAAGAAGATAGCTCTTTCTCCGTTGTCGGCATATTCCTTTCCGTTTTCATCGGTGCCCATCTGGCGGCTCTTGAAATAGTCGTCATTATCGATGAAATAAATCTGCTGTCGTGTTGTTGGTATAGATGCAACCTTGATGATCAGCGGATGGTCTGTATCATCTATGATAAGGTTCATACCAGACAGGCGAATGACCTCGTGCAATTGTCCGCGACGCTCGTTGATGGTGCCCCACTTAGGCATGAAGGTGCGGATCTCAAAACCTGCTTCCTGCATCTTCTGAGGCAGTTCGCGTCCCATGATTGACATGTGAGACTCGGCTACGTATGGGTCGATCTCCTGATTGATAAATAATACTTTTTTTGCCATAAAAATTAATTTTATTCTTACGAATTACGTGCAAAGGTACAAAAAAAACTTCAAATAGGGGCATTTTTTTCTCCGAAATTCATTATTTTCGGCATTAATTCGCATATTTTTAGGTTTTTTCTTTCTCATTTGAGAAAAAAGTTGTTATTTTGCACCCGAAAACAGATTATGACGATGAAAGTATTCAATAAGATTGTTGACCTCCAGAACGAACTCTTCATGTGTCGTAAGGAGGAAAAGGAAATCGGCCTTGTGCCAACTATGGGTGCGCTGCATGAGGGTCACGCCTCTCTTGTTAAGCGCAGTGTGAAGGAAAATGGCGTGACTGTGGTTTCTGTGTTCCTGAATCCTACACAGTTTAATGATCAGGGTGACTTGGATCGCTATCCTCGTACCCTCGATGCTGACTGCAAGCTCTTGGAGGCTTGTGGTGCTGACTATGTGTTTGCACCATCGGTGAAGGAGATGTATCCTACACCAGATACACGCCACTTTGAGTTTCCACCTGTTTCTACCGTGATGGAGGGTGCCAAGCGCCCGGGTCATTTCAATGGTGTATGTCAGGTAGTGAGCCGTCTTTTCTATATCGTTCGACCAACTCGTGCTTATTTCGGTGAGAAGGATTGGCAGCAGATTGCTGTCATCAAGCAGCTCGTGAAGTACATCAACAGCGATGTGCAGATTGTGGAGTGTCCTATTGTCCGTGATGAGGATGGTTTGGCTAAGAGCAGCCGTAATACTTTGCTGGCTCCTGATGAGCGTGCCATTGCGCCAAACATCTATAAGGCCCTGAAGGAGAGTGTGGAGTATGCCAAGACTCATACCGTACAGGAAACTCACGATAAGGTGGTTGCCGACATCAATGCTGTAGAGGGTCTGGAGGTAGAGTATTTCCAGATTGTGGATGGCGACAGCCTGCAGGATGTTTCTTCATGGGAGGATAGTGCATACGTGGTAGGTTGCATCACCGTTTATTGCGGTAAGACTCCTATCCGTCTCATCGACCATATCAAGTATAAGGGATAATTCCTCGATAGATATTCTTTATTAAGTTTAATCCGTAACAGATCAAGTAATAACAGAACAATGCAGATAGAAGTATTGAAGAGTAAGCTCCATTGTGTGACCGTAACTGAGGCTAACCTGAATTATATGGGTAGCATCACCATCGATGAGGACTTGATGGACGCTGTTAATCTGATAGCAGGCGAGAAGGTTCAGATTGTAGACAACAACAATGGTGAGCGCTTGGAGACCTATATTATCAAGGGTGAGCGTGGCAGCGGTTGTATCTGCCTGAACGGTGCTGCAGCCCGCAAGGTGCAGGTGGGCGATACCGTCATCATCATCGCTTATGCCCTGATGGACTTTGAGGAGGCTAAGACCTTCAAGCCAACCGTAGTATTCCCAAAAGAGGGAAACAGGGTTTAATATTCAATGGAAACAAAAGAAAGGGTGTGTCATGGACTTATGGCACACCCTTTCTTTTGTTATGGTGAGGACGAATCACATCGCTCTTGTTCACCACGTTGTCGCCATCCTTGGCGCTGATAGGGATAAATAAGGTGTAATTACTATATAATTTAAGGTGTAATTGCGATGGGTTAAGGATAGATCTCGATATGGCTGCTGCCGGAGTTGCCATTCTTGATAATTCTTATCTGGGTGGTGATGCGCTCGCTCATCGTGTCGGTATGACTGATGACGCCCACCTTCTTGCCTTGCGAACTTTGCAGCATGGCGAGGGAGTCGATGACGGTGGCTAGGGTATCGGGGTCGAGGGTTCCGAAGCCTTCATCGATGAACAGGTTCTCGAAGGAGATGTTACGGGAAGATAACGCCGACAGGCCCAAGGCGAGACCGAGACTCACGATGAAGGTTTCGCCACCTGATAGGGAGGTGGTGTCTCGGATATCGTCGGCACGGTCGTGGTCTATGACTCGGATGCCTAAGGAATGCTTTACCTGCTGCAGTTCGTAACGGCTGTTGAACTTTCTGATTTCCTGGTTGGCGTGCGCTATCAGGAAACTGAGCGTATAGCATTGGGCTATCTTGCGCAGCGTCTTGCCGTCTGCTCCGATGGCATCTGTGATGGCTGTCCAGTCGTCCTTTTCCTGTGTTACGAGTTGCAGAGCCTCAGCCTTGTCACCCAACTGCTTCACGGCTTCCTGATGGTTCTGCATCCTGACGTTGGCAGCAATCAGTTCGTTGCGCTGGCTTCTTTCCTGATACTCCTGCTGAATGGCTAGGAGAGCATCACGGGTTTGGGCAGGCTGATGTTCCAAGTGCTGCTGATGCGCCTTTTCTGCACTCTGGTAAAGAGCAGTTGTTGAGGCCACAGCCTTCTCTTTTTCGTCCTTTTCCCGTCGGATAGCGTTCCAGTCTTCGGCAGAGTGAAGCATCTCTTGGATGATATTTCGGTCGATAAGGCTTGGCTCGATACTTCTTTCCTCGATGCCTTCCTCTTCGGAGTCTTTTCCTTCGATGCTCTTTTCTTCAAGCTGCTTGTTATATTCCTCAATCCAAAAGTCGAGTTCCTTTTCCTTCGCTAGCAGATTCTCTTTCATCGTTTTGTTCTGAGACAGCATGGTTTGATGCGAACCTTTACTGTTGGCGAGTTCCGCCTTCAGTTTGTTGATATTCTCGTTCTGAGTATCTGCTGCTTTCGTTGCCTCATCCTTTGCTGCAGACAGCCTTTGTTCAGCCGCATCAGGTTCTTCGCCATTCAGAATCTGCTTGTATTTCTCCTGCCATTCCTCCATTTCCTTCTTGGCGCTATTCCATGTCTGAAGGGCTTTCCCGTAAGCCTCCTCCTTGCTCTTCTGCTGTGAGATGAGGTTGGTGGTAAGTGCTTTCTGTTCAGCTAGTTTTGTGGCGCAGGTTGAAGTGTTTTCCTGGACTTTATTCAGCATTGTTGAAGCCTTGCTTTCATACGCAGCTTCATCCTTCACAGCCTTATCCTTGAGTTGGGTCAGCCGTTCTATCTCTTTCTGAATCTTGTTAAAGAGGCTCAGTTTGCTGCTCGCATCTTTCGCCTTGTTTTCATAGATAGGCAAGAGCGATTTCAGTTCTGCCTCTGCTTTCGGAATCTTTGGATACTGGGCGATGAGCGCCTTCCAATCCTCTTCGTAAGTTGCTATTTCTCCCAAGAGCTTTTCCTGTTGTTTCTGGAGCGTCTGTACTTCGCCGTCGTTCTGTTTTCTCTCGCCGGAAAGGTTCTTCTCCTCTTTCTGCTGCAGTTTCAGCAGATTCTCCTTGACTTTCAGAAGTTGAGAGAGTTCTGTAGTGGCTTCCTCAAACTGTCTGTTGTCGGTATGATAAGGATGGGTCGTGCTGCCGCAGAGCGGACAAGGCTTGCCTTCGGTCAGGTTGGCACGATGAATCTCCCATTTCTCGCTCACCATGAGGGTATAGGCATTTCTCAGCGTCAGGGTCTCTTGGGTCAGCGCCTCGATGGTCAACTTGCCCAGCGCTTCATCTATCTCTGCATTTCTTTTGCCCAAGAGCTGGATTCGCTCCTCATTCTTCTGCTTTTCTGTTGTGGCAGTATCGAGATGAGCCACAACCTTGATGGCTTGCTGAACATCCTGCAGTTTCCTGTCAGCTACAGTCTTGCTGTTCTGCAGTTCCTCTATATTCTGTCCGGCAGTCTTATTTCTTTCCGTCTCCCAAGCCTGTTCAGCGGCTTGCGTCGCTTCGTGCAGAACCTGTTTCTGCTTGGCAATCTCTTCCTGTGTCGCTTTGAGGGCAAGGTTTGCTTTCTCCGTTTCTGCTTCCCATTTTTGGATGTTTCGGGCGTTTTCCTCCACGTCTTTCTGGGCAGTTAGATTCTCTTTCTGCGCCAACTCCAATGCCTCTTTCTTTTCTTTCAGATTCGGCATAGCCGCTTCCATTTTTGTTTTCAGTGCTCTTGCTTCTGCGATGACCGGCAGCGCCTTTTCCAGCTGTTCTTGTGCCTTGCTTACTGCTTCCTTCAGACTGGTGAGAGTTTTCTCGCTTTCGCTGATGGCAGACTCTTGACTTTTGATGTTTCCTTCCGCTTTCAGGATGTTTTCTTCCTGCTCGTGGATGCTTTGCGTCTGTCGCTCTACTTCCTGCAGTAGGTTGACGGCTGGCTGTACTTCATCGTGCAACTGCAGACGGAAAATCTGGGTTTGCATCGCTTTAATGGCATCTGCTGCTTGTTCCATATCTGCCTGGTAGATAGCAATTTGCTTGATTTGCTTATCGTTTTCCTCAAACCATTGCAGGTCTTTCGAGATGGCTTGCAACTGGCTGTCGAGTTCCTTCTCAGCCTTTTCCAGGCGGTCGATTTCCTCCTTCAGTTGTGCAAGTTCTTCATCGTTCAGCAGGTTCTGTTTTACGGCTTCCACCGATGCAGCCATCTGGTTGTAGGCATCCGTCGCCTGGTCTTTCGCCTTCTTTATTTCAGTAGCAATGTTCGTATAAGTTTCCTCGCATCCGATGAGTTTTTCCAGGAGTTCGTACCGCTCGTTTTCCTTTGCTGTCAGGAAGTTGGCAAACGAGCCTTGGGCGATGAGTACGGTACGGAGAAACTGGTCGTAGTCAAGTCCGATGATGTTCGGCAGCTCGTTCCAGTCGGCAGCTTCCTCCGTTATTTCTTCTCCGTTTCTCGTGATTTTATAGAGCGCAGTCTTGGCGTTCTCGTAGCGCACTCTCTGGAATCTGACGTGCCATTCTGCGCGGTAGATGCTGCCGTTGTTGGCAAGGAAGGTGAGTTTGCTGTAGCCCTCTTTCTTGCCACGTGTCAGGATGTTTCGGCTGTCGGTAGGAGCCAGACGGTTACTTTCGCTGGCATCGGCAGCTCCGAAAATCTCGATGTTCTGGTTCTTGTCGCCTTTCTTCCTGGGGTAGCGAGGGGCGCGGTTGTAGAGGGCAAGGCAGATAGCATCGAGTAGGGTAGACTTGCCACTTCCCGTCGGACCTACGATGCTGAAGATGGTACTCTCGCCTAAGGCACCTTCTTCAAAGTTGATGACCTCGCCTCCCTGTTTGTCAAGCGAAGCGAGGTTGAGTATTTCGAGTTGTAGGAATTTCATAATGATGATGTCGTTAATAAATCGGATAACATTTTCTCCTGTCTTTCGTTCATCGGAGCGTTGTGTCTGATGGCGAAGGCTTCTTTCAGCGTGTCGAGCGGAGGACGGTTGATGATGTCTTCTATGCTGGTGATGTGCTGGGAACCCTGGATGGTGGAGAGGTCCAGTTGCGGGATGATGCGCTGGATTTTGCAGAGCACGGCATCCTTTTCGTTGACGAGTTTCTCCAGTTCCTTGATGTCATCGCTGGTCAGTTTCTCCTGTTTCACCTTCAGCATCACGTAGTCGAAATGGTCGCTCAGTTCGCCGTCAGTTCTCTCCGAGAGTTCAGAATTGATGAGCTTCTGCCATTTCTTGAAGGTCAGCTCTTCCTCATCTTCGGGCAGGATGCGGAGGGCGTGCTGAGGCTTGTATTCCAGGAAATCTACTTTCCATTCCTTACTCTTGCCGGTTTCCTTTCCTTCCTCCTCTTCTCCGTGTTCTATGGTGATGAGGTCGATGCCGTGGGTGTAGTCTTTCTCGGCAAACGACATCGGGAGGATACTTCCCGTATATCTTGCCCAGTCGGTGTTCCAGATATGTTGCCGTTTGTGGATGTGTCCGCAAGTCATATAGTCGGGATGTTCGTTCCATCCTTCCAGGTCCACTTCCTCCTGTCCGCCGATGATGATTTTCTCGCTCGCATCCTTCTTGGCGATATCCGAACCCTTGGCGTACATGTGTGCCATCATGATGCACTTCCTGCCCGGGTATTTCTTTCGAGCCTCAGCCGTCAGTTCTCTCAGAAAGTCGTTGACTCCCTGCGAGTAGCTGGCGTTCTGCACCACATCGCTTCTAAGGAAAGGTACGGCGAGGATGATGACTTCTTCTCCTGCCTCGTTGGTTACGGGGATGATGAGGTCATCGAAGGAATAGATCCAATGTCCGCCGGTTTTATCATCGTCCTCGCTTTCTCCCTGCTTCCAGATTTTCCTTACGTTTCCTCTTATTTCCACGTGGTATCGGGTGAGCAGCGGACGGGGAGCCTCCAGTCGGCTGGCGGAATCGTGGTTGCCGGCGGTAATGATGACCTGCATGTTCGGGCACAGTTGGGTAGCATCGGCAAGAAACTCGTAATAAACGGTCTGTGCCGCTGCCGATGGATTTCCGTTATCAAAGATGTCTCCTGCGATGAGGAGAGCATCGGGCTTTTGTTCAGCTATCTGTTCCAGGAGCCATTTCAGGAAATGCTTGTGTTCCGGCAGACGGTCGTTGCCGTGAAACAGGTTGCCCAGGTGCCAGTCGCTGGTTGCTAATATCTTCATACTCATAAGAATGTCTAATCTTAGTCTTTTGCTTAGTCTTTTGCTTGCAATCCTTTAGCCTTTGGTTTGCAATCTGACTACAAAGTTAACACAATTATTTGGGATACGCAAAGAAATAAGCTCAAAAAACGAAGAATTATGGCCGGAAAAGTAAAGATATTCAGGAAAAGTCTTGTTTTATATCTGATAAAGTTGTATCTTTGCAAGGTAGAAATCTTCGTTCACCGACGTTGAACCAACATTCACCGACGTTGAACCGCCGTTCATCGACGTTGAACGGACATTCGGCGTCGGTGAACGGAGATTTCTCCTAGGATTAAATACTTTTCTTCCTAGGTTTGTGGTCTTTTCTTCTTAGGTATGATCATAAATACTGTAGGATGCAAAGGCTGCTGGGCAATAAGGAGTGATAACCATCTTAATAAGAAAGGAAACTGATATGGCTAAGTACAAGTTGCAAGAGTTGAATGATTTGCGTGATGAAGGCAAGCGCAGAGTTTATCCCAAGATGGTGACCAACCGGACACTATCCCGAAAAGAGTTCGTCAAGATGATGCAGAACTACCATCGCGGTATTTCGGAAAGTACCACGGAGGCTGTATTGACCGATGTGGTTGATATGCTGACAGACATGCTCTCCATGGGGTACAACGTGAATCTGGAAGGTTTCGGCACCTTCTCCCTCTCCCTCGCTTTCGAGGATGAGAAGCCTAGGGAAATTCTGAATCCAGATGATAAGATGACGTATCGCAAGGTGGGAGTGAAGGACATCAACTTCAAGGCGTCTCCTGAGTTTATCAAGGATGTGAAGCGTGAAACCGACCGTGACCTGGAGCGTGATATGGGTGGTGTAAAGGTTATCCGTAAGCAGCTGTATTCCAGGGAAGAGCGCATCGCCCGTGCCCTGGAGGTGATAGAGAAGAACGGAGTCCTCACCCTAGGCGATTATGCCTCCATCAACAACCTGAGCCGTACTGCTGCCTCTATGGAACTGAAGGAGCTGACAAATGACAAGACTTCACCGATAGATTCACTAGGCCGCGGCAGCCATAAGGTTTGGGTAAAGAGAAAAGAATAAATGCAAATATCTCTCAGAATATTTGTTAGTTTCAATTCTTTTTCGTATTTTTGCGGTGTAATTTAAATGGTAGTGTTATGACAACAGTAACAAGGGAACATCTTGAAGATGAGGTACTCAAGTCGATTCAGAAGAAAGCGGAGTCGATTATGCCGAAAGATGCCAAGGTTATTCTTTTCGGGTCAAGGGCCAGAAGGGATGCCAAGGCAGATTCCGACTGGGACATCCTTGTGCTTCTGAATAAGGATAAGATAGACGAGCAGGATCATGATAATTATACCTATCCTCTTTGGGAATTGGGTTGGCAAATTAATCAGATGATTCATCCGATAGTGTATTCGATGAAGGATTGGAACAGCAAAAAAGGCAGTCCTTTTTATAATAACGTGGAAGAGGAAGGGGTGATGCTATGCTAGAGAGTCAACAACGTAGAGATCTTGTACGCTACAGGATAGAAAAAGCTTATAAGAGTTTTGAAGAGGCTAAAGGTGTGGCAAAATTGAAGTTTTGGAATTTGACGGGAAATCGTTTGTATTATACTGTATTCCATATGGCTTCTGCATTGTTACTTGACAAGGGCTTTACTGCAAAGACTCATGCCGGTGTAATACATTTAGTTGGAGAGAAATTTATTGCAACAGGTTTGTTGGATCGAACTTATGGAAAGTTGTTCTCTCGTCTTTATGAGCTTCGGCAGTCTGGTGATTATGATGATACCTTTGATGCTACAGAAGAAGAGGTCTTGCCGTATTTTGAGAAAGTAGAGAATTTTATCAAAGATATGGAAGCGTTGATTACTCATAAGTAAAACATGGGTAAATATTTAAAATGATAGTGTTATGACGACAGATAGTCGATATTTTGCGCAAAAAGCGATTGATGCCGCAGATGCATTGTGGGATGAGGGCTTGATAGATGAAGAAACTATTGAGCAATGGAAGCATGAGCATATGAGAACGCCTTATTCAGAAAAAATGCAACGATAGTATTAAAATAGATGTTTAATTTAAAGTCCAAATAATTATGGAGCAGATTACTATAGATTTTAAGAACGCTTTTGATTGTTCCAAGAAGGAAAAGTCGAAGGGTTGTCGCTCTGGCTATGTACGTCTGGTTCGTTTTATGGATGATAAGAAGCATACTAGACCACAAGTGTATGAGGGCGATTTGTTGGAGGTTTTGAATGGCAGCATATAATTTTGAAAGCAAGGGATTGGTAGATGCCATTCTGACGCCAATAGCAGTCTGTGAGGCTGTAGAAATGAATGAGAGTATTGTGGTGCCCAAGATATTTCGCTCTTCTAATTGCATGTGGGATACAGGGGCGACTAATACGCTTATATCTCAAAAGATAGTTGATGATTGGGGCTAAAGCCTTATGGTGTATGCTTGGTCTCAGATAATACAACAACAGAGAAACGTGAAACGTTTTTGGTTCATTTAGGCTTACCGACAGGAACAACAGCGTTAAACGTAGAAGCGATGTTAACGTTGAGCGAAGATTATGATGTTGTAATAGGAATGGACATTATTAGTTTATGTGATTTCTGCTTTACAAACAAAGATAACGCAAGTTGTTTCTCGTTACGCCATCCTTCGAACGAGAAAATTATTTTAAAATGATAAATATCTTTGGGATTTGCAAGAAAATTGAAAAGTTTCTTGCAAATCCCAATTCTTTTTCGTACTTTTGCAGTTGTCTTGCTGTGGATGGCTGGCGATGAGTCGCCGGCTAGGTAAAAATCCATGGCTTGGCCTATCATAATTAAGAAAGACGTGTACTACGTTTTCTTCTGACCTATTGAAACCTAGGAAATTTCAAAAGAGGCATTCAGATGAAGACAGCGGTAGGCGCCTTCGCTTTATGTGTGTATGTACACAGGCATAGGTGTGCCCTTTCCATTCGTTTGGATAGGGTACATCCTGTGCTATTATATATGCAAGTTTGGCGTAGGTTTCTGTTGCTTCTTGCTCTTGTTGCCAAAGGTTTTCCTAGGACCTCAATAGGCAAGGGTAATGCGAGTGATAGATTCCCTACGCCATTTCTGTTTTGGTAGCAACTATACAAACTAACAAGAATGTTTCTGCTTAGGGGAATGGCGGAAGTGCTAATACCCCTAGGAGATACAACAGATGAGCACTAAGTTTTTCAATAATACTCCAGATAATTCCTTGTTCGAGAAGTTCAAGGGAATAGCCCACAACATGCTTGATTTTCATACCTTTCAGGCAGTAGTAGGATATTTCCGAAGTTCGGGCTATTTCAAACTTCGTGAGGAATTTGAACAGGTCAAAAAGATAC
>ENA-OZXD01000267-OZXD01000267.1-human-gut-metagenome-genome-assembly--contig:-NODE-267-length-16858-cov-5.710111_pt1 | contig 16858 bp, 20 predicted proteins | sample MGYA00244855_ERZ654094 | MGnify/ENA primary metagenome ERZ654094 (study PRJEB26926, sample SAMN06165277) | human gut metagenome | biome: ENVO:00009003; feature: ENVO:2100002; material: ENVO:00002003...
TACGAGATTCATGAGCGTCTCGTGGGCTCGGAGATGTGTATAAGAGACAGGGAAGAAGATCGACCGGTGGGAGGATGCCATAGAGCGCAAGCGCGGCGGGCAACCCGGCAACAAGAACAGCCGGGGCAAGAAGAACGCCAAGGGCAACACCGGTGGCGGTGCGCCGGATGGAAACACCAACGCGGAGAAAGACGGCGCATATAGCACCATCCACCTTGACCGGCTGACCGAAGAGGAACGGGCGTGGCTGGATGCGATACCCACCGGGGCCAGCGCGAACAACGCCTATGAGTTGAAGCTGCTGCGGATTCAGCAGCGGCACATCATGGAGAAGATCGCAGAGTACGAGAAGTGCAGCCCGGAAGAACTGTTCACAGCCACCATCACCGATATGCGCAAACCCGGCCCGGATGCCGAGGGCAAGGCAGCGGACAGTGCCGTGCAGAAGATGGCGATGGTCAACAAAGACAGTGCCTTTGTCCGGGTGACGCAGTTGCGGGAAGCTCTGAACAAGGTTTCCGGCAGAATCATTTCCCTTACGACCCAGATTCGCCAGCAAGAAGAATTTGAAAAGCGGTACGCTCTGGAACTGGCCCGCCTTGACATTGCAAAGATGCGGGCGACCGGTGAGGTAGACGTAGACCCGGAGGGGGACGAAGAGGATGAAGAAGAAGCTCCACACGACAAAGATAGTGGCGCAGTATCTTGACCTGTCCGAACGCCGGGTGCGCCAGCTCAGGGACGAGGGGGTGCTGGAAGAGAAAGCCCCCGGCCTATACGATCTGCGTTCCAGCGTCCGGCGGTACATCAACTACCTGCGGGGCGACGAGGGCGGCAAGGCTGATCTCAACGAAGAGCGGGCGAAGCTGACCAAGGAAAAGCGGATCGCTGCTGAAACCGAGAACAAGGTGCGGAACGGTGAGCTTTACCGCAAGTCGGATATTATGACCGGCATGACCACCATCGTCATGAACCTGCGTTCGAGATTGCTTGCCCTGCCGAACAAGCTGGCGGCGAACATCGCCAAGCTGGACGGCGACGAGGACAAGATCATGGACTTGCTGCAAAGCTCCCTCCACGAGATCATGGAAGAGTTTTCAAATTATCAGGTCGCATTGGAGCGGCCAAAGGATGATGAAGATGAACAAGACGGAGAAAAAACCGGATAAACCCGGAAGCGAGTGCAAGGGCTGTCCGTGGGGTAAGCGCATCCATCAGCGGCTTATCCTGTGTATGTTCCCGGAATGCGTCAGGGGTGAGCCGAAACGTGAAGAAGAAACGGATCGTAAAACTTGAACCGCAGACCGTGGAGCTGTTCGCGGAGGTTTTGAGCAAGCTTCGTCCGCCACCGCCGCTGACCGTCAGCCAGTGGGCGGACAAGTACCGGGTGCTGTCCGCTGAGTCCAGCGCAGAGCCGGGGCGGTGGCATACAGAGAAAGCCCCCTACCAGCGGGCTATCATGGATGCCATTGGTGATCCTCACGTCCGGTCGGTCGTCGTCATGTCAGCAGCGCAGATCGGCAAGACGGATGCTTTCATCCTCAACCCGTTGGGCTACTACATGGACTATGCACCCTGTCCGGTGATGTGTATGCAGCCGACCCTTGACATGGGACAAACGCTCTCGAAAGACCGCATTGCTCCCATGATCCGGGACACGCCCCGGCTTACCGGCCTTGTAGATACCAAGAGCCGGTACGCTGGCAACACCGTCATGAAGAAGAATTTTCCCGGCGGACACATCACCATTGTGGGTGCAAACAGCCCGTCCAGCCTTGCCAGCCGCCCCATCAAGGTGCTGCTGGCGGACGAGATCGACCGTTACCCCAAGAGCGCGGGAACTGAGGGCGACCCCCTTGATCTGGCAAAGAAACGCCAGACGACCTTTTGGGACTACAAGACCGTCATGGTCAGCACTCCCACCATCAAGGGAGACAGCCGAATCGAGGATGCCTATTTGCTTTCTACGCAAGAGGAATGGAACGTACCCTGCCCGGAATGCGGAGCATACCAGCCGTTCCTCTGGGAGAACGTCAAGTTTGACCCGGATGATCTCGACAAGGGCGTGAGCTACGTCTGCCGGGAGTGCGGCTGCATCGCCAACGAATACCGGTGGAAAGAGCAGGGCATTCACGGCAAGTACGTTGCAGCCAACCCCGGCGCAGAAGCCAGAGGATTTCACCTGAACACGCTGGCTTCAACCTTTGTGGGCTGGAAAGAGGTCGTGCAGAAGTTCATAGAAGCCAAGATCGCCCTTGACCACGGCAACCCCGAACAGATGAAAGTTTGGGTGAACACCGAGCTGGGCGAAACGTGGGAAGAGCGTGGAATCCAGTTGGAGGACACCGAGCTGTTCAACCGCCGCGAAATCTACGCCGCAGAAGTGCCGGACGATGTTCTGTATCTTACTGCCGGTGTTGACGTGCAGGACGACCGCTTTGAAGTTGAGGTGGTCGGCTGGGGCGAGGGTGTGGAGAGCTGGGGCATCCGCTACCAGAAAATCTACGGCGATATGCTGTCGGATCAGGTGTGGGACGACCTTGACAACTTCCTGCTCCAAACGTGGCGCAAGGCGGATGGCACGGCCTACCCACTGTTGGCTACCTGCATCGACTCCGGCGGACACCACACCGACGCGGTGTACCGGTTCGCCAAGGAACGGCTCAACCGCCGTATCTTTGCGATCAAGGGCATGGGCGGCAGCGGCGTTCCGTTCATCCGCAACCCGTCCAAGAACAACCGCGTCAAGGCGGAGCTGTTCATTCTGGGCGTTGACGCTGGCAAGACGACCATCTACCAGCGGTTGGAGGTCAAGACCCCCGGACCGAACTACTGCCATTTCCCGTCCAACCCGGAAGCGGGTTACACGGAGGAATACTTCAAGGGCTTAACGGCTGAGAAGAAAGTGGTGCGGTTTGTGAAAGGCCGCTTGAAAGAATACTGGGAAATCAAAGACAAAGAGCATAAACGAAACGAGCCGTTGGACTTGCGCAATTACGCAACCGCGGCTCTTGCCATTTCTCGCCCTGTGCTGAAAAAGACGGACGCAGACGGAACCACCGTCCAGCCGGTCAAAAAAGCGCGGGGCCGTCGTCAACTTTCGGGAGGTATCTAAATGGCAGGAATTACGCTGGAAACAGCACAACGGATGCTGGACGTTTGGGTAGCCGCCGAAGAGAGCGTATCGCACGGCCAGAGCTACCAGATCGGCAACCGGTCGCTGACCAAAGCCGACCTGACGCAGATCGGTAAACGAATCGAATACTGGTCGAACAAGGTGACGGAACTTTCCCGTCAGCGGAACGGCAGGAACCGGATGGGGCATTTTGTACCCCGCGACCTGTAAGGGAGGGCTGACATGGGAATGTTTGATAGCCTGCTCACGGCGATTGCCCCGGAGCGGGCGGTGAAACGTGCTGCCGCACAGTCGGCAATACGGGCAATCAATTCGGGCTACTCCAACTATGGAGCCAGCCTGCACAAGAAATCCATGCGGGGCTGGACATGGCACGGCGGAAGCCCGAAAGAGGACATCGAGGATAATCTTCGAGTCCTGCGGGAAAGAAGCCGCGATGCCTTTATGGGCGTTCCGCTGGCGACCGGTGCAATCAAGACGATGCGCACCAACGTGGTGTGCGGCGGCTTGACCCCGACACCCCAGATCGACAACGCCTTTCTGGGCATCTCCGATGAAGAAGCCCAGAAGATCAACGCCCAGATCGCACGGGAGTTTGGCCTGTGGGCGAACAAACCTACCTGCGATGCAGACAGGCTCGATAACTTCTATATGCTCCAACAGCTCGTGTTCACGGGTTTCCTGCTGAACGGTGACGCTGTGGCGGTGCTGCAAAACAAGAAGTCGCCCGGTGTGCCGTATGATCTGCGGCTGCGGATCATTGAAGCCGACCGGCTGTGTTCGCCCAGCTTCATGGACGTGCTTTCGCCCTGTGAGATCAACGGTCGTCATGTTGAAAAGATCGTGCAAGGTGTTGAAACCGATGCCGAGGGCATGGTCGTTGCCTACTGGATTTGCGACCGTCACCCGCTGGCAAGCACGGCGGCGGCTGGCCTTGCAGCATCACACTGGACGAGAGTGGAAGCCTACGGCGCAAAGACCGGGCGGCAAAACATCCTGTGCCTGATGCAGCGTGACCGCGCCGGTCAGGTACGCGGTGTGCCGCTGCTGGCCCCGGTGCTGGAAAGTTTGAAGCAGTTGGGCCGCTTCACGGACGCAGAGCTGACCGCCGCTGTGGTGTCGGCCATGTTCACGGTTTTCATCAAGAAAACGGATCAGTCCGACGAGGTTCCGTTTGGCGAGGTGATTCCACCGGAAGTTCAGGTGGATGCCCCGGACAAGACCAGCGTGGAGCTGGCCCCCGGCGCGTTTATCGACCTGAACCCCGGCGAAGATGTACAGTTTGCAGACCCTAAACATCCGACCACGGGCTTTGAAGCGTTCATGAACGCTATCGTAAAGCAGATGGCGGCAGCGTTGGAAATCCCGTCCGAGGTGCTTTACAAACAGTTCAGCACCAGTTATTCGGCGGCGCGGGGCGCACTCAACGAGTTCTGGCGCACAACCGGGATGCACCGTGACTGGTTTGCAGATTATTTCTGCCAGCCGGTCTACGAAGCATGGTTCCGGGAAGCTGTGTGCAAGGGCAGGATCAAGGCCCCCGGCTTTCTGGTTGACCCGGCTGTGGCCGCGGCCTACATGAGCTGCACATGGAACGGCCCCGCGAGAACCAACCTCAACCCCAAGGACGAAGCCGAAGCAGCCCAGATGCGGGTGAACAGCGGTTTCTCTACGGCGGCGCAGGAAACCGCCCAAATGACGGGCGGCAGTTACGAAGCAAATATGCGGCAGCGGAAATCCGAAGCCGCACTGAAACGGAAGGTGGACGACATTGCAGGAGTGCAAGCACAACAGCAAACCGCTGTTCCTCAACGGAGCGGCGGCGACCCCGGCAAAAACGAATAACAAGAAGTTCTGGGAGTTCCGCAATGCAGCCGATACCGGCGGCACGGCGGAACTTCTGCTTTATGGCTACATCAGCGAAACGAGCTGGATGGGCGATGAAGTAACCCCGAAAGAGTTCGCCGCTGACCTTGCGACGATCCCGGCAACGGAGGATTTGACGGTGCGCATTTGCAGCGGCGGCGGTGACGTTTGGGCTGCACAGGCCATCGGTGCGCTGCTGGAAAACCGGATCGGCACAGTCACGGCGCAGATCGAGGGCATTTGCGCCAGTGCTGCAACCATCGTGGCAAGTCATTGCAAGGTGGTCAAGGCGGCGGAGGATGCAACCTACATGATCCATCCCATCCGGGTGAATCCGAACGGGTTTGTGGACATGGCGGGCTTGCAGCAGCTTATGGATGCGCTGACCGTGATGCGTACCAACGTGCTGAACCAGTACGCCAAAAAGACCGGCCACACCGTCGAGGAAGTGGCGGCGTGGATGGATGCTACGTCGTGGTGGTCTGCAAGCGAAGCCAAAGAGCACGGCTTTGTGGATGAAGTCACGACCGGCAACCAAACCAAGGCACAGGTCGAAAACCGCAACGGTGCGCTGTTCATCAACAGCGTTGCCGTGCCGGGTGCTTTCGACGATGCCCCTGAATTTGTACGAAACCGCGCTGTGGTGGCCCCTGCCGCAGAGGGCGGTTTTGTAAATACCACCGACAACAGCAACCCGGCGGAAGAGCCGGACAACGACAACGGAGGAACCGAAATGGAGTTCAAGAACAAAGAAGAGCTTCGGGCGGGCTGTCCTGATCTGGTCAATGAGATCGTGAACGATGCCCGTGCAGAAGCACAGAAGCAGGAACGTGACCGTCTTGCCGCCATTGACGAGATCGCAGACACCATCCCGTCCGAGCTGGTGGCAGAAGCCAAGTATGGCGCAAAGGCTTGCACCGCACAGGAGCTTACATACCGCGCCGCTCTGGATGCCAAGAAGAAAGGCCACAAGCTGCTGGACGATGTGCAGGACGACGCACAGGCCAGCGGCGCAAATGCCGTGGGCGGTGCAACCGCTGGCGGTGTGGGCGGTACTGGCGTGACCAACACCAAGCCGACCGATGCCGAGAAGCGGGCCGCTTTCAAGAACCTGCTGCACCCCAAAAAGGAGGACTGACCTATGGCAACTAAGATGCTGAGTGAAAAGCTGGGCGAGGTCGAATACGACAACCTGATCGTGGGCCTGACCCCGCCCAAGCGCGTCGGTGCTGGCAAGGTCGCCAGCGTCGGCAGCAAAGAAGCGACCTATACCCGCGGTACTGTGTTCGCCAAGAGCGCAAAGGACGGCAAGCTGTACATTCTGGGCAGCACCGCAGCTTCCGACGACACGCTGACCGCTGACTGCATCCTGACCGACGACGTGACCGTCCCGGCCACCGGCGATGCGACGACCACTGTTTATCTGGCTGGCTGTTTCAACCCGGACAAGCTGGTGGCCAAGGACGAGTACACCATGACCGAAGCGGACAAGAACGCGCTGCGCATGAACGGCATTGCGATCCTGCCCGTGACTGAGATGTGAAAGGAGGATAAACACAATGGCTGAGATTCTTCTGAATTTCTTCGACAACATCATTCTGGCCGCAGCCGTTGAAGAGGTCGTCCCGGCGGTCGGCTTCTTCAAGGATCGCTATTTTCCGACCGGCGCAGGCGACATTTTCAAGGCTGACAAGGTTATCACCGAGTACCGCGACGGCGACCGCAAACTGGCGGCGTTCGTTGCTCCCCGCGTTGGCGACATTCCCATGACCCGCCGCGGCTATGAGATCAACAGCATCCAGCCTGCATACATCGCCCCGTCCCGTCTGCTGACTCTGGACGAGCTGACCAAGCGCGGCTTTGGCGAAGCAATCTATCCCGGCATGGACGAGCAGCAGAGAGCCGCCCGTCTGCTGGTGGATGATATGGCTGAAATGGATGCCCGCATTACCCGCCGCGAAGAGTGGATGGCCGCGCAGACCATGATTAACAACGGCTGCGATATGGTGGAGTACATCGACGATGTGACTCAGGGCGACACCAAGCAGGTGCGCTTCTTCAACGGCGCAAAGAGCGATCACCTGTACACCGTGGCAAAGAAGTGGAACGAGGACGGCGGCGATTACCGCAGCGATGTGCGTAATATGTGCCGTATGCTGTCCTCCCGCGGCCTGCCCGCTGTCGATCTGGTTCTCGGCTCGGATGTTGCTGACTACATCCTGACCGATGCAGAAACCCAGCGGCTTCTGGACAAGAACAGCGGTATCATCACCGGCGAGATTCGCCAGCAGCTTTCCAAGTACGACGGTGTTGTTCTCATGGGTACTCTGAACTTCGGCGGCTTCATGCTCACTGTGTTCAGCGTCGATGAAACCTACTCCGACGACCACGGCCTGACGAAGAAATATTTCCCCGCCGATGCTGCTATGGTGACTGCTCCCAACTGCGGCCACATGATGTACGGCTCCATCACCCAGATGGATTACGGTCAGGTGAACTACTCGACCTATGCCGCAAAGCGTGTGCCGAAGTTCGTCGTGGATCAGGACAAGGACACCCGCAAGCTCCGTCTGGGCTGTCGCCCTCTGGCCGCTCCCAAGAACAAGAATCCGTACATCTTCGCCGCAAACGTGGTGGGCTAAACCGGAAAGGAGCAGCTACATGAAAATCGTTCAGATCATCGCCGGTGGTTACGGCCACCGTCCCAAGGCAAACGCCCCCGCCAAGCTGATTCTGGCGGGGGAATTTGTTTGCCTTGATGATGCCGAAGCTGACCGCCTTGTGCAGCAGGGCGTGGCAGTCTATGGCGAACCGGACGAGGAAACCCGCGAGATTGTGGAACAGGCAGATGCCGACGGCAACGAGCCTGAACCGCACCCCGCCGCGGCGGACAAAACGCCCCGCAGGAAGGCCCGCAAGACCTCTGCGGAGTAAACGGGTGCGACCATGACCGACTTTCTGGAAATGGCAATGGCTGACATTGACGAGGTTTTCTTTCAAGAGTTTGTCGAAAAGCACACCATCGACGGAGAAGAGTTCGATGTTGTGCCGTATGAGGTAGACCTGAGAGAACGCAAGTCGCACTGGGAAGCCGGAGCCAAACAAAACTTCGACCAAGGACTGTATATTTCTCAAAAGCAGTTTTTTGTTCGCGTTGCTGATTATGGCCCTGCTCCTAAAATTGGGAAACCGATGGAGTACGACAAGATCACCTACTCGGTGAAGAGCTGCCAGACAGAACATGGTCTGTATTTGGTCACGTTGGAGAGGGTGCGGCAGTAATGGCAAAAGCAATCTATGACGTGCAAGTGCCGAACATCGGTGAGGTGGAACGTGCGCTCGGCGATCTGCATGACAAGGCTCCCAGAGCCATGAAGAATGCAGTCAACCAGACTGCCACGAGAGCCAAGAACATGATGGTTCGGCAGGCACGGCTTCGGTACGCCGTCAATTCTGCCGGTCGCCGTCACCTGAATGCGTTGAAAATCCGCAACAGGGCGACGACGCAGAACCCCACGGCGGAGATTTTTATTTCCAGCCGCCGAAACGATCTGGGCGATTTTCAGTCAAACCCGGCTGTTCCTCACATGGGAACAAGCTGGGTTTTGTCGCCTGAGTTCCACACCTCCCGTGTCTTGAAGAAAAATCCGATGGCCCCGCTGACCGGCGGACAGACCGATTACGGTCAGGCGAGTAAGGGCTTTCTGGTGAAGTTCGACAGTGGACACGTTGGCATGGTGCAGAGGATTCTCGGTCGTCCGGCGACAAACCCGAAATCGACAAGATGGAGGAACAGGAACGGCATCGTAGAAAAACTCTACACCATGTCCAGCCCGTCGGCCAGTGCTATGCACAGTACGGTATGGCGGGAAGAGGTGGAGCCGGACAGCGAGATCATCTTGCAGGAGCGGTTACAGCATGAGGTGTCCAAGATTCTGCTGCAAGCCGGGAGGAAAGCAAAGTGAGAGAAAGCAACTATACGCCGGTTGACGCTGTGAAGTGTCTGCACGAAGAGCTTGAAAAACTCTTTGAGGGCAAGACGTTCAGCGGTCAGGGCAAAGATAAGCCGCTCAACATCTTCGACTTTGAATTTCCAACCGACTTCGGCAACGACGAAGATGTGGACACAGTGGCCGCAGCCGCCCCGTTTATTCTGGTCAAGGCAGCAGGTTGGAGCATCGACAAGATGGAAGAGCCGGAACTGGTGGACATGAGCCTGATTATTTGTACATACCAGACACCCAGCCGCAATAAGGCGGAGGGAGCGCGGGACATGAAAGCCCCGGCGGTGCTGGACTTGTACAACATCATGCAAGACCTCGCCCAGCATTTCCGCGTCCACAACATCTTCGGCGATTACTTCAACGTGCTGCTCCCCATTGATTGTGCGATCCAGCAGGATAACACAAGCCCGTACTACTTTGCTACCGTGCAGATGGACGTAACCTGTCCCAGCATGAGCAGCGAGAACAACCCGGAAATTGAGGTGTTAATATGAGCGAGAGAAAACAGACCGCCGCCGCAGAGAATACCGCAGCGGTGGAAAAGACCGGCCCTGTTGTGTACTGTGGCCCGTCCGTAAAGAACACTGTGAAGCAGTTTACCGTGTACAGTGACGGCGACACGCTGCCGGACGCGGTGAATGACTTCCTGAACAAAATCCCGGCGGCACGGGGCCTGATGGTTCCTATCGCCGACTTCGCAAATACTCGCGCAGCTCTGGAAAACCCCAAGAGCGGCGCGGGTATTATTTTTGCCGCAGTCAAGGCGGCACTGAACTAAAGGAGGGAGTAACGCATGGCAGTTTATAAGCATGGCGTTTACGTCACTGAGCAGCCGACCGGTGTTGTTGCGCCGGTACAGTCTACCGCTGGTTTGCAGGTGGTGATCGGTACTGCGCCGATCAACCGCGCCAGCGACCCCTATCACTGCACCAACACCCCGATGCTGGCAAACACCCTGAAAGGTGCGACCGCAGCGGTCGGTTATAGCGACGACTACGACAAATACACCATCTGTCAGAGCATGGGGGCCTGTTTCAAGGTGATGGGCGTTGCGCCGGTGATCTTGATTAACGTCCTCGACCCCAACAAGCACAAGAAGAACATGGCAGAAACCACCGTGCAGGTCAACAGTGGCGTTGCAACTGTGGAGCAGAAAGACATTCTGCTGGACAAGCTGGTTGTCAAGTCCGCATCTACGACCCTGACCGCTGGCACGGACTACACCGCAGCCTTTGACGATGACGGTTATGTGACCATTGCCATCATCCCCGGCGGAAAGGCCGCGAGCGCAACCAGCCTGACCGTGAGTGGTGTGCAGATCGACCCCGATGCCGTTACCGCCGCCGACATTGTGGGCGGTGTGAATGCCAAGGGCGTAGAAACCGGCATGGAGGTAATCCGTCAGATTTACCCCGCGCTGAACATGACCCCCGGTATTCTGCTGGCTCCCGGTTGGTCGGAGAATGCTACCGTTGCCGCTGGCTTGCAGGCGAAAACCGGCAACATCAACGGCGTGTTCCGGGCTGTTTGTATCGTGGATATTGACAGCTCTGCCACAGGCGCAACCACATACACCGAGGTAAAGCAGCAGAAAGAGAAGCAGGCGGTCACTAGCCCGAACTGCTACCCTGTCTGGCTGTATGCCAAGGTGGGCGATGTGGTCTATGCCGGTTCTGCTATGGCCGCTGCACTGACCGTGGCGACTGATGCAGCCAATGGCGACATTCCCTATGTCAGCCCGTCCAACAAGACGCTGGCAATCTCCGCCGCCTGCCTGAAAGACGGCACGGAAGTGCTGCTGGATCAGGAGCAGGCAAACGTCGTCAACTCGTTCGGCGTGGCAACGTGGCTGAACATGAGCGGCTTCCGTCTGTGGGGCAACAATACGGCCTGCTACCCCGGCAACACCGACCCCAAGGATCGCTGGTTCAGCGTCCGCCGCTTTATGAACTGGGACGATAACACGTTCATTCAGACCTACTTCCAGAAAGTCGATGATCCGCTGAACAAAAGGCTTATCGAAGCTCTGGTGGACAGCGAGAACGTGCGCGGCAACAGCTTTGTTTCCCGCGGCATTTGCGCCCGTCATGAGATTCAGTACATCGAGAGCGAGAACCCGACCACCTCGCTGCTGAATGGCTGCATCACGTTCCACAAGTACCTGTCCCCGTTCAACCCGGCGGAGGACATCGAAGAGCTGGTGGAGTTCGACCCCAACGCGATCTCTGACGCGCTGGGCGGCTAAACGAGAAAGGAGGATATGAGTTATGGCACTGGATACTAACCTGACCCCGGAAATTGTCAACAGTTTCAACGTCTACATTGACGGCGTGAAAGCCATCGGAACGGCCCCGGAGATCACCCTGCCGCAGATCACCTCGGAAACTATTGATGTTTCCGGTTCTGGCATCCTCGGCAAGATCAGCGCACCGAACATCGGCCAGTTTGAGAGCATCGAGCAGGAGGTTTCTTTCAACCTCGTGTATTCGAGCTTTGTCAACGTGCTGTCCCCGAAGCGTCAGGTCAATCTGACTTTCCGTGTGGCGCAGCAGGCGGTCGATAAGAGCCTTGGCTATGCCTACAAGGGCCTGCGAATCGTCGAGATCGGTCGTGTCAAAGAGTTCACTCCCGGCAAGATCAAGGCGGGCGAGGGCATGGAAGCAAAGGTCAAGCTCGAATTGACGTACCTCATGATCGAGAACGACGGCGAAGAGACTATCGCTATCGACAAGCTGAACGGTATCTACCGTGTGCAGGGTGAGGATATGCTGGCAGACGTTGCCGCTCTGATCTGATCCCAAAGGAAACGAATGACCGCCCCGAAAGACCGGGGCGGTCAATTTTTTGTATCTGACAGAAAGGAAACTTCATCATGGAGAAGAACATTTCTACCGCCGCAGAGCAGACCGAAACCGCAGAGGTCAAGAAGAACCCGAAGATCATCGAGCTGGCCCGTCCCTATAAGTTCGACGACAAGGAGTATACCGAGATTGACCTGTCCGGTCTGGACGGCCTGACCATCAAGGACGCGGTGCTTATCATCAAGAAGCTGTACAACGAGGGTGAGCTGGCCGCGATGATTACCCCCGAAACTGCCACCGCATACACCGACGCTCTGGCCGCAGCAGCAACGAAGCTCCCCATTGAGTTCTTCCAGTTGCTTCCCATCGGCGCAAGCAAAAAGGTGCGCCAGACCGTGCAGGCATCCCTCCGCAGCGCGGCGGCAGAAGACGGCGACGACAAGGACGAGCACAGCCACGTCATGAAGTTCGGCAAGCCCTACACCTACAAGGGCGAAACCTACACTTCCATTGATCTGTCCGGTGTCGCCAACATGACCGGCATGAATGTCCGTCAGGCGGAGAACCGCATGGAGGAAGAGAACATTCGCGCAGCAGAAAAGACTCTGAACTACTACTACTGCTGCCTGATTGCTTCTATGGCGACCGGCAAGGATGTTGCGTTCTTCCTCGGCCTGCCCCTGTCGGAAGCTGTGCAGCTCCGCGCAGGTGTCAACCACAAGGATTTTTTCGCTTAAAGGGCGGCTACAAAACAATCAGAAAGGCGGCGATAGCTCTCGCCACAGTCACGCACACAAGCGCAGATTTTTACCTGAACTTGCCTGTGCGTGAGCTGGTGGAGATTCACGGGGAGGTTGCGGAGGAATGGCAAAAAATCAAGAGTTAGAACTTTCCATCCTGATCGGCGGTCACGTTGACAATTCGCTTGCACAAGCGGTTAAGCTGGCGAACACGCAGATCGGGAGCATTGCAAACGGAGCATCGAAGTTCGCGGCGAATATCGCCAAGGGCGCGGTGGCCGCAGCTGGCGGCTTGGCCGCTGGCGTGGTTGACACGACAAAAGAAGCGGTTTCTTTTGAAAGCGAAATGCTGGATGTGACGAAGTACGTTGGCGGTCTGACGGACGATAGCGGAAAAGTCATTCGCGAAAACTACGAAGAAATGTCGAAAGACATTCTTGATTTAAGCACCGATATTCCGTATACCGCCGAAGAACTGACCCGTCTTGCGGCTGCTGCCGGTCAGTCTGGCAAGAGCATGGACGACCTGATAAGTGACGGCTTCCTGCGTGATGTTGCTGAAATGGGAACGGCTATGGACATTTCCGCAGATCAGGCGGGCGACTGGGCCGCAAAGTGGGAAGTGGCTTTCGACATAAACCACGATCAGGTTATGGAGCTGGCCGATCAGATCAACTATCTGGGTGCGCACTATGCGACGACCGCCGCAGAAATCGCCCAGACGGTGAACGACACCGGTTCCCTCGGCCAGATTGCGGGTATGGACGTTGCAAGCACGGCGGCTCTGTCTACGGCACTTCTGGCAATGGGCGTTGACTCCGGCAAGGTGGCAACGTCTATTCGCCGGATGTACACAAACCTCTCGATGGGATCAAAAGCGACCGACGCACAGGCGGCGGCATTTGAACAGCTCGGCTTTACTGCGGAACAGTTTGCAAAGGATATGCAGACGGATGCACCGGCGGCAATAAAGAGCCTGTTCACGGCTATTGGAAGCCAGCCGAAAGACAAACAGGTTGGCTACCTGAAAACGCTGCTCGGACAATGGGCCATTGAATCCGGTGCAAAGCTGACCGGAAATCTTGACCTGTTTATAAAGACGCTGGACGACGTGGGCGATGCTTCTAAATACAACGGCAGTATGTACAAGGAGTTTTTGCTGAAATGCGAAACCTCCGAATCTGTACTGACGATGTTGAGCAACGCATGGCGGGCCGTCCGCATTGAGGTCGGAAACAATTTCCTGCCTATTCTGAAAGACGTTGCCGGGTTCGGCATCGAAAAAATCAACGACTTCCGCGCAGCCCTGCCGGATATAACGGCACGGGTAAAGGAAGTGATCGAGTACCTGCTGAACAACGGCGACAAGGTAGCCGCCACGCTCGGCGGCATCGGCGCGGCGTGGGCCGGTATGAGGCTCGCACCGCAGATTCTTCAAGTCGTCAGCGGGGTCACAAAGGGAGTGAGTGGAACCGCTACCGGCGGCGGGAAGATTTTCAACGGTATCCGCACCATTGCCAGCGGCATGAGCTACGGCGCACAGATGGCGGGCATCCAGCCTCCGTCCATCGGCCCGCAGCCGCAAAACTCGTTCCTGAAAAATATTGCGACTAAGGCGAACGGTGCGGGTGTTGGCCTGTGGGCTACACTGAAAAACTTTACCGGCCTGACAAAGAACGATGGAAAAACAAAAATCGACTTTGTTCGAGACGTTATGGGCGCATCGGAACGCGGGCAGACCATCCGGCAGAGCTTCCCTTATATCAACGGCGTTATGTCTGCTGCGTCTGACTTCGGAAAGACGAAAATCGCATCCGGCATTGGTGGCGTTACCAAGCAGATTTTCACGGGAATCATCGGCCCGAACGGTATCGACGTGGCGAAACTTGCAGGAGGACTAAAAAACTTCGGTGGGGCTACGGCTGCTGTATTTGGAGCGATGCCCGGAAATGCTGCAAAAGCTGGCGTGAATTTCCTCTCAAAGATGAACTTTGCAAACGGTACTGGTTTGGGAAGAACCATCTACCGAATGGCAAACAGCACGCAGGGATTGAGCGGAAAGGCTGCTCTTGCGCAGATGGGGTACATCTTCAACCAGACGCGCCCCGGACAAGTGCTGTCTGGCGCAACCGGATTTGTTAAAAATGCAGCTCCGGCGGTGGCAGACTTCGGCGGCAAAGCGTTCGGGCTGGGTAAAGCCGTGGCATCGCCCGTCCTGAAAGGCGGCTTCAATATCTTCGCGGGCCTTATGTCCACATTCGGCCCGGTGATCGCCGGTCTTGGTTCTGTGATCGCGGTGGTCAGTCTGCTGGGAGATCACTTCGAGGACATTCGCCAGATCATCGGACAGGTGTTTGGCGAAAAGGGTCTGACGCTCTTTGATGGATTCACCGGGAAAGTGCAGGGCATCGCAGGGAACATCCACGACACATTGGCCGGTGCGTTCTCACTGGAAAACCTGCAAAATATCCAGCAGAGTTTGAGCGGGAAAAGCATCTTCGGAATCGACGATCTGGGAACTACGTTCGGCGCGGTGATCCCGATTATCGAGTCGGTAAAGGGTTTGATCGGTCAGATCGTAGACCTCGGCGTGAACCACATTAAGCCGCTGTTGGCAGATGTGTTGAGCTTCGCGGTAAACGATTTGTTCCCGGCGGTGTCGCCGCTGATAAGCATGATTATCAGTCTGGTCGGCACGACCCTGATAAATGCGATCAAGCTGGTGGTCGATGTAATCCACGGCCTGCTGCCGGTGATCGAGCCTGTGATTCAGTCTATCATTGGGCTGATAAAGGGCATCGTATCGGTGACGATTACGGTCGTCAACGGTATCATTCGCGCCCTGAATAGTTTCTCGTTCACGGTTCCACAGTGGCTTGAAAATGTCCCGGTGGCGAAGAACTTCGCCGGTAAGACATTCGGCTTCAACCTGTCGGAAGTGGCAATGCCCGCTTTCGCCAACGGCGGCTTTACCCGCGGGGTGAGTATCGCCGGTGAAGCTGGCACAGAAGCCGTCATTTCTTTCAAGCCCAGTGTCCATGACAGCAACGTGGAAAACTGGGTGCGGGCTGGCCGTATGTTGGGCGTGTCCGGTGAGGATGCGACCCGCGCAGCCGGTGTGCAGAACGTCCAGTATTTTGCGAACGGCGGTTTCACCGACGGAAGCAAGGAAAAGCTGGACAAGTTGATCGACTTCTCCAACGCATACGGCGAATATGCACTCCGTTCCAACGGCATCAAGTCCACCGGTGATGTGGTGTCAATGATGTGGACGGTGGCAAACAACGCCATGTCCGGGGACGGCTCCTTGGAGCTGGTGGCGACCAGCATCGCCGCCGACGTTGCTCCCATCATCCTGAACAAGTATCTGGGAAGTGACAGCACGATAACAAAGGCCGTGACCGAAGCGGCCAAGACCTACAACGGCGGCACGGTGCTGTCGAGCTGGGAAAACGGTGTTCTGACCGACACCGGAACACCGCTCTATATGCTGCCGCAGAGGGACACCGAGAAAACCCTGCCGGATATGCCGTCCAGTGCCTACCGCGCCGCGGACGGCGGTGACGGCGGAAGTTCCAGCAGCATCAAGGATTCCCAGTTTGTCTTTTCGCCGCACATCACTGTCGGCAGCGGGACAAACATGGAAGAGCTTGAACGTGAAATGCGGAAGCTGTTTGAAGAGTTCAAACAGGAAATGCGTGAAGAAGAGCGTGAACAGGGCCGTGTCAAATATGCTTCGTAAGGGGGTGGCCTGATGGCGTACACGACAAAGAGCGGCGACACTTGGGACGGCATTGCGAAATCCGTCTACGGTGACGAGCTGAAAGCCGATGTGCTGATGGCCGCAAACCGGGAGTACATCGAAATTTACAGATTCGATTCCGGCGTTGAGCTAGTCACGCCGGACATTGAAGAAGAGGTGGCGGCAAACGATAACCTGCCGCCGTGGAAAAGGTAGGTGGTGATATATATGATTGCGATTCAGCCCAGAAAAACGATCCTGAAATTGGAGTACAACGACACCGATATTTCCGGGGATATTTCCGGGGACGTGGAGAGCTTCACCTATAACGACCGGGGAGCAGATTCGAGCGACAGCATTTCCATCAAGGTAAACGCGGTGGATGATAAGTGGATCAACTCGTGGTTGCCGGATAAGGAAGCTGTGCTACACCCGACACTCTGCACGAAAAACTGGATCGTGCAGGGTGACAGCACCCCGCTTGACTGCGGGACGCTGGTGGTGGACGATCTCAGCTATCTGTCTCTTATACACATCTCCGAGCCCACGAGACGCTCATGAATCTCGTA
>ENA-OZXD01000272-OZXD01000272.1-human-gut-metagenome-genome-assembly--contig:-NODE-272-length-16569-cov-19.083868_pt1 | contig 16569 bp, 9 predicted proteins | sample MGYA00244855_ERZ654094 | MGnify/ENA primary metagenome ERZ654094 (study PRJEB26926, sample SAMN06165277) | human gut metagenome | biome: ENVO:00009003; feature: ENVO:2100002; material: ENVO:00002003...
AGATTCATGAGCGTCTCGTGGGCTCGGAGATGTGTATAAGAGACAGGTGTAATAAGTCTATTTTTTGGTGTTTTCACGGATATTTTTCGTAATTTTGTCGCCAAAATACAAATATTAGTCAGATTATTAAACTGTTTATAGAAATAAAGTTATGCGCAATATTCCAATTGTAACAAAGAATTTGCTGATAGTGAATGTAGTAGCATTCCTGGCATGCATGCTGATGGACAAGAGTATGGGTGGCGGTTCTGGCCTGACAGATATGTTTGGGCTTCATTTCTTCCTGGCATCCGATTTCCATATTTATCAGTTAGTTACCTACATGTTTATGCATGGTGGTTTCCAGCATATTCTCTTTAATATGTTTGCCTTATGGATGTTTGGCTGTGTGGTTGAAAGAGTTTGGGGACCAAAGAAATTCCTTTTTTATTACATAGTGTGTGGAGTGGGAGCAGGTTTGTTCCAGGAAGCTGCACAGTATATTACCTATGTGGCAAAGGATATGGCAGCTTATGATTATGTCAGTGTTAATGGAGCCAGAATAACAATGGAGCAATATCTGAACCTATGGACTACCGTGGGTGCTTCAGGAGCTATTTATGCCATATTGCTTGCCTTTGGTATGATTTATCCAAACGAGCGTCTCTTCATTTTCCCGTTGCCAGTTCCTATTAAAGCTAAATTCTTCGTGATAGGCTATGCTGTCATTGAATTGGTTTCAACATTCTCTCTCTCTGATGACGGTGTGGCTCATATTGCCCATTTGGGAGGTATGGTCTTTGGATTCTTCCTGATCCGTTATTGGCGTAAACAGATTGGTAATGGTTACTATCAGTCTAATTCTGCTGATGCATTCGATAAGTTGAAAGGTATGTTCGGTGGAAAGCGTCGGGCAGGTAGAACGCATTTTACTTATACCAAGAATGAATCTTATAATCCGACTTATGAACAGGATGCTGAATGTAAGACCAATGAAAAGGTCGTATCTCAGGAAGAGATAGATAGAATCTTGGATAAGATAAGGAAAAGCGGTTATGATAGCTTGACTCAGAGTGAAAAGCAGATGCTCTTTGATCAGAGTAATAAGTAGGAAACTATGTTTAAAGGATTTAAGGAATTTACATATAAGATGGTAGCTGGTGCTAATGTGGCAACTATCATCATCATGTTGCTGGTGGGCTTTTCTGACTTCTTTCAGCCAGAAAAGTTCGCCGCATTGGCTAATCTTGGCTTACTTTTCCCGGTTTTTCTTATAGTTAACTTAGGCTTTTTGCTTTTCTGGTTGCTCTTCCGGTCTAAGTATGCCATTATTCCATTCTTAGGCTTCTTGATCTGTTTTGTTCCTGTCCGCAAGTATATGCCAATCAACTTTTCTGGCGAAACTCCAAAAGGTTGTATCAAAGTTCTATCATATAATACCTGGAATTTTGGTGCGCAGACCGTGGATGCCGAAGGAACTAATATCTGTATTGCTTATCTGCAGGAGCAGGATGCTGATATTGTTTGTCTGCAGGAAGCATGTCCTACTTCCCGGAATATTGAACAGATAGATAGCATGCTCAAGCCGATGTATGCTTATCAGGACACAACGATGCACGTGAATGGCGGAAATTGTCTGATGCTGCTCAGTAAATACCCTATTCTTTCGAAAGAGCGTATTCCTTATGAATCGAAAGGAAATATGAGTGTAGCGTATCGTCTGAAAGTGAAAGATAGAGAGGTCCTTCTCATCAATAATCATTTGGAGACTACCGGCTTAAGTTTAGAGGACAGACGCCAGTTCAAGAATCTGGTTATCGGAAAATTGCAGGTTGATACTGCAGAAGAAACGTCCAAACTGCTCGTTGTAAAACTTGCCGAGGCAACAAAGAAACGGGCTCCGGAGGCTGAGGCTGTGGCAAAATACATTCAGCAGCATAAAGAACAGAGTATTATTTTGTGCGGTGACTTTAATGATGGTCCTATCTCTTATGCTCATCGTACGATAGCTAAAAATTTGACGGATTGCTACATTGCAAGTGGTAACGGACCGGGTATCAGCTATCATCGTGGAGGCTTTTTTGTTCGCATTGACAATATCATGTGTTCAGACGATTGGGAGCCTTATGAATGTAAAGTTGATGATAAAATTGACGTTTCAGACCACTATCCAATCATTTGTAAGCTAAAAATGCGCCCTAAAAAGCAAAAATAGAGCAAATAATTCTTATATAAGAAAAAAAATGCTTATTTTTGCACAACTTTATGGAGGTTTTTGAAAGAATCCCTAAAAGCAATTGAAAAGAAATAAATAATTAATAACAATAAATAGAAATGCAAAACAAAGGAATTGTAATTTGTGTAGCCGTCTTACTGACACTCGCAAGTATCTTCTATTTGTCATTCTCGTTTGCCACACGTTACTATGACAGCGAGGCTGCAAAGATTAAAGATCCTATTGCTCAGCAGGATTATAAGGATTCTGTTAAGTACTTAGGGGTTTATTCTTACCAGAACTGCTTGGAGACTCAGATTGGTCTTGGACTTGATCTTAAGGGCGGTATGAATGTAATTCTTGAGATTTCTGTACCTGATGTACTTGAAAACCTTGCCGATCATAAGACCGACGCTGGTTTTACCAATGCCATGAAGGAAGCTAGAGCTCAGGAAGAAGCTAACGGTGGTGACTTCGTGTCACTTTTCATTAACGCTTATCATAAGAGCGCACCAGGTCATAAACTCGCAGAAGTGTTCGCTACCCAGCAGTTGCAGGGCTTGGTTTCTCCTCAGAGCAGCGACGCAGAGGTAGAGAAGGCTATCCGCGCTTCTGTACAGGATGCTATTGACAACTCTTTCAATGTTGTCCGCACCCGTATAGATAAGTTTGGTGTTGTACAGCCTAACATCCAGAAGTTGGAAGGTCAGCAGGGCCGTATCATGGTAGAAATGCCAGGTATCAGCCAGCCAGAGCGTATGCGTAAGATGCTCCAGGGTAGTGCAAACCTTGAGTTCTGGGAGACATACAACTCAGAGGAAATCGCTCCTTATCTCCAGCAGCTTGATACTCGTATCGCAAATGGTGATAATGGTCAGGAGGAGAAAGACTCTGTTGCTGCTGATACAACTGTTGCAAAGAAAGAAGTTGCTAAGGCTGAGCCTAAGAAGGCTGAGGCTAAGTTCTCTATCAAGAAGAAGGACGATGCTGCAAGCAAGGTAGGCGAGGATGCTCAGAATGCTGCTGCTATCAAGGCTCACCCATTGTTGGCTCGTTTGCAGCTCGGTGGTGGTTTGAGCACTGTTGGTTATGCTAGCGTTCGCGATACTGCTGCTATCAACAAGATTATCTATTCTGAAGTTGCTAAGCGTGTATTGCCATCTGACTTGCGCTTGCTTTGGAGTGCTAAGCCAGCAGATAATCTGAAGGTTAAGAACATCTATGAGCTTCATGCGTTGAAGGTTACTACCACTACAGGTCGTGCTCCTTTGGAGGGTGATGTAATTACCGATGCTAAGGACGAGTTCGACCAGATGGGTTCACCTGTTGTTAGCATGAAGATGAATACTGAGGGCGCACGTAAGTGGGCTCAGATGACCAAGGCTAACGTAGGTAAGGCTATTGCTATCGTTCTGGATGGCGTAGTTTACTCTGCTCCTCGTGTAAACGGCGAGATTGATGGTGGTAGCTCTCAGATTTCCGGTAACTTCACTATCGAGGATACCAAGGACTTGGCTAACACATTGAAGTCTGGTCGTATGCCAGCTCCTGCACGTATCGTTCAGGAGGAGGTTGTAGGTCCTACACTCGGTGCACAGTCTATCCAGATGGGTATTGTATCATTCGTTGTAGCTTTCGTACTCCTGATGGTTTACATGGTGATGATGTACAATGTCATTCCTGGTATGATGGCTAACCTGGCTTTGCTCGTCAACGTATTCTTCACGCTGGGTATTCTGACGTCCTTCCAGGCGGCTCTGACGTTACCTGGTCTTGCCGGTATGGTCTTGTCTCTGGGTACTGCCGTGGATGCCAATGTGCTTATCTATGAGCGTATCAAGGAGGAGCTCCGCTCTGGCAAGGGTATGAAGCAGGCTGTAGCTGCCGGTTATGGCAACGCTTTCTCTGCTATCTTCGACTCTAACTTGACTTCATTGATTACTGGTGTTATCCTGTTGACTGTTGGTACAGGTCCTATCCGTGGTTTCGCTACTACCTGGATCATCGGTATCATCGTTTCATTCTTCACTGCTGTGTTCCTGACTCGTCTGGTTTACGATTATAAGTTGAACCACGATAAGTGGATGCATTGCAAGTTTGATACTCCTGTTTCTCACAACCTGATGCAGGGTAAGAAGTACAAGTTTATGTCTATGTACAAGATTACCTTCACCGTTGCCATCGTAGCAGCTGTGGTATTCATCGGTAGCTTCTTTGTTCGTGGCTTGAGTAAGAGTATCGACTTCACTGGTGGTCGTAACTATGTGGTACAGTTCGAGAATCCTGTAGAGCCTGAGCAGATTCGTACCGTTCTTGGTGGTGCTTTCGTCAATGCAGATGGTACTAAGGCTACTACAAGTGCTATCGCTATCGGTACAGACGGTAAGACTATCCGTGTATCTACCAACTATATGATTGAGAGCAATGACCCAACTGTTGATGACAAGGCAGAGACCATTCTCTATACAGCCTTGAAGAAGGCTAACCTGGTATCCCAGAAGAATGTCGATGCATTCAAGAATCCAGATGTTCGTCAGGGTGGTTCTATCATCAGTAGTACCAAGGTAGGTCCTTCTGTCGCTAGCGATATCACATGGGGAGCTATCAAGAGTGTAATCTTTGCATTGTTCGCCATCTTCCTTTACATCCTGCTTCGTTTCCGCAACGTGGCCTTCTCTGTAGGTTCTACAGTAGCTTTGGCATTTGATGCCTTGACAGTAATCGGTTTCTACTCACTCCTGTGGGGTCTCGTTCCATTCTCATTGGAGATTGACCAGACCTTCATCGGTGCTATCCTGACCGTGGTAGGTTACTCTATCAACGATAAGGTGGTTGTATTCGACCGTATCCGTGAGAACTTGAAGTTGCATCCTAAGGGCGACCGTCAGCAGCTCTTCAATGCATCTATCAATGAGACATTGGCTCGTACCATCAATACGTCTACATCTACATTGCTCGTGTTGCTCTGTATCTGCATCCTCGGTGGTGACAGCATCCGCAGCTTCTCATTCGCAATGATCCTGGGTGTTGTATTCGGTACATTGTCATCTATCTTTATTGCATCTCCTATGGCTTACATCGTTCTTGGTCGTAAGATTAAGGAAGAGCCAGCTGAGGAGGTTGCAGAAGTTAAGTAATCAGAAACTCTTCATTCTTTCTCTGTCCGATGTATGTCGGATAGAGAAAGATACTGGAAAGAATATAAAAATAATAAAGGTCGCTTCCTGATTGTCAGGAGCGACCTTTATTGTTTTATCATCTCTGGAATGATAAGGAAAGTACGTGGTCCCACCGAGAATCGAACTCGGATCAAAGGTTTAGGAAACCTCCGTTCTATCCGTTAAACTATAGGACCATTGTAAACCGACTGCAAAGATACATCAAATCGTTGACAATACAAAATAAAATGTTATGTTTTTCACTCTCATCTTATCAAGTTTCCTCACTTTTGTGGAGTTGAACTGCGAAAACCTCTTCGATACAAGGCATGATTCGCTGAAGAATGACTATGAATTCCTGCCACAGAGCAGTTACAAGTGGACGCCTTATCGCTATTGGCGCAAGCTGGCAAATCTTTCCAAGACTATAGTGGCTTTGGGTTATGAAGATTTGTCGCTTGTTGGTACCGCCTCCCCAGATAATCCTTCAAGACCCTCGGAGAAGTCCTGGCATGTTCCCGATTTTGTGGCGCTTTGCGAAGTGGAGAACGATAGTGTGCTGTTTGATTTAACCCGGCGTTCAGCTCTTCGCGGTGTAAATTATGATTATGTGATGACCGATTCGCCTGATGAACGAGGCATAGATGTGGCTTTGCTTTATCAGCCATCTTCTTTTGCGCTTATACAGTTCCGGTCCATCCGCATCAAGCCGCTGCCTGATACTCGCCCTACGAGAGATATTCTCTACGCTTCGGGGCGGATTATGAATGATGATACGCTCCATGTCTTTGTATTGCATGCGCCTAGCCGGCGTGGCGGCGAACAGGTTTCGCGTCCCTACCGCCTGCAGGTAGCCAGCCAGCTGGCTTCTGCTGTAGATTCTATCTATGCGCTCAATGATAGTGCAAGGATTATCGTAGCCGGCGATTTCAACGATTATTCCGATTCTCCGGCTCTTCGTTATCTTTATCAGCATCACCTTATTAATATATCTGTTGGCGTCAAAGGCTCTCATGGTGCCAAGGCTACTTATCGCTGGCATGGAGATTGGCGAAGTCTTGACCAGATTCTCTTCAGTCCTTCGCTTTCCCGGCTTAAGATGAGTTGTCAGATAGGAGATTTGCCATTCCTCTTAGAAGATGATGAGAAATATGGCGGAAAGAAACCTTTCCGCACCTATCTCGGTCCCCGATATTTGGGTGGATACAGCGATCATCTTCCGCTTGTTGCCAAGTTTAAGATAGTGGGTGGATATGAATAAAAAAACAGGTATGCTCAGATTTTTACTGAACATACCTGTCTGTATATTTAGTGAGATTTTTTCTCTTCTGCCTGATTATCCGTAGATAACATTACCGTTCTCATCCTCATAAGGAGTCATATCCTTAGCATACTGGTTCATAGCACGGAGGCTCATACCCATTGATGAGAAACCACCATCGTGGAAGAGGTTCTGCATGGTTACCTTGCGGGTGAAGTCAGAGAACATCATCACGCAGTAGTTAGCGCAATCCTCAGCTACGGCGTTTCCGAGTGGAGACATCTTGTCGGCGAAGTCCATCATGTTCTCGATATCCTTGATACCCTTACCTGCTGTTGTAGCTGTAGGGCTCTGAGAGATGGTGTTGATACGCACGTGCTTCTCACGACCGTAGATGTAACCGAAGCTGCGGGCGATACTTTCGAGCATGCTCTTGGCATCAGCCATATCGTTGTAACCGAAGAATGTACGCTGAGAAGCTACGTATGTGAGAGCTACTACAGAACCCCACTCGTTGATAGCATCCAACTTCTTGGCTACCTGCAACATCTTGTGGAAAGAGATAGCAGAGATGTCCAGTGTCTTGTTCAGGAAGTTGTAGTCGAGGTCATCGTATGTACGATGCTTGCGAACGTTAGGGCTCATAGCTACAGAGTGGAGCACGAAGTCGATTTTGCCACCGAGTTTCTCCTGAGCCTCTGTGAATACCTTTTCCAAGTCTTCTACGCTAGTCGCATCAGCTGCGATGATAGGAGCGTTGATCTGTTCAGCGAGCTTATCCAGCGTACCCATACGCAAAGCCATAGCTGTATTACTAAGTGCGATAGTAGCACCCTCTTCAGCAGCCTTTACAGCTACTTTCCAAGCGATTGATTCCTCATTGAGTGCACCGAAGATGATGCCACGCTTGCCTTTTAACAAATTGTGAGTCATTGTTATCTTAATACTTTTGTTTATACTAACGACAATCCCCTACATATATCATTCTCTCTATATATAATAAGGTGTAAAACCACTTTGTTTTGTTCTAGTCGTTGAAATCGTGCGCAAAATTACGAAAAATGTGCAATATACCCAAATTTTTTAACTAAAAAGTGCCGTAAACGTTTTCTTTTTTGTGGTATGTCAAGTATTTCGCTCCCAGCAGTCAGTATGATATTCTATTTATTCTTTGCAGATAATAAGCCTGAAACAGATATGTCTTATGCTTATAGATAACGTATCTGTTGGTCTGAGGAATTAGATTTGTAGGGTTCCTGACATATGTCAACAAGGTTCCTGACATATGCCACTAATGTTCCTGACATATGCCAACAGAGTTATTGACATATGTCAGCAACCTTGTTGGCAACTGCCGTCAACCGAACGGAACTAATTGTTAGAACCGATGAACCGTAGAACTGTGACTACTTAATCTATTTGTTCTACGTATTTAAGCAATACGTCTTACCCGGCAGATGCCTGTATAGATAACTTAAGAACCTTCTTATTTCTATTCTTACAAATTATAGCCTTATTGCTACAAAAATATCCTTTTTGTTGCAATATGACAAGGTAGAAGTGTTAAAAACAGACTTTTTTATGTGCGTTATTAAATTTTTCTTTCAAAATATTTGCAAATATCCGAAAAAAAATCTAATTTTGCAGCCGATTATTATAAATTTATAAATTATTATCTAATAAAGAGAGAGATTATGTTTAAAAGAATCGCTTTATTTGTGGGGGGCAATTCTCAGTTGTGGAGTAGCCTTTGCCCAAACATCTGTTACCGGTAAGGTAGTAGCTTCAGAGGATGGTGAGCCTGTTATTGGCGCATCAATCAAAGTAGCTGGTACTAATACGGGTACTGTTACGGACGTCGATGGAAACTTCAGTTTGAATGTTCCAGTCGGCTCCAAGTTGGAGATTACCTATATAGGTATGAATCCACAAACTGTTAAAGCAAGTTCTAACATGAAGATTGCTTTGACTTCTGATAACAAAACCCTGGACGAGGTCGTAGTTGTTGCTTATGGTACAACCACTAAGGCTTCCTTTACAGGTTCTGCAGCTGTAATGAAAGACAAGGATATGTCTGCAGCTAAATCTTCACTCATCAAGTCATTGGAAGGCAAAATGGCTGGTGTCAACATTGGTGCTTCAACAGGTGACCCAGGTGCTGACCAGAAGGTGTTAATCCGTGGTATCGGTTCTATCAGCGGTTCTACCCAGCCATTGTATGTAATAGATGGTGTGCCTGTCTCTAACTCTGACATGCAGAGCAGCGGTCTCCGTTCACAGTCTATTCTTTCTTCTATCAACCCTAATGATATCGAAAGCATGACCGTATTGAAGGATGCTGCCGCATCTTCTCTCTATGGTTCACGTGCTGCCAATGGTGTCATCATCATCACTACCAAGAAGGGTAAGGAAGGTAAGACTCACGTAAACTATGATATGCAGATCGGTTGGAGCAATATTGCCAAGAAGAGTGCTTTGGAAACCATGAACAGCGCCGAAATGAAGCAGTATTGGAAAGATGCACTCCAGGGTTACTTCGTATATTATGAAGGTATGGATGAGGCTACTGCTGCAGCTGCTGCAGCAGAAAAAATTCCTAGCAGGTTCTATAACTACAATACTAATGAGACAACTGATTGGTACAAAGAGGTTTATCGTACTGGTTTTACTACCGACCATCAGGTATCTATCAATGGTGGTAACGACCGTACTAAGTTCTTCACCAGTTTTGGCTACAACAAGGTGGAGGGTACCGTAAAGGGTAGCTCTTTCCAGCGTTATAGTGGACGTTTGAACTTGGATCACAAGGTAACTGACTGGTTCAAGATTTCTGCCAAGGAAATGCTGTCATTCTCTAATCAGGCTGGTTTCCGCGACCAGGGTAATCAGGCGCAGGGCTTCGGTACTACCGCTCCAATGTCTGTACTCTTCTCAATGGACCCTACCGCTCCTGTAAAGAACGAGGATGGTTCATATAACACTAGCGCTTCATTCTCAAAGAATGTTTCAAATCCAAACCTGATGTTCGGACAGGAGGGTGGTGAGCATGCTGAGACTTTGGATTCTGAGTTGATGCGTAGCTTGACCAATGTTGAGGGTGAACTCAAGTTGCCATTCAATCTGACATTGCGTTCAATCTTCGGTTTCGACTATATGACCAACAATATTCGTGAGTTCTGGGCTCCTAACAGTGGTAATGGTCAGTCGGTTAACGGTATGGGTCAGCGCTGGAACTACTCTAGCAAGACTTTGACTACATCCAACACCTTGAACTATGTTCGTAGCTTTGACAAGCATAATCTCACAGCGATGGTAGGTTATGAGGCAGAGAAGCGTAACTTGATGACATTGACAGCCAGCTCTCACAACTACTCTACACATAAGTTGCCAGAGTTGTCTAATGGTCAGGCTAACAGCAATGCCAGCTACACCAACTGTGCAACCATGATGTCTTGGTTGGGTAGCGTAAACTATAACTACGACAACAAGTATTACTTGTCTGCTAGCTATCGTCGTGATGGTTCTTCACGTCTTTCTTCAGACAACCGTTGGGCTGACTTCTTCTCTGTATCAGGTGCATGGCGCATCAGCAGCGAGAAGTTCCTCGAGGGCAACAACCTGTTCAGCGATTTGAAGCTCCGTCTCTCTTACGGTACCAATGGTAACTTGCCAACAGACTACTATGGCTATATGGGTACATACGCAACAACCGGCGGTTACGGTTCTGAACCAGGTATCTATTGGAGTAACATCTCTAATCCTTCATTAGGCTGGGAGAAGTCTCACAACTTTAACGTAGGTTTGGATTGGACACTCTTCAACCGAGTAACTCTTACATTCGATTACTATAACAAGTTGACTAAGGATCTTCTCTTCCTTTCACCAACTTCTTATGTAACAGGTTTCAGTTCATACTGGAACAATATTGGCGAGTTGAAGAATCAGGGTCTTGAGTTCTCTATCAGTTCTCAGAATATCCGCACAAAGGATTTTACCTGGACCACAGACTTCAACCTTACCAAGCAGAGTATCAAGGTAAACAAGTTGCCTAATGGTAACGACGTTCAGTATGGCGACGGAAACATGTATATCCTCCGTGAGGGCGAGTCTATGCATACATTCTTCTTGCCAAAGGCTAAGGGTGTAAACTCTGAGACCGGTTTGATGGAGTTCTGGATTGATCCTGAGGATGAGTCTAAGGGTGTAACCAACGAGTATAGCAAGGCTGGTAGCACCATTGTAGGCAAGGGTGTGCCTGACTGGGTTGGCGGTATGACCAATACCTTCCGCTATAAGGATTTTGACCTTTCATTCATGATTTCATATCAGTTTGGTGCCGACATGTTCGATTATCCAGGTTACTTCCTTACCTATAGTGATGGTTACCGTGTGGGTGCATTGAATGTATCTAAGCGTGTGGCTGGCAACTACTGGCAGAAGCCAGGTGACCAGACCGAGTTCCCACGTCCTATCTATGGTAACCCATTCCGTTCTGATATGTTCTCTACCCGTGAGATTATCTCAACAGACAACATCCGTGTGCGTGACATCACATTCGGTTGGACTGTGCCTTACTTCAAGAAGTATATCAGCAATTTGCGCATTTATTTCCGTGCAACAAACCCATTCCTGATTTACAACGCAGCTAAGGATATTGATCCAGATGTTGATATCAATGGTTATCGTCAGACCGATACTCCTACAACACGACAGTTCTTGTTCGGTCTCAACTTTAGTTTTTAATTAATTCATAGGAAAAAGGATATGAAAAAGATATATTTAGCATTGGGTATTGCCGCTAGCATGATGTTCTCATCATGCAGCGACTTCCTGGACCAGGAGCCATCTATAGAGTTGCCTACTGAGTCAGCTATCACAACTACATCAGACTTGCGTAATGCAGTAAATGGTATTGCTTATGTATTGACAGAAAACAGAATGACTTATGCGTCAGAATTCGCTCTCTTCGCAGATACTCGCTGCAACGATTTCAAGGTAACTGCAGACAACAATCAGTTGGGTGAACTCAGATTTTACAAGTACAATTCTAAAGGTTCATTCAATGATTATGCATATTTCGCATTCTACCAGGCTTTGGGTAATGTGAATAGCGCATTGAAGTTTATCGAAAATGGCCAAGTTGAAGGCGATGCGGCCGAAATCAATAACTATAAAGGACAGCTGTTAGCTTGGAGAGGTATGTTGCACTTCGACTTGGCTCGTATGTTCTGCCACATCCCTACTACTGTAGAGAATCCTGCAAGCGAACTCGGTCTGGTTCTTTCAGACCAGGTGTTTGACAAGGATTACAAGGGCACTCGTACAGATTTGGCATCTACATACACATTCATTATCAAGCAGTTTACAGATGCACTTCCTTTGTTGGAGAAGAAGTCTGATAATGGTTACTTCAACTATTATGCAGCTCTTGGTCTTCGTGCCCGTGCTTACCTCTATAATGGTCAGTATGCAGAGGCTTTGGCTGATGCTAAGGAAGTGATTGGTAAAGGTGGTTACAAAATGTTGAACCGCGACAATTATGTTGAGGCTTGGACTAAGGAGAAGGCAGATGAAACCATTCTGGAGTTCCTGCAGACCGAAAAATACAACTCGCAGCGTTATGCTCCAGGTTACTACTGTGATGCTAGTGGTTACTCAGAGAATGCTTTCAACGAGGAGGGTTACCTGTATAAGTATCTTGTAACTCAGATAGATTCGGTGAAAGATGATGCTGGTAAGGTTAAACAAGTAAATTATAAAGATATTCGTGCCGGCTTGGTTAAGAATCAGTCTGCAGCTAGCTATAAGAAGACTGCTGGTTTCTATCCTAACAAGTATCCGGGTCGTAACGGCAATCTCTATGTTAACAACACGAAGTTGCTCCGTCTCTCAGAGATGTATCTGATTGCAGCTGAGGCTCAGTGGCATCTTGATAACCCTGGTTCATACGATTTGGCAAAGACCAGTGCAAAAGCTGCTCTGTATATCAATGCTATCGACAAGAACCGTATTGCTGATTATACAGATAAGGCTTCTGTTACACTTGCAGACATTCTTCATGAATATGAAATCGAGATGTTCTGCGAGAACCAGATTACATTCGCTTACTGGCGTAATCGTCAGAGTGTAACAAACCAGGCTAATCAGGAGGTGAAGTACAATGATTACAATACAATCATGGCTATCCCGCAGTCTGAGATTGATTACAACAAGGCTCTTCAACAGAACCCAGAATATTAATTTTGATAATATTTTTAATCAAGATATAGGAATGCCATGAGTGGCATTTTCTATAAATCTCTCGGGAGAGGCTGGCTGTGAAGCTCGCCTCTCTTTTTTTTTGTCTTTTTATTTGCGTATCTGATATTTTATTCGTAACTTCGCACCGTCTAAAGTAATATGGCTATGGAAGAGATAAGAAAATACCCAGTAGGAATGCAAACGTTCTCTGATATACGAGAGGGTAATTATGTGTACGTAGATAAGACAAGGTATATTGTCGATTTCTTGCGTAATGGTTCTAAATATGTGTTTCTGAGTCGTCCAAGACGATTCGGTAAGTCGCTTTTTGTCTCTACACTCCAGGCATATTATGAGGGCAGGAAGGAACTGTTTGATGGTTTGGCACTTGGCGAATATGAGAAAGAATGGGTGAAGCATCCTGTTCTTCACTTCGACATGAGTACTGCCAAAAATCAGACACCCGAAGGGTTAGAAGAGATGCTGGGCTACATGCTTTCAGAATACGAGCAGGTCTATGGACGTGACGAATGGGCGGTGCAGCCGAGCCAGCGTTTGCAGTCTTTGGTAAAGCGTGCCTATAAGAAGACGGGGCAAAAGGTGGTCGTTTTGATAGACGAATATGATGCTCCTCTCTTGGATGTCGTGCATGAGAAGGAAAGTTTGATGCCATTGCGCTTGGTTATGAGGAAGTTCTATAGCCCATTGAAATATCTCGACCCTTGGCTGGAATTTACCTTTATCACGGGTATCACCAAGTTCTCTCAGTTGAGTATCTTTAGCGAGATCAATAATTTGGATAATATCAGCATGTTCGATCAGTATTCTGCTATCTGTGGTATCAGCAAGACTGAATTGCTGACGGCGATGAAGCCTGATGTTGAGTTGCTAGCCAAGTCTTTGGGAAAAACTTTTGATGAAACGGTTGCCGAGTTGGGTTCATATTATGATGGTTATCATTTCAGTAAAAAATCAGAAGATGTGTTTAATCCGTTTAGTCTGGTTAAAGCGTTGAGAAGTAAGGAAGTAGCAGCTTATTGGTTTAGTTCAGGTACTCCTGCATACATTATCAACACTTTACGCAAACATCATGTGGGGGTGATGGATATAGAACAGAAATCCGTAGGGGTGGATGATATCGATGTCTCTCCTGAGCAGATGACTTCTGCTTTACCATTGCTTTATCAGAGTGGGTATCTCACCATCAAGAAGTATAACCCTATCTTGCAGAGCTATCAGCTGGATTATCCAAACAAGGAAGTGCGTGTAGGGATGGTTCGTTCCTTGGCTCCTAACTATCTCTCTCCAATATCGTTGAACAATAATAGTTTCATCTTCGACTTTTTGGAGCAACTATATAACAATAATATGGATGGTGCTTTGCAGAAAATGCAGGCTTATCTCGCCAGTATCTCCAATCGACTTGCCAACAAGAACGAGAAGGACTTCCAAACGGTCTTTTATCTCATTTTTAATTTGATGGGTGCTTACATCTTGGTGGAGGAGGATAGTGCAATAGGCAGAGCAGATGCCGTTCTTCACATGCCGGATACAATCTATGTGATGGAACTGAAGTTTGATAAGACGGCTGAGGAAGCTTTGCAACAGATTGATGACAAAGGCTATCTCATTCCTTATTCAGCTGACGGCAAACGAATGGTAAAAGTTGGAATCAATTACGACAGCCAGAAGCGAACCATTGGTGAATGGAAGATAGTAGAAGGGTAAATATTGCTTTTATTTGTCAGCTATTATACTAAAATATGTAATAGCAGACAAATAAAAGCTTTATTTTTTTACTTTTGATTACAGATTAAGCGAGTGGCATTTTATTACGTTTTATCCCCATGTTATTCGATTTTTTTGTGATAAATCACACTTTTGACGAATACAAGGGTAAGAATGCTGGCTGTAAAGCTCGCCTCTTTCCAAGAAAAAAAACACGGACAAATTGAATTTGTCCGGACAAATTTGTCCGGCATGTTATAATGTGCTGATTATAAGAAGTTTATAAAGCTGCCGGACAGACATCCGGACAAATTCAATTTGTCCGTGTTATATTTCGGGGGCATAAACACAGCTTTGTCATGGTGCAAACTATGACTTATGCTCCAGAAAACGGTGAGTTGGAGGGAAGAAAACTATGAGTTAGTATTTTTAACATAAAACTCTAAAGCAGCCAAAGGAGAATAAGAGAGGTTGGAACGTAAATAGTTGGGAATGAGTAGATTTGCACAAAGTTGCCAAATCGGCATAAAGCAAGCGAGTGAGGAATATTGAAGTAGTTCAGTTACTAAATCGTGAGCCACAGTTACCTATGCAAAGCAGGTAACAATGCGGAAAGGCAACTTTGTGCATCAACGGATTTTATTGCGCTGATTCTCAATGTTTTGCGTATCAAGGAACGCTTACAAAATGATTATATTTGCACACTCAAAATGTAAGCGTTATGAAAATCGAAAAATTCAAGGTGTTGCTCTACCTGAAAAAGAGCGGAATGGACAAGAATGGAAAAGCTCCCATCATGGGACGCATCACGGTGAACAGGACTATGGCGCAGTTCTCCTGCAAGTTGTCTTGCACTCCATCGCTTTGGAATCCTCGTGCCAGCCGATTGGAGGGCAAGAGCAAGGAAGCCGTGGAAACCAACAAGGACATCGGGCAGCTGTTGCTTTCCATCCAAAAGGCTTTCGATGTGCTTGTGGAAAAGAGAACGGACTTCGAGGCTAAGGATGTCAAGGAGGCTTTGCAGGGCAGCGTCAAGACACAGACCACCCTTCTCTCCTTCGTGGACGAGCATATCAGTGAACTCAGCACCCATGAGGGCATCGATATGTCGAAGAGCAGTGTCTGGACTTACAGAAAGATTCGCAAGAATCTCGCTGAGTTCATCGGGGAGAAATATAGGTTGACTGATTTGGCTTTCGGACAGCTGACCGAGCCTTTCATCAGCGACTTTCACCATTACTTGCTTGACGAGAAAGGCTTTTCATCAGGAACCATCACCATCTATGTGTCGCTCTTCAAGAAGATGTGCCGCATCGCCTTTGAGCGAGGCTTGTGCAAGAACCTGCTGTTCGCCCATTATCGGGTTGGCACTCCAAAGGTTACGACACCCAAGGTACTCAGCATGTCTGATTTCATAAAAATCCGTGATGTGGAACTGCCCGAAGACAAGCCGAGACTATCCGTTAGCCGTGACCTGTTTCTTTTCGCCTGCTATGCGGGAACAGCCTTCATAGACACCGTTTCCATCACGAAAGCCAATGTCAAGGTGTTGGAGGATGGCGACAAATGGCTCGTCTATAACCGCAAGAAGACCGGAACACTCGCCAGGGTGAAACTCCTGCCCGAGGCGTTGGAGCTGATGGCGAAATACGAGGACGGGGCAAGAGATACCCTTTTCCCATTGCTGAGCACGAATCGTGTTCGTATCGATCTCATCACCATCTGCAAGATGCTCGGTCACAAGGATGTGAAGATGACGCAGCGGTATGCGAGAGTAACCCAAAAGAAGCTGTTTGAGGACATGGACAAGTTCATCGCTGCAACCGAGAAGGACTTCGTTCTCGCATTATGAACAAGGCTTTCAACTTTTCTTTTCACAGTTCAACTACATTATTATATTATAAGGACAACAACTATGAGCAGAAGTACATTTTAAAAACAAGCGTTTTCAATTTCTGTGGCAGTATGTTGCCGGGGTTTGCCGACTT
>ENA-OZXD01000280-OZXD01000280.1-human-gut-metagenome-genome-assembly--contig:-NODE-280-length-16363-cov-6.791636_pt1 | contig 16363 bp, 16 predicted proteins | sample MGYA00244855_ERZ654094 | MGnify/ENA primary metagenome ERZ654094 (study PRJEB26926, sample SAMN06165277) | human gut metagenome | biome: ENVO:00009003; feature: ENVO:2100002; material: ENVO:00002003...
TCATGAGCGTCTCGTGGGCTCGGAGATGTGTATAAGAGACAGCAGGTCGCGCTGCTGCTTGATTGAGGTGACTGTAACACCTGTGCCGACGCTGCCGTAGCGGGCTGTGACATTTATGGCATCCTTTGCCTGCAGGGTAGCCTCCTGCCTGGTGTATCCGGTCGTCTTGACATTGGCTATGTTGTTGGCTGTTGTATTGGTCGCTACCTGAAATGAGCTCAGAGCGCTTGACCCTATATGTAATCCAAAAAATGTTGAAGCCATATCGACTCCTCCTGTTCATACTCTCTTGTCGTATCCTAAAACTATATGAGCTGTACTATGAGCTCAGTCATCTGACTGATTACTGTGATAAAACGGCTTGATGCATTGTAGGCCGACTGATACTTGATCATATTCGTCAGCTCCTCGTCGCTCGACACACCCATTATCTGGTTTCTCTGGTTGTCTATGGCCGCTGCTGTCGATGTCATAGTATCTGATGATGCCTTATATATGCTACCGTTTGTTCCGAGATGCGAGATTATCTTGTCATAATATCCCTCAAAATTGCACTTCGACGTATCCTTTGGGTTGATGTATAGATTCTCTGCTGACCACGCCTTTGTAATCTGGTCTGCAAGGCCATAGTTTGCGGCTCCGTCCTGCTTGTATGACGGCATCAGTGTCACCTGTGCCGCAAGCTTTGGATTTACTGAAACATTTCCAAGCTTGTACCATGATGAGTTGTTAGCCTTTGTCTCATCATTGTATACATAAAACTGTTTGCCATCTATTTCCATCTGCGTGTAACGGTCATATCCTTCTCTTGCAAAGAGCTCATGCGGTGGCAGGCTGCCATCAGCTCCTACCGAGCAGTTTGCCGTATCCAAAACCGTGTATGTGGTACCGTCTGCCGCTGTGTATGTGGTATTCGGACAAAATATATCGTTCATGGCCATCATGATGTTTCGCGCCAGATATGATATCTCGGCCTGTGTTTCCATGACCACATTGTCCTCCACCCTACTGTAATTCTCCTCGCTCATGAAATCATAGGTGCCATACTCTGAGCCTCTTGATACAAGGAGTGCCTTCAGGCTTCCTATATCATTATTCAGGCTGGTTGCTATGTTGGTGGTCTGCGTGCAGCCGACTCTTTCAGCCAGCGCTGACGGCAGCGCAACGTCGCTAAACACCGGCATATAGCTCTCCTGTGTAGTAATATGAGGCCAGTACGGTGTATAAAAGCCTGTACCCTTTTCCTCGGTCAGGCCTATATGGTTACACTTGTTATCCTGTACAAACTGCTGTCCCTCGAGCTTGATACGCACGTAGCCGGTGGAATCCTCCTCAGCCTCTATCTTAGCGTAACCTGCGAGCTCATCAATCAGACTGTCCCTGGCATCGCGCGCTGTCATGGCAGTCTCTACACCGCCTGACTCTGTCTTTTGAATCTCAAGGTTGAGCGCATAAATCTTGTCGCCGATTTCGTTGATTCTGTCAACCTGGTCTTTAATTTGTAAGTTGATATTTGACTGGTATTTCTGAAGATCAGAATAAACCGTATTGCATCTGGTCAGAAAAAGCTCGCTCTTTTGGATAATAAGGTTCTGATTCGTCGACTTCGTCGGATCCTTGCCATACTCCTGAAAAGCCTGCCATAGCTCTGATATACTCTCCTTAAACTCAGCACCGTTCATCTCCTGCATGATATCCTCCACATATGATGTGGTGCTGTAAAGTGTCGAGTAAAAGCCCTTTCGACCATTCTCCTGCCTATACGATTTATCTAAGAATATATCCCTGACATGTGCCACATCCGATACGGAAACACCCAGTCCGCTCTGCTGGATGTTGGTGCCTGCTGTAGGGTTATTTCTGGTGATATAATGTTTGTCTGAAAATCTTACCTGCTGGCGCACATAGCCTGTCGTATTGACATTGGCCATGTTGTTTGCTGTTGTATTAAGAGCATTCTGCGAGTTTTTAAGTCCGGAACTACCTACGTAAAAACTTCCGAATCCATTTGCCATGTTCCTGTCCTCCCGGTTAATGATTATTGCTTTGCATCAAAACCGCTGCTGCCTAAGATATCGCCTGTGTTATATGCATTTCTGTCATAATTGGCGGTCTCCGGCGCCTGTTTCATGCTCTTGAACAGGGTGATGTCAAACTCTGTAAGCTCTATTGCCTGAGCAAGTAATTGTGAGTTTAAATCGTTGATTTCTTTCATCTGTGCAGCTGCTTCAATCAGACTGTCGCGCGCTGCCGTAAGCTTCGCCTGAATATCCGGCTGTGTACCGAGATATCCAATCAGCCTTGTGACTGTCATCTTCTCATCTGATTTGCCCAGTACATTGGCAATATCTGTGAGAAGTGAAACCTGCTTATTGCTCATAATAAGAAGCTCATCGCCTGCCTGCTGATCCAAATCAGTCAGTGCTTCAAGCGCAGGGATATCGGCATCTATGATTATCTGACGTTTCTTCTCCCCATTTGCAGCGAGTGTTCTGTATACTTTTTCTTCCTCTGTGAGCACATTTATAAGCTCTTCCACTAAACTAGCCACTATAAAATCCTCTTTTACCTTTGATATATGATATGATTATCATATTACAGAGAGTTGTACCTCTCTAACAGCTTGCTGGCGAAATCATCTCCACTGACCTCATACTGTCCGGAGTCTACCATGTTCTTAAGCAAAGCGACTTTATCTTCCCTGATGTCCGAAGCCTCTGATACTGCTTTTTTCGCAATCTGGTAATCTCTACCGGCCTGCGAAATTGATACCTGATCAGACATCCTCGACGCGCTTTGTGTCTTTGCTGTCTTTGTTGTTCTTGATACGCCATACAACTGGGCTATCTGATTATATGCATCTATACGCATAACAGGATCTCCTTTCTATTTATATTTCATCCTTGAAATATGTAAATTTTGCTTCCTGACATATTTATCGGATGTTTTTTTTATTTCTTTATAGACCGTGGAAAATTTTTGGTTACCGTTCGCATCCGCCTGTGAGAATCGTTGTGATGTGAGTGGATTTAATCCCCTCTGTCACTGTCTGCAAAAGTATGCGGTATGTATCCTCCACAAGCTCACAGTCCGACGGTTCAATCCCAAGCTCTGCTGCTTTTTTTAGAATGAACCTGACCTTGTCATCATCATGCTCCACCGCATAGATGTCATCAAACATACCTGCATAGTATCTGTCTAAAAATCTGCGCTTTGCAGCTGTCTCGATTTTTGTGCCTGATGTGGTAAGCACATACAACTTCGTGCCTTTTTCCTTTGCCTTCATGGCATACTCCTTTACCTGCATCACAGGACGGCACCACTCATATGTATCCTCACCATGCTTACTGCAGTAGTCTGCCCACTGCACATCTGACATTCCTATCTGAAATTTTCCGTTTACCTTGTAGCACGGACTGCTTAAAGTGCCGTCTACGTCTATGAACATTGCCTGCATAGTGTCTGCTCCTATATAGTTAGTTTATGCAGCTATAATAACATAAATCAGTGGAAGTTTCCTTAATCCTACCTGCTCATATCATAATAGCGCGCATATATTCCATCCAATGCCAAAAGCTCCTCGTGTGTGCCTCTTTCAGCAATGCCACAGTCAGCTACCACGAGAATTTCGTCCGCATTTCTGATTGTCGAAAGTCTGTGGGCAATTGTGATAGTCGTTCTTTCCTTTGCCAGCTCCTCAAGACTTTTCTGGATAAAGCGCTCGCTCTCATTGTCAAGGGCACTGGTTGCCTCATCAAGTATTAGCACAGGCGGATTTTTAAGGAACACCCTCGCAATGGAAATCCTCTGCTTCTGCCCTCCGGACAATCTGGTGCCTCTCTCTCCGACAAACGTATCGTATTTATCCGGCAGCTCCATGATAAAATCGTGTATATTCGCCTTTTTTGCCGCATCTACAATCTCATCCATCGTCGCATCCGGTTTTCCATAGGCGATATTGTCCTTTATACTTCCGCCAAACAGATAAACATCCTGCGAAACCAGTCCAATCTGCGAGCGAAGGCTCTCAAGCGTGAGCTTTCTCACATCATTTCCATCTATTGTGACCCTGCCCTCCGTCACGTCATAAAACCGTGGAAGCAGTGAGCATATTGTAGTCTTTCCGCTTCCTGACGGTCCAACAAGCGCAATTGATTTTCCTGCCGGTATCTCAAAGGATACATGCGAAAGCACCGGTGTATCATCATCGCTATAGTGGAACAAAACATCCTCGTAACAGACATTTCCCTTTACATTTTTAAGCGGTTTTGCATCAGCAGCATCAACTATCTCCGGCTCAGTTTCCACCACCTCTAAGAATCTTCTAAAGCCCGAAAGCCCCTTCTGCATCATCTCAGTCAGCTCTACAAGTATCTGGATAGGACTGATAAAGATGCCTATATACAGCGCATACATAGCAAGGTCGGATGCCTCCATCCTTCCATGCGCTATCAAAAAACCACCAAATACCAGCGTAACAAGATACATCATCCCCTGGAAAAATGCATTTCCGCTCATAAAGCTACCCATACATCTGTAATTTGCATCCTTTGAAATCAGGAAATTTTCATTACTTCTGTTAAATTTTTCCTGCTCGATACGCTCATTGGCAAATGACTGCACCACCCTTATGCCCGCCAGAGTATCCTGAAGACTCGAATTAATATCACCGATTTTTCGCCTGTTATCCATAAAGGTTTCCTGCATTTTCTTATTCTGGCCATATGAAAATACAAGCATAAGCACCACAAGAATAAGCATAGGAACCGCAAGCATACGGTTTATCATAAACAGAAAAATGAACGAACCGATTATCTTTATAAGCGATATAAAAAGATTCTCCGGTCCGTGATGCGCAAGCTCCGATATATCAAACAAATCGGATACTAGCTTGCTCATCATCTGTCCGGAATTATTCTGATCATAATACGAAAAAGAAAGCTTTTCATATTGGTCGAAAAGCTCCTTTCTCATGTCGCGCTCCATCCTCGCTCCCATCATGTGCCCCGCATACGTCACATAATACCTGCACGCAGTCTGTATGATATATGCCACCAAAAGGCCTATTGTAATAGGAATCAGCGCAGAAATGATTTTTCCCGGTGCTCCTGCAAAAAGGGTTTTGGTCAGCGTGCGAAGCAGCTGCGGAAACGCCAGATCTATGGCACTGATTATTGTTGCGCAAAGCAGGTCTATGAAAAAGACTGTTTTGTAGGGTTTATAGTATTTGATGAATTTCTTTAATGTTTGCATTGTGTTCTCCTGGGATGTTCTTTTTAAAACAATTTGTTTCTCAACGTACATCATTATATATAGGTAAACCTATATATGCAATAGGATAACCAATGAAAACACAGGATAACACCTGATAAATAACATAGCATTTCGTTTATAGACGAAATCTATGCGAAATTTCCATATTGTTATGCGAAATCCATGTGAAATCACAGTTGTTATATTTCGCATAATGACATATAATATAATCAAAGTATTGCTATTAAATTATTATGCGGAGGTGCCACATGGAATATTTATCTTGCTCAGATGCATCAAAAGCAATGGGATTTTCTGTACGAAGAATCCAGCAGATGTGCAAAAACGGTGAATTGCCCGGTGCAATAAAGGAAGGACGTAAATGGTTAATCCCTGACGAAACCATACACATGAATCATTTCGCGAAAAATAAATCTCTGCCAATAGGTGTATCTGATTTTAAGCTTGCAACCACCGGCTATTATTATGTAGATAAGACTCTGATGATACGTGATTTTCTGGATAAAAAGCCGATGGTATCTCTTTTCACACGCCCAAGGCGTTTTGGAAAAACTCTGAATATGGATATGCTGCGCGTATTTTTTGAAAAAACAAACGAGGATACATCTGTTTATTTCAAAGACAAACAGATATGGCAATGCGGCGATTACTACACTAAACACCAAGGACAGTATCCTGTCATTTTTTTGACCTTCAAAGATGTTAAAAGCATGACCTGGGAAGAAACCTTTCAGAAAATCCGCAGGCTTATATCTCTAGAATTTATACGACATAACGAGCTTGAGACAAGTTCTGTTTTAACCGCTTACGAAAAAGAACAATATCATCTTCTTGCCGGAGACAACGGGGATGAAGTCGATTGTCAGATGGGTCTGCAGCTTTTATCATTACTGCTTCATAAGCATTATGGAAGGGAATGTATCATTATCATTGATGAATATGACACCCCCATCCAGCAGGGGCATACCTGCAATTTCTATCCGGAAATTGTAAATTTCATGCGCAATTTTTTCTCAGGAGGACTCAAGGACAATCCACACCTTGCCTTTGGCTTTCTTACAGGAATACTGCGTGTAGCAAAGGAAAGTATCTTCAGCGGCATGAACAATCTGAAAACCTATTCTATTCTCGATGATGGCTACAGCTCTTATTTTGGTTTTACTGAAAAAGAGGTAAAAGACATGCTGCGATACTATGGAAAAGATGATAAATATAATGAGCTCAGCGAATGGTACGATGGATATCGTTTTGGCAATACAGAAATCTTTAATCCATGGTCTGTAATCAATTATATCTCTGACAACTGCTTTCCGAAAGCATTCTGGCAATCCACCGGCAGCAATGAGATAATCGGAGAAATTATCCAGACAGCTACGCCTGAAATTACCAAAGACCTTTATAAGCTGCTCTGTGGTGAAAAAATCGCAGCCTATATTGATACCGGTGTTATCTATCCCGAGGTTCAGAATAATCCATATAGTATATACAGCTTTCTTCTGGTAGCCGGATACCTGAAGGTTGCCAATATTTATCCGCAAAGCGATGGAAATTTCATGTGTGACGTTGCTATTCCGAACAAAGAAATTACTTTTGTTTACGAAAAGGAGGTTCTAAACCGCACCAACCAAAATAGCCTTGCCATATCTATCAGTCAGGCTATCTTTTCCAAGGACACGCAAAAACTCCAGGCTCTGCTGGAGGATTTTATGGTAAAAAGCATTTCTTCTATTGATGGAGCTAATGAAGGCTTCTATCACGGAATGATGCTTGGTCTTTGTGCCATACTTGGAAACCGCTACAAGATACGCTCAAACCGCGAATCAGGCCTCGGTCGATTTGATATTCAGCTTATGCCTTTAACAAAGGGAATACCCGGATTTATCTTTGAATTTAAACACACTAAAGATGAACATACCGATTTATCTGCATTAGCCGACAGCGCCCTGCAACAGATAGAAGCAAAGAAATACGACACAGAGCTGCGCGATAATGGTGTGAATTCAATTATAAGCATCGGTATTGCTTTTAGAGGGAAAAGTGCTGTGGTGAGGAGAGGCTAAAAATCTCACCGAATATTAGTATAATCCAAAAAGAAGCACATGCAGCTTGCCACCCTATCACCATCATTGCGATACAAATGAGGCTGATCGGTCTCAAACTTATACACCTGTCCCCTATGGATTTCCTGCACATGGTCGTGACACTCGACCGTTAGCACACCGTCTGTGACTGTAAGATATTCGCGTGTTTTCTCGCCGTGCCCACCGCTTGTATACACGCCGCCCGGCTCCACATCGATACGGTATACCTCAACCTCCCTTGAATCCTCGTATGGGAAGCAGGTCCATACCCTGTACTGTCCCAAAAGCTCCTTTGTCGGGACCAGATCATCCGGAGATATGAGCGCATAGTCCACTCTTGGCGGATCTATAAGTCTTTGAAACTCAATTCGCAGACCACTTGTGATTTTACCAAGCACTCCGATAGATGGATTCGCTGTGCCCTTTTCTATCTGAGCAAGCATGCTTTTACTCACACCGGTCTGTTCTGCGACCTGGTCTAAGCTCATGCCCTTTGACTGACGTATTCTTTTTAAATTTTCAGATACATTGTGTGACAGATAATCCATACTCATATCTCCGTTTTTGCATTTAATTTTCTAACTATACTGTTTATAATCATGTAAGGTAACTATTCGGAACAGTTACCTTACATGTTTCATTTCATAAGTTTACAGTGCCCTGCGATACAGCATCTCAATATCGCACTTGCGTGAAGCCCTTGGATTGACAGCAATGTTGCCACTCTTCATGGCATCGACAGCCATCGGCTCTATCCTGCTTTCTATCTCTTCCTTTGTGACTGTTCCGGTTTTGCTGGCATTGTTGATCGCGATGGTCAGATTCTCAGGGATTCCGATGTCTGTGCAAAGCTCCCTGATTGCATCTACAAGCATCATAGGCTCAAATTCGTCCGCATATGCAGGAATCGGGCTTATATCATTGTAGATGGTCAGATACTTTCCATGATCTGCAAGTGCATTGTACTCTGCGATTACAGGGAGCAGCACTGCATTTGCCACTCCGTGAGGCACATCGAAAAATGCGCTGACCGGATGACTCATTGCATGCACATTTCCAAGCCTTGCAAATGAGAATGCTATTCCTGCAAAAAGTGAGCCTGTCATCATAGCTTCTGCAGCCTCGATATCGTTTCTGTTTGCTACAAATCTGCGGATATTTTTACCGATAAGTGCCATCGCTTTTTCTGCCAGCGCATCAGAAAATGGCGAAGCTGCTGTGGATACATACGCCTCCTCGGCATGGATAAATGCATCAATTCCGCAGGCTGCCGCTACGCTTGCCGGTGCTGTTGTGATGAGCTCTGCATCAAGTATTGCATATTTTGGCAATATCTCGTAGCTGAATACTGTGAGCTTATAGTTTCTGCTATGATCTGTGATTACAGAGAATGCTGTCACCTCTGAGCCGGTTCCTGCGGTGGTTGGTATCGCAATGAGCGGTACGATTGGTCCCGGCACCTTGTGTGCTCCCTCATAGTCTGTGACGCTTCCGCCATATTTGGCAACCACACCCACTGCTTTTGCCACATCCATCGGTGAGCCGCCTCCGAATGCCACGATAAAGTCTGCGCCCGACTCCAGGTATTTTGCTGTGGCTTTCTCCACTGTTGTGACAGATGGATTTGCCTCTATATCTGTAAAAGTGTCTGCTTTTATGTCAACTGATGCCAGATAATCTGCTGCCTTTTTTACAAGTCCCATCTTCTCAAGATGAGGTCCTGAAATGATGAGTGCATGCTTACCTCCAAGCTTTTTGGCTATTTCCGGCAGCTTTGAGAGACTGCCCTTTCCCACTGTGATGTCCTGTGGCACCGAGAAATTAAATGTTTCCATATATAATCTGTCCTTTCTGAATTTTTGTATCTCATTTCATGTATATAATTTTATGTCTTAAGGTATTTTCGCCTGTTCTTACATCCCGTTTTTCAATTTTTATGTTATAAAATGCATTTTTCATTTTGTAATGTACTAGCTGGCCTTCTTGGCAAGTACCCTGTCTATTGCAGCATCGATAACCTTATCCAGCTCAACCTCATCTGCCTCCGGCATAAGTGTCGCAGCATCCTCATCTGAGATGAGCTCAACAAGTGTACCAAATGACTCCTTGTATTTCTTTTTACAGAAGACGAAGAATACCACGCCGAGCGCACACCATGCAAGCACGATGCCCCACTCCTGGGCGATAAGTGTTCCGCCGCTTCCCGGTATGCAGTACATGGCAACCATGAAGCCTGACATGATAACTGCCATCGTTCCAAAGAACTTGTATGCAGGAACCTTGTATGGTCTTGGCATATCAGGCTCTTTCTTACGTAAAATTATAAATGAAAGAGCAACCATGCAGTATGCCACGCAGCATCCAAAGTTGCCGGCATCACTGATCCATACGAGCATCTTTCTGCCTGCAAAAGGAGCAAGCATTGTAAGTACTCCAATGAGAATCAGTGAGTTGATTGGTGTCTTATGCTTTGGATGGAGCTTTGCAAAAAACTTTGGAATCATGTATGACTCTGCCATTGAGTACATGGCACGCGAGCCACCGAGCAAAAATGAGTTCCATGAGGTTACGATACCGCACATTCCGCCGACTATTATAACCTTTGCCATTATCTTTGTGTTGAATGCGGCAGCCATTGCATCTGCTGTGACAAGTCCTGTTGCCTGCTCTGAATCAACAATTGCCTGTGGGCCCATGACAAGACCTACCGCAACAATGACAAGTGCATAGAACACAACTGCCAGAACTACTGATAAGATAAGTATTGAGCCGATTTTCTTTGCCGGAACATTGATCTCCTCAGCCGCCTGAGGTATTACGTCAAATCCGATAAAATAAAATGGTGACAGAGCTGCCACTCCGATAATTGCCTTTACGTTCAGACCTGCAGAGCTGCCTGCAAACATCTGTCCATCCAGGTTATCAACTGTTCCATTGATTACCGATGCAATTATCAACAAAATTCCGGCGCCACCAATAATACATGTGAGCACAGTCTGCAAAATCGCTGCTGTCTTTGCGCCGATAATGTTTATCATCATAATTAAAAATGCCACAACTATCGCCACAATAAGCCAAGAAGCATAGATATCAAAGCCTGCTACCGTATACAGATAGCCCTTCAAAAAGCCCGGCCACAGATATGTGATGATTGTTGGGAAAGCGCATGCCTCAAAGCATGCCACACTGACATATCCAAGGATAATCATCCACGTACATATGAACGAACCTGTCGAACCCATTGCCTTGTAGCTGAATACATGCTCGCCACCGCACTGAGGCATGGCTGCTGTCAGCTCCGCGTAGGTCATTCCCACGAAAAATATCATGATACCGCCGATTACGAAGCCGATTGCGGCACCGAGCACTCCGCCCTTTTCAATCCAGCCTCCGGTTGAGACAACCCAGCCCCAGCCAATCATGGCTCCAAATGCAATTACAAGTACGTCCCAGGCATTCAGGACTTTGTTAAATTCTGATTTTTTCTGTTCCATTACTTGTCACCTCCAGCTTCTGTCTTACTTTCATTCTCTACCACTTTTCTTGCCAGAGACTCAATAAGCTCCGCTGTGCCATCCACTCCTAACAGGCTGCTGTCTATAAGCATATCCCTGTTGTGTCTGTCGCCTCGGTTGCTTCCTGTCAGCGCCATATGACGCTTATGATAACGTTTATCCTTTTCAGTGATAAAAAGCTTTGCATCATCCTCCGACAAATTGTGGCTCTTCATTACGTTTTCAATCCTCACTTCATCCGGTGAATATATGAAAATACGTAAAATCGGTTTATGTTCCTTTAGTATATAGTCTGCTGAACGACCGATAATCACGCATGACTCACGGTCTGATAATTTTCTGATTATGGTTTTCTGGACGTGAATTGCACGCTCTGTGAGGTCTGCATATTTGGAGAAAGAGCCTCTGACATCACCCTCTGCACCTTTTCCGGCGATGGTGATACCTTCCTCAACTTTTTCCATGATATCCTTCGGAATACCGACCTCTTTTATGATTTCATCTACAGTATCCCTGTCATAAAATTTGATTCCCAGGTCTTTAGCAACCTTTTTGCCAATCTGGTTTCCTTTAGCGCCATATTCGCATCCTATTGTAATAACAAGATGTGCCATTTCGTTCCCCTCGCTTTTCTTATATACATCTCTATACTGTGTTGATATGAAAGTCGCTAAGGTATGCATCGACGATACCTTTTGACCCTTTAATCATATGTTGTTATATAAACTTGTTCTGCTTAGTTACCTATATTCTTTGTTCAAAAGAAGGGCGCACGAAGCTAATCGTGACGCCCTTGTCCTTTTATCCGGCTCGTAAAATCTGCCGCAATATATTCTGTTGCCTGCTTCAAATATAATTCAAGCCTTCTATGAAAGTGACTCAACAGTCTCCTTGATAATATCAAATGCCTTGTCGCACTCTTCCTCGCTTACGATAAGCGGTGGAACCATACGGATGATATGGCTTCCGATTGCTGTGATAAGCATATGACGGTCGAAGCAGCCATGCTTTACATCTACACCTGAGATTGTATCGTCAAACTCAACACCAACTAAGAGTCCCTGATGTCTTACCTCTTTTACGTGTGGAAGCTTCTCAAGCTTAGCTGTGAAATAATCACCAACCTTCTTTGCGTTTCCGGCAAGATCTCTGTCAAGCAGCTCGTTTACTTCTGCAAGTGCTGCTGCACAGCATACAGGATGTCCACCAAAGGTTGTACCGTGTGAACCGGCTGAGAATGCTTTTGAAACCTCCTCTGTAGCACAGATAGCACCGATTGGCATTCCACCGCCAAGACCCTTTGCCATCGAAACGATATCAGGTTTGATGCCGTAGTTCATGTAGCTCATTACAGCTCCGGTTCTGCACCATCCTGTCTGAACCTCATCGATAAGGAGGAGCATGCCCTTCTCATCACAGAACTCGCGAAGTCCCTTCATGAATTCAGGTGTTGCAGGATGAACACCGCCCTCGCCCTGTACAGGCTCAATCATGATAGCGATTGTGTTCTCTGTGCAAGCATCCTTGAAAGCCTTTAAGTCATTGTAAGGAGCATATGAGAAGCCGTATGTCATAGGACCAAATCCCACCTGGCATCCGTTTCCAGGCTGTCCTGTTGCTGACATAGCACCGAAGGTTCTGCCGTGGAAGCCGTCCTTTGCAGTTACGATGTGATATCTGTTTGGACCATATTTCTCGATACCATATTTACGAGCCATCTTAATCATAGCCTCATTTGCCTCAGTTCCTGAGTTCTGGTAGAAAATCTTGTCCATTCCGATAGTCTTGCAAACCTTCTCAGCAAGCAGTGCCTGTGGAATGGTGTATGGATAGTTGAATGTATGCATGATGTCATCCACCTGATCCTTGACTGCTGCAACAACCTTAGGGTTTCTGCTGCCGGCATTGTTTACGGCGATTCCTGCGTAAAAGTCAAGGTATGGTGTGCCATTCTCATCATACAGATACATGCCCTCAGCAGTCTCAGCGATGAAATCGAAACGCTCATATGTCTCAATCATATACTTCTTTACTTTGTCTTTGATGTCCTGTGCTGTTAATCCTGTGTCTTTTAATTTCATAATATATTGCCTCCTAATTTAAATATCCTTGTGATTTTGATAAATAAAAAAGAGCAAAGTGCTTCACCGGTTAGCGTCTTTGCTCTTAAATATTCATAATTAATATGTAGTTGTTTGTTCGTTTTCTTTTGTGTATTATTTTGAACAAGTAAACAATATCACGTTCAATATATTGTGTCAACAATTTTCATTAAAAATGCGAAATACCTCACAATTGTCAGTTTAAAGGTGGTTTTCCTTAAAATTTTTAACATAAATTGCCATTTAATGCTTAAAACATTATTTTAATGCAATATTTTGTGCATTATATTGTCTGTACATTATTCTGTTGTTATGTTCCTTTTTCATCATCTACATGCATTATAAAGAACATGATACACATACCACATTATACGTATTTCTTTCCATTAAATAAAAAATCCGGGTACTCTCATTTGAGTACCCGGTCCATTCACCTGTTGCTATGCATTCTTTATAAGCTCCGGTTTACGGAAAGTGCGGAACAATCCAATCTGCTCCAGTGCCTTTGCAATGCCGAAAAAGACAATTGAATCTATCGGCCACATAATAAGGTTCTTAAGTGCACGCATTGGAAGAATTGCCATAAGCGCCTGTCCATACAGCACCTGCAGACACAGAGTATTGAGAATGACATTGCAGATGAGCATTACTACAAACTTCGCAGCAAGCACTCTCCATATGGTAAGCTTTTTCTTATAAAAGAAACATCCATATAAAACACCTGCAAGCATTACAACAAGTGTAAGCTGTGGACAAAATGGTCCTGTAGGCTTCATCAGATACTTGATGATGTCAAGCGCTCCGTGGAAAACAGCTCCGGCAACCGGTCCAAACAGGTAATCAACGATACCATTTGGAATACCGGAAAAACCGATACGGATAAACTGTCCATATTCGATGGAGAAATATCCAAGGATAACGGCAACTGCAGCAAGCATAGCCATAGTTGTGATGGTTCTGACCGATTTAAGTTCTCGGACAGAATCGGTGAACAAAGTAACGAATTTTTTCATTAAAAAATTACCTCCTTTGCAGACCTCACCGAACTACAACAGGAGATAATTAATATCTTCGGATGCAGCGGGATGCGACTCATGTACCGCAAGATTTTCTTTTCGTCCGGGTGACAACTCCCTGTTCATCCGGCACTTAACGCACATGTGTCTACTCTGCTAAAATTTATTTATTTGTAACGTATTAAAGTATATCACACTCTAATATCAAATCAAGTCTTTTTATTCAATATAATAATTAAAGGGCCAAAACATCTTTTGACCCTCATATCTTATCGTATCCTATTATTTTATTTACTCTATCTTGGATCCGGACGATGCTTCATGTCACGGATAGGAATATTGGCAACAAGTGCCGGAACCATTCCGTTGTTAGAATCAGACTCTGTCTCTGTGATTTTCACATCAAGAGCTTCCGCATCAATATCCATATAGCGGGAAATAACCTCAATGATATCCCTTTTCATCATCTCCATCATCTCCGATGAGCAGTTTGCACGGTCAGAAACCAACACCAGCTTCAGGCGATCCTTTGCAACATTACCAGAAGATTTCTTTTTAAATAAATCCATTATACCCATGGTACGTATCCCCCTTTAATTTTTCTTAAACATATCCTTTAGCTTTTCAAAGACACCATGTTTCTGGTTTAAATCAAGGAAAGGAACCTCCTCGCCCATGATACGGCGGCAGATATTCATATATGCCTTTCCAGCAAGGCTGTCTGAGCCAACTAACGGCTCACCACGGTTTGTAGAAATAACAATCTGCTCATCATCCGGTACTGCACCGATTAAGTTGACTGCAAGGATCTCTGTTACATCATCCACATTCATCATATCACCGCGCTTAACCATATCGACACGCAGACGGTTGACAATCAGATCAATGCGCTTCATCTCATTTGCCTCGAGAAGGCCAACAATACGGTCAGCGTCACGGATTGCTGATACCTCAGGTGTAGTGACAACGAGTGCACGGTCAGCTCCTGCAACGGCATTCTTGAAGCCCTGCTCGATACCTGCCGGGCAGTCAAGCAGAATATAGTCAAACTCCTCACGAAGCTCATTGATAAGCTCAACCATCTGCTCCGGTGTAACAGCATCCTTGTCCCTTGTCTGGGCTGATGGAAGCAGACACAGATCAGGATATTTCTTATCCTTGATAAGGGCCTGACGTATACGGCATTTGCCCTCAACGACGTCTACGAGATTGTATACAATACGATTCTCAAGTCCCATAACAACATCCAGGTTACGCAGTCCGATGTCAGTATCAATCATAACAACCTTTTTATTTAACTGTGCAAGACCTGTACCAATATTTGCTGTGGTTGTGGTCTTGCCCACACCACCCTTTCCTGATGTGATAACGATTACTTCGCTCATGAACTTTATTCCTCCTACGTTCCTAAATGCTATTTAAAATATTTTTAGTAATTGGTTCGATGTAAATATATCCATCCTTTGCGATGGCTATCTGTGCCTGCTCCTGTGCCGGCTTTTCCTTGCGCCTTACCCTGTGCTTTGGCTGAGGCTCGTCCGGACTCTTCGCAATCAAATCACCAATCTGAATCTGAATCGGCTGCATATCAAGTGCAAATACAAAACAGCTCCTGTCACCTGTGCATCCGGCGTGAACATTGCCCTTTAATGCACCAAGAATAACGATATTGCCCTGAGCTATAATCTTGGCTCCCGGATTGACATCACCTATGATTGTGACCGAAGACTCGCTGGTAATCACCTGGCCTGACCTAAGCGTACCACGGTAAAACTGCTCGGGAACACTGACTGTCGCAACATTCTCGCACTGCTTCTGCACTGCCTCATTAAATGCCTCAACCTGCTCCTTCATAATGGCTTCCTGCTCGGTACCACTCTCCACAATGCACAAAATCTCAATTGTGGTATTTTCCTCAATAGCTGCAATTATCTGCTGCTGCTCTTCATCTGAAAGATGCCTTCCCTCAAATGAAATAGCAAGCTTTGCGTTTTTAAAAAAATTGGCGGATGCCTTAAACTTCTCCACAACTGCCTTTATCAAATCAGCAAATGGCATATCCGCATCTAAAATTAAATTGATTCCATATTTATTACTCTTTATCGTAACCGACTGTGACATGAGTACCTCCAATATCATTTAATATGAAATTCATTACTCCTAATTATACATTTTTATGTGGCTTCACGCAACCTTTTTCTGTAGGCTTCATTAGGCTATACTGCCCAACAGACCTTTTATAATCTATTTCTGTTCTGTTTCCTTATCTTCTTTATCCTACTGCCGAAGACAAAACATCAGATTGTCTACACACCATGTCGATAATCTGTCTCTTATACACATCTCCGAGCCCACGAGACGCTCATGAATCTCGT
>ENA-OZXD01000306-OZXD01000306.1-human-gut-metagenome-genome-assembly--contig:-NODE-306-length-15542-cov-3.917608_pt1 | contig 15542 bp, 13 predicted proteins | sample MGYA00244855_ERZ654094 | MGnify/ENA primary metagenome ERZ654094 (study PRJEB26926, sample SAMN06165277) | human gut metagenome | biome: ENVO:00009003; feature: ENVO:2100002; material: ENVO:00002003...
ATGCTGCCCCACACCCGCCGCACCGAGCTGACCACCTGCTTTGAGTTTGCGGCGGCAGGACGCATCCCCTACACCGGGCGGCTGGGTATCCTTTCTGCCGAGGACAAAAAACAGGTACAGAGCGCGCTGGAGCTGGTGGGCGCGGCGCATCTGGCCAACCGGGACTTTAACTGCGTCAGCGATGGGCAGCGGCAGCGCATTCTGCTGGCGCGGGCAGTCTGTCAGCAGCCGCAGGTGCTTCTGCTGGACGAGCCCACCTCTTTTCTGGATATCAAAGGCAAGATCGAACTACTGACCATTTTGCAAAAGCTGGCGCATGAGCAGCAGCTTGCGGTCATCGTGACCCTGCACGAGCTGGACATGGCGCAGAAGATCGCGGACGCGGTGGTATGTGTTTCGCCGCACGGCGTCTCTGCCCCCATGTCCCCGGCACAGGCCTTTGCCCGGGAAAATATCAAGGCGCTCTACGGCCTGACGGAAGCACAGTACAGCGCTGTTTTTGGCCCACCAAAGCCGGAAAAGCCCCAATTTGAGCACTATGTGCGCAGCGGGCAAAAGCTGCTGCGCTGCGGCTACACCACCGGCACCTGTGCGGCGCTGGCCGCTGCCGGGGCCGCCCGTCTGCTGCTGACCGGCACAGCATCGGAAACCGTCGCCCTGCGCACGCCGAAGGGCATTGTGGTGGAGGTTGCCCCCCTGTTCTGCCGCACCGTTGCCGAGGGCGCGGAATGCGCCATTGAAAAGGACGGCGGCGACGATGTGGACGTGACCACCGGTCTGCCGGTGACCGCCACGGTGACGCTGCTGCCCGGCACGCCCGAGGTACGCATTACCGGCGGCGCGGGAGTGGGCAAGGTGACAAAGCCCGGGCTGGACCAGCCGGTCGGGCAGGCCGCCATCAACCATGTGCCCCGGCAGATGATCACCGAGGCGCTGCGCCGGGAGGCGGAAGCCGCCTGTTATCCCGGCGGCTTTGCCGTGACCATCTCCATCCCCGGCGGCGAGGAGGTAGCCCGGCGCACCTTTAACCCCCATATCGGGGTGGAGGGCGGGCTGTCGGTGCTGGGCACCAGCGGCATTGTAGAACCCATGAGCCAGCAGGCCATTCTGGATACCATCCAACTGGAGATGAATCAGGCGGCGCTGCGGGCAAACGACCACCGGCGGCTCATCCTTGCCCCGGGCAATTACGGGCTGGACTATCTGCACGAAACGTATCCGCAGTTTGCTGATATCCCGGTGGTCAAGACGTCCAACTTTATCGGAGATACGCTGGATATGGCAGCGGCGGCGCACTTTGAACAGGTACTGCTGGTGGGGCATATCGGCAAGCTGTGCAAGCTGGCGGGCGGCATTATGAACACCCACTCCCACACGGCAGACTGCCGCACGGAGCTGTTCTGCACCCATGCTGCCCTGTGCGGTGCTGACCGGAAGGTGTGCACTGCGCTGTACAATGCAGCCACCACGGATGCCTGTCTGGAGATTCTGAACACTGCCGGGCTGCGGGAGCCGGTGCTGCAAAGCCTGCTTGCCGCCATCCAGCTACATCTTGACCGCCGCGCGGGCGGGGCGTTCCGGGTGGGCGCGGTGCTGTTTTCAAACCAGCACGGCCCGCTGGGACAGACCGAGACTGCCGCCCGCCTGTTAGACGAATGGAAGGAGTAATGCACATGGTACATTTTGTGGGCGCCGGGCCCGGCGCACCGGATCTGATCACCCAGCGCGGTGCAGCATTTTTACAGGCCGCAGACTGCATTATTTACGCAGGCAGTCTGGTCAACCCGGCACTGCTGGGGCTGGCAAAGCCGGGCTGTGCCATCTATAACAGCGCCGAAATGACGCTGGAGCAGGTACTGGACGTGATGCGCCGGATGGAAGCCGCAGGTAAGACCACCGTGCGGTTACACACCGGCGACCCCTGCCTGTACGGTGCCATCCGGGAGCAGATGGATGCACTGGACGCAGACGGCATTTGTTACGATGATACCCCCGGTGTTTCCAGCTTTTGCGGCGCTGCCGCTGCGCTGAACGCCGAGTATACCCTGCCCATGGTCAGCCAGACGGTCATCATCACCCGCATGGAGGGGCGCACCCCCGTACCGGAGCGGGAAAGGCTGGCAAGCCTTGCCGCCCACGGCGCGACCATGGTGATCTTCCTGTCCATCGGGCTGATTGACAAGGTGCAGACGGCGCTTTTGCAGGGCGCGTATACACCGGACACCCCCGCCGCCGTGGTGTACAAGGCCAGCTGGCCGGAAGAAAAAATCGTGCGGTGCACAGTTGGTTCTTTGGCTGAGAGCACCCGTGCAGCGGGCATTACCAAGACGGCACTTATCGTAGTGGGAGATTTTCTCGGCACGCAGTACGAGCGCAGCAAGCTGTACGACCCCGCCTTTACCACCGAATTCCGCAAAGGAGAACCGGTATGACCCGCGCTTACCTTGCCTTTACGGAAACTGGCCTTGCGCTTGCAAAGCGTCTTTCCGCCGCCTTGCCAGGCAGCGTTGCCCGGTGCGGGCAGGATGGTGTTTCTCTTGCAGAATGGACAAGCGCGCAGTTTGTGCAGTCGGATGCGCTGATATTTGTAGGCGCAGCGGGCATTGCGGTGCGGGCCATCGCGCCCCACTGCAAGAGCAAGACTACCGACCCGGCTGTGGTAGTGGTGGACGAATGCGGGCGGTTTGCCGTACCCATTCTGTCCGGACATCTGGGCGGTGCGAATGATCTGGCGCGGGCCATTGCCGCTGTATGCGGAGCCGTGCCGGTGATCACCACCGCCACCGATGCTCACGGCATTTTTGCGGTGGACGAGTGGGCAAAACACCAGAACTGCATGGTGCTGGAGCCGGAGCGCATCAAGCTGGTCAGCGGCAAATTACTGGCCGGGCAACCGGTATATTACCGGACTGATTTCCCGGTAACAGGCACCGTGCCCGCAGGATTATTGCCCGCTGATACCCCGGAAAAAGCCGACTTTGCACTCACCCTTTGCCCCACCGGACAGGCACTGCATCTTGTGCCGCGCATCGGGGTGCTGGGCATCGGCTGCAAGCGGGGCACAAGCGCTGAAACGCTGGAAGTTGCCTTTGCCGCCTTCTGCACCCGACACAGCCTTGCTGCGCAGGCAGTTACCGCCGCCGCAAGCATCGACCTGAAGCAGAATGAACCGGGCTTGCTGGCCTTCTGTCAGGCGCGTGGCTGGCCGGTGCGGTTTTACTCTGCCGCACAGCTGTGCAACGTGCCCGGACAGTTCACCCCCTCCCCTTTTGTACAAAGTGTGACCGGAGTGGATAATGTTTGTGAGCGGGCGGCAGTGCTGGACGCAGGCGGCAGCCTGTTTTACCCAAAATTTGCCTGCAGCGGCGTGACCTTTGCGCTGGCGTGCAGGCCCTTTGCCCCGGACTGGAGGTGGCAGAATGATTGACGTGATGGAAATTGACATTGACCGTCCCGAGAAGGTGGTTTATGTCGTGGGACTTGGCCCCGGCAAACCTTTTTATATGACCCAGCAGGCCGCGAATACTCTGGAAAGTGTTGACGCCATCTGCGGGTATAAGGTCTATCTTGACCTCATCCGCGATGAATTCCCCTGCGAGGAATATTATGCCACCGGCATGACGCAGGAAATCGACCGTTGCCGCTGGGCGCTGGAAAAAGCACGCACCGGCAAGCGGGTGGCGCTGGTCTGCTCCGGCGATGCCGGGGTGTATGGCATGGCAAGCCCCCTGCTGGAACTTGCCCCGGATTATCCGGACGTTGCCGTGGAAATCGTGCCCGGACTGACCGCTGCCCTCAGCGGCGGGGCAGTGCTGGGCGCACCGCTGGCGCACGATTTTTGCGTCATTTCCCTTTCCGACCGGCTGACCCCGTGGGAGGTCATCGAGAAGCGGCTGGCTTGCGCCGCTATGGGAGATTTCTGCGTTGCGCTGTACAATCCCTCCTCCAAGGGCAGGCCGGACTATCTGGCAAGGGCGGTGTGCATCCTGCTGGAAAGTGGCAAAAGCGCCGATACCGTCTGCGGCATTGTGCGCAATATCGGCCGGGAGGGTCAGACTGCCCGCATCCTGACCCTTGCCCAGCTGGAAAGCACCACGGTGGATATGTTTACCACCGTGTACATCGGCAACGCTGCCACAAAGCAGCTTGGCGGTAAAATGGTCACCCCGCGGGGGTACCGCAGATGAAGGCAGTGGTTTTCAGCGGCACTACCGAGGGGCGGGTGTTCTCCCGGCAGCTGGCGGCGCTGGGAGCGGAGGTTCTGGTCAGTGTTGCCACCCCGCTGGGTGCAGAGGAACAGGGCAAAGCAGACGGCATCTCCGTGCACTGCGGGCGGCTGACTACCGAGGAAATGACCGCTCTTTTACAGGGTGCTGCCCTCTGCGTGGACGCCACCCACCCCTATGCGGTGGACGCCACAAAAAACATCCGGGCTGCGTGTGCCGTGGCCGGGGTGGAGTATCACCGGCTGCTGCGGGAAGAAAGCCCCTTGCCTGCCGGGAGCATGGTATTTGCCACCGCCGCCCACGCCGCTGCATTTCTGGCCGGGTGCAGCGGCAATGTGCTGCTGGCCACAGGCGCGAAAGAGCTTGCCGCTTTTGCGGCGCTCGGCCCAGAGCGGCTGTTCCCCCGGGTGCTGCCCACACGGGAGGGCATTGCCGCCTGCGAGGCCGCCGGTATCCCGCATAAAAACATCATTGCCATGCAGGGGCCATTCAGCTATGCGCTGAACTGCGCCTTGATGGAACAATTCTCCATCCGGTATCTGGTCACCAAGGACGGCGGTGCTGTGGGCGGCTTTGCCGAAAAAGCACAGGCCGCACAGGATGCCGGTGCACAGCTGATCGTGGTGCGTCGCCCGGCTGAAAACGGACAAACTGCTGCACAAATTCTGGCACGCTGCAAGGAGGTTCTGGCATGATTTCTCTGATCGGAATGGGCTCCGGCTGCCCGGAAAGCCTGACCGCGCAAGGACTGGCTGCACTGCAAAGCGCAGGGCTGATTCTTGGGGCAAAGCGCCTATTGGAGCATTTACCGGCGGGGTGCACTGACAACTGCAAAGCCGTGTATAAGCCGGAGGAAATCCTTGCGTGTCTTGCCGCACAGCCGGATACAGACACCGCTGTTTTGTACAGCGGCGACACCGGGTTTTACTCCGGCGCGGCAAAGCTGCTGCCCCTGCTGCGGGCTATGGGCTACTCTGTCCGGGTGCTGCCCGGGCTTTCCAGCGTGCAGCTTTTAGCCGCAGCAGTGGGACGCCCTTGGCAGGACTGGAAGCTGGTATCTGCCCATGGCCGCGCCTGCGACCCCGTAGCCGAGGTTTTGGCGCATCCACAGGTGTTTTTCCTCACCGGCGGCGGGGACACCCCTGCCACCCTTTGTGCCAAACTGACCGCCGCCGGGCTGGGCGCTGCTCACGCCCTTGTGGGCGAAAACCTTGGCACACCGGTGGAAGCCATCCGCTTTGGCCTTGCCCGGGAACTGGCAGAGCAAACCTTTGCACCGCTGAGCGTATTGCTCATCGAGCGGGAGACTTTGCCGCCCCGCCGCACTCCCGGCCTGCCGGACGATGCTTTTATCCGGGGCGCTGTGCCTATGACCAAGCAGGAGGTGCGCGCCGCCGCACTGGCAAAGCTGGCGGTGACCCCCACGGACACCCTATGGGACGTGGGCGCGGGCACCGGCAGCGTGAGCGTGGAGCTGGCGCTTGCCGCCCCTGCCGGGCAGGTATACGCCGTGGAGTGTGACCCGGAGGCCTGTGCACTGATCCAGCAAAACCGGGAGAAATTTGCTGCTTACAATCTGACCCTGATCGAAGGCAAAGCACCCGATGCTTTGGACGCGTTGCCCGCCCCGGATGCTGTATTCATCGGCGGCACAAAGGGCAATATGGACGCTGTTATAGACGCCGTACTGCACAAAAATCCAGTCGCCCGGCTGTGCATTACCGCCATTGCGCTGGAAACGCTCAGTGCTGCCGTAGCTGCCCTGACCGCCCACGGCCTTTCTGCGGAGGTGACACAGATCGCCGTCAGCCGCACAAAAACGGCGGGCAGTCTGCATTTGCTGATGGCTAACAACCCGGTGTTTCTCATTATGGGGGCACGGACATGATGCAGTTTCTCATCGCCGCGCCGCGCTCCGGCAGCGGCAAGACCACCGTTACCTGTGCCGTGCTGACCGCCTTGCAGCGGCGCGGGACTGACCCTTGCGCCTTCAAATGCGGGCCGGACTACATCGACCCTATGTTTCACCGCAGCGCGCTTGGGGTTGAAAGCCACAATTTAGACCTCTACCTCTCTGCCCCGGATACGGTGCGCACGCTTTACGCCCGGTATGCCGCCGGGCACGGCGCTGCCGTATGCGAGGGTGCCATGGGCTTTTACGATGGGCAGGGACTGACAACCCGTGCAAGCGCTTGGGAGCTGGCCGATACGCTGGCGCTGCCGGTGCTGCTGGTAGTGCAGCCAAAAGGGGCAAGCATCACCCTTGCTGCCGAGCTGCGGGGGCTTTTGCAGTTCCGCACGCCCAGCCATATCGTGGGCATTCTGCTCAACGATTGCTCCGAAACCCTATACAAAACGCTGCGCCCGATGCTGGAAGCCGAGACCGGGTTGACGGTGGTGGGGTATCTGCCCCATCTGCCGGGGTGCGCCATTGAGAGCCGCCACCTCGGGCTGAAAACCGCCGGGGAGGTTGCGGACTTACAGCAAAAGCTGGGCAAGCTTGCCGATGCCCTTGTGCTGGACTGGGCACAGCTGGCAGTGTTGACTGACCGCCCTGCCCCGGCTGCACCGCCGCTTGCCGCGCCATGCACGCCCTCCGTTCGCGTTGCCGTGGCGCGGGATGAAGCCTTCTGCTTTGCCTACGCCGAAACGCTGGACGCCTTGCGGGATGCGGGTGCGGAACTTGTGTTTTTTAGCCCGCTGCGGGACGCCACCCTGCCGGAAAATATCGGCGGGCTGTACCTGCCCGGGGGCTACCCGGAACTGTACGCCCGGCATCTGAGCGAGAACTGCCCCCTGCGTGCTGCTATCCGGGAGGCTGTTCAGAAGGGGCTGCCCACCGCTGCCGAGTGCGGCGGCTTTCTGTACTTAGGACAGACGCTGGAGGGTACGGACGGCAAAACTTACCCCATGGTGGGCGTGCTGCCGGGCAGCGGACACAACGCCAGGCGGCTGGTGCGCTTTGGCTATGCCGCCATGACGGCAAAGGCCGACAGTATGCTTTTCCACGCTGGAGAAACGCTGCCCGTCCATGAATTCCACCACTGGGATTCCTCCGAGAATGGCGCAGACTTTTCTGTGTGCAAAGCTAAAAAAAGGCAGTGGGAATGCGGCTTTGCAAGCGCAAATTTGTACGCCGGTTTCCCGCATCTTTACTGGGCTGGCACTGCCCTGCCCCGCCGCTTTGTGCAGGCGGCGCATCACTTTTTGAAACACAAAGGATGACGAAAATGACCGAAGCTGAACTGATGCAGTTGCTTGCTGCCATCACCCCGCCGGACGAAACCGCCCGCGCCGCCGCCCACGCCCACTGGGCAAGCCTTGCCAAACCCTTGGGCGGACTGGGTGCACTGGAGACGATGCTGGAGGATGCCGCCGCACTGACCGGCACGGCGCAGTTTGATTTTTCCCGCCGGGCGGTGGCGGTGCTCTGTGCGGACAACGGCGTGGTGGCGCAGGGCATAAGCCAGACCGACCAGAGCGTGACCCGCGCCGTAGCCGAGAACCTTGCCGCACGGCGCACCAGCGTTTGCCGGATGGCGCAGGCGGCGCACTGCGATGTGCTGCCGGTGGATCTGGGCATTGCCGGTGCGCCCGTACCCGGCGTGCGGGACTGCCGCATTGCCGCCGGGACTGCGGACTTTACCAAAGGCCCTGCCATGACCCGCGCCGAGGCAGTGGAGGCCATTGGCCGGGGCATCGCCCTGACCCGGCAGCTTGCCGCCGAGGGCTACGGGCTGGTGGCTACCGGCGAGATGGGCATTGGCAACACCACCACCTCCAGCGCTGTTGCTGCCGTGCTGCTGGTACAGCCGGTGCAGACCATGACCGGGCGCGGTGCAGGGCTTTCCGATGCAGGGCTTGCCCGCAAGGTGGACACCATCCGGCGGGGCATTGCCTGCAATGTCCCCAACCCCGATGACGTATTGGACGTACTGGGCAAGCTGGGCGGCTTTGATATCGCCGGGCTGTGCGGGATGTTCTTGGGCGGGGCGCTGGCGGGTGTGCCCGTGCTGATGGATGGTTTTATCAGCGGAGTGGCGGCTTTGTGCGCTGTGCGGCTGTGCCCGGCAGCATCCAAGGCTGTGTTTGCCAGCCACTGCTCCACCGAACCCGCCGCCCGGCTGGTACTGGAATCATTAGGCAAAACGCCCCTGCTCACCGCCGGGCTGCATCTGGGCGAGGGCACCGGCGCAGTGGCCAGTATCCCACTGTGGGACATGGCGCTGGCGGTGTACGAGGGGTGCTATTCCTTTGCGGAGGGCGGCATTGCGCCGTATACGCCCCAATGCTGACGCTGGTACTGGGCGGCGCTGCCAGCGGCAAAAGCGAATACGCCGAAGCTCTCGTGCTGCGCAGTGCTTTGCCGCGGTATTATCTGGCCACCATGCAGGTGTGGGATGCCGAGTGCGCCGCCCGGGTGGAAAAGCACCGCAAAATGCGCGCTGCGAAGCAGTTTGAGACCCTCGAATGTCCGCTGCATTTAGAGACGGTGCGTCTGCCCCGCAGTGGCACGGCGCTGCTGGAAGACTTAGGCAATCTGACCGCTAACGAGCTGTACGACCCCGCCGGCGCGGGCAATGCCGCCGCCGAGCACATTTTGCAAGGACTAGATGCCCTTGCCGCACAGTGTGAAAACTTGATCGTTGTTTCCAACGAGGTTTTCAGCGGCGGCGCGGACTATGCCGGGGACACGGACCGCTATCTGCTGGCGCTGGCACAGGTAAACAACGCCCTTGCCGCTCGGGCTGATGCCGTGGTGCGAGTGGTGTGCGGCATCCCCGTCTATTATAAAGGAGTGGAAAAATGATCGTTTTGCAGACCATTGCGGTGGCCTTTGCCATGTTTTCAGCGGTGCCGGTGCCGCAGTTTGCGTGGAACGAAAAGAATATGCGGTACGCGCTGTGCGCCTTCCCGCTGGTGGGGTGTTTATGCGGGGCGCTGTGGTGCGTGTGCGGGGTGCTGCCTCTGCCCGCCCCGGCGCGGGCGGCAGGGTTCTGCCTTGTGCCGGTGTGGGTGACCGGCGGCATCCATCTGGACGGCTATGCCGACACCTGTGACGCCCTTGCCAGCTACGGCGACCGGGAAAAGAAGCTGGAAATTTTAAAAGACCCGCACTGCGGTGCCTTTGCGGTCATCCGGCTGTGCAGCTATTTTGCGGCTTACCTCTGCCTCGCCGCCTGTGTGCAGTTCACGTCCCGGGTGGGTGCGCTGTGGACGCTGGCGCTGGTGCTGGAGCGGGCACTTTCCGGCCTTGCGGTGGCGGCCTTTCCCATGGCTAAAAACACCGGTCTTGCGCACACCTTTGCCTGTGCCGCAGACCGCAAAGTCGTGCGCAATGTGCTGACGGTGCTCGCATTTGTGCTTTGCGGGACGCTGTTTGCCTTAGGCGGCGGGGCACTGGCAGCAGTTGCAATTTTGCTGTTTTTGTGGTATCACCATGTAGCCGTACAGCAGCTGGGCGGCATTACCGGCGATTTAGCCGGGTGGTTTTTGCAAAAAACTGAGCTTTGGATGCTGGCGGCGCTGTGCGCCTGCCAATGGGGAGGGCTGTTATGATCCTGATCACCGGGCCGCTGTACAGCGGCAAACGCACCTTTGCCCGCACCCTGCCCGGTCGCTGCATCGCGGATGCGCAGCAGCTTGCCGCCGGGTGCAAAGACAACGCTGAACTTGAGAAACTTGCGGACAAATTATCCGCTTATGATATCGTGCTGTCCACCGAGGTGGGCGGCGGTGTGGTGCCCATAGACCCGGCCGAGCGTGCCGCGCGGGAAAACGCCGGACGTCTGGCCTGTATGCTAGCGGCGCGTGCTGCGTGCGTGGTGCAGATGTTCTGCGGCATCCCCACCGTTTTGAAAGGAGAATTGCCGGAATGCTGATCTATTTATTACGTCACGGCCTGACTGAATACAACGCCGAAAAGCGCTATCAGGGGCAGCGGGATATCCCGCTTTCTGCCGCCGGGCGCGCTATGCTGTGCCGGGCAGATATTTCCCCTAAGACTGTGTATATTACCCCGCTTTGCCGCACCCGGCAGACCGCTGAGGTGCTGTTTCCGGGCGCAAGGCTCGTAGAAATAGACGGGCTGAAGGAGATGTGCTTTGGCAGCTTTGAGGGGAGAAATTATATTGAAATGGAGCACGACCCGGACTACCTTGCATGGGTAGCCGCCAACTGTGAAAGCCCCTGCCCGGACGGCGAGACCAAGGCCGCGTTTTGTGAGCGCATCTGCGCAGCATTTTCCGCACTGGTGGACAAAGCCCTTGCGGATGGCGAGGAGATGCTGGTCATCTTAGCCCACGGCGGCACCCAGATGGCTGCCATGGAACGCTATGCCCTGCCCCACAAGGATTATTACGAATGGTGCGCCCCCAACGCCGGCGGCTTTGTGCTGGATGCCAAGGATTGGGCGTCCAAGCGGGTGCTGTATCTGGTAAAGACCGTACAGTACACAAAGGAGGCGCAGGCATGATCGGCTACGCGGTACTGGGCGGCTTTGTGCTGGACGCGATTTTCGGTGACCCGGCGTGGCTGCCGCACCCGGTAGTGTATATGGGCAAAGCCATCTCTGCGCTGGAAAAAGGGCTGCGTGCCCGCCTGCCCAAAACGCCGGAGGGCGAGCTTTGGGGCGGGCGCATTTTAGCCTTTTGTCTGCCGGTGGGCACCTTTGCACTCACAAGTCTTATCTGCATAGGAGCCGCCGCCCTGCACCCGCTACTGGGGCTGGCAGTGCAGATGTTCTGGTGCGGACAGGCACTGGCGGCAAAGGGGCTTGTGCAGGAGAGTACGAACGTCTACCGGGAGCTGACAAAGCCCGACCTGCCTGCGGCACGCACTGCGGTAAGCCGCATCGTGGGGCGGGATACGCAGGCATTGACCGCCGAAGGCGTGACCAAGGCCGCTGTGGAGACCGTGGCGGAAAACGCCAGCGACGGCGTGATTGCGCCGCTGTTGTATATGCTGCTGGGCGGCGCACCGCTGGCGCTTACTTATAAAGCCATCAACACCATGGACAGCATGGTGGGCTACAAGAACACGCAGTATCTCTATTTCGGCCGTGCGGCAGCAAAGCTGGACGACATTGCGAACTTTTTGCCCAGCCGCATTGCTGCCCTGCTGTGGGTAGCCGCTGCCGCCCTGACTGGAAACGATGCCCGCAGTGCGTGGCGCATCTGGCGGCGGGACAGGCGCAACCACGCTAGCCCAAACAGTGCCCAGACCGAGAGCGCCTGCGCCGGTGCACTAAACGTGCAGCTGGCGGGGCCTGCCTACTATTTTGGTCAATACTACAAAAAGCCCACCATCGGTGATGCCGTGCGTCCCATTGAGCCGGAGGATATCCGCCGCGCGAACCGCATGATGTACGCCGAAAGTCTGCTGGCGCTGGCGCTTGGGCTGGTGATACGAGGTATTTTATGATGCAGCTGGTACATGGCGGCGACTGGGCCGGTTACCGGGCGCAGTACGGACAGGACGCGCTGGACTTTTCGGCCAATGTCAGCCCGCTGGGACTGCCGGAGGGGGTTGCAAAGGCCATCACCGCCGCGCTTGCCACCGCAGACCGCTACCCTGACCCACTCTGCCGCGCGCTACGGGCAAAGCTGGCAGTGCACGAAACCGTGCCTGCAGCGCATATCCTGTGCGGCAACGGTGCAGCAGACCTGATCTTCCGGCTGGTGTGGGCGGCAAAGCCCCGCACCGCCCTGCTGCACGCCCCTACCTTTGCAGAATATGCCGCCGCGCTGGAAACGGCGGGCTGCACCGTCCGGCGGCATATTCTGCGGGAAAGCGAAGATTTTGCAGTGACGGAAGCGTTTGTTTCCGCTGTGGATGAGGAGACCGACATGGTTTTCCTCTGCCAGCCCAATAACCCCACCGGGCAGCTGACGTCGCTGCCGCTGGTGGAAGCGCTGCTGCGCCGGTGCGAAGCTTGCGGTGCGCTGCTGGTGGTGGACGAGTGCTTTCTGGACTTTCTGCCGCAAAGTGAGGTGCTGTCTGCCAAAAAGCTTCTGGCAAGCCCGAACCTCATCATCCTGAAAGCTTTTACAAAGCTGTACGGCATGGCCGGAGTGCGGCTGGGCTACTGCCTGTGCAGCAACACCGCTCTGCTGGATAAGATGCAGGCCGCCGGGCAGCCGTGGGCAGTTTCCAGCCTTGCACAGGCGGCGGGGCTGGCAGCGCTGGACGAGACCGCCTATGTAGCCCGGGTGCAGGTACTTATCGCGCAGCAGCGTTCCATTTTGCGGGACGGGCTGCGCGCATTGGGGCTGCGGGTGCTGGATGGCAGCGCAAATTATCTGCTGTTCCAAGCGCCGGAAACACTGGGCGATGCCCTGCGGCCGCGCGGCATCGTGCTGCGCAGCTGCGGCAACTACCCCGGGCTGGACGGCAGCTGGTACCGCACCGCCGTGCGCACCGCGCCGGAAAACCAGCAGCTTTTAAAAGCCTTACAGGAGGTGCTTACATGAGCCGGGCAAAATGCATTATGGTGCAGGGCACGATGAGCGGGGCGGGCAAAAGCCTGCTGTGCACCGCGCTGTGCCGTATTTTTGCACAGGACGGCTACCGGGTAGCCCCCTTTAAAAGCCAGAACATGGCGCTGAACAGCTTTGTCACCCGGGATGGGCTGGAAATGGGGCGTGCGCAGGTGGTACAGGCACAGGCCGCCGGCATGGAACCGGATGTGCGCATGAACCCTATTCTGCTCAAACCCAGCAGCGATGTAGGCAGTCAGGTCATCGTGAACGGCGAGGTGCGGGGGCAGATGCCCGCAGCCGCCTACTTCAAACTGAAAAAGAGCCTGATCCCGGACATTTTAGCCGCCTACGACAGTCTGGCCGAAGAGGTAGACATCATCGTCATCGAGGGTGCAGGCAGCCCGGCAGAGATCAACTTAAAGGCGGACGATATCGTCAACATGGGGCTGGCAAAGCTGGTGGATGCACCGGTGCTGCTGGCGGGAGATATCGACCGGGGCGGCGTGTTTGCGCAGCTGTACGGCACGGTGGAACTGCTGGAACCCGCCGAGCGGGCACGCATCAAGGGGCTGGTCATCAACAAGTTCCGAGGCGATGCTGCCATCCTGAAGCCCGGCCTTACCATGCTGGAGGAAAAGACCCATCTGCCGGTGCTGGGCGTTGTGCCCTACCTGCGGGTGGACATCGAGGACGAGGACTCCCTCTCCTCCCGACTGGAAAGCAACACCGCCGTCAAGCCGCTGGATGCTGCCATTCTGCGGCTACCGCATATCTCCAATTTTACAGATTTTATGCCGCTGGAGCAGCACCCGCTGCTAAGCGTGCGGTATGTGCAAAGCCCCCGGCAGCTGGGCGCACCGGACGTGGTCATTCTGCCGGGCACAAAAAACACCATCGATGACCTGCTCTGGCTGCGGCAATGCGGGCTGGAAGCTGCGGTACAGAAGCTGGCAACCTCCGGCACACCGGTGCTGGGCGTGTGCGGCGGTTACCAGATGCTGGGCGAGACCCTTGCCGACCCCGAGGGCACCGAGAGCGGACGCAGCCAGACCGTGCGCGGGCTGGGGCTGCTGCCCATCCAGACTGTGTTTACGGACGCCAAGCACCGCACACAGGATACCGCCACCGTCACCGCGCCGCAACTGGCGGGGGCAGTGCTGACCGGCTACCAGATCCATACCGGGCGCACCGCTGTGCAGGGCGTGCCCTTCTGCCGCCTTGCAGACGGCAGCGCCGAGGGCTGCGTAAAGGACAACGTGGCGGGCACTTATCTGCACGGCCTGTTTGATACCGGGGAGCTGACCGAAAAACTGGTGCAGTTGCTGTGCAGCCGCAAGGGCATCTCCCCTGCCAGTGCGCCGCTGCTCTCCATGCAGGAGTACCGGCAGCAGCAGTTTGACCTGCTGGCCGACGGCGTGCGCCGGGCGCTGAACATGAACGCCCTGTACGCCGCCATGGAACTGGAAGGGAGGAACGCCCTATGATCCCGCAGCATCATCTGCCCGCCGACATTGAACGTACGAGCCTTTCCATCATCACCGCAGAGCTGGACGCAATGGGTCTGACTCCGCCGCCGGAGACTGCCGCCGTGGTCAAGCGGGTGATCCACACCACCGCCGATTTTGACTACGCCCGCAATCTGCGCTTTACCCCCGGCGCGGTAGCGGCGGGCGTGGCGGCGCTGCAAGCCGCTGCGCCCATCGTTACCGACACCAACATGGCGCTTTCCGGCATTACAAAGCCGGGCCTTGCGCGGCTGGGCGGCACAGCGCTGTGCTACATGGCAGACCCGGAGGTGGCTGCGCTGGCAAAAGCCAACGGTACCACCCGGGCGGTGGCATCCATGCAAAAAGCCGCCGCCGAGCACCCCGGTGCCATCCTTGCGGTGGGCAACGCACCAACGGCGCTGCTGACCATTGCCGACCTGATCGAAACCGCTGGGCTGCGCCCTGCGCTGGTCATCGGAGTGCCGGTGGGCTTTGTGAACGTGGTGGAAAGCAAGGAGCGGCTGTTTGAGGTGTGCACCGCCCACGGCGTGCCCGCTATTGTGGCCATGGGGCGTAAGGGCGGCAGCAATGTTGCCGCTGCCATCTGCAACGCGCTGGTGTATTCCGCCGCCGGGATGCTGGACCCCACCGACCGGGGATGGAAATAATATTTTTATGGTTCGCGTTCAAAGTGCTCTGCGGCGCACTTTGAACGCTTTTTTCAGCCAATTCTCCCCTAGAGGGGTATACTTTCATTGGCTGGTATGGTATACTCGGCTTAGTTCAACAAATCGGAATTGACGGAGGAACAGTTATGGATATATTAGTAAGAGATGCAAAGCTTGAAGATGCTGAACGTATTTTAGATATTTATGCTTATTATGTTGAGAATACTGCCATTACATTTGAATATGTCGTTCCAACACTCATGGATTTTCAAAAGCGTATGGAAATGACTATGAAAAGATACCCCTATCTTGTTATTGAAAAAGACGGAGCAATTCAAGGCTATGCGTATGCAGGTGCTTTTGTAGGCAGGGCGGCTTATGATTGGTCATGTGAACTGACGGTATATCTTGACCATACTGCTCAAAAATGCGGTTTGGGAAGAAAGATATATGAGGCACTTGAAAATAGATTGAGTGAAATGGGAATTTTGAACTTGTATGCTTGTATTGGTTATCCGAGAGTTGAAGATGAATACCTTAACAGCAACAGCGCAGAATTTCATGCACATTTGGGTTTTTCAAAAGTTGGGGAATTTTATAAATGCGGTTATAAATTTGGACGTTGGTACAACATCTGTCTCTTATACACATCTCCGAGCCCACGAGACGCTCATGAATCTC